>Ga0209567_10001373_pt1 | contig 12605 bp, 10 predicted proteins | sample COG_12_FD_184756 | JGI IMG/M metagenome (GOLD analysis project Ga0209567, IMG submission 184756) | Pelagic marine sediment microbial communities from the LTER site Helgoland, North Sea, for post-phytoplankton bloom and carbon turnover... | ecosystem: Environmental > Aquatic > Marine > Neritic...
TGCGAAGGGTACTTATGTAAACCTTTCGGATGGTGGGCATATTGAAAATTTGGGGATCTATGAGTTGTTGCGGCGTCACTGTAAGTACATCATTGCGGTGGATGGCGGAACGGATAGATCTTTTGAATTCAGTAGTCTGGTCAAGCTCATTCGATTTGCCCGCATCGATATGGGAATCGATATTGAAATTGAATTGAACGACCTGCGCCAAGATCCGGATGGTCTAAATCATAACCACTGGGCACTTGGGAAAATTCACTACAGTGAAAATGAAATCGGCTATTTGCTTTTTATCAAGGCGTCCATCACCGGAGACGAAAATGAATATATTCGTGAGTATCACGCCCGCAATCCAGCGTTCCCCCATCAACCGCTTACCTATCAGTTTTTCGATGAAACCCAATTCGAAGCTTACCGTGCGCTGGGCTACCACATTACCAACAAAATGCTCGGTGAGATAAGTGAAATGACGGAGTTTAAGTTGTTTGCCTAGTAATTCCGCATTTATTGCGGGTAAGGACTTAATTTTATATCCTATGTCTTATATGAAAATACATACAATCCGATACAATATAGAGAAAAATCTCACCGCAGAGAACGCAAAACTCGCAGAGATTATTTAATATTTTCTTTCTCGGCGATCTCTGCGGGCTCTGCGGTGAACGGTTATGTTTCTTTCATGATCAGACTGGACGTTAGGGAGCAGAGGTGGTGCTTAAAAGGACTTGGGACAATGGAAAAGGTTGATCATTCTTCAGTGCGTAAATTAAAGACCTATCGCACTAAATCAGGGGATCATCCCCGAGATATAAAAATATCGCTGCGTCGAATCATTGTGTTTTCAATGATTGCGGTCGTATTTTTAGCTATCATCGGCTTTTGGACCCACCACGCTGTCAAAACCTCTCTGGGAGAGATCTATACCACCTATTTGCAGACACTGCTCGATGCCGACATCACTGCGTTAACCATATGGATGGAAAACGAAAAGGGCTACGTTAGATCCTGGGCCGACGCACCGAATCTACGCGAATACATACAGTCACTGGTCGACATAGGCCGTAATGCGCCGTCGACACCTGAAAAATTGAAAACCTCTGAAGCTCTGGCAGAATTGCAAGGTGAATTTCGATCGGCTGTTAAGGATAAAGACTATCGAGGATTCGCGATTGTTGACCGGTCCGGCCTCATTTTGGCGTCAAACAAAGACAGCGCTTTGGTGGGCAACTATATTACACCTGAATTCAGGCAAATTTTGAAGCGAGTTTTCCAGGGTGAGGTCATCATGGAACGGCCCCATTTGAAAGTCACGCTAATACCCGACCTCAACGCCCAGTCATCCCAGCCCATCATGCTGGCGGCTGCGCCTGTGAGGGATGAAACCGGTGATGTCTCGGCCGTATTAGTGTTTGCCATCAACCCCGATAAAGATTTTACCCGAATTCTGTCTGTTGCCCGTGCCGGTGCCAGTGGCGATACCTACGCTTTTGATAAAAATGGATTTTTACTTTCCGACAGCCGGTTTGAAGATCAACTCAAGGCAGCTGGTATCATTGCGGATAGGCCTGAAGCGCGCTCCATCTTGAGTGTTCAAATCCGGGATCCTGGCGGAGACTTGACGAGGGGCTTTGCGCCCGCAACATCCATAACGGATCGTCCGCTGACCAGAATGGCAAGAGCGGCGATCGCGGGAGCGTCCGGCGCAGATCTAAAAGGATACCGCGATTATCGCGGCGTTGAGGTTTTCGGTGCATGGAAATGGTTGGCGGGTTACGATTTTGGCGTGGCCACTGAGATTAGCAAGGTCGAAGCCTTGGCAATTCTTGATCCCCTCAATAGAATTTTCATAGGGCTTTTTATTCTTCTAGTTGTTTCTGTGGGAATGATCGTTGCCGGATCTTTTTTGATTGAACGGTTGAGAAAGCGTATCGAGCACGTAACAAGTCTGGGGCAATATACGATCGACGAAAAAATCGGTGAAGGCGGAATGGGAGAAGTATACAAGGTAACCCATGCAATCTTGAAGCGACCCACGGCCGTAAAGATTCTAAAGCCCGAAGCGGTCAATCCGGAAACCATCGCCCGCTTTGAACGTGAGGTTCAGCTAACCAGTCAATTGACACATCCAAACACCATTGAAATTTACGACTATGGCCACACGCCTGAAGGCATCTTTTACTATGCCATGGAGTATTTGCCCGGTTTAAATCTTGCGCAGTTGATTGAAATTGAAGGAAACGTACCTTGCAGTCGTGTGATTCATATTTTGAAACATATTTGTTTCTCCCTGGAAGAAGCACACGCCATCAGCTTGATTCATCGGGACATCAAGCCGTTAAACGTCATCCTTTGCGAACGTGGCGGCCAGTTCGATGCCGTCAAGGTCTTGGACTTCGGTCTTGTCAAGGATATCAGCGGACAGAACACCGAGCACACGGCAGTCCATGAGATGACGGGGACTCCGGCGTATGTTGCTCCCGAACGGCTAACCGATCCGCGGAACATCGACACGAGATCTGATCTGTATTCTGTGGGCGCGGTCGGTTTCAACCTTTTAACCGGTCAGGATGTTTTCAACGGCGTAAACGCCATGGAAATTTGCTATCATGCCATGAAGACACCTGCTCCCAGGGTATCCGAGAAGGTCAATTTTGAAATTCCGACGATGCTCGACCGGCTAATCGGCGACTGCCTGGCCAAGGATCCCGCTGCTCGGCCCGGCAGTGCCCAGGAGATTATTGAAATCCTAAACACCATTGAAGATATCGGCCGGTGGGAGCAAAGAGATGCCAAGCGTTGGTGGGAATCGCACTTCGAACGGATACAGGAAATACGCGGAAATCCTCCCATTAACATATAGGGAAATATCTCACCGCAGAGCACGCAGAGATCGCAGAGATTATTTAAATTTTCTTGCTCGGCGATCTCTGCGTGCTCTGCGGTGAACTGTTATGTTTCTTCTATGATCAGAATATAGGCTCGGGACCAGAGGCGAGGTCCGTGTGGCAGCAGTTTAAATCTCCCCGATGCTTTCTTTCTTGACACACCATTGATTCAGCATGCTTTCATTTACGGCAACCCCCAAGCCGGGTCCCTGAGGAAACGTTGGCGGACGACCGCCGTAGCCGAACTGCATCAACGGCTCGACAGGGTCTTCGCGCAGAAGATGCAGGCCAAAACACCCTTCTGCGTGGGTCACCTCCCTGACGGCGGCGGCGAGAATGATCTGGGCTGCTGACAGGAGGGATGTCTCTCCTACCTGACAACCCACTTGAAGCGTCAGGCCTGCGTCGAGCGCCCGGCGGCAACGATTATACGCTGCAATCAGCCCGCCGCATTTGGAAATACGCACGTTGACGGCCGTGCACGCCCGCTGTGCAATCAGATTGTCAAGAGACTCGGCGTCATTGAGGCTTTCATCGACCATGACGCCCAACCCGGTTTGCTGCACCAATTCGGCTAACCCCTCAACATCATTTGCTGCAAGGGGCTGCTCATAGGAGCGAATTCCATAGCGCGACATCATCTTCATGGCCTTAATCGCCTGGGAGACGTCCCAGGCCATGTTGGCGTCAATCCGGATATCACAATTTTTCCCTAAAAAACGTCGAGCGAGTCTTACCGTTTCTTCCGCCGTATCTTTTTCTATCTTGAGCTTGACCTGACGAAACCCATAAAGGCGAAGCTTAGCAAGGGATTTGAAGGCCTTAAATCCACGCTCTGCCGAAAACACAGCGCTATAGCGGAATTTCGGATCCAGTCCCGGATGATTTGAAAGACGGATCGGCTCGTTATATTTATGCCCAAAGGCATCCAGAAGCGCCAGATCGACCGCGGCCCAGGCGGCTGTTTGGGGAGTGGTGGGTGATACCCATTCCTTGGGTGCCTTGCCATCGCATTGGTTTAAAAATGTTTTGAGATGTTCGACCGAGTCAAAATTTTTTCCAACCAGGCGGGGAAGTATTTGATTTTGCAGCAGTGCAAAGGCCTCGTCTCTTGATTCTCCGGTCACATATTCCCGCGGCAAGCATTCCCCAAAACCGATGGCCCCGGATTGGACAATACATTTCAACATGAGGCTATAAGAGGTGGTTCGGTCAGCTGCGGCATGTTTAAACACCTTCTTAAACGGCAATTCGATGGCGAAGAGCTCAAACGCTTTGATTCGAGCCATATTTACGTCCTTTTTTTGAATTATACCTAAAGTGTTAGCAGTAGTCTAAGGAAGAAGTACACCGTGTGCAGGTCCTATGTCTTATCAATACGGTTTAACCAGTTGGCCAAATCGTCAAAATATTTTTCTCTTTCGGGGCTGAATTCCAAAATATGTCTGGCATCATTATATTCGATCAAGGTATTGTCTGCGGCGGGAATCTTGTGAAAAAAAGTCAAATTGCGTCGATTGTCGCAAATAGGGTCCTCCGCCGCAATTCCCATAATGACCGGCATGGTTAATCGATTGTTATTTTTGTGAATAAATTTTCGGGCGCGATGGACCTGGTAATAAAAATCTCCGGTGGCTGCTTTCAACGAAAGCGTGTCACTCTTAATAAATTCTTCATACGCCTTGAGCTCCGTAAAATCTGATGTTTCCAGTGGATTGGGAACCATAAAATTGCCGCTACCGGAAGGTGTCAGGAGTATTCGAATTTTCCAAAGAAAAGATGGTTCTGTTTTTGTATAAATGGCAGGGGTTGTAAGGATAAGGCCCTTCACGCTGTCGGGATATTCACAGGCATAGGCAGCTGTGGGAATCGCTCCAAAGCAATGCCCTAAAACATAAATCTTTTTTTTTGCATGTCTTTTTTTTACGAATTTTGCTACGGTGTGAATATCTTCTACCATAATCATAAAATCTTTTAAATCGCCCCTCGGCGCTTGGCTGAGCCCGGATCCCCGGCGATCCATCGAGTAAACCGGATGTCCCAAACCGGCGATAAAGGCAGCCGATTGAGCAAACCAGCCGGAGTGGCTTTGCAGACCATGGGACATAATCACTGGGGTTTTTTTCCCGCTTTCGCCAAAGACTCGCATGAATATATCAACAGAATCTGTTCCTGGTATTATTTCGATTTTCGTTTTTGAGAGTGCTGATTTTAAATCCGGCGTTGCGGCGATGTTTTTTTCCCAAGCTTCCTGACTGACATCGATCGGGGCGTGGGTCGTTTCCGGTGGTATTGCACAATTTAGAACAAAAGCTAGAATAGCAATAAAAAATAGTGATGAAACGATAAGTAGAAACTTTTGCATTGTATCAATGAAGGAATAGCTATTTGATTGAGGTGTTTGGGAATTTTCAAGGCAAAGGACCGTCATTTTTGCGAAGGCAGGAACCCAGAATAAAATGCGTTGATCAACCTGGATGCGCGCCTTCGCGGGAATGACAAAAAGAACTTCCCGATCCCTCAATTAGTTATCTTTTATGTTTTACGCTATACTATAATTATTTGGTTGGTCATGTCCACCAATTTATGCAAGTCAACTGATAGAGTAAACAGGATGTCGCTACAATTGGTTTATTGGTCGGCTTGCTCAAAAAACCAACGAGACAGGCCGAAGACTTAGAACCGCTAGGCGACGGGAGCCGGAGTTGACAGAATCAGGCCTCCACGATATGAAAAATTACATCAATATTTTCTGCTTTCTAATTGCATTATACTGATATGCTAACTAAATGTAAGCTTATATAAAAAAACACTTTCTTGTATATTTTTATTGTATGCTGGTTTTCTTAATTTTGATTCCATCAGCCCTAGCCAACTGGATCAACTTGACCGGAGCCCAGAGCGCACCAGACATTGCGGAAATCCATGTCGAAGATGATAATGTCCGGTTGGTGCTGGAAATCTATGTTGGTGATCTCGATAAATTTGTCGATATCTTGCCTGAAGAATTACGCATACGACTTTACCCTTGATGCCTTGTTGTAGCGAAGCGGAAATCCCGTCGTCGGGGAATCTGGTGCATCCTTGACATTTGCTCAATTAGGGTCTAAAACGTTGGTAATTAACAAAATATGAAACTTGACGGGAGAAAAATATCATGATGGGACGATTATTTAAGGTAATATTTATCACCGGATTATTTTTGGTTTCAATTGCAAAGGTACCAACCGTTCAGGCGGATATTACTTCCGAAATCATCAGAACGCAAGTGGAACAAATTACGGCATCCGGGCAGCTGAGTATTGAGAATGCAGCCATCGCCTCAGTAAGCGTCCTTCCTGAACTGTATGAACGATGCGGTTTTTGTTTGCTTTGGAAAAATCCAGACAACGTTTCAACCCTGATGCAAGAAATCGCAAATATCGGTGAAGATGGGCTTGATCCTGAGGATTACCATTTTACGCCCCTAAGGGATTTGCATGCCCGGATCAAGGCAGCTGAATCTCCTGCCCTGGAAATGCTGGCCGATTTTGATCTGCTGCTCACCGACAGCTTTATACGTTTGGGATATCATCTTATTTTCGGCAAGGTTGATCCCGAGAATCTGGATCCCCACTGGAACCTGGCGATAGAGATAGATGACCGTGATCCTGTCGTTAGAATTGAAGAGGTATTGATGACAGGCAATCTTGCCAAAGCGCTCGATGATCTCAGACCGACACATATTGCATATAAAAACCTGAAAAGCGCGCTGGCCACGTATCGGGGTATTCAAGCCGCCGGCGGTTGGGAGCCGGTGCCAACAGGCGCAACCCTTAAAATCGGCATGACCGATGACAGAGTGCCGGTGCTACGCAAGCGCCTCGGCATTAGTGGCGATCTGGGAAATGCGTCCACAGACGCAACTTTTTTTGATGAGCAAGTAGAAAAGGCTGTCAAGCATTTCCAGCAGCGACATCGCCTTATGGTGGATGGTGTCGCCGGTAAAAATACATTGGAAGCCTTAAATGTACCGGTGGAAACACGCATCGATCAGATACGGGTGAATCTCGACCGTGCCCGCTGGGTGCTGCATGCTATCGGCGGCAAATTTATCCTGGTAGATATCGCCGGTTTTGAGGTATATTTCTTTCGGAAGGATGGTATCATCTGGAAGAGCCGGTGCCAGGTGGGAAGACCCTATCGCAGGACACCGGTGTTCAGATCAGAAATTAAATATTTGGTGTTTAACCCAACATGGACGATCCCGCCCGGCATACTCAGAAGAGATATTCTTCCGGCGGTGAAGAAGAATCCTAATTATTTAAAAGAGCGCAATATTAACGTGATTGATCGCCAGGGCAACTTAATCAACCAGGACGCTATCGATTGGTCGCAATATCCTAAAAAGGGATTTCCTTATATGCTGCGGCAAGATCCCGGACCCCGCAATGCACTGGGTTTGGTCAAGATAATGTTTCCCAACAAGCATCTGGTGTACCTGCATGATACACCGAGCAGATCTTTGTTTGCGCGCGAGGATCGAACCTTCAGCTCCGGGTGCATCCGTGTCGAAAAACCATTTGAACTGGCAGCGCTGCTGCTTGACAATCCGGCCAAATGGAATCAGGAGAGCATCAAAGCGGTCATCGAATCCAAAAAGTCCCATACGGTTACCTTACCCGAGCACATCCCGGTATTGCTGCTTTACTGGACAGCTGCCGTAGATCAGAACGGCGCGGTTCATTTTAAAAAAGATCCCTATAATCGTGACAAGGTTGTCCTGGAAGGGCTGGAAGAAGACTTCAAATTCAGGAAGCGGCCATTTGGTAAGCTGAGGCCCACGCTGTGATCAATACAAATATCCGCAGACAACGACAGCACTGGTAAAAAAAGAAGTTATATTAGTACCAAATTTTGGCTATAAATTTTAGTATAGTGAACCCAATATTGAACATTTTCAAAATTTTCATTCAAATGAATCTCCCCACCGCAAGCGGACGGGGTCTCAAAGCGGATTAGAATCTGTTTTATATTAGGGAGGGCAAGTAGTTTCCCCCCAAATCCCTCTTTTGCGTATTTACCCCACCGCGAGTGTATAGGGTACCCAAAAGGTCATAATAAAGTTCAGGGCATCAAATTTTAAAGTGTTACTATGAGCAAGAATCGAAATTCTGACTTATTTCGAATCCATCAATTTTAGCCATGGGAACAATTGCACAAAATCTCTATTCCTGGGACATCGCCTACGACTGGAAGCATCAAGGCAGTGAATGGTCTAAAGACTGGGGCGGTGTCGAAATGCAATGGTATGCTTCAATTTTTCCCCGTATTCATGCCTTCATTCCGACGAGCTGCATTCTGGAAATTGGCCCTGGATTTGGTCGCTGGACCCATTTTCTTAATGACCTTTGTGATCGGCTGATTGTTGTCGATCTGTCTAAAAAGTGCATTCATTCATGCCAACATCGTTTCAGTCACTGTTCCCATATCAGCTATCATATTAATGACGGACTCTCCTTGGACGAGGTGGTTGACGAATCGGTGGATTTTGTTTTCAGCTTCGATTCTCTCGTTCACGTGGAAATGGATGTTATTGAGGTCTATTTAAAGCAGCTGGCTTTAAAACTAACACCCAATGGTGTCGGATTTATCCATCACTCAAATATGGCCGAATATGCGACCTATTTTTCATTATTGAAAAAGATTCCCGAGGGCAAAATCATAGACCTCCTGTCTAAACTTCGGATCATTGAGCGCAAAAGCCACTGGCGCGCATTTAGCATGAGTGCTGATAGATTTGCTCGTATCGCCTCCGATGCGGGTTTGCAGTGCATCAGCCAGGAAATTGTAAATTGGAAAACAAGCCCAAAACGACTCATCGATTGCCTCTCTGTCTTCACAATCAAAGGTTCACATTGGGAGCGTCCGAATCAATTGATCCGAAATGATGGCTTTATGAGAGAGGCAAAGTATTTGTCGAAGCTGTCTAAGTTATACTGTGCCGGCTTCGCAAAAAAAAATCGACGATCAGCTCTCGTCCAACGCTCCAAATAAGCAAAAGGGTATGCTTTTGACGGTCTGTCAAATCCATTACTATCAAACGTACCCGGAATGATAGCATTACTAGTTTTTCCTTATCGATTCTCTTCGGTATAGTTTTGGGGGATCCTTTTGAGATATTTGTTGCGGGTCAACGCCATTTGACCCGTTCGAAAATAAGGCTTGCTGAATTCAATGCGGACTTGTCTCATTTTAGTATGGTAAACAATCTAATTCCCTTTCAGGCGTTTTTGGATAACACGAAATGTAGGGAATCATAAGAGAACTGAAATTAACCGGTTTCTTTAGTAAACATAAACTCCCATGAAAAAACATGGTCTCCACTATTTTAGTTTTTTGCTGGTTTTCTTAAGCATGGTTTCATCAGCCTTGGCTGACTGGATCAATCTGACCGGGGCCCAGAGCGCACCGAACATCGCCGAAATCCATGTAGAGGATGACAATATCCGGCTAGTGCTGGAAATCTATGTTGGTGATCTCGATAAATTTGTCAATCTATTGCCAGAAGATTTTTTGGAGGCGTCCGGAATTGAACTGTTGCCTATTCAAGAGCGCATGAAACGGTTTTCAGAGGAAACGTTTCAGTTTCTCACCCAAGGCCAAAAAAGGCTACAGGCTGAATTAAAATTGGTCGAGCCGCGGATGCGCACGGAGCTGCCAAACCCATTTGCCGGCATGATCAATCCCTTCACCCGCCAGCCGGTTCCCGGTCCTCCTGATGACAAACGGGTGCTCTATGCCGAATTGATCTATTCTTTTGATTCAAAACCCGATGCTCTGATGATCGTCCCACTTATGGGAAAAGGGGGAAAAGCATTCATTAGTAGAGGAGACCAATCGAATGCCATCTAATTGGTTTTCCATTTGTAATAAATACCAATCCTTCTTCTTTGCACTCTGTGCCATTGTTGTCCTCGTACTAATGACAGTATCGTCGTCGGCCGGTAATTCTGCCGGCAAGCTTAGCGTCTATGTCGTGAACTACCCGTTGAAATATTTTGCCGAGCGTATCGGAGGGGAACATGTCACGGTGGTATTTCCGGCGCCGGCGAATGTTGACCCGGCTTATTGGGTGCCGGATGTCAATATCATCGCCGCCTATCAACAGGCGGATCTCATACTGCTCAATGGTGACGGCTACGCCAAGTGGATCGAAAAAGCCACCCTGCCACGATCCAAAATGATCAATACGTCGAAACAATTTCGCGATCAGTACATCCGGTCAGAAGTTTCCGTAACTCATAGCCATGGCCCGCAAGGAGAGCATGCCCATGAGGACGTGGCCTTCACCACCTGGCTCGATTTCAGGCTGGCGTCCCTACAGGCTGAAGCAATTGCAAGCGCTTTGATCCGGAAAAAACCGGACACTCGACAATTTTTTGAAAAGAACCTCGACAAACTTAAAAACGATCTATTGTCTCTGTGTTCGGCCTTGCGCGAAATTGTTCGCAAGAACCCATCACAGCCGCTAATAGCTTCCCACCCGGTTTACGATTACCTAGCCAGAGGATACGGTCTTAATTTAAAAAGCGTGCACTGGGAACCGAATGAGACGCCCAACACCGAGCAGTGGGTGGCCCTGCAAAAGCTTTTGCCAGGGCATCCGGCAAAATGGATGATCTGGGAAGGACCGCCAAAAAAAGAAACCGTGGAGAGGTTGAAATCTTTAGGGATCAATAGCCTTGTGTATGATCCCTGTGGAAATGCACCCCAGGAAGTTGATTCTTTACAAGTAATGCATCGGAATGTTGAAAACCTCAAAAGGGCTTTTCCGTAATGCAAGGGCGCTGAATCCGCTATTATTTACAGATATATCATAGTGCTACTAAGATAATTTAATACTACCATGAGTCGCTTAAAAATAATTTTAATCCTGCTAGGCGCCGCTCTTATCTTGTGTCTGGCCGTTTTCGCTGTCGCTGTCGTTGTTCTTGATAACGACGATTATCGACAGCTTGCCATTTGGAGCATGGAACGCTTCACCGGCTATAAGGTGGTCATTGAAGGTCCCTTCGACGTTGATTTGTCAATGGAGCCTTCCTTGTCGGCAGCTGGAATTCGATTAGAAGCGGATGTTGACGGTACCCCATGTGAATGTCGTGAGGTGGAAACAAACTTAATGAAGTATCTGAAATTATCGAACTTTTATCTGTCAGGAAGACTGAGCTATCAACGGAATCAATTAATAGAATCTCTGTAGACTCAGAAGTTTACTTTTACATTGACTCTCAAAGGGTATTCCTTATTCGATGCAATGATCAAACTTAATGTAACACCAGAGTGAGAATGGTAGGGATGATTTCGTCTATCTATCCAACATAATAACCCACAGTAAATAAGTTTAGGAAGTGAGTCGAACAGCCGATGCCGGAGGATAAAACGACCAATTCAGTCACAGAAGGAGTCGCCCAAAGCGGTGACATCAGCTCCGATCGTCAGGGCAAGGACACACTGCGTCTGCGACTTAAGGGCAGTTGGAAAATCGGGGCACGTTTTCCTTCCGCCGATGTCGTTGAGAAAAAGATCGCATCATCAGGCGGCATCCGGCGTATCGGGTTCCATTCGGATAAATTGACGGGATGGGACAGTGGCCTGCTGACCTTTTTACTAAAAATAAGCGATTATTGTTCAAAAAATAATATTGAATTCGACAAGGATGGTTTGCCGGAGGGTGTCGGGCGATTGATTGCCCTGGCCACGGCCGTTCCGGAGAGAAAAGGCGCTCGTAAAGACGCCGTCCGCGAACCCTTTTTTAACCGAGTCGGGACGGCGGCCATGGAGATGTGGCAGGCAACCCTTGAATTATTGGCGTTTATCGGGGAAGCATCGATTGTTTTTATTAAATTTTTAGTGGGCAAAGCCAGTTACCGCCGCACTGATCTGGGTTTGTTCATCCAGCAATGCGGTGCGGATGCACTGCCCATTATCACCCTGATCAGTCTGCTGGTCGGCCTGATCCTGGCCTTTATCGGCGCCATTCAATTGATGATGTTCGGTGCCCAGATTTATGTGGCTGATTTGGTGGGCATCGCTATGGTGCGCGTTATGGGGGCCGTCATGGTCGGAATTGTGATGGCGGGCCGCACCGGTGCGGCCTTTGCCGCCCAGTTGGGAACCATGCAGGGAAACGAGGAGATCGATGCCTTAAAAACCATGGGTGTCTCCCCCATGGAATTTCTGGTGCTGCCGCGGATGCTGGCCCTGGTTCTGATGATGCCGCTGCTGTGTGTCTATGCCGACTTGATGGGAATAATTGGCGGCTTGATCGTCGGGGTCGGGGTCCTTGATATCAGTTTGTTACAGTATGTCAATCAGACAAAGGGCGCACTGAGGTTGAGTTACTTTTTTATCGGAATTCTCCATGCCACCGTTTTCGGAGTGCTGGTAGCCCTGGCGGGATGTCTCAGGGGAATGCAGTGCGGTCGAAGTGCTTCGGCCGTGGGAGAGGCAACAACCTCGGCGGTGGTGACCTCGATTGTGGCCATCATCGTCGCCACCGGGCTTATCACAGTTGTGTGCAATATAGTGGGGATATAAAGGTTCAGGGTTTAGGGGTTCAAAGGTTCAAGGTTCCTTGAATAGGAGTCAGGATTTAATCGGTTTCAGGTGTCAGTGTTCAGCGCTGCCTCTGGCCAACAATACGGCCAGTTTGATCGAAAAAGAAACTTAAGTTTCATA
>Ga0209567_10001374_pt1 | contig 12603 bp, 9 predicted proteins | sample COG_12_FD_184756 | JGI IMG/M metagenome (GOLD analysis project Ga0209567, IMG submission 184756) | Pelagic marine sediment microbial communities from the LTER site Helgoland, North Sea, for post-phytoplankton bloom and carbon turnover... | ecosystem: Environmental > Aquatic > Marine > Neritic...
GACCACCCCCTCCTGCGGGTGGGCAGCTATGTCTGTCTGAGCATTTCCGATACCGGGCACGGCATCGAGCGCAGCGACCTGGAGCGGATCTTCGAGCCCTTCTATACGACGCGAGCCGTCGGTAAAGGGACCGGCCTGGGTCTGTCGGTGGTGCACGGCATCGCCGTGTCGCACAGCGGGGATATAACGGTCGAAAGCAAACGCGGAAAAGGAACCACATTTCGTGTCTATTTGCCGGAGAAAAATCCGGCAATGGGGTAAGATGGCTGTTTGGGGTTCACGTGTCGCCAGGGTCGACGGAGACAGTTATATGGCCAGCATTCTGATTATCGATGACGAAGAAGATATCCGGGACGCCCTGCAAATGATATTGGAACGCGCCGGATACGAGGTCAGGGTTGCGTCTAATGGCAACGAGGCCATCAAGCTGCAGCGCGAGGAACCCGCGCAGCTTGTCATCACCGACATCATCATGCCGGAAAAGGATGGGGTGAACACCATTAAGGAAATGCGCCAGGAATCCCCCGGCCTGAGAATTATTGCCATTTCCGGGGGGGGCGGTGTTGAGCCGGTGGCATATAAACCCGGCGCAATAACCACCACAGCTTACCTGGCGGCGGCGAAAGAAGTCGGTGCCGATCGGGTATTTACCAAGCCGTTTGACCGCGAGGATCTGATCCAGGCCGTGAATGACATGCTTGGCAAGTTGCATTAAAGTCGGGCCCGTTTTTCTGATAAAACAATCGTTTGACTTAACGGAGCGATTTGGCAGAATAGTTGTCCTAAACTTACACTTATAAATCTGTAGAAACCGCCCTAGAGGCATACGAGGAGTCAAACATGAGGCGACTATATTTCCTGTTACCGGACCTCGACCTTACACACACGGTCGTGGACGAATTATTGCTGGCGCGGATTGAGGAACGCCATATCCATGTCATCGCCAAGGAAGGCACACCGCTTAAGGACTTGCCGGAAGCGTCACTGATCCAGAAAAGCGACTTTGTGCCGGCTGTCGAACGCGGTGTCGCCATGGGTGGAGCGACCGGCGTCGCGGCTGGACTGGTAGCGGTGGCGTTGCCAGGGGTGGTTATCGCTGGTGGCGCGTTACTGGCGATGGGACTGGCGGGTGCCGGCATGGGCGCCTGGCTGGGTGGCATGATCGGTATGGATGTCGGGAACAGCCATATCAAGCAATTCGAGAGTGCCATTCAGGACGGACAGATTCTGGTGCTGGTGGACGTGCCCAAAGACCGTGTCGACGAGATACAGAATTCGGTCAAGAAGCACCATTCGGAAGCCGACTTCGAAGGTACCGATCCGACCATACCGGCGTTCCCCTGATCATCTGTTCTACCGCTACTTTAAGCCCTCTCCCCGCAGAGGGTGTTGTAAATGGTGGCGCCCCCTTCTCCCTCCGGAGGGTGTCGCAAAAGTCCCCTCTCCCCACCGGGAGAGGGTTAGGGAGAGGGGATCAGAAAAGCTAACGCTCTGATTTTTATACACCCTCATCCCAGCCTTCTCGGCAACCGCTCCATGCTTTGCCCTAGCGCTTACATCCCTGTAAGCGTCCCGGAGGGAGAAGGGGTTACAAGCTTTTACAACACCCTCCGGTGGGGGAGGGGACTTTTACAACACCCTCGGCCGGGAGAGGGCTGGAGAACAGACTTATTGTTTCAGCATAAGGCGCTCTTTGTTTACCAGAAAATCCGCCACTGCCAACATCTCTGTTAGTCCACCTGCCCGCATGCGGTCAATACGATATTTGCCGTTGACGATGATTTCCGGCACACCGACAGGCTTATAAAGGCGCACGCGCTCTTCGGCGTGCCTGGTCCCGGTTTCCACGGCGGTCGAATGAAAGACGTCGCTAAAGGCCTTTTTATCGACACCGTGGCGTGCGAAAATTCCCGCTAAATCGCTTTCATTGCGAATACTTTTTTGTTCGATAACGATCGCGCTAAACAGAGGTTGATGTATTTTCTCAGCGACGTTCAACTCCTCGGCTGTGTAAAACGCCCGCGCATACAACTCCATTGGCTTGTTCCAGACCGCCGGAATGACCCGGAAGTCGACATCACCGGACTGCTGTTTACTCCATTCCCTTATCGGCGCGTCTAACTCATAGCAATGGGGGCAGCCGTAAGAAAACATTTCCACCACCTCTATTCTGGCGCTGTCCCGGGTGGGAACCGGCCTTTCCAGTACGAAATAGTGCTCTCCGGCGACAAACCGCTCCTTTTTTTGCTCCGCGGCATCGGCTTCCGCTGCACCGTCTTGTGCCGGTATCGCGCCTTTCCGTTTGGCCGACAGAACAACAACATCTTCGTCCGGCACATCGTTAAAGCGATCGACCGTCCTGGTGGGCAGCCCGGCTATTTTATCGATAACATCCATGCCCGCAGTGACTTTGCCAAACACCGCATAACCGGGCTGATACTCGGACCGGTAGTCCAGGCGTTCGTTGTCAGCCAGATTAATAAAAAACTGGGACGTTGCAGTATCAGGGTGCGTCCTGCGCGCCATGGTTATCGTCCCTCTGCTGTTCTTCAAACGATTACCTGATTCGTTTTTTATCGGCGCACGGGTTTTCCGCCTTGCTTTCATTCCTTTCTCAAAACCACCGCCCTGAATCACAAATCCCGGGATAACGCGATGAAACACCGTGTTATCGTAAAAACCTTCATCGACATAGCTGAGAAAATTGGCCACGGTTATCGGCGCTTTATCCTCAGTGAGTTCCAGCGTAAAGGCCCCCTCGCTTGTCGCAAAGACCACCTCAACGGGCGCATGGCTTTTTGAGGATGTGTCTTCGCTATTGGTTTCCGCGGCGAATACACCCTGTGTAAGGAGTGCAACAAAAAGGTATAGCGGTCGAATAAATCTCATAAGTTATCCCTTACTCAATCAATCTTTCAACTGACTGCCGCTTACCTGGCCGCCACCTGAACTGATACAGTTTGTTTTTTACCCGATTTAAAGGTCAGCGTCATATCAAGCTTCTGTCCGGTCTCGATCTGTACTTGCGGCCCCATCAACATCAGATGTTTGCCGCCGGGCTCGAAGTTAATTTGACCATTTGCAGGTATCGTCAGATCCGTGACTTCACGCATTTCCATCAGACCATCGACTGCGACCATTTCATGCACTTCAACAGTATTGAATGCGTCACTCTCGACTCTGGCCAGTGTGACATCTTCGTCGCCCACGTTCACCAGCGTCATGTAGCCGGCATTCACCCTTGCAGCAGGATGTGATTCGCGAACCCAGGAGTTCATTACCGCGACCACATCGCCAGCCGGTTTATCCTGACTGACTGTGAATGCTGCAGTAACGGGGGTGTCAGGACCTGCCTGCTCTGTTACGCCCTGAATTCTATTCGTCTCATCGTCTATGTATTCGAGTAAAGCATCGGCCTCTTCTTTGTTCAGACGCATGTTAGGCATGGCCAGATTGTTATACTGTTTATAGAGTGCCATGGCGATGGGATCTTTTTTCTTCAGCATCTGGTCAGGCGCCTTCATCCAGTCATAAAGCCAGCGCTTTTCCCGCCGCCGGGTAACGCCCAACAGGTCCGGGCCCAAAGCGCCTGCCAACTCATTCCCGCTCAGAGAATGACAGGTGACGCAACGGGTCCGATAGATCTGTTCCCCGCGGGGAATATTGCGCAGCCTGGGTGCATTCGCATAATCACCACTCCTGTGGTGTTTGTTTTTCCACCCGGTAAGCCAGTTGCCGATCTGATCAGCGAGCACATGGGGGTTTTCAAAGGGCGAACGCTTCATCCAGCGCCCTGTCCTCTGATTACCGATGATCATGCTGACATTGTGGTTGAGCGAACCGTCCTGGATCTCCTCTATATACAGACCCAGTTTTTTGCGCAGTTCTATGATGTCTTCCTTGTTACCCGTCAGAAAGGTCCAGTTCGCTTTAAATCGCTCCCGGTATTCACTGAGCACTTCCGGTGTATCTCTTTCCGGGTCAATGCTGATGGAGTAAAAGTAAACATCCCTGCCGACACGGTCGCCCATGATTTTCTGCACCTGGACCAGCTGTGCCGTCTCCAGTGGGCAGGTGTCCGGGCAATGGGTGTAAATAAAGTTGATCGCGACCACTTTATCCTTGATGACATCATCAAAAAAGCGGACGGTTTTGCCATCCTGGGTGATCAATGGAACGTTGGGAAAATAGTTTGCACCCCAAGGCGAGGCTGCACTGAAAGCAGGGACATAGCCCATGATGAATATGGCGATGGCCGCCACCCAGTAATACTTGCGCATTGTGCTTCTCATACGAATGTTTTCCTGATACCTGTAAGAATCCGCGGTGAGCGTTGTTCTGCTCACCGCGGAGCCTGCACTACCCTGTCAGCTGTTCGACTAATTACCTCCTATGTCTTTACCGGCATTGCGCGCCCTGTGTATACCAGTATCCAGGGTAATCGGCGTCGGGCAGTTAACCACGTGAGGCGAGAACGGGTTGTCGAAGTCAAAGTCATCGACTCGAACACCGGTGTTATCACCTTCTGCAATGCGGGGTGGTGCCGGCCATTCCAGGATTTCCACTCTGCCATCTTCACGCAGCTGTTTGAGCTCCTTAAACCCTTTCACGACCCGGTCTGCGGGTTCTAACCAGTGCGCAAAGCCGATGTGCCACATCGGGCTGTAGTCATCTTCGGGCATGAAGTAGGACGGAAGACCTATTTGGCTGCCGAATGGGCCACCGCCATTATTGATACCATATCCATCAGGAAGACCACCCTCTCCGCCATCGGTAGTACCCGGTTGAGGCATTGGTGGGAAGGTGGGATGGATACGTTTGCCGGGTATCCACTGCACCAGAGGTACGGCTGTAGTACCAAGGAACTGATGCTTCGGTACATTCGGCACCCCCATAGCCCTGCTGGGTCCCGCAGGCCAGGTATCGACCACGATGTAGTACGGCAGGTAATCACCGCCTTCAGACCACGATTTATGCAGCTTCAGGGTCACGTAAGGCGGATCTGCATCGGTATTGAGCTCGACCACATGGCCGGAATTGTCGATACGACCCCACGCAGTGCCGTTATAGGCACAGCTCGTGTTCGGTGGCTCATCCGGGAAGCTGACACAACTCCGGTCCGTCCGGTTCTGCTCCCATGGCTCATCACCCCATTTGATGAAGATCATATTGAAGACCACATTCTTACCAGCATAGTTGACACGACGTAATGGTGAATAAGTATTGGTTTCAGTGATAGCGGGGATAGCATCAGGATTGGGACAGGCTTCCCCGGAATCAGGATCGATACCATCGGATATACGGCAGGCAGGATTCGCCCAAACCGGGTTTGGAAGATCACCGTAGAAGGTCCAGTTTCCGGCTTCATCCACACTGGCTTCAGAAGAAGCTGCGACAGGGGTATTGGCCAGATTGCCGGCCCAGGCCACACCCAGCTCTTCGGCCAGTTCTTCGTCACTGACATCGTGCATGATGAAGTAGACCTGTCTTACGTTGCCATCAGCATCGATATTGTTACCCGTCGCCAGTTCAAAGGTTATCGCGCCACGCTCATTATTGGGCTGTGGATTGAGTGCATCGCCGATGAATTCATCTCTGATGTTATCGAGATGGCTGACCGTCACGCCATTCCTGATCCAGATGGAAAGCGGATCCAGCTCAGGACCAAACTCACCAACAGCATCACCCTCTCTGAAAGTTGGCAGCGCCACAGAATCAACATAGCTCACACCATCCCAGGTCGGCAGTGGCGTAGGCATCAGTTTCACCTGCCCCGGATGCTCGATATCCCAACGCAGTAACATCGCGTGGTCTTCGTGCTGGGTATTGTGGCAATGCTCCATGTAGGTACCGGCGAACTCCCTGAAGCGCAGCGCGATCTCGACCAGGTCACCACTGTCAGGTTGTGGGCCAAGACGATACACGTCCTTACGCGCCCACTTCTCATGCTCAGGCGGCGCGACACCATTACGGCGCAGGATAATACCTTCCTCGAAGTGAATGTGGATCGGATGGCTCCAGGTACCGCTGTTGATCAACCGCCAGACTTCCAGCCCGCCGGAGTTCTTCGAAGGCGCAGCCGAGATGCGGCGTGGATCCATGCCGAAGCCTTTACCACCGTCGGTTTCGATCACCCAGGGCTTGTCGTCCGTGGGCTGTCTTTCGAACTCGAACGAGCGGTGCCGCGCATTGGCCAGTTCCGATTCGGTCGGTCTGCGCAGTGGAATCATGGTCTTCCCGCCTTCCACATACATAGCAGGATCCATACTCAGATCTTCGCCTTCGTAGTCGTGGACACGGAATTCCAGGAACTTGCCGACAACCGGGTCGCCATTGGCCCAACGGTCAGGTGTGCCGTCGTTGTCATCGTCCACCGTGGTCGGTGCATAAGCGCCACTGACAATATCAGCAATCGGAATGACCTTATCTGTCGCCTGGCCATCTTTATGCTGCAACATGTTGACCATATAGAGCCTGCTACCCGGGGTAAACCCGCTGAAGTCCACGACAATGTCGTAGCGCTCAGCAATACCCTGAGTGGGTAACTGACCGTTTTCGAAATAAACGGTGTGCTCCATGAGGTTACCGTCGTTGGCGACCAGGTAGAACGGTACCGGGGTACCGGACTCGTCAACCAGCGCAACCTTGAAGTAGCGTGACACAGAACCGTTCAACAGACGGAAACGGTACTTACGTGCACGCACATCCAAATAAGGCTTGTACAGCCAGTTGACGGTCATGACGTCGCCGATGAAACCCTTGAGGTTGAAGGGGTTGAACCAGAGCTGGCCCTCACTGTCCCAGGCCTTTTCAGCCAGAAGCAGGTTTACGTCGTAGTCGCGGTTACCCCAGTCCAGTGCCGTACCACTGGGCAAGCGCAGGTTGACACCGTCATCGATGGCTTCGTTACCACGATCAAGTGCACTGTAGTAGTTCATCATCGCGGCGTTGCCCTTATAGACATTCTGCGCCGTGAAATCGAGCATATGATCGTGGAACCAGTGCGTACTCATGGTCTCACGCCAGTCACCCGGGATCTTCTTTTTACCACCCTTTCCATCAGGTGTGGCGGCACGCTTATCCTTCTTGTCGGTATTAATTGAATCAGTACCGGCCAGGGTCATCGGCCAACGATAATCGTAGTACTGACCCGGGAAGAAGAAGCTATTGGCATAACCGTCACTTTCCGCCGGGTTGTGACCGTTGTGCTCGTGGGTGGAAATGGTATGCACACCGAAGCCCCGGTTCTCCGCCACGTCGACAGGCAATGCATTATAGTGACGCATCAATACGGGCTCGCCATAACGGACGTTCAGAAGTTTGGGCGGTAAGCTACCGTCAAACGTCCACAGCGCCGTGTGGTCCTGTATCGGCATATTCGGATGGAAGCGGATATCGATGCCTTCTGTTGTGCCTTCGAAACCCGGGACGCCTATCGTGTTGTGGTAGAGCCCTTTTTTACCGAACTCGCCTTTTTTGTACTTGTGACCCTGATTACTGTCACGGAAGCCGCCATTGGTGCGAGCCCCGGCCATCGCGGTCTGGAAGTAGATCTCGGGCTTGAACTCTTCCCAGCGCTGGTGCGACCATCCCAAACCTGGCGGACGTCCCTCTGCCGGAGGATGATCCAGTTCACGACCCAGGTAATCTGCGATGACGTCTTGCCAGGGATTCTGGTCCTCGGTGTTGGCAAACTTGGTGGGGTTAGGCCAGATACGCTGGGCGAGAAAGCCTTCAAGCATCCCTCCGTCAGGTGCGCTTTGCGCATCTGCAGGTACCGGCAGTTCCTTCCAGTGCTTTGGTTTCTTTTTCTTGAACTTCAGCTTCTCGGGACCAAATTCCTCAAAGCGCAACATCTGCTGGCTGAATGGCTGGGCGCCATATAGCGGGCTTGGTGGTCCGTTGGTCGGGACGTTGAATCTACCGTCGTCGCGTTGGTCTTCAGCCTGCAAGACATTATTTTCCGAAGCGTCTTCGGTGTGCCCCGTATCCCCTCCCTCAAAAGTCCCCGCGTTCGCTTCCGGGAGGCCTTCGAGCAGATCACCATCGGTATCGATCACCAGATCGGTAAGCACCGAAGGATCACCCCCATGAGGATAGCGGACGTCATCATCGTCGTCATGATAACGCCCGCCGTAGGCATTGCCGGCGATAAAGCACACTGTCATGAGTGCTGTCCCTACGATTCGTCGAAACCGCAGGGTGGTGTTAAAAACACCTGGTCGATCTAAGCTTGTCATTGAAATACCCCATTTGTGATGGTCTGCACAGTGGCAAATATTGCAGGTCTTCTCGCAGCAGCGGCTGCACCTGCCTTGAGTACATCGAGTCTTTTCGGTGTGGATCCCCCTCCCTGTCTAGAACTATTCCAACGCATTAATTTGACGATTCGTTATGCGTTGACCTCAATACGAACCTGATCATGCGGCACGATGTCGCACCGCTCTGTAACTATTCGCACAACCTGATTGGTAATATTTCACAAAGTCTGGACAAGCAGGGAACCGGTCCCAGAACCGTTGGGCTTACAAGTGCGAGCCGGGGTCGCTACTCCCGGCCCCTGGGACAGCAGCGCCGTGCCTGGACGGCGCCGGGTAAGGAAACACCATTAAATGTCGCAAGCGCAGTTGCACCTGCCTTGTGAGCATGTCCTCTTTTACACATGGATCCCCCCGGATCAGGCTTTTGTGCATTGGCCCCAATACACAGGAAATGAAGCGACGCAACGCCGCACAGGCCGACAATCAATACAGGCTATTAAGCAGGGAGTTAACGGGGAAGTACGGTCCCGACGGGCTATTTGGTCGCCTCGATCACGGCAGCAACAACGTAATCCTCCACCCCGCTGCCAGGCGCCCAGTCCTTGATGAATTCCCGGGACTCATCTTTGGGCTGGATGCGGATATCGGAGAATCCGGCCCCGGCCAATACCGATTGCAGTTCATCGATTGTGGAGGCACCCGACACACAGGCGGAATGCAGGTAAGGGTCATCCCGCAGGGTTTCGGGCAATTCAATCGTGGCAACCACGTCGGAGATGGCAAGCCGGCCCCCGGTTTTCAGTACCCGGTATGCTTCCCGGAATACCCTGGTCTTGTCCGGTGAGAGGTTGATGACGCAGTTGGAGATGATGACATCGACACAGTTGTCGGCAACAGGCAGGTATTCGATTTCCCCCAGCCGGAATTCCACGTTGCTGAACTGAGCTTTTTCAGCATTGTTGCGCGCCTTGCTGATCATGGCCGGCGTCATGTCGATACCGATGGCACGGCCGTTTTCGCCGACTTCCTGCGCGGCCAGAAAAGCGTCGAATCCCCCCCCGCTGCCGAGGTCCAGTACCACTTCGCCACTTTTGAGGCTGGCAATGGCGCGCGGATTGCCACAGCCCAATCCCATATCGGCACCTTCCGGTACCTGGTCGAGTTCCTCCCGGGTATAACCGAGCCGTGTCGATATCAAGGTATTGATCTGCACGTCGTCTGACACACCGCAGCAGGAGCTGGCCTCGCCACAACAGCCGCTGTTGTCACTCGCCTCGGCGACTTCGCTGTAGGCCGAGCGCACGCGCTGGCGGATTTCATCGGCTTTTGTCTGGTTCATTTCTTTCAATACTCCTGTTGATCCCCTCTCCCTGACCCTCTCCCGGAGGGAGAGGGGACTTTAACAACACCCTCCTCCGCGAGAAGGCGCTCACGGGACAGCAGTGCCATGAGTCAGTAAATTTGCCGACATAAGCTTGCGGGTCGGTTGGCCGCACGAGCCCAGGGACGGGCGAAGGTAGCGCAATGCAGGAGCAATTGCCGGGAGACGCGACCGTCGAGCGTACAGGGATGTATTCACAGCGTGTCCCGTAAGTTTATGTCGGCAAATTTACGCATGCCTTCGGTGCAATCGCCCGCAGTTGTCTGCCAGCGCCTGAGATCTTCGAGCCTGTCGAGATCCCATAAGGTGTCGAGTTCCGAGTGCGGCAGTTTCAGCGCCTGCAGGCGCGCACGGGTTTGCTGCAGTACCCGGTCGCTGCCCCAGGGAATATCCGCAAACAGGCGCTCATCGCAACTGCGTGCACCTATCAGTACATAGCCGCCGTCTTCCGCAGGCCCCAGTACAACAGGGCTGCCGGTATCCAGCTGCCGACAGGCGCGTTGCAGGTAAGCCGCGCTCATCGCCGGACAGTCCGTGCCGATCAACACGGCGAATCCGGCTGTCTGCAGTGTGGTCTGAAGCGCATGGTACATACGCTGGCCGAGGTCGGCACCCTTTTGAAGTCTTATCTCCAGCGGCTGTCTGTCGGCGAGCGACACAAACACGGGGTGGCCGGCCTGCGAGGCGGCGTGTAATTCAACCGGTGCCAGTCCCGTGCCTACCGCCATGCCGACTGTTTCACACAGCAGCCGCTCATACAGTGCCGCCGCTGCCTGCCTGCCGATGTGTACAGCCAGGCGGGTTTTCACCGCGCCGGCCACAGGTGGCCTGGCGAACACCAGAATCCGGCCGTCCGGGTACCGGTAGTCAGGCTGTCCGGTCATAATGCGTCGCAAGGCGCGCCGGCGGAACACCCAGGAAATAGGCCAGTCGCAGATACCACATCAAGGCAACGGTAGGAACAATCCCCTTCTGTTCCCAGCGCCGGCTTGACGCAGTCAGCGTGTCCCGCAAACACACCGGCCACTGCCGGCTCTTCAGCCGCCGGCTCAAGTCGATGTCTTCCATCAGCGGCAACACTGCAAAGCCGCCGACGCCTTCGAACAGTTCGCGGCTAACGAAAATGCCCTGATCCCCGGTAGCGATGCCGGTAAAACGCGAACGCCAGTTCATCATCCGTTCTACCAGCCGCAATAGAAATCCGTCTCCCGACAAGCGCACATCAAAACGTCCCCAGCTACCGGCCTGCTGCAAGGCGGCGAGAATCAGAGCTGCCGCGTTATCCGGCACCCGGGTATCCGCGTGCAGAAACCAGAATACCCGGCCGCCGGCCGCCTGGGCCCCGATGTTCATCTGCACGGCCCGGCCTGCCGGCGCCGGCAACAACTGATCGACCAGCGGTTGTGCCAGGGCGATTGTTTCATCGTGGCTGCCACCATCGACCAGGATGACTTCGTGGCCCTGCGCCCGCAGCGCCTGCAGCTGACGCAGGATGTCCCGGATACAAGCGGCTTCGTTGAGTGCCGGAATAATGATCGATAGCTGCACGCTCACCCCAGTGCGCCACCGCAACTGCTGCCCTGCCCCGCCGTACAGCCGTAACAGTGGTCGGCGACCACCACTGGCCGGCTTTCCAGTTCACCGGCTGTGAGTTCGCGCAGGTGTACACGGGGCTGCCGAAACCACTGCAGGGGTAAATCCAGCATCTGGTTGAAATCGCAATCGTACACATAGCCCTGCCAGTCCACGCTGATCAGGGAACGGCACATGACGGTATCGAGATTGGCGTCCTGGTGGGCCGACTTGAGAAGCTGCATGTACGCGTCGAAGCGGCCGCTGGAAATGAGCGTACTGCCAAAGCGCTGAATAGGCATGTTGGCGAGAACAAACAACCGGTTGAAGACAATACCCGCTCGTTTGCCGAGTTCGTGCCGGTAATCGGCTTCAAGTTGCTGTTGTGGGGGCGGCAAAACCGCGCCGACCGGGTTGAACATCAGGTTCAAATTCAGACCGCTGCCCGGCCGTCCATAGCCGAGGGCATTGAGTTTCTGTAAGGCCTTGATGCTCGATGCGTAGGCACCCTTGCCACGCTGTGACTCGACGTTTTCTTCGAGATAACAGGGCAATGACGCCACGATTTCCACCTGGTTGCGGGCAAGGAATTCGGCCATGTCGGCAAAACCGGGTTCGTTGAGAATGGTAAGGTTACAGCGGTCGATAAGGTGCACACCCAGACGCCGCACCGATTCCACCAGCAGGCGGAAATCCGGGTGCATTTCGGGCGCCCCACCGGTGACATCCAGCGATTTAATCCCCGACCTTTGCAGAAAAGCGATAATCTCGTCAAGCGTTTCGCGCGCCATCTGCTCGCGTCGGTGCGGGCCCGCATTGACATGACAGTGCAGGCACGACTGGTTGCAACGGTAACCCAGGTTGACCTGCAGCGTTTGCAGCCGGGTGCGCCTGATCGGCGGAAAATCGGTGGCTTCCAGTAGTGGCAGTGTGGCGTGCATATTTTATGGTATCAGGCGATTGATCCATCGTACCAGACCGCGGGTTGCGGTGCTGAACAGCCTTTTTCCGTACAGGGTATTTACGGTGCGTCGATGAATCTGCGCCAGCGTGGGATAGGCGTGAATGGTCGCCGACAGTTCGCTGATTTTTATACCGGCTTTCATTGCCAGCACAACCTCATGGATCAGTTCTCCGGCATGCGGGCCCAGCAGTGTCGCACCGAGCAGTCTGCCTTTGTGGGTAATGAATTTACTCATGCCGTGGGCTTCGACTTCGGCCAGCGCCCGGTCGATATCCCGGAACGGGAAGTGCAGCACCGTCGCTTCGATGCCCTGCTCTCTGGCCTGCTGTTCGGTCAGCCCGACCCGCGCCAGTTCCGGATCGGTGTAGGTCACCCAGGGCACCACCCGGTAGTCGGCTTTTTTCGGAAAACGGAACACCGCATTG
>Ga0209567_10001375_pt1 | contig 12593 bp, 9 predicted proteins | sample COG_12_FD_184756 | JGI IMG/M metagenome (GOLD analysis project Ga0209567, IMG submission 184756) | Pelagic marine sediment microbial communities from the LTER site Helgoland, North Sea, for post-phytoplankton bloom and carbon turnover... | ecosystem: Environmental > Aquatic > Marine > Neritic...
ACTGTCCGCTCCGCTGTCGATGATCGCCCGCAGCGCGTTGGCCGTCACGATCTCCGGCAGCTCTCCGTCGGCTTCGTACGAGGCGAGCACCGCGCGCGACGCGTCCAGCGCCGTCCGGGCATCCGCCGGGTCCCCGGTCGGCTCGTGGATGAAGACCTCGAACGTCGAGTCCACCTGGCGGAACACGGCCACCGTTTCCGCCTCCGACAGCTGCGCGTGACCGGCCTCGTCGGCGATCCGGCCCAGCTGCGGCGAGGTGACCAGTCCGACCACGGCCATGCCGACCGCGCCCATGAGGCCCAACCCGAGCGCGCCGCTCTTCGGGATCCGTTCCGATACGAAGCCCAGCATGGTCGGCCAGAAGTAGGTGACGCCGACCGCGAACACGGTGGCCGAGAGAAACGCCATCGCCGTCGTTTCGGCGAAGCTCAGCCACAGGAGGCCGACGAGCGCCACCACCGACGAGGCGAACAGGACACCGGTCGGCGAGAGGCGGTGCACGACCGGTCCCGCCCGATAGCGCAGCACCGCCATGAGGCCGCTGATCCAGGCCAGGACAAGGATCCCGGGGATGCCACCGGCCTCCAGCACGGCCGGCACCCAGCGGTTGGGCCCCAACTCGGTGGAGGCGGTGATCGCCATCGCGAACAGCATGAGCAGCATGAGTGGCGTGGTAAGCGCGGCTTTGAACATCTCACCCATGCTCACGCCGGCGCGCACGCCCTCGGTGGCGGGGAAACGCTGCCGCAGCATCAGGTGCCCGTAGAGCAGGGTCGGAATCAGGATGAGGCCGATCTTGAGCTGCCACGACCCAATGCCCGCCTGGTCGAGCAGATACGCGCTCACGCCACCGATCACGATTCCGCCCGGGAACCAGACGTGAAACTGATTGAGTTTCACGGTCTTCTGGTTCGGGTAAAGCGAGGCAACGAGCGGGTTGCAGGCCGCCTCGACCAATCCGTTTCCCAGCGCCAGCACCAGGGCGCCCGTGAACAGCATCCAGAAGCCGTCCGCCACGATCATCGTCAGGGCGCCGGCCAGGTGGCAGAGGAAGGCGAGCCACATGAGCACCCGCATGCCGAGGTTGTCACAGAGCGGAGAGAAGATGAGCTGCGAAACCGCGAAACCCCATAGCGCCGCGCCTCCGATCCAGCCCACCTGCTGGTTGGTGAGAACGAACTCGCGCTTCAGGGTGAGCATGACGGCGCCGATGACAGCGAACGTGACGGAGGTGGCGATGAGCGCCACGCAGGCGCCGATGAAGAGCCGGCGGGGATGGACCGAGCCGGCGGTCGCGCCAGGCGCCGCGCGATCCGTCACGACCGGTCGCGTCCGGCGGCCCACAGGATGCCACCCAGCAGGTGCCGCATGAAGAGTGGATCGGAAAACGCGGAAGCCCGGTGCCCGAGTCCCGTGTAGAAGGCCCGACCGCCGTCGTACACGTGGTACCAGGCGATCGGATGGGGCTCTCCCATTCTTGCGCCCCGGTACGAGGACTCGTCCAGCTCCATCACCACGCTCGCGTCTTCGCCGGGGCCGTCACGGAAGTCGTACCACTCGTCCGTCCACACCCAGGCCGCCGGCAGGTGGCGCGTCGAAGGATGCCCAACGTCCGTCACGTGGATGCGCGCCAGCTGCACGCTCGGATGGCTCGCGAACCGGGCACCCACCAGGCCGCCGTACCAGGCCCAGTCGTCCTCGGTGTCCGTGGCGGAGTGCACACCGACGAAGCCGCCTCCGTCCCGTATGTACGCCTCGAAGGTCGCCTGTTCCGCTTCCCTAAGCACGTCGCCGGTCGTGTTGAGGAATACGACCACGTCGTAACCGGAGAGCGCTCCCGTGGTGAAGACGCGGCTGTCGTTGGCCGCATCCACCTGAAAGCCGTGCTCTCGGGCCAGCGCCTGAAGCGCCTCGACGCCGGCGCTGGCCGTCCCGTGGTCGTGCCCCCCGGCCTCGTGGAAGACGAGCACCTGGAGCCCCTCCGCCGTGGCGGCTGAAGCCTCGGGAAGGCGCCGGATCTTGAGGTTGCGGTACCAGACCGGGTCACCATGATCCTGGAGCACGATGTGGCCGACCCTGGGGCGTCCGTAGTCCGGCATGCCACCGAACTTGCTGGCCGCCACGCGCGCCTCCCATTCGTCGCTCCACAGCCGGTAGGTGACTACCTGCACGTCGTTCAGCCAGTGGGTGACCAGGTCGTCGTCGACCACGATACGGACCCGATTCCAATCGCCCGCCGGCCGCGCAGCATCGGCGGCCACCGCGTACAGCCCGAAGTTGGCGCCGGCCGACGTCTCCGGGCTCCGTCCGTCGGCGTGTCCCCGGTTGTCGAGGACCTGCATCTCCGGCCCCGTCTCCCAGGGTGCACCACGCTCCTCGGTCACCCGGTAGAAGATCCCGCTATTGCCGCCTTTGGAGATCTTCCACTCGAGGGTGAGCTCGAAGTCGCCGTACTCCTCGCGGCTCATGAGGTCGCCGCCTCCGGCCGCCGGATCGAAGGCGAGCACGCCGTCCGAGGGCCGCCAGGCGGCCGGGATGGAGTCGCTGCGGAAGCCGCGCCAGCTGCTCAACGACTCGCCATCGAACAGGAGCTCGAAGCCCGCCTCACGCTCCCGGGCCGTGAGGGTATTGAGCGCGTCCTGATGGTCCCCATCCGCCTCCGGCAGGCCGGCTTCCACCACTGGTGCCAGCGGCTCCGCGGCCCGGGCGACGGCCGGTGGAGCCGGAGCGACCGCCGTCTCACCACCCGACCCCTCATCCGCCCCGGCCAGTACCGCGGCGCCCAGCAGGCTGGCGTTCTCGTAGCTCGGTCCGGCCGCATGCCAGGCGAGCACGGCGTCCACGCCGTCGCCGTCATCGTCGTCGTCGAGGTGTGCCTCGAGTCCGATCGCGGCCCCGGCCGCCGGTTGGACGCCGAGCCCGGACCACGGAACGGCGACCTCGACTCGATAGCCGGTCGGAGTCTCCGCGCTCGCGAACTCGAGCTCCGGATGGTGGTCGGTCTGCCCCGCGGTCGCCCACCAGGTGCCGTCGCGCCCGAACACGAACTGCCAGTCGTTGCGGTCGTAGTGGGGAACGCGCTCGTAGCCGCCGTCGATGTACAGCTCGACCGCGTCGTCCTCGAAGGGGAGCGAGGAGTCGGAGTACGGCGAGTCGTCCGTCACCGTGAACAGGAAATAGAGCCCCCGGTCGTCGTACAGGGCTCGGAAGTCGCCGGCGAGGCCGGTGCCGTCCGGGACGCCGACCACGGCGACGCGGACAGGCCGGGCCCGCGTCTCGCCCCAGACGGCGTCCACCTCTCCGTCGATGCGCGGCGGGCCGGGCGCGCGCCGGATGACAATGGCCGACTCGGGGACCGCCGGCTGTGCCGTTTCGGGCACTCGTGGCTCTGACGCCAACGAGTCGTTTCCGGATGCCTGAGAGGCTTCCGGGCCGCTGCAGGCCAACGCAGCGAAGAGAGCCACCACCGCCAGGGTCACGGCTGCGATGCTCGGCGGCCGTGACCCGGAGGGGATTGGCGTCACCCCTCGGTGTCCGCGTACTTCTGCCGGAGACTCTCGACGACGGCCGGGTCGGCGAGCGTGGTCGTGTCACCCAGCACGCGGCCCTCGGCGATGTCGCGCAGCAGTCGGCGCATGATCTTGCCACTTCGCGTCTTGGGCAGATCGGCGGAAAAGTGGATATCGGCGGGGCGCGCGATCGCCCCGATCTGCGTGGCTACGTGGCCTTTCAGGTCCTTCACCAGATCGTCATCGCCCTCGATCCCCTTCCGGAGCGAGACAAAAGCGACGACGGCCTGACCCTTGATCTCGTCGGCTCGCCCGACGACGGCCGCTTCCGCGACCGCCGAATGGTCGACCAGGGCCGACTCGACCTCCATCGTTCCGAGTCGGTGCCCTGCCACGTTGAGCACGTCGTCCACCCGTCCGACGATCCAGAAGAAACCGTTCCCGTCCACCCGCGCGCCGTCGCCCGGAAAGTACGTGTCCGTCCACTTGGACCAGTACACTTCCCGGTAGCGCTCCTCGTCGCCGTAGATGCCGCGCAGCATGCCCGGCCACGGCGACGTAATGGCGAGGTAGCCGCTCTCGCACTCCTCGCCTTCGTCATTGAGAATTGCCGCCTCGATGCCGGGGAAGGGGCGGGTGGCGGAGCCCGGCGTGGTAACGGTGACCCCCGGCAGCGGCGTGATCATGATGCCCCCCGTCTCGGTCTGCCACCACGTGTCCACGATCGGGCAGCGACCGCCGCCGATGTGCTCCTGGTACCAGGTCCACGCCTCGGGGTTGATCGGCTCGCCGACCGTTCCCAGGAGGCGCAGAGTGGAGAGGTCGTACTTCGCCGGCCACTCATCGCCCCACTTCATGAAAGCCCGGATGGCGGTAGGCGCCGTATAGAAAACAGTGACGCCGTAGTCTTCGCAGATCTTCCAGAAGCGGCCCTCGTCCGGCCAGTTGGGCGCGCCTTCGTACATGAGGACGGTCGCCCCGTTGGCCAGCGGTCCGTACACGATGTAGGAGTGACCCGTCACCCAGCCCACGTCGGCGGTGCACCAGTAGACGTCGTCGTCCTTGAGGTCGAAGACCCATCGCGTGGTCGCGTACACCTGGGTCATGTAGCCGCCCGTGGTGTGGACCACGCCCTTAGGCTTTCCGGTGGTGCCCGATGTGTAGAGGATGTAGAGGAGGTCCTCCGAGTCCATCTTCTCGGCCGGGCAGTCGTCGGAGGCGGCCTCGACGAGCTCGTGATACCAGTGGTCGCGTCCGGGCACCATGTCCACCGTAGGCCCGTCCCCCGCCTCGAAGCGACGGACGACCACCACGCTCTCGATCACGTCCACGCCGTCCACTGCCGCGTCGCTGTTCTGCTTCAGCGGCACGATACCGCCGCGCCGATACCCGCCGTCGGCCGTGATCAGCATCTTTGCCTGCGCGTCCTCGATCCGGTCGCGAAGCGACTGCGGGGAGAATCCGCCGAACACGACCGAGTGCGGCGCGCCGATCCGCGCACAGGCCAGCATGGCGATCGCCGCTTCGGGGATCATCGGCAGGTAGATGGCCACCCGGTCCCCGCGCTGCACGCCGAGGCTCTTCATCGCGTTGGCGAACCGGCTCACTTCCCGGTGCAGCTCCTCGTAGGTGAACTCGCGTCGCTCGCCGTCCTCGCCCTCCCAGATCAGGGCCTTCTTGCTGGCGGTGGGGCCGTCGAGGTGCCGATCGAGACAGTTGTACGCGGCATTGAGCTTTCCGCCCGTGAACCAGCGCGCGAAAGGCGGCTCCCACTCGAGGACGGTGTCCCACTTCTCGAACCAGTCGAGCTGCTCGGCCCAGCCGGCCCAGTATGCCAGGCGGTCGTCCTGCGCTGTTTCGTAAGGCGTGTTATCGTTGACGTGCGCCTGGGCCCGGAACTCCTCGGAAGGCGCAAACGTACGGTCTTCACTGAGCAGCACTTCGATTTCGCGACGGGATGTATTCATCGAATCAACTCCGTATTGGCGTCGAAGGATCGGTGTCCGTGAGTGCCTCGAATGAGGAGTGAGATGTTAGACCGGCGGCCCGAAGGGGCGCAAGAATGCCAGGACTCGGACAGGCTCATGGGAGTCGAGCCGTGAACGACCAGATACTCCTCGGCATCATCGTCGTCTCCGGCATTCTCGCCTTCGCGTTCGGCATCTGGGCGGGCCTCGGCTTTCCGGGTCTGTATGACAAGTACGAGAAGACCGGAAGGGTGTCTCGCATGAGCCCCTTCGAAATGCTGATCGACTGGGTCTTCGGCCGGTTCATCCGGTGAGGGCAGGCCGGGGTCTTCCGAAGACCCGCCGGGGCGAATGACCCGCCTCAGCGTCCCCACGCCGGGGCCCCGCTGGCAGCAGCTGGACGATCGGCGTGCCGCCGTGAGGCGGGTGCTGTGGCTCGTCCTCTTCGCGAACCTGGCCGTGATCCTGGCCAAGCTGTTCATCGGATTCCGGTCGGGCTCGATCGCCATCCTCGGGGACGCCGCCCACTCCGGTACCGACGCGCTCAACAACGTGGTCGGCCTTCTGGCGGTCCGGGTGGCCGCGGCGCCCCCCGACGAGGACCACCCGTATGGCCACGGCAAGTTCGAGACGCTCGGCGCCTTCGCGGTGGTGGCCTTCCTCTCGGTGACCTGCTTCGAGCTCCTCCTGGGATCGACGCGTCGCCTGTTGAGCGATACACCCGCACCGACGATCGACGCGCTCGTCTTTCAGGTCCTGCTGGCCGCGATGGTGGTGAATGTCGGGGTCGCCTGGGTGGAGTCGCGCTACGCGCGGCTGCTGGACAGCGAGCTGCTGGGCGCGGATGCTCGCCACACGGCAGCCGACGTCATGGTCACGGCAGGGGTGCTGGGGGGCATGATCCTCGTGCGGGCCGGTTGGACGGACGCGGATGCCTGGCTCGGGATCGTGGTCGCGCTCCTCATCGCGTACAGCGGCGTCCAGATCCTGCGCCACACGATCCCGGTGCTGGTGGATCAGCGGGCGATCGATGCCGGCAAGATCCGTGTGCACGTGCTGGCGCTCCCCGGAGTGCTGGACGCGACCGAGATCCGATCACGGGGCCGTCGCGGTGAGGCGTTCGCGGAACTCACCATTCACGTCGATCCCGAGAGTAGCCTGCTCGAGGCACACGCAATCGCGGACCACGTGGAGCGACAGCTGGAGAAGGAGGGAGGGTTTTTCGGGGTGGTCGTGCACGTCGAGCCCGCCGAGCTCAGTCCTCCGGATGCCGGGGGATGATCTCGACGCGCCATACGCATTGTTCCTGCCCGGCGCCTTCGCACTGCGGGTGATAGACTTCGCAGTCGCGCCGCAGGTACGCCCTGCCGAACGTGGTGAATCCCATCGAGAGCATCTCACAGCCGAGCGGAGACTCACACGCCGCGGCCGGCAGGCTCCCCCGCACGATGAGAGTCGCGGGATCGCGCTCGATGCGCACCCGGGTCCGGGGGCTGATGGCTCGAGCCATCTTCTCCATCGCCCGCAGCAGAACCCGCCGACGCAAGCCGAATGGCAGCACGGTCGCGGCCAGGCGAGCCCGGGCGCCGCGCGAGCTCAGCTCCTGCGAGGCCAGCGCACGACCCGCCTCCGCAAACACGGCCTCGGCATCGGACCGGCGGCTGATGAGTCGAAACAGGTCGCCGAGCTCTCGAGCGACGAGCTTCCGCCCCCGCGTGCGCATGCCGGTGTACCGCTCGATCTGCTTCTCGACGACGTTGCTGAGTCCGAGGCGACGAGGCAGGCTCTGCTGGACATCCTCGTCGTGCAGCGTCTCCTGGGGGCGGTCCGTGGAGCGGAGCGCCTCCAGCAACGCCAGCGCGATGAGCGGGCTGACCTGGCCTTCGACTTGATAGGTCTCGTCCATTATGGGCGCTACGCTACGAGCCGTGACCGGGGTGGGCAAGCGCCGGCGACCCGGGGAGCGTCGTGAGCGGACTCGACCCGATCGCGGCGGCCGCATCGGTTCTCGCGCTGGGTGCGGCGTGGAGGTTCCGATGGTTGAGCGGCTCCGGCATCCTGGTTGCTGCCGCGGTCGGCGCTGCCCTGTGGGTCGGCGCGGGCGCCGCCTTTCTTCTCCTGTTGCTCGTTTTCTTCGCGACATCGTCCGCGTTGAGTCGGTCGCTCGATGCACAGTCCTCGTCGAAGACGGAGCGCTCCGGGCGCACCGCGGTCCAGGTGCTGGCCAACGGAGGCGTCGCGACGGTCGCGGCCCTGGCCGGTATGGCCGGCTTCCTGCCGGGAGCCCCGTTCGCCGTGGCCGGCGCGCTGGCGGCCGCCATGTCGGACACGTGGGCGACCGAGCTCGGGACCGCCGCCGCATGGCCCACCCGACTCATCTCGAACGGACAGCTGGTGTCCCCCGGCTCCTCGGGTGGCGTGTCGTGGCCGGGCACTGCCGCCGCCTGCATCGCCTCCCTGTTGCTCGGGCTGGTCGCCGCCGCGCTCACTCTCGATCCGCCGGTGCTTCTGTGGCCGGCCGTGACGGTGCCGGCCGGGATGTTCGGCATGACCATCGACTCGCTCATCGGGGCGACGCTCGAAGACCGGGTCGCCTGGATGGACAACCAGGCCGTAAATCTGTTCGGGACGGCGGCCGGCGCGTTGGCCGGTTGGGTGGCGGCCGGTTGGCTCGGCCTCTGGTGACCCCTCCGTGACTTGAACGCCGGGTCTGTTTCTCGTATTGAGTGGTACCGGAAACGCGGACGATCTCGTGGACCCGAGGTCGTCCGTTCATCATTGTGTGAACCGTGAATCGAACCATGAAGTCAGATAGCCGCGACAGCCGCGACAGCTACGATCCGCAGAGCATCGAGGCGAAGTGGCAGGAGCGCTGGGATCGGGACGGGACCAACGAGCCCGACCTGGACACGGTCGAGCGTCCGTTCTTCAACCTCATGATGTTCCCCTATCCGTCGGCCGAGGGGCTGCACGTGGGGAACCTGTACGCCTTTACCGGGGCGGACATCTACGGCCGCTATCAGCGCCTGCGCGACCTCGACGTATTCGAGCCGATCGGCTTCGACGCCTTCGGGATCCACTCCGAGAACTACGCCATCAAGGTGAACGTCCACCCGATGGAGCTGATCCCCAAGAACATCCAGAACTTCACGCGCCAGCTCAGGCGGACCGGTATGATGTACGACTGGTCGCATACAGTCGATACCACGGATCCGGCCTACTACCGCTGGACGCAGTGGATCTTCCTGCAGCTCTACGAGGCGGGGCTCGCCGTGCGCAAGGAAGCGCCGGTGAACTGGTGCCCCTCGTGTCAGACCGTTCTCGCCAACGAACAGGTGATCGCCGGTCGCTGCGAGCGTTGTGACACTCCGGTGGAGCAGAAGCTGCTCAGCCAGTGGTTCTTCCGCATCACGGAATACGCCGAGCGGCTGCTCGAGAACCTGGACTGGCTCGACTGGTCCGAGAGCACCAAGACAGCCCAGCGCAACTGGATCGGTCGGTCGGAAGGGGCCACGATTCACTTTCCGCTCGCCGATGGTGACGCGGCGATCGAGGTGTTCACGACCCGGCCCGATACGCTGTTCGGGGCCACCTTCATGGTGCTGGCGCCCGAGCATCCGCTGGTCGATCGGCTGACCGGCGATGCGGAGCGTGACGCCGTTGAAGCGTACCGCGACGCCACCCGCCGCAAGGATCTGGTCGAGCGCCGCAAGGGCGACAAGACGAAATCGGGTGTGTTCACCGGCGGCTACGCCCGCAATCCGGCCAGCGAGGAGGAGATCCCGATCTGGATCGCCGACTACGTGCTGATGGACTACGGCTCGGGAGCGATCATGGCCGTGCCGGGCCACGACGAAAGAGACTTCGAATTCGCCACCGAGTTCGGCCTCCCGATCATCCCGGTCGTGCTGCCCCGCGAACGGACGGAGGGATTCGAGGAGCTGAGCCGGGTCGAGGGCGGGCTGGACGGCGAGGCGTACATCGAGCACTCGAACGATGAGGTGCTGGTCAACTCGGGCCGCTTCAGCGGCCTCAGCGCGCCCGAGGGCGCCGCTGCGATCGTCGAGTGGCTGGCGGAGAAGGGTCTCGGGGAAATCTCCATCAACTACCGGCTGCACGACTGGTGCATCTCCCGGCAGCGCTACTGGGGGCCGCCGATCCCGATCATCCACTGCGAGGCGTGCGGTCCGGTACCGGTGCCGGAGGAAGATCTGCCCGTCGTCCTTCCCTACGTGGCGGATTTCCGACCCGACGCCCACGGCGTGGCGCCGCTGGCTCGCGACGAACAGTTCTACCGGGTGGAGTGCCCGAAGTGTGGAGCGGATGCGCGGCGCGAGACGGATGTGTCGGACACGTTCCTCGACAGCGCCTGGTACTTCCTGCGCTATCCCAGCACCGACTTCGACGATCGGCCGCTGGATGATGGCAGAACCCGGAAGTGGCTGCCGGTGAACATGTACATCGGCGGCGAAGAGCACGCCGTGCTCCATCTGCTCTACTCTCGTTTCACGACCATGGTGCTCCACGAGCTCGGACACCTGGAGTTCGAGGAGCCGTACGAGCGCTTCCGGAAGCATGGGCTGCTGATCCGCGAGGGAGCCAAGATGTCCAAGTCGAAGGGCAACGTGGTCATCCCCGACGAGTACATCGAACAGTTCGGCGCCGACACGTTCAGGGCGTATCTCATGTTTCTGGGGCCATACCAGGAAGGCGGGGACTTCCGGGACCGCGGCATCGTGGGGATCGCGCGTTTTCTGAATCGCGTCTGGGAGGCGGTTCTGCAGGCGATCGCCGCGGGCCGAAGCGGCGTGGAAGCCGGGGAGATCGAGCGCCGGCTTCACGCGACCATCAAGCAGGTCACCGAGGACGTCGAAGCTCTGTCCTACAACACGGCTCTGGCGGCGTTGATGGAGTACCTGAACGCGATCCGGTACGAGGGGCGGGCGCCGTCGCTGGACGAGGTGAGACCGCTCGTCGTCATGCTGGCGCCCTTCACGCCTCACCTGAGCGAGGAGCTGTGGGCGAGGCTGGGCAGTGACCAGAGCGTATTCGAGGGCGTCTTATGGCCAGAGTACGACCCGCAGAAGCTGCGGGCCGAGGTCGTGGAGATGCCCGTCCAGGTCAACGGCCGCCTGCGGGCCACGATAGTAGTGGATCGCGGCGCATCAACCGAGACGGTGCAAGCACAGGCGCTGGCCGACGAAAACGTGCAGCGGCACGTCAGCGACGCCACGATCCGAAAGGTAGTCCATGTGCCCGATCGGTTGTTGAACCTCGTGGTTGGAGGGTAGCGCTCGGGCCGCCAACAGCAGAGGACTGGTTTGCCCGTAGATCAGCGACATCCTCCGCCCGAGTCACCGGGTCCCATCGCGGCACCCCCCAGCGTGCTGGCCATCAGCATCCTGGCGCTCGGCGTCGCGGCCACCGCCGCGTTCGTGTGGCCCGAGTCGCTGAGCGACTACAGCGCCCTCGTTTGGCTCCTGGCGCTCGTCCCCTGTTTCCTGCTCGCCTACCACAAGGGCTGGAGAGGCGCCGCCACGGCCACGGCCGCGGCCATGCTCCTCCTGGTCGGCGTCGAAGTCGGGCTCGTCCTCGTGTTCGGGAGCATGGAGCAGGTCGACTGGCGTGTCTTCGCCACGGTGTCCGTGGTGCTGATCACCGTGAGCCTCGGCGTGGGCGTGGTGTCGGAGTTCCACCTGCGCGATAAGACGACGGCCTCGATGCTCGCGTACACCGACGCGCTGACCGGCATCCCGAATCGCCGGGTGCTGGATGAGTTCATGGTGCGCTACTTCGCGGCCGCGGAGCGGGGGCGCGCGCTGACGGTCGTGATGTTCGACGTGGATGGCTTCAAGCGCTACAACGACCGCTTCGGCCACGCCAGCGGCGACGACGCCCTGCGTGTCGTGAGCCGGATTCTCGAACAGAACACGCGGGGCATGGACCTGACCGGTCGCTACGGCGGAGAGGAGTTCGTCACCCTGCTGCCCGGCAGCCTGGCGGACGAAGCCGAGGTTTTTGCCGAGCGCGTTCGTGCGGAGATCGAGCAGTGCCAGGACTTCCACGGCAAAGGTCTGACGCTGAGCGCCGGGATCGCCGAGTACGTACCGACGATGGGCACCGCCGCGGAGCTGCTCGAAGCCGCCGACGTGGCGTTGTACGCCGCCAAGGAAACCGGCAAGAACACGGTCGTCGTGTCGCGCGCCGGAGCCGGAGCCGCCGTCCCTGCGGAAGCGGGCAGCTAGCTAACCGGCTTCACCACCGGGCGGCGCCCCTGAGTCCGTCCCCGCCTCATCGTCGCCACCGAACAGATACCCCTCCATGCTCGCGGTCAGGAACCTGCGTGCATCGGGATCCCGGACATTCAGGGCATAGTGGTTGATGAGCGCCATCTGGTGCTTCTTCCAGGCTTCCCAGCACTCCGTGCAGATCTCCAACGCGATCTTCCGCCCCGTCTCGCTCGGGAAGGGCGCCGCGGGGATGGGCGCCACATCCGTGCGGCCGCAGCGCGCGCATTGGAACTCGTTCGAATCGCTCATTCGGCGGGTGTCTCGATCAGCCGATCGATCGCCTCCCATGGCGAGCCGGCCTTGGCTTGTGTGATGATGGCGTCGATCGCCGGGGCCAGGCCTCCGAGGCGCTCGTACACGGCCTCGAAGTCGCCGAGCCGCTCGTAGTAGAGCACGCGGGCCATCAGCCAGGCGTTGTTCAGCCGCTCCGGGTCGGGGACGCCGTAGTCGCCGGCGCGCAGCTGCGGGCGGACATCATCGACGAAATACTGCACCGCCCGGTCCAGGATCTCACGCTTACCGGCCGCAAGGGAGTCGTCGCTCAGCGGGGCCCCGTCCGCCGTTGCCGCGTACAGATCGGCCAGGGACTCGTACACCGAACGGTAGAAGCGCCCCAGCACCTGGCTGTCGTGCCAGCGCGCGGTCGCCATCTCGCACAGCTCCGCCTCGACCGCCACACCGCAGAAGAACTCGATCGCGCCCCGGTGTCCGACGAAGTTGGCGAAGCTCTCGTTGAACTGGACCTCACCGCGCGGGAAATAAGTGGTGTGGGTGATCTCGTGGATGACTGTCTCGACCAGGCTCACGCTGTCCGATCGAAGCATGGA
>Ga0209567_10001376_pt1 | contig 12589 bp, 8 predicted proteins | sample COG_12_FD_184756 | JGI IMG/M metagenome (GOLD analysis project Ga0209567, IMG submission 184756) | Pelagic marine sediment microbial communities from the LTER site Helgoland, North Sea, for post-phytoplankton bloom and carbon turnover... | ecosystem: Environmental > Aquatic > Marine > Neritic...
ATCGACGCTTTTCTCCGCGGCGAGAGTCTCCCGCTGCGACCACCAGGTCCGCTTGCCACCGCTGATCTGCTGCGCCCCTGGTTCGCGACCGACTCGAGGATGCCGACCCAGGACCGGATCGAGCAGGAGCGGCGCCAGTCGGGTTTCGAGGAGGTGACGCTGGGTCTGGGTGCCGATGAGGCGGTCTATGAAGCAGGACGTTGCCTGTCCTGCGGCAACTGTTTTGAATGCGACGGCTGTTTTGGCGCCTGCCCGGAAGACGCCATCATCAAGCTGGGCCCCGGTCGTCGCTACCGCTTCGATTTCGACCGCTGCACCGGCTGTGCGGTGTGCTTCGAACAGTGCCCCTGTCATGCCATCCGGATGATCCCGGAGCCAACGACGCCAGCCACCGTGGTTGAGGAGACGAGCGCGCCATGATTGCCAACAGCCCCGGCCCCCGGCGGGTCACCATCGATGGCAACGAAGCCGTCGCTCATGTGGCCTATCGCAGCAACGAGATCTGCGCCATCTATCCGATCACGCCCTCCTCGCCGATGGCTGAGCTGGCCGATCAATGGGCGAACCAGAAGCTGCCCAACGTCTGGGGACAGGTACCGGTTATCAGCCAGATGCAAAGCGAGGGCGGGGTCGCCGGCGCCGTACACGGAGCCCTGCAAACCGGCGGATTGACTACGACATTCACGGCCTCCCAGGGTCTGTTGCTGATGATCCCGAATATGTACAAGATCGCCGGCGAGCTGAGCCCGGTGGTCCTGCATGTGGCAGCGAGGTCGCTGGCCGCCCAGGGGTTGTCGATCTTCGGTGATCATCAGGACGTGATGGCCGTGCGTGGCACCGGCTTCGCCCTACTCTGTTCCGGCTCGCCCCAGGAGGCGCACGACCTGGCGCTGGTCGCGCAGGCGGCGACGCTGTCCACCCGCGTGCCCTTTGTGCACTTCTTCGATGGCTTTCGTACTTCCCACGAGGTCAATCAGGTCACCCTGCTTGAGGATGACGATATACGCGCGCTGCTGCCGACGGAGCTGGTTTTCGCACACCGTCAGCGGGGCCTGAGCCCGGAACGGCCGTTCATACGCGGCACCAGCCAGAACCCGGACGTCTATTTTCAGGCCCGCGAGACGGTCAATCCGTTCTACCGCGAGATCCCGACCCAGGTGCAGGCCGCGATGGACAAGCTCGCGGCGCGCTGCGGCCGACGCTATGGATTGTTCGATTACCACGGTGCGGCCGACGCGGAACGCGTCATCGTTTTGATGGGTTCGGGCGCGGAGACGGCGCGCGAGACGGTGGACTATCTGTGTGCCCGGGGCGAGCGGGTCGGCATGATCCAGGTGCGGCTGTACCGGCCGTTCTCCACGGCGGCCTTCCTCGATGCGTTGCCAGCGTCGGCGCGGGTGATGGCGGTGCTCGATCGCTGCAAGGAACCCGGCGCGTTGGGAGAACCGCTGTTTATTGACGTCAGCGCATGTCTCGCCCGCGCGCGACCGGGGGTCGGCCTGATTGGTGGGCGTTACGGCCTGTCATCGAAAGAGTTCACCCCGGCCATGGTCAAGGCGGTGTTTGATCACCTGGCCGGTGATGAGCTCAAACATTCGTTCACGGTGGGTATCCACGACGACGTCTCGGGCTCCAGCCTGGCGGTCGACAGCGGCTTTGTCATCGAACCGGAAGAGACCTATCGAGCCGTGTTTTATGGCCTTGGCGCAGACGGCACTGTCGGCGCCAACAAGAACAGCATCAAGATCATCGGCGAGGATCCCTCGCGCTTCGCACAAGGATATTTCGTCTATGACTCGAAGAAATCGGGATCGCAGACCGTGTCCCATCTGCGCTTTGGCCCGCATCCGATCCGCTCGAGTTACCTGATACAAAGCGCCAATTTTGTCGCCTGTCACCAGTTCGATTTCATCAACCGGGTCGACGTGCTGAAACTGGCGGCGCCGGGCGCGACCTTCCTGTTGAACAGCCCCTATGACGCAGCGACCGTGTGGTCGCGGCTGCCGGACCCGGTGCGCCGCCAGATCCGGGACAAGGACCTCGACTTCTACGTCATCGATGCCTATGGCGTGGCCGCCGCGGCCGGGCTCGGACGGCGGATCAATACGGTGATGCAGGTCGGATTCTTCGCCCTCTCCGGCGTGATGCCCGATGATGAGGCCATCGACCAGATCAAGGCGGCCATCGAGAAGAGTTATAAGCGCAAGGGCGCAGAAATCGTGCGCCAAAACTTCGCCGCGGTGGACGCTGCGCGCGCGGCGCTGACGCGGGTATCGCCGCCGGACGCAGACGGAAAAGGACCGGCGATGGAGCCGCCGGTCGCCGCCGGTGCGCCGGACTTTGTCAAACAGGTCACGGCGACGATGATCGCGGGGCGCGGCGACGAGTTGCCGGTCAGCGCGCTGCCGGTAGACGGTACCTGGCCAAGCGGCACCGCGGCCTGGGAGCGTCGTGATCTCAGCACCCAGGTCCCGGTGTGGGAGCCCGAGCTGTGCATCCAGTGCGGCAACTGCAGCCTGGTCTGCCCGCACGGCGTGATCCGCGCCCGCTTCTATCACGAGTCCAGCCTCGAGGGCGCCCCGGCGGGTTTCCGCTCCGCGGTCCTGCGTGGACGCGGCTATCCGGAGATCCGTTACACCCTGCAAATTCATCCGGATCAATGCACCGGCTGCACGCTGTGTGTCGATGCCTGCCCGGCCCGCAGCATCGAACAGTCGGGCAAGCGCGCCATCAACATGGCCGACAAGATTGCGTTGCTCGAGGACGAGCGCCGCAATCTGAGCTTCTTCGAGTCATTACCGGAGACGGATCGGGGTCGTATCGACTTCAGCACGGTGCGTGGTGTCCAGCACCTGACACCCTTGTTCCAGTTCTCGGGCGCCTGTTCCGGCTGCGGCGAGACGCCATATCTGAAACTGGTCTCGCAGCTGTTCGGCGACCGCGCGGTGATCGCCAACGCCACCGGCTGCTCGTCGATCTATGGTGGCAACCTGCCGACGACGCCCTGGTCCGCCAACGCCGAAGGTCGCGGGCCGGCCTGGTCCAACTCGCTGTTCGAGGACAATGCGGAATTCGGCTTCGGCTTCCGACTCAGCGCAGACACGCATCGCCGCGAGGCGCGGGATCTGCTGCAGACCCTGCGCCCGCAGCTCGGTGACGATCTGGTCAACGACCTGCTCAACGCAGATCAGGATGAGGAATCGGAAATCCGTATCCAGCGTCTCCGGGTAGAAGAACTCAGACAGCAGCTGGCGGCGCTTGAGCTGCCGGTCGCGCGCCAGCTCGAATCGGTGGCGGACCATCTGGTCCGGCGCAGCGTGTGGATCGTCGGCGGCGACGGCTGGGCCTATGACATCGGCTACGGCGGACTCGACCATGTGATGTCGCAGGGACGGGACGTCAACATCCTGGTGCTCGATACCGAGGTTTACTCGAACACCGGCGGGCAGGTCTCGAAGGCGACGCCGCTGGCTGCGGTGGCCAAATTCGCCGCCGGCGGCAAGCAGACGCCGAAGAAGGATCTGGCGCTGCAGGCCATCGCCTACGGCAATGTTTACGTCGCGCGCGTGGCGATGGGCGCCAATCCGCAACAGACGCTGCTCGCATTCCGCGAAGCGGAGCGCTTCCCCGGCCCCTCGCTGATCCTCGCTTACAGTCACTGCATCGCCCACGGCATCGACATGCGCTTCGGCATGCGCCAGCAGAAGATGGCGGTCGCCAGCGGCCACTGGCCGCTGATCCGTTACAACCCGGTGCTGCGCGATGAGGGCGGCAACCCCTTTATGCTGGACTCCCATCGCCCCAGCATCAAACTCAAGGACTACGCGGAGCGCGAACTGCGCTACCGCCTGCTCGCCACCAGCAATCCGGCCCATGCCGAATCGTTGATGCGCGCGGCGCAGACGGATATCGACGTACGCTGGGGTATCTACGAGGAGATGGCGAGTCGCGGCGACGCCAGCTTCCACTTTGCTTCTGCCGCGAGCACGCATGGAAACGACTCATCCCGAGGTGCCCCGCATGGAATTGAGCACTGAATACCTGGGACTGGCGCTGTCTCATCCGATTGTTGCCTCAGCCTCGCCGCTGACCGACAGCGAAGACAACATCCGCCAGATGGAGGATGCGGGCGCGGCGGCCGTGGTGATGCATTCGCTGTTCGAAGAACAGATCCGCCAGGAGACGGCGGCCGTAGATCGCCTGCTCACAGCCGGTGAAGACAGCTTCGGCGAAGCCCTGTCCTATTTCCCGCCTCTGACGGATTACCGCGCCAGCGAAGATCGGTATCTGGAGATCCTGGCCGCAGCAAGCGCGGCGATCGATATCCCGTTGATCGCCAGCCTCAATGGCGTGACGGCCGAGGGGTGGACCGGTCACGCCACGGCCATGGAGCAGGCCGGCGCCAGCGCGATCGAACTGAACATCTATTACATCGCCGCCGACGCCGCCGAATCCGGTCAGCAGGTGGAGTCCCGTTATCTGGAAATCATCCGCGCGGTGAAGGGCGCGGTCTCGATCCCGGTCGCGGTCAAGGTCGGGCCGTTCTTCAGCGCCTTCGCGCATATGGCGCAACAGATGGTCGCTGCCGGCGCCGACGGGCTGGTGTTGTTCAACCGCTTTTATCAGCCGAACTTCGATCTCGAGCAGATGGCTGTCACCCGTACACTGGAATTGAGTCGGGCGGAAGAGATCAGGGCCGGACTGCTGTGGATCTCGGTGTTGTACCGCAAGCTCGGCGCCTCGATCGCCGCATCGACCGGCGTAGAAGGACCCGCCGAGGTGATCAAATATCTGATGGCGGGCGCCGACGTGGTGATGACGACATCGAGCCTGTTACGCCACGGCATCGGCCACCTGGGGAGCCTGAGAGAGGGTCTCGGCGACTGGATGGACCGTCACGGTTTTGACAGCCTGGAACCCTTGCGCGGCAGCATGAGCCTGTCCCGGGTCGCCGATCCGTCCGCGTTCGAACGGGCCAACTACATCCGCATGCTGGAGGAGTTTGAGCCAGCGTAAGCGGCGTTCAGCGCTTTAGCGGCCCGATGCGTTGACGGGTCTTTTGCGCCTTGCGACCGCGGCGGCGCAGCAGACCGGTCAACCAATCGGATAACCCGGGGAACAGACTCACCACCCGTGCCTGCAAACCCCTGCTGAAGGGGATGGTGACCTCACGGGGCCGCCGCACCAGCACCTTATCGAAGACCACGCGCTCGATATCGTGCACCGTCAATGGCCGGCGACCGGAGAAGGTCAGCGCCGCTTCCTCATACGCCTCCTGCAGCACCAGCATCGGCGTCTCTATCGCATCCGGACAGACCACGGTGACATACACGCCACGCGGTCTCAGCTCCTGGGCCAGGACCAGAGAAAAAGCCCGCACCGCAAATTTCGAGGCGCTGTACAGACCGATACCGGTGATCGGCGCGATCCCCGCCAGCGACGCGAAATTGATGATGTGCCCGCCCCCATCCTCGAGCATGCGGCGCGCAGCAACACGGGAGCCGAACGCGACCCCCTTGAAATTCACGTCGATATGCCGGTCGATATCCTCGACGCGAGCTTCGGTCAGCCATCCCGGATGGATGATACCGGCGATGTTTAACAGCACGTCCAGCCGCTGCCAGCGCAAGATCAGCTCGCGCAGGGATGCGTCCCAATTTTCCGCGTCGCTGACGTCCTGGCGCCGCAACAGCAGACGGTCCTCCGGCCAGCCGCGGGCGCGGGCGGCGCGTCCCAGGCTGTCCAGGTCGATATCGGTGCTCATGACCCGGGCGCCGCGTCTGAGCAGACAGTCCGTCAAATGGCAGCCGACACCGCTGGCGCCGCCGGTGACCCAAAAAACCTTGTCCTGGATGGCGATGTTCATAATGCCCGGATTCGATGTTACGACCGGCGGGGGCTGGTGGATAGCCTCGTCCGGTTTGACTCAGGTCATTGCCAAGACCCGCGCGAGCGATTATAAATAGCAGTAGAAATGAGAATTATTCTCATAAACCAGAACAAGGCCGGTATCGATGACGAGTTTGGACCAGCTGCAGGAAGGCGCGACCGCGACCCTGATCTCCGTTGACGGGCAGCCGACCCTGCGCCGGCGCCTGATGGAAATGGGTCTGTTACCCGGCACCCCGCTGCGGCTGATCCGGCGGCTGGATCTCGGTGGAGTGCTCGAACTCGAAGTGCGCCGTTCGCGGCTCTCCCTCCGCCATGCCGAGGCCATGCATCTGCACGTTGCCGCGACCTGAGGTTCACGGTGCGCACAACCACGGCATCCTCGACGCCGACGATCGTCATCGCCGGCAACCCCAACACGGGTAAATCCACGGTCTTTAATCAGCTGACTGGCGGCCGCGCCAAGATCGGGAACTATCCCGGGATCACCGTCGAACGCAGCAGCGGCAGGATCATGTTGCCCGGCGGCCGCATGGCCACGATAGAGGATTCTCCGGGCACCTACAGCCTGGCTTCACGCAGCAACGAGGAGCTGCTGGCGCTGGAGTCAATCGCCGGGATAGATCCGATGCCGCGAGCGGATCTGGTGATCGTCACCGTCGATGCGTCGCAGCTGGGCCGCAATCTGTACCTGGTGCTGCAGATCGTCGAATTGCGGGTCCCGGTCATCGTCGCCCTGAACATGACCGACACGCTGCTGGAAAGCGGCCAGCAGATTGACGTCGATAGTCTGCAACAGGAACTGGGAGTGCCGGTGGTGCCGATGATGGCCCGGCGCGGGCGCGGACTCGGCGATCTGGTGCGCATGATCGACCAGGTGATGCAGACGCCAACGATGGCATTGCCTGGCTGGCGCTGGGAGCCGTCCCCGGGGCCGCTGATGGACGATATCCATGCCGTCGGCGCGGTCGTCCCCGACTCCTGGCATCAGGGTTGCGAGGACCGCCGGCGCTCGCTCGCGCTGTGGGCACTGTTGTCGGCAGACGCGGAACACCATCTTGCGGGTGTGCCGCAGGCGCTGTTGCAACAGGCAACTCAACGTCGACAGTCTGCAGAAACAGCGGGCAGAGACCTGGATCGGGAGATCATCGAGGGCCGCTACCGCTGGATAGACAGCTGTGTGTCGCGTTGTCTGCAAGAGGACCCGCGCCTGGTCTCGATGACCGACCGCGTCGATCGGGTGTTGCTGCATCCGGGTCTGGGGCTGGCTCTGTTTGTGCTCATGATGACCGTGGTCTTCCAGGCGCTGTTCACCGGCGCGGATCCGATCATCGGCCTGATCGAGGAAGGCGTCGCACGGGTCGGCCAGGCGGCTGGCGCGGCGTTGGGTCCGGGTCTGTTCGGCGAATTTGTCGTCAACGGCGTGATCGATGGCGTCGGCGCATTCGTGGTGTTCCTGCCGCAGATATTGATGCTGTTCCTGTTTATCGGCCTGATGGAAGACAGCGGCTACATGGCCAGGGTGGCGGTGCTGATGGATCGGGTGATGAAGAGCATGGGTCTGCACGGTCGCGCCTTCGTGCCGATGCTGTCCGGGTTCGCCTGCGCGGTCCCGGCCATCATGGCGACCCGCACGATGGAGCGGCGGCGCGACCGGCTGTTGACCATGATGGCGCTGCCGCTGATGACCTGCTCGGCACGGCTGCCGGTATACGGTTTGCTGATCGCGGCCATGGTCCCGCCCTGGCAGGAAGGTGGTTTTGCGCAGGGTCTGCTGATGGCGTTTATGTATCTGTTCGGCACGGCCATGGCGCTGATCGTGGCCTGGGTCATGAGCAAGACCATGCTGCGCGGTAGTTATATCCCGTTGGTCATCGAGATGCCGCCGTATCGGCTGCCGCACTGGCCATCGGTATCGCGCATGGTCATGCGTCGGGTCAGTGACTTTATGAAGACCGCCGGCACCATCATCCTGATCGGCTCCATCATTATCTGGGCGCTGCTGACCTTCCCGCGCGATACGGCGCTGGAGGCCCCGTTCGAGCAGCGCCAGCAGCAGATCGAACAACAACTGGAAGCGGCATCATCGCCGGAGCTACGTTCGCCGCTGGAAGAGCAGCTGGATGCACTGCAGCGGGAACGGGCCAGCGCGATGACCCGGCAGAGCTATGCCGGCCGCCTGGGCCACGCGATCGAGCCGCTGATCAAGCCGCTGGGCTTCGATTGGAAGATCGGTGTCGGCATCATCAGCGCGTTCGCCGCCCGCGAGGTATTTGTCAGCACCATGGGCGTCGTGTTCGGTGTCGGTGAGGACGTGGACGAAGAGTCGGAAGATCTGCGCTCGAAAATATGGGCCGATAAATGGCCGGACGGGCGTCGCGTGTTTACACCGCTGGTATGTCTGTCTTTGATGGTGTTCTTCGCCCTGGCCTGTCAGTGCATGAGTACGCTGGCGGTGGTCAGGCGCGAGACCGGCGGCTGGGGCTGGCCCGCGTTTATGTTCGGCTACATGACGATCCTGGCCTGGGCCGCCAGTTTCCTGGTGTTCCAGACCGGCCGGCTGTTCGGCTTCGCCTGACGCCACCCGACTCAGTCGGAGAGCGAGTAACGCTCGATCAGCACAGCGCGGCGCGGCGGGTGGAAATTGATGCGTCCGGCGTCTCCCGCGGCATGTTCGATCACCCGCGGATCCATCACCCGAAACCAGAGACGCGGGAAAAAGGCCAGCAGGAACATCCCGAAATAACCCGAGGGTAGCTGTGGCGCCTCATCAAAGTGGCGCAGGGCCTGGTAGCGGCGGGCCGCATGGGCATGATGATCCGAGTGACGCTGCAGTTGGTAGAGCAGGATGTTCGACAACACGTGGTTGCTGTTCCAGGAATGTCGCGGGAGCGGACGCTCATAGCGACCCTCGCTGTCGCGCTGACGCAGCATGCCATAGTGCTCGACATAGTTGGCCGAAGACAGCAGCGAATAGGCCATGGCCGCCTGGATCAACAGCAGCGGAAACACCGCCACGCCAAGCCAGAGCAATAACGCGCCCCAAAAACCGAGGGTCACCGCGCCCGTCTGCAGTATTTCGTTGCGCAGCGACCAGGGCGCGCGTCCGTCGCGGGCCAGCCGCGCCGATTCGAGCTGCCAGGCCCGTTTCATGGCGCCGGGAATCTCCCTCGCCATAAACCGGTAGTAGCTCTCGCCCAGCCGCGACGAGGCGGAGTCCTCCGGCGTCGCCACGTGCCGGTGATGACCCAGATTGTGCTCGATACAAAAGTGCCCATAGGCGGCGGGTGCCAGCGCCAGCTGGGCGAGCCGGCGTTCTGTGGGACTGCGCTTGTGTCCGAGCTCGTGACCGGCATTCATAGCGGCCGCGGCGGTCCAGCCGGCCGCAATCGCCAACCCGACATACCCATACCAGCTCAGACCCGCGTTGACCGCATACCAGCCGCAAAAAGCCAGCATCAGATACGCCAGCGGCAGCGACAGATACACCACCCAGCGATAGTACTCATCTGCCTCCAAAGCCGGCACGTCCTCCTCAAACGGGTTGGTGTTGTCCTCGCCGATCCAGGCATCTAGCAGCGGCACCAGACCGTAGAGGATCACGGTCGGCGCGAACAGCCATAAATCGGAACCCAGCGCCTCGCGCAGACCGATCCCCACCAGTGGCAGCAAGGTCAGACAACTGGCAAGCAACCAACCCAACCGGCGGCGGTCGATAAATGCGGAGGTCAATGGCTGCAGGGTCGTGGTGCTCATCGCTATCTGTCCTCTCCGTAATGCCAACGGCAATTAGCTGATTTTTAATAAGAATAGATTGCCAGCCAGATCATGACGATGTTCCCGTCGGCAGGTTTGTTTGTTATTTTCGGCCAGAACCACCCGGCAGACCGGGCCAGCGGACTACGGACCACACCATGAGTCATCCATCGCCAGCGGATCTGACCCGGCGTGAACATCCGGCCACCGGCATCGTCGTGCTGGCTCAGTTGGTCCGGGAATTTGGGCGGGACCCGACCCCGTTGCTGGTCGCCGAAGGTCTGCCCCCGGCGGAGGCGCTGTCCCCCAATGCGACCGTGCCCGCCAGCCGGGAGCTGGCGTTTATCCGGCGCGTGATTGAGCTGCATCTGGACCCGGGGCTCGGTCTCAAGGCCGGTCAGCGCCATCATTTCGGCTTTTTCGGCATGTGGGGTCTGGGCATCGTCACCAGCAATACGCTCGGCGACGCCATACGACTCGGTCTGCGCTATATCGATCTCACTCACACGTTTCTCGGATGGAGCTTCGGCTCTGATCCCGAGCTGCCAAAACTGCGACTGGAAGATCGCTGGAGTCTGGGGACGGCACGGCGCTTCCTGATCGAGAGAGACCTGGCCGCCGCGGCGACCCTGCTGCTGGATCTGTTTGGTCATCGCCAGGCGCTCGCGGGCATCCGCCTGGCGTACCCCGCGCCGCTACACCGTGAGCAGTACCGCTCCGTCTTCGCTTGTGATGCACAGTTCGATGCGCCCGCCACCGAGATCAGTATCCGCGCGGACATGCTTGATGCCAGACCGATGCAGGCCAATCCCCTGGCGGCGCGGCTCGCAGAGGAGCAGTGCCGGCAGCTGGTGTCGCGCATGACCCGGGCCGGCAGCACCGCCCAGGTCGTACGCCATGCGCTGCTCGAGCAACCCGGCGAACTGGCCAGCCAGGCCGAGGTCGCGCGCCGCCTGAACCTCTCCGAACGCAGCCTGCGGCGCAGGCTGGCAGCAGAATCGACCTCGTACCGGGAGCTGCTCAACCAGGTCCGCGAGACCCTGGCGCGAGCCTATCTGCTGGATACCGGGCTGCGGGTAGAAGAAATAGCTGAACGGCTCGGTTACAGCGACGCGGCCAATTTTAGCCATGCGTTCCGGCGCTGGACCGGCACGTCGCCCGGCCGATTCCGCACCGGGGCGCCTTCGGTCAGCGCACGTAGACGGTCTTGATGTTTACAAACTCGCGGATACCAAACACGCCTAACTCGCGTCCGTAGCCGGATTCCCTGATGCCGCCAAAAGGGAGCCTCGGGTCGGAGCGGACAAAATCATTGACGAAGCAACAACCGGCTTGCAGTCGTTTCTGCGCGATCTCGGTACCACGTTCGATATCCGCGGTAAACACCGCCGCGCCCAGCCCGAAGGTGGTGTCATTGGCGATCATGATGGCCTCAGCCTCGTCGGCGGCGCGGATCAGGGTCGCCACCGGACCGAACAGCTCTTCGTGATAGGCCGGCATGCCGGCGCTGACCGCGGTCAGCAGCGTCGGTGGATAGAAGGCACCCGGGAGATCCGGTATCTCGCCGCCGAGCGGACAGCTCGCGCCCGCCTCGATGCTCCGCGTGACCTGATCGTGGAGCTCGTCGCGCAGACTCGCCCGAGCCATCGGCCCGAGATCCATCTCTTCGTCCATCGGGTCGCCGAATCGCTTCGCTGACATGACCTCGATGAGCCGTTCCTGGAACTCCTCGAAGACTTCGTCGACGACGATAAATCGTTTTGCGGCAATACAGCTCTGGCCGGTGTTCTGCAGCCGGCCGGTCACACAGGCCTCCACTGCCAGTCCGAGATCGGCGTCGGCCAGCACCACATAGGGATCGCTTCCGCCAAGCTCCAGCACGCTCTTTTTCAACATCTGTCCGGCCTGGGACGCCACCGCCTGACCTGCCGGCGTGCTCCCGGTCAGGGTCACGGCCGCGACGCGGCGATCCTCGATCACCGAGTGAACCTGAGCGCTGCCGATCACCAGGGTGCGGAACAGGTGGTCAGGAAAGCCCGCCGCCCGGAAGATCGCCTCGATGGCCAACGCGCAGCCATAGACGTTGCTGGCGTGCTTGAGGATGCCGGCGTTGCCGGCCATCAGCGCAGGCGCCGCGAAACGGAATACCTGCCAGAACGGGAAGTTCCAGGGCATGACGGCGAGTACCGGCCCGATCGGCTCGTAGGCAACGAAGCTGCGACTGGCCTCGGTCTCGACTTCTTCGGGCGCCAGGAATGCAGCAGCTTTCTCGGCATAGAATTCGCAGGCCTGCGCGCATTTCTCGATTTCGCCACGGGCCTGGGCAATGGGCTTGCCCATCTCCTGGGTCATAAGCGCTGCGTATTCCTCGCTGGACTCACGCAGGATCACCGCGACGCGCCGCATCAAGGCCGAGCGCTCCTCGAGATCGGTGCGCCGCCACTCGCGCCAGGCCAGACACACTTCATCCAGCACGGACTCCACCTCGGTCTCGTCCATGGGCCGGTAGACCTTTATCAGGTCACCGGTCGCAGGATTGATGCTTTCGATGGCCATGCCGATTGTTCTCCAGTTTCTGGGTTTCGGAATCCCGGCTCCGCGGACGACCCGGCGAGCGCGTCGGGCCTGGCCCGCTGACTTGATTTGTCCGGAACCGGGATCAATACTCTTTTTTTACCTCGCGCGCGGCGCGAGGTAATCCCTGACCGCCACACCGGTCGTCTCGATGTTGCAGGGGAATCTGATGACAAAAGATAACAGAAGCCGGTTTTCCCGTCGTTCATTCCTGGCCGCGCTGGGCGCCACCGCGGCGGGACTCAAGCTCTCTCCCCGGCTGGCTCTGGCGGCGGAAGCGCCGAAGCTGAATTTTTACAACTGGGATACCTATATCGGCGAGGACACCCTGGATGATTTCGGTGATGCCACCGGCATCGACGTGACCATG
>Ga0209567_10001378_pt1 | contig 12576 bp, 9 predicted proteins | sample COG_12_FD_184756 | JGI IMG/M metagenome (GOLD analysis project Ga0209567, IMG submission 184756) | Pelagic marine sediment microbial communities from the LTER site Helgoland, North Sea, for post-phytoplankton bloom and carbon turnover... | ecosystem: Environmental > Aquatic > Marine > Neritic...
GGCGGAGCGCAGCGACCGCCGCGGCAGGGAGGATTACGGGTGGGGGTGGGCGGGTCGGATGTAATTAAACCAAACCCGCTAACCTGCCCGCCCACCACCCCCGAGAACATCCGCGGCAGCGCGAGCCGAAGGGCGAAGTCCGGTGATCTCGCGCTTCTACCGTGCCGTTCGGAAGCTGTTGATCGTTTCTCGTTCGTCGTGTTGGTAGGTGAAGCGGGTGGCTCGGGTGAAGGTGTCGCTGTCTACGACGATGGGGTACTTCAGATGATCGATCGCCCCCGAGGGAAGGTGGGGAAGGCCGAGGCGGCCCAGGCCCAGCTTGAAGACCATTTCCGGCACTGCGAGTGGGCGGCGGCCCGCTGCGCGGACGATCGTTGACAGCGGCACCGGTGATGGGCCCGACACGTTGTAGATGCCGTGAAGCTTGTGGGCGAGGGCGGTGCAGATCGCTTCGGCAGCGTCTTCCTCGTGGATGAAGTGAAAGAGCGGATCGAAGCCCATGATCAGCGGCACGTTGGGGCCGCGCAGGAAGGTTGCGAGAGTCCCGTGCTTGCTCGGGCCGAGGGTGTACACGATGCGCAGAACGCAGGTCGCGATCCCGGGGTAGCGCCAAAGCGCCGAGGCCGCGTAGAGGTCCGCTGCGACCAAGTCGGCGAGCTCGGGGAAGGTGTGCGCCGATATCGGAGGCTCGTCCTCGGTGTGATAGAGGGGCGAGTCCGCGGCGGCGCCGTAGAAGGTATGGCGCCCAACGAAAACCGCCTGTTTCACACCGTAGCTGTCGCAGTGATGGATGAAGGCACGAGTGCCGTAGAGGTTCACGCGCATCCGATCGGGGCTTTGGTGGACGAGATGCGTCACCGTGGCCATGTGGATGGCGGCGTCGGGCCGGTGGGTCCGGAAGACGTCCTCTGCGGGGCGCTTTCGGATGTCCGCCTGGAACAGCTCGATCGCCTCAGGTGCTTCGGGCCACGGCCGGCGATCGATCCCGACCACTTCGTAGCCATGCTGAAGGAGCTTCAGCGCGGTCAAGCGCCCGAGCTTCCCCGAGATTCCTGTAATCAAGACCTTCATCACAGCACGAGATCTTCTTCCGAGATCTCTTTCTCCCTGAGCTGACGGCCTTGCCGAATCAAGTCCGCAATCCGTTCTTTCACCTGATCGACCATTGCCGCCACCACTTCGTCACGTTCGTGACCCGTGCCTTCGAAGTACATCGGCTTGCCGTACAACAATTGAAACCGCGTGGGCTTGGGAACTAGAAAGATCCACTTCGTAACCGGCACATACGGCACCCCGAACAACCGCCCGAGCCGCTTGAGATTCGCGATCGTGGGTAGTGCTTCTCCACCGCCGACGAAGCCGAACGGCAGGATCGGGCTTTTCGTTTCGAGCGCCAGCCGCATGAATCCGGTGCCGAACCCGACCAGCGAGTCCGCATCCTTGGCGAGCTTTGCGGTGCCCCTAGCGCCTTCCGGGAAGGCGAGAATGAGTCGCTCGGCTCTCAACAGCCGTTTGGCTTGGTCGGGGTTCCCGGTGAACTGGCCCATCCGACTCATCACCTGTGATGCTCCGGGAAACTGGTGAATGAACTTGTCGATCATCGCGTGTGGGAGTCGTGGCGGCTCCGCGTCGAGCAGCATGGAGCCCATGACCATCGCGCCGTCGATCGCGACACCGCCGGAGTGGTTGCCTACCAGAACGCCCCTCCCCTGCGATGGCACGTTGTCGATGCCGTACACGTCGACTTTGAAATAGAACCGATAGATCCAGGCGAATGCGGAGACGAATCGGGTCAAATCATTCTTGTCGATCCCGTACGGATCGATCCCGAACTTGTTGAACTGGAGGTCGAGCGCCTCGATGCGGGCTGCGACTTCGGGATCGACTGGGAGTAGGTTGTCGAGCAAGGTGGCCTCGGCTGGTCCCGCGATCTGTATGTTGCCGCGGAGAAGAACGCAAACTCAGTCTGAGCCTGGCTTGCGAATCCCCAGCGCGCGCATCTTCTTGTAGAGGTGGCTGCGCTCGAGCCCGAGGTCGGCTGCGGTCTTTGTCACGTGCCCTTCGCGAAATTCGAGGGCTCGCGTGATCAAGTCCCGCTCGACCGCTTCTAGCATCTCGCGAAGCGGCGTTTCCGGCTGAAAATAGGCGCCTGAGGCCGCTCCCGAGTCGGTCGGGAGCAGCGCCCGGGCTTGGGCCTCGGTGATGGTTTCCGCCGGGGTCAGAATCACGAGACGCTCGACCAGGTTCCGCAGCTCCCGCACGTTGCCCGGGTAGGGATACGCTTCCAGCAACTCCATCGCCCCGGCCGTGATCTTCTTGCCCGGGCGGTCATGCATTTCGCACGCTAGCGCGAGGAAGGACTCGGCCAGCGGTCGGACGTCCTCGATGCGCTCTCGCAACGGCGGCACCCTCAAGGGCACGACATTCAGCCGGTCGAACAAGTCCGCGCGAAATCTGCCCGCTTCGATCTCCGCTTCGAGCGATTTGTTGGTCGCGGCGACGACGCGGACGTCCACCTCGACGGTTGTCGCCGCTCCGACCCGTTCGACCTCGCCCCCTTGCAGTACCCGCAAGAGCTTTGCCTGCATTTGGGGGGGCATGTCGCCGACCTCGTCGAGGAAGAGAGTCCCTCCGTGCGCTCGCTCGAACTTGCCTCGCCGTTGCTTGGTGGCCCCGGTAAAGGCGCCCGCCTCGTGCCCGAAGAGCTCGCTCTCGATCAGGCCCTCGGGAACGGCGGCGCAATTGAGCTTCTCGAGCGGCCCGCCCGCCCGCGCGGAACCGGCATGAATTGCAGCGGCGACGAGCTCCTTCCCGGTGCCCCGCTCTCCGAGGATCAATACCGCCGCGTTCGAGCGCGCCCCGAGCTCGATCTGCGCGCGCAGCTTGCCCATCGGCTCGCTTTTGCCGAGCAATGATTCGGCGGCTCCAACACGGCGCCGCAGCTCCTGGTTTTCCTGCTGAAGCTCTCGGACCTCGAGGCTCCTGCGGAGCGAAAGCACCAAGCGGTCGCTGCCGATCGGCTTCTCGATGAAATCGTCGGCTCCACGCCTCGTAGCCTGCATTGCGACTTCGATGGTTGCGTGCCCGCTCATCATGATGACCGGGGTAGCGACCTCCAGTCTGCGAAGCTCATCGAGCATCGCGAGCCCGTCGATTCCCGGAAGCTGTACGTCGAGTAGAATCGCGTCAAAGGTCTGCTTGGCCAGCTTGGCGAGCGCAACCTCGGCGCTGCCGGCGACCTCGACTTCGTAGCCTTCGAGGCCGAGCGCGCGCGAAACAGACGTCAGGATGTTTCGTTCGTCGTCGACGACGAGAATCGTCGCGGCCGGCATGGGCTTACGCTAGCACACCGGGCTCAGTGCTCAGGTGCCGGTCTCGTCACCGCGTTTTTTCGCGGGAATCTCGCCGACGTAGGTCTCGGGCACGCGCTGGTTGTCTCGGAGCCATGGTGTGAGTTCCTCCGGCGATTCGGGGCGCGCGTAGAAGTACCCCTGCGCGATGTCGCATCCGTGTTCTCGCATGTAGCGGAGCTGCCCTTCGGTTTCCACCCCTTCAGCGATCACCTCGAGCCCGAGGTTTTGCCCGAGACCTATGATCATGTTCGAGATGGGTCCCCCTCGGTCATTCGACTCGACGCTTTGAACGAAGCTTCTGTCGATCTTCAACGCGTTCAGCGGGAACTCGTTCAGATATGTGAGGGACGAATAGCCGGTGCCAAAGTCGTCGATCGAGATGCGTACGCCTACCTCGCGTATCTCGCGGAGGAGCGCGCCCGCTTGTGCGGGATCCGACATCAGGCAGCTCTCGGTGAGCTCGAGCTCCAGCAACTCCGGCGGCATTCTGGTTTCCTTGAGCGCGCCCCGGATCTTGTCGATCAGCATCGGATCCTCGAACTGTTGTGCCGACACGTTCACGCCGATCCGCATCGGCTCCAAGTCCATCGTGTGCCACTTCCGAACCTGTTCACAGGCGGCCTGCAACACCCATTCGCCGACTTCGTTGATCAGTCCGAACTCCTCGAGGCCGGCGATGAAGTGATAGGGCGTCAGGAGCCCCCGCGTCGGGCTCATCCATCGCAGGAGCGCTTCGACCCCGATCACCGTTCCGGTCCGAAGGCAGATCTGCGGCTGGTAGAACAGCTCGAACTCGCCGGTTTCCACCGCCCGGCGCAAAGCCCATTCGAGCGCATGCCTCGACTGCGCTTCCTCTTGCATCGCGTCCGCAAAGAACCGATATCCCCCGCGACCCGCTGACTTCGCCTGATACATCGCGAGGTCCGCCGCCCGGAGCAGCTCCGACAAATCGCTCCCGTTTTCCGGGTACATCGCGATGCCAACGCTGGTCGAGCTGTTGACCTCGTGCCCATCGACGGCCGTGACCTCGCTCAGACTGCGGATGATTCGCTCGATGACCGGCAAGACTTCCCTGGCCTCGCTCACGCCTTCCAGGATGACCGCGAACTCGTCGCCGCCGAGCCGCGCGACGGTGTCCTGGTCACGAACGCTTGCCCGGATCCTCTCTGCCGCCTCGATCAGTAGCTTGTCGCCAACCTCGTGGCCGAGCATGTCATTGATCTCTTTGAAGCGATCCATGTCGAGGATCAGCGTGGCCACCCCCGACCCGGACCGCATCGCTCGAGCCAACGCATGGTCGACACGCTCGCGAAGGAGGGTCCGATTTGGAAGTGAGGTGAGCTGGTCGTAGTGCGCGAGGCGTACGAGCTCGAGCTCGGTTCGCTTTCGTTCGATCGCGTAGCGGATCACGCGGTGCAAGTTCGCTCCGTCGATGTGGCCCTTGACCAGATAGTCTTGCGCGCCTGCCTTTACAGACCGAAGCGAGATCGCCTCGTCTTCCCACGAGCTGACGATGACCAACGGGATGTCTGGATAGGACGTTTGTAGGCTTGCGACCGTGTCCGTTCCCCGAGAGTCCGGTAGATTGAGGTCAGCCAGAATCACATCCGGTGTGAGCTCTTCCGCCGACAACACAGCGTCGTTCAGGGTGCGGACGTGGGTGATTCGGTAGTACGAAGACGAGACCCGCCGCAGCAGCCTGCGAATCAACTGCGCGTCGATCAGATTGTCCTCGACGAGAAGGACGTCCCGGAGCTCGCCCTTGCCCTCGCCCTTGCCCTCGCCCTTGCCCTCGCGCTTACCGAGCATCTACCACCACCAGCTAAAAAATACCGTTCACAGCGCCTTATTACAGTGCTATGGTTTTAGAGGGGCGTCAAGGGTGATCCCTGCCCTGGGGGAATGTGCTGCTCAATAAGGTGCAGATATCAGCGATAGCCGGAGCCAGACGGATCCGTGTCCTGATCGCGTCCGGACACCCGGAACGGATCATGCTGGTCCGCGAGAGTCTGCATGCTTGGCCTGAAACCGTCGTCTGCCGCGTAGCCGTGAACCGGGAAGACGCGATCAACCAGTTCGAAAGCCATGCGCCTCACGTGATCTGTTGGGATACTGGTCTCGGTGCGGAGCTTCCAGCGACCGCGCGTGGGATCTGCACGCTCCTCCTAGGCGAGGACTCGTGCACCCTGCCTGAGGAACAGCCCTGGGAGATGGCGCTCCCAGACGCGTACGTTGCGGGGCTACAGCAGTCGATCAACCGCGAGTATGAGTTGCGCCGTCTGCTGATGCAGTTGCGCGACGCTCATGGGAGCGAGACGCAAAGCCGCCAGCTTCTCACCCGCGCAACCGACGGCATCGTAGTCGTCGACACTTCTCACCAGGTGCTGTTTGTAAACCCAGCGGCGTGCGCGCTCCTGGGTGTCGAGTGCGAGCAACTGGTCGGCGAGCCATTTGAATATTCGATTCCAGAAGAGGGGAACCCGGCCAGCTATCAGGTGCAGCTCCCGGGCGACCAGGTATCGCTGCTCACCGCGACCTCGATCACGTCTATTTGGGATGGGCGGGAGGCCACCATCATTCAGCTGCAACCCACGTTGCGACCGAGCGTCCCCCCTAGCCTTCCACCCCCCTTGCACGGGCCGCGGGTCTCCGAGGACCGCCTTCGCGCTGTTGGCCGCCTCGCCGCCGGCCTTGCCCACGAGGTAAACAACCCGCTCACCTTCGTCCTCGCGAACCTCGAAAGCTTGCGCGAATCGCATCAAGCGATTCGTCGTTTTCTCCGGCGCCTGCGGATCGACCTGGCCACGCGGGAAGCGATCACGCCGCAGTCATTCGAACAGATCACGGCCGAGGCAAATCTAGAGGAAGTGATCGATGATGCGGCTGACATGCTCACCGATTGTTACAAGGGGATGCATCGAATTCAGGACATCGCTCGCAGCCTCGGGACGTTCTCGCGCGCCGACGACAGTCAGGCCGAGATGATCGACGTCACCCGCGTCGTCGACGACGCCTGTGCGATGGTGTTCAACCAAATTCGCTATCGAGCGCGCCTGGTGAAGCGCTCAGAGCCGATTCCGTTGATCGCGGCGTTCCCTGGGCGCATCGCCCAGGCGCTGGTCAACATGCTGACCAACGCGGTCGAAGCCATCGACGGGGGCGCCTACGACAAGCATCGCATCGTCGTCTCGACGCGGGCGGAAGGCGACTATGTGATCGTCGGGGTCAGCGACACCGGCATGGGCGTGCACGAGGACGACCGAGATCGCATCTTCACACCAGGCTTCACCACCAAGGCGCACGAGGGCGGCATGGGCTTGGGCCTCTCTGCTTGTAAGCGGGTGGCCCAGGAGCACGGAGGGAGGCTCGACGTTCACCATTTGCCGGACGGCGGAAGCCGCTTCGAGCTCGTTCTGCCGATGGATACGGGGCTACAGGCCATCGAGCAGCGACGAGAAAGCCGGCCTACCTCGGAGGCTCCGCTCAAACGCTCGCGCCTCTTGATCGTCGACGACGACGCCATGGTGCTTTCAGCTCTTCGCAGACGTTTGCGGCGTCGGTACGACACCGTCACGGTGCTCGGGGGCGTCGAGGCGCTCGCACGACTCGCCGAAGACCCGACTTTCGACTCGATCGTGTGCGACCTGATGATGCCGGAAATCGACGGCAAGTCTTTCTACGACGCCATCAAGAAGGAGCACCCCCACCTTGCCGACCGGATCGTGTTCATGAGCGGTGGTGCATTCACGTCCCGGCTCCGAAAGTTCGCCGCCTCAGTGCCGAATCCCGTGTTGCAAAAGCCCGTGAGCCGCGAAGACCTCGAGTCGATGCTCTCCGGGCACCGCGACGACGCCGGCGAGTGACGCTCAGTCGTTCCGGAGCCCGAGCTCTTTCATCTTGTTCTGCAAGCTCTTGCGAGAGATCTTGAGAAGCCGTGCGGTGTGCGTGACGTTGCCACCCGTTTGATCAAGCGCCCGACCGATGAACTCCCGTTCGAGCTTGAGCGTCGCCTCCCGCACAGCCTCTTTGAGCCCGGTTTGCCCAGGGGTCGCATCGACGCCGGCCACGAGGCTCGGTTCCGTTCCCGCTTCCGATTCGCGGATCTCTGCGGGCAGATGCTGCGCGCCAACTTCGCCGTCTTCGGCGAAAATTATGCATCGCTCGACCACGTTCTCGAGCTCTCGGATGTTCCCCGGCCAGCCGTAGCCCAGCAGTTGCGTCATCGCCGAATCTTCGAAGCCCGTCACCGAACGGTCGAGCTTCGTATTGAACTTACGCACGAAGTGTTCGACCAACAGCGGGATGTCGCTCGGCCGGTCGCGCAAGGGCGGTAGATGTACGTGCACCACGTTCAGCCGGTAGTAGAGGTCCTCGCGAAAACCGCCCTCGGCGATGCTCGCCTTGAGGTCGCGGTTCGTCGCGGCGACGAGGCGACTGTCGACGGTGATCGTCTTGATGCCGCCGACCCGTTCGAACTGTTGCTCCTGCAGTGCACGGAGCAACTTCACCTGCATGCTGACCGGAATCTCCGCGATCTCATCCAAGAACAACGTGCCACCATGCGCAAGCTCGAAGCGCCCGGGCTTGCTCGTCACCGCGCCGGTGAACGCGCCTCTCTCGTATCCGAAGAGCTCGCTTTCGAGCAAGTCGGGAGGGATGGCGGCACAGTTGACGCTGACGAAGGGCCTGTGCCTACGGGGGTTATTCTCATGTAGAGCGCGGGCGATCAGCTCTTTGCCCGTCCCGCTTTCGCCGGTGATCAGGACCGTGCTGGGCGTGTCTGCAACCTTTTCGATCACGTCGTAGACGCCGTGCATCGGCTCGGATTGCCCGATGATTCGGTAGCGGCCACGCTGGTCCGGGTCTCCGCTCACGTGCTTCTGGGCAAGCTCTCGGGTCCGCGCTGCCTTGCCGACGACCCTTCGGAACTCCGCCTGATCGAACGGTTTGGTCACGTAGTCGAACGCGCCGAGCTTCAGCGCCTCGACCGCGGTGTCGACCGTCCCGTGCGCGGTGATCATGATCACTGGCACGTTGGAAAAGCGCTCGCTGACGGCCTTGAGCACCTGCATCCCATCGAGCTTCGGCATGCGCAGGTCGGTGATCAGAACATCGATGTGATGCTCTGCCATGGCCTTGAGCACGGCCTCCCCGTCGGCGACACAGTGGACTTCGTATCCGTCGTGCAGCAGCTGCGCCTTCAAGACGCGCCGCAGGTTGTCCTCGTCATCGGCAACGAGAACCTGTTTGGTTTCACCCACAGCCCGGAGTGTAGTGCAGACTGGTCAGGTGTACAGATCCATCAAACGAGCTCAGCTCGCGGCGCTGAGACGCTGCTCGGCGGCCCGGATCACGGTGGCCCGCTTCTTGCGCGCTCGCTCGTAATCGAGAACGGCGGTTGCCTGTGGCCCCGACAGCCTCTGGAGTCGGCTCACCACGTCCTTGGCGGTCAGCTTGTCGTAGTTGCGCAGTGGGATCTGGCCCTGCTTGGGCGAGGCCTTGGCCGCTTTGGCCTTGGGCGCTGCAGGCTTCTCGGTTTGATCGAGTCGCTCGTCGACCCGACTTTGCGCCCGCTCGAGCAAGCCCCGAGCCGACCGGAGGACGGTCGTTTCGACGGCGCCGGGCTTGAGCGCCTCGCGCGTGCTCACCGCTTGGCGCTCCGCGAGTCGCAGCCGTTCCTCGAGCGCCGCGACGTAGGCATCGCGTGTTTGGAGTGCGAGGCGCTGCCAATCGAGCGCCTCTTTGTGCAGCGCTTTTCGGAACCCCTCAGCCGACGAGCCCGCGGTCGTCACGAGCTTGGTGCTCGCGCCGCTCATGTCCTGCGCGAACGTGACACTCGCATCCCGCGACTCTGTGAGAAACATCTCGCCGGCGCTCCGTGTCTGCTGGAACCAGAGCATCCCCTGGCGTTGAAGCCGGGTCGTGCTCCGGCGAAGTTGGTTTGTGGGGGTCATGTTCCTATTCCTCCTTGGATGACGCGCCGCGTTATCCAGCCCCACGATAGCTACGAAGCCGCAGCCGTCAAGGTCAGCACGAAACCATGAACCTTTTCCCCAGTTGGATTAGACTTTAGGGCTAATGACGGGAGCCCCCCTGCGAACACTGGTCGTCGAGGACTCGAGCTCGATGCGGGGGCTCCTGCTCGAGCTCTTGTGTGAGCGAAATTACGAAGTGACCGCCGTCGCAAGTGCTGAAGAGGCCTTGCAAGCGCACCTCCAACAGAGATTTCAGCTCATGCTCGTCGACTGGACCCTGCCCGGGATGTCGGGCCTCGACTTGTGCAGGAAGGTGCGGAGCATCCCGGGCGGCGAGGACGTCGTGATCCTGGTCATCACCGGCCGAAACCGCCCCCAGGACCTCAACGAGGTCCTCGATTCCGGCGCCTCCGACTACCTCTCGAAGCCGATCGACCCTGAGATCCTAGGGACCCGCCTTCTGATCGCCGAGCGGACCATCGAAGATGCGGCACGCCGTGCCACAGAGCGCGAAGACATGGAATCGCGGCTGGCGTTTGCGGACCGCATGGCATCGGTCGGCACCTTGGCCGCAGGCGTTGCGCACGAGCTCAACAACCCTCTGATGTACGTCCTTTCGAACCTGTACCTCACGCGCGAAGAAATCAATTCCCGCGAGCAGGCCGAAGCCAGGCAGCAGCTGGACGAGGCGATTCACGGTGCCGTTCGCATGCAGAATATCGTGCGCGACCTCAAGACCTTCTCGCGGATCGACGATGAGCAGCGCGGCAATGTGAGCGTGCAAAACGTTCTCGAATCATCGATCAACATGTGCTGGAACGAGATCCGCCATCGGGCGACCCTCGAGCGGGACTTCGACGAGATCCCGCTGGTGGACGTCAACGAGTCCCGGCTCGGGCAGGTATTTCTCAATCTTCTCATCAATGCGGTCCACGCGCTGCCCGAACGAGAGATGCGCGGGAACCGCATCACGGTTCGAACCTATACCGGCGATGAAGGCTCGGCGGTGATCGAGGTCAGCGACAACGGCTCTGGCATCGACCCCGACAGCCTGAGTCGCGTTTTCGAGCCGTTCTTCACGACCAAGGACGTCTCGAAGGGCACGGGCCTAGGGCTATCGATTTGCAGAAATATCATCCGCGATGCGGGAGGCACCATCGAGGCGGAGAGCGAGCTCGACCGCGGCACCACCTTCGTGGTCAGGCTCCCCGCATCCACGCGCGTTTGCGCTTCACAGTCAACGCAGGCCCCGCCAATCAAAGCACCCCGGGCGCGCGCGACGGTCATCGTCGTCGACGACGAGCCATTGGTGGGCCGGTCCATTGCGCGCGCGCTGCGTGGCCACGACGTGGAGGTGTACTCGAACGGCGAGGAAGCGATCGAACGGCTGTGCTCGGACGAGCCGTTCGACGTCGTGCTCTGCGATTTGATGATGCCCGACGTGAGCGGGATGGAAGTGTTCGGCAGGGTACGCGAGCAGCGTCCCGAGATCACCTCACGATTCGTCTTCATGACTGGGGGCGCATTCACGGCGCAGGCCCGCGAGTTCCTGAAGGAAACGACGTTGACCTGCCTCGAGAAGCCCTTCGAGCTTCGTCAGATCCGCGAGCTGGTGACCGAGCGCGTCGAGTCTGCCGACTGAGACGCGCTAACCACACAATTGCGCCCCCGATCCTTGGCTTCGTAGAGTGCGCCGTCTGCGCGCGACAACAGGTCGGCGCCCGTCTCGCCGGAGCGCAGCGCGGCCACGCCAACGCTGATCGTCAGCATGCCGCCAGGCTGAGCGTCGCCCCCTGGAAACTCCGTGCGCTCTACGATCGAGCGGAGCTTGTCGGCTACCTGCGCGGCCTGCATGAGGTCGGTACGCGGAAGGAGCACCACGAACTCTTCGCCCCCGATTCGCGCGATCGTGTCGATGCGGCGCAGGTTTCGCGTCATGAGACCCGCAAGCTTGCGGAGCGAGGCATCTCCGGTTGGGTGACCGTGCCGGTCGTTGAGCGCCTTGAAATAGTCGATGTCGATCGCGAGAATGCTCACCGCTTGGTTAAATCGCTCTGCGCGATGAAGCTCGTCCTCAAGCCGGATACGGAGCAGGCGGCGGTTGCCGAGGCCGGTGAGATCGTCGTGCTGTGAGCCGCGCCGCAGCTCATCGAACAGCTGCGTATGGCGAATCGCCAAGCCGAGCTGGTCCGAGATCGCTCCTAGGAGTCCGGTTTCGACTTCGGAAAACCCACTGGTTTGCTCACGGGTGGCGGCCATCACACCGGTGGTCTGGCCATGGTGAACGATGGGGAGGATCGCAATGGAACCGCTCGGAGGAATCGGCTCCCACAAGGCGTCGCCATCGAGCTTTGCGAGGTCGTCGATCGTGATGGGCTCGCCGAGCTGAGCCACCTCGCCGAGCGCGTCCTCGTCGAACAGGACGATGCGCTCGAGGAGCTCTCCCGGGCGTTCAAACCCATAGGCGGCCCGCAATGTCAGGCGCCGCGTTTCGGGGTCGACCAGGAACAACATGCACTCACGAAGATGAAGCGCCTTGCCCAAACGCGCGGCGATGTCTCCGAGCACGGCGTCTAGCTCTTGCTCAGAGGCGCTTGCCCGGACGATGTCGAACAGGAGCGCACGTTCGTGCAGCCGCTGTTCGAGCTCGGCCGATTTCAGGCTGAGCGCCCTCTTCAAGACCAACTCCTCGCGTGTGTGGCGAAGCTCCTGCCCCTGTTCGATCATGCGCACCTCGAGCGAGGTGAGGTTGGCGAGCAAGTCATTGACCGCGCGGCCGATCTCTCCGATCTCGTCGTCGCCCAAATTCGGTAAGCGCTGAAGGCTACCCTCCCTCGCGTGTGCTTGGAGGACCCGTACCACTCTTGCGATGCGACGGCCGACCGAGAGCTCGACGTAAAAGGCTGTCAGCAGCCCGGCGACGCTGGTCGCTACAGCGGTCACCCAGGCGAAGATCGGCAGCCCCACATCGATCCCGCCCCACCGCAACGCAAACCAACCCGCCACCGAAAGAACGAGGGACAAACCAGCAGCCTGCGCGCCGGCGTGGGTGGCGAGTCGTCGTCGTGACGCTACAGGCATGGGTTCACGCTACGCAGTACGGGCGTTCAGTCAAGTGAGGCGCCTCGCGCTTCTTGCCCAACGCGTCGTCCAACCTGGTGGCGATGGGTGGACTCGAACCACCGACCTAGCGCGTATGAAACGCCCGCTCTAACCACCTGAGCTACATCGCCAGAGGGGCGCGAGTA
>Ga0209567_10001380_pt1 | contig 12568 bp, 7 predicted proteins | sample COG_12_FD_184756 | JGI IMG/M metagenome (GOLD analysis project Ga0209567, IMG submission 184756) | Pelagic marine sediment microbial communities from the LTER site Helgoland, North Sea, for post-phytoplankton bloom and carbon turnover... | ecosystem: Environmental > Aquatic > Marine > Neritic...
CGTTGCTGAAGAAGCTGCGGTTGAAGAAGCGGAAGCCGAGGTCGAGGTTGCTGAGGAGGCTGCGGTTGAGGTAGCCGTGATTGAGGCGGAGGCCGACGAGGCCGTTGCTGAAGAAGCTGCGGTTGAAGAAGCGGAAGCCGAGGTCGAGGTTGCTGAGGAGGCTGCGGTTGAGGAAGCCGTGGTCGAGGAGGCCGTCGCTGAGACCGTAGTCGAAGAAGCTGCGGTTGAAGAAGCGGTTGCCGAAGCGTCAGCCGACGAAGCCGACGCAGCCGAGGCCTCAGACGACGAGCCGGCCGAAGCGCCAGCCGATGGTGACAACGACACAGATCAAGAGGACGACGCTGAGCCGTCGTCCGAGGCCGATGCCGATGCGTCGGACCAGGCCGAGGAGGAATAGCAATGGCCAAGACCAAGATGACAACTGAGGATCTCCTCGGCATTTTTGAGGAGATGTCGGTATTGGAGCTCTCCGAGTTCCTGAAAGCATTTGAAGAGAAGTTCGATGTGACTGCAGCCGCCCCGATGGCCGTTGCAGCAGTTGCCGGCCCTGGCGGCGACGGCGCAGCCGCCGAGGAAGTGAAGGACGAGTTCGATGTCGTCATCACCGCGGTCGGCGACAAGAAGATCCAGGTGATCAAAGAGGTCCGTGGGCTCACCAGCCTCGGTCTCAAAGAAGCCAAGGACGTGGTCGACAATGCCCCGGGCGCGGTGCTCGAAGGTGTCGATCAGGAGACTGCCGACAAGGCCAAGGAAGCCCTCGAGGGCGCCGGTGCCACGGTGGAACTGAAGTAGCTCCAGTTCCGGTTCACGTTGGAACATGAGTTGAGAGGGGGCCCCACTTCGGGGCCCCTTTCTCTGCCCAACCGATTTGTATCCTTGACGGTATGTCGCAACCTGTTGTATGGTCGCGCCATCAGTTGAAGACGTTTTTGCGACTCTCGCCTGGCAGAGCCGGGATAGCTGCGTGCTATCCTGGTCTTTCTGACGTCTAGACTCCCGTTTTCCGCCGCCTCGAATCCACCCGACCCACCAGTCCCTGATTGACCGACGCCCGAAACGCTCTGAAGAGGAGGATGCCGTTGTCACGTGCGCGCGCCGACCGGCTTTCGTTTGCCAAGATTCCTGAGGTACTGCCTCTCCCGGATCTACTTTCCGTCCAGCATGACTCGTTTGGCTGGTTCTTGGAGAGTGGGTTGCAGTACATCTTCTCAGAGGTTTCGCCGATTGAGGATTTCACCGGCAACCTCGCTTTGGAGCTGACCGAGCATCGATTTGGTGATCCTCCGCTCACGATCGAGGAGGCCAAGGAACAAGACGCCAACTACTCGAAGCCGCTGTTCGTTACCGCCCGGTTCCTCAACCGGGAGACCGGCGAGATCAAGGAGCAGCAGGTCTTCCTCGGCGATTTCCCGATGATGACGGCCAACGGCACATTCATCATCAACGGCACCGAGCGCGTTGTGGTCAGCCAGTTGGTTCGCTCTCCGGGTGTGTACTTCGACAAGTCGATCGACAAGACATCGGACAAGGATGTGTACGCCGCCAAGGTCATCCCCGGCCGCGGCGCCTGGCTCGAGTTCGACATCGACAAGAAGGACACCGTTGGCGTCCGGGTCGATCGCAAGCGGCGCCAGTACGTGACCACATTCCTGCGTGCTCTCGGTTTTGCCGAGACCGACGAGGAGATCCTCGAGCTCTTCGACGGAGCCGAGGTCATCCGCAACTCGCTGGAGAAGGACCCGACCAGCACTCGTGACGAGGCGCTGCTCGACCTCTATCGCAAACTGCGACCGGGTGAACTCACCACCGTTGAGTCGGCCCGTGGGCTCATCAACACCCTGTTCTACAATCCGAAGCGCTACGACCTCACCAGGGTTGGCCGCTACAAGCTCGACGGCAAATTCGGCCGCGAGCCGGTCGGCCTCGAGGACTACATCGCGGATGAGCACGGGCTACTCAGCCACGAGGACATGCTCGAGACCATCAAGTATCTCGTGCATCTGCACTCGATGACTCCCGGCTACCGCACCGACGACATCGACAACTTCGCCAACCGGCGCATTCGCACGGTCGGCGAGCTGATCCAGAACCAGATTCGGGTCGGCCTCAGCCGTCTCGAGCGGGTGGTGCGCGAGCGGATGACGACGCAGGATCCTGAGGCGATCACGCCCCAGAGCCTGATCAACATCCGCCCGGTGGTCGCCTCCATCAAGGAGTTCTTCGGCACCAGCCAGCTCAGCCAGTTCATGGACCAGCCCAACCCGCTGGCCAGCCTCACTCACCGCCGCCGGCTCTCGGCGCTGGGCCCCGGCGGCCTCAGTCGCGAGCGTGCCGGGTTCGAAGTGCGAGACGTTCACCCGTCCCACTACGGCCGCATGTGCCCGATTGAGACGCCTGAGGGTCCGAACATCGGGCTGATCGGTTCGCTGGCGAGCTACGCCAAGGTCAACCGGTACGGCTTCATCGAGACGCCGTACCGCCGGGTGATCGACGGCAAAGTGACCAAGCGGGTCGACTACCTCACCGCATCCCAGGAAGAGGCGCACGTCATCGCGCAGGCGAACGCTCTGCTCACCGAAGACGGCTCGTTCGTGAACGACCGGGTCCTGGTCCGCAAGACGGGCGGCGAGGTCGACTCCGTGCCTGCTCTCGAGGTCGACTACATGGACGTTTCGCCGAAGCAGGTGGTTTCGGTGTCGACGTCGCTGATTCCCTTCCTCGAGCACGACGACGCCAACCGGGCGCTGATGGGCTCGAACATGCAGCGCCAAGCTGTGCCGTTGCTGCGAGCCGACGCTCCGCTGGTCGGCACCGGGGTCGAAGGGCGCGCCGCGCACGACTCCGGCGATGTGATCACCAGCCTGGTCGACGGCGAGGTTGTCGACGTCTCGGGTGAGGAGATCGTGGTCAAGGAAGCGGGGACCAACAAGAAGCACCGCTTTGCGTTGGCCAAGTTTGCGCGCTCCAATCAGGGCACCTGCATCAACCAGAAGTCGCTCGTTCTCGAGGGCGACAAGGTGACGGCCGGCATGGTCATCGCCGACGGACCTTCGACCGATGAAGGGGAGCTGGCGCTCGGCCGCAACCTGCTCGTGGCGTTCATGCCGTGGGAGGGCCACAACTTCGAGGACGCCATCATCTTGTCCGAACGACTGGTCAAGGACGACATCCTCACCTCGATCCACATCGACGAGCACGAAATCGAAGCCCGGGACACCAAGCTCGGTGCCGAAGAGATCACGCGGGACATTCCGAACGTCGCCGAAGAGGTACTTCGGGATCTCGACGACCGCGGCATCATCCGCATTGGAGCCGAGGTCGGCGCCGGCGACTATCTGGTCGGCAAGGTCACGCCGAAAGGTGAGACCGAGCTGACCCCCGAAGAGCGGCTGTTGCGGGCGATCTTTGGTGAGAAGGCCCGCGAGGTTCGCGACGTCTCGCTCAAGGTGCCTCACGGTGAGTCCGGTAAGGCCATCGCCGTCAAGGAGTTCCGCCGTGAGGACGGGTTTGATCTACCTCCCGGCATGAACGAATTGGTCAGGGTCTACGTTGCCAAGCAGCGCAAGATCTCTGAGGGCGACAAGCTCGCCGGGCGCCACGGCAACAAGGGTGTCATCGCCAAGATCCTGCCCGAAGAAGACATGCCGTTCCTCGAGGACGGGACGCCGGTCGACATCGTTCTGTCGCCGCTTGGTGTGCCGTCTCGGATGAACCTCGGCCAGATCCTCGAGACCCATCTCGGGTGGGCCGCCGCCCAGGGGTGGCAGCCGTTCGACGATATCGCATCGCCGGCTTCGAAGGGTGCCGATGCGTGGCAGACCGTTGCCACGCCGGTGTTCGATGGGGCACGCGAGACCGAGATTCTCAAGCTGCTCGATGTGGCCAAGCCCAACCGCGACGGTCAGAAGCTGGTCGACGCCGAGGGCAAGGCCACGCTGTACGACGGTCGCAACGGCGATCCGTTCGACTCGACGGTCACGGTTGGCTACATCTACATTCTGAAGCTCGTCCACTTGGTGGACGACAAGATCCACGCCCGGTCGACCGGTCCGTACTCGATGATCACCCAGCAGCCGCTCGGTGGTAAGGCGCAGTTCGGCGGTCAGCGCTTCGGCGAGATGGAAGTCTGGGCCCTCGAGGCGTACGGCGCTGCCTACGCCCTGCAGGAGTTGCTCACCATCAAATCGGACGACGTGCGGGGCCGGGTCAAGGTCTACGAGGCAATCGTCAAGGGCGAGAACATTCCCGAACCGGGTATCCCCGAGTCCTTCAAAGTACTCGTCAAGGAGATGCAGAGCCTCTGCCTCAACGTCGAGATGCTCTCGGCCGGTGAGGAAGTCGAGTTCAAGGAGTTGGAGGAGGACGTGTTCCGCACTGCCGCCTCACTCGGCATCGACATCTCCCGCCCGGAACGCGCCGAGACGACCGCCCCGTAACGGGAATAGCCACAGGTTCAATTGATAGAAGACGGAAACACAAGACACGCGCTGACTTGGGGGCGGGTAGAGACCCCAACCCGGGTGAGCAACACAGTCTGGAGCGAGACACGTGCCACAGCTGTTCGATGAACTGAAGATCGGCCTCGCCAGCGCCGACCAGATCCGATCCTGGTCTTTTGGTGAGGTACGGAAACCTGAGACGATCAACTACCGGACCTTGAAGCCGGAAAAGGACGGACTCTTCGACGAGCGCATTTTTGGTCCCACCCGGGACTGGGAGTGCTATTGCGGCAAGTACAAGCGCGTCCGCTTCCGCGGGATTGTGTGCGAACGCTGTGGCGTCGAGGTGACCCGGGCCAAGGTACGACGGGAACGCATGGGTCACATCGAACTGGCCGCGCCCGTCACCCACATCTGGTTCTTCAAGGGTGTGCCCAGCCGGCTGGGCTATCTGCTCGACATGTCCCCCAAGGACCTAGAGAAGGTCATCTACTTCGCGGCCTACCTGATCACGTGGGTCGATGAGGACAAGCGCGAATCCGACCTCCTCGAGCTCGAGGACGCCACCCGCCATGAACTCACGCTCATCCAGGACGAGTTCGCGGAGTGGAAGAACGAGCGTTTGGAGCGGCTCGAACAAGAGCTGACCCAGATGGAAGAGGCCGGGGCGAAGACCCAGGAGGTCTCTGCACGTCGCCGTGAGGTCGAGCGCGAGATCAAGGATCGTGAGGAACGAGCCAGGGTCGAAGAGGAGCTGCTCCAGGAAGCCTTCGACACCTTCCGCACGATGAAGCCCAAGCAGTTGGTCGAATCCGAGCAGCTGTGGCGTGAGGTTGTCGACCGCTACGGCGACTACTACGAGGGCGGCATGGGCGCTGAGGCCATCAAGGACCTCATTGCTCGTCTCGACCTCGAAGCCGAGATCGAGAAATTGCGCGAGGACCTGACGGCCAACTCGCAGCAACGCCGCCAGCGGGCCATGAAGCGCCTCAAGGTGGTCACGCCGTTTGCGGATGGCAAGAACGACCCGCGCGACATGATCCTCGAAGCGGTGCCGGTCATCCCGCCGGATCTGCGCCCCATGGTGCAGCTCGATGGTGGCCGTTTTGCCACCTCGGACCTCAACGACCTGTATCGCCGGGTGATCAACCGCAACAACCGGCTCAAGCGACTGCTCGACCTCGGCGCTCCCGAGATCATCGTCAACAACGAGAAGCGCATGTTGCAGGAGGCGGTTGACGCGTTGTTCGACAACGGGCGGCGCGGCCGTGCCGTGACCGGACCAGGTAACCGGCCGCTCAAGTCTCTTTCCGACATGCTCAAGGGCAAGCAAGGTCGGTTCCGTCAGAACCTGCTCGGCAAGCGAGTCGACTACTCAGGCCGCTCGGTCATCGTGGTCGGTCCCCAGCTGGAGCTTCACCAGTGTGGTCTCCCCAAGCTGATGGCGCTCGAGCTGTTCAAGCCTTTTGTGATGAAGCGGTTGGTTGACCTCGACTACGCCCAGAACATCAAGGCTGCCAAGCGGATGGTCGAGCGGCGCCGCCCCCAGGTGTGGGACGTGCTCGGCGAGGTGATCCAGGAGCACCCGGTATTCCTCAACCGCGCCCCGACGCTCCACCGTCTCGGCATCCAGGCCTTCGAGCCGGTGCTGGTCGAGGGCAAGGCCATTCAGATCCACCCGCTCGTCTGTGAGGCGTTCAACGCCGACTTCGACGGTGATCAGATGGCCGTGCACCTGCCGCTGTCAGCCGAGGCTCAGGCCGAGGCGCGCATCCTGATGCTGTCGTCCAACAACGTGCTGTCGCCGGCTTCGGGTCGGCCCATCGTCACCCCGTCCCAGGACATGGTCATCGGCATGTACTACCTGTCCGAGCATGTCGAGGATGCCGTCGGTGCGGGTCGCGCCTTCTCCAACGTCGACGAGGCCCAGATGGCCTACGACATCGGCGATCTCGATCTGCATGCTCCGATCAAGCTGCGACTCGGCCGACTCGCCGGCGATGAGGAGATGTACGAGGCCCTGAAGCCGACGCTCGGTGACTTGCTGACCGAAGCGCCGGTCGACGGCGAAAGCCTCACGGAGACGACCTTCGGGCGGGCATTGCTCAACCAGGCGTTTCCGGACTCGTTCCCGTATGTCGACTCCGTGCTGTTCAAGGCGGACATCCGGACGCTCATCGAGGAGATCATCCATCGGTACGACAAGCCGGACGTTGCGTTTGCACTCGACTCGATCAAGTCGATGGGTTTCCACTTCGCGACCCGGGCCGGTCTCACCATCGGTCTCGAAGACGTGAAGACGCCGGCGTCGAAGGAGCGGATACTCGATGCCTACGAGAAGCGTGCCGTCAAGGTCGAGTCCCTCTACCAGAAGGGCGTGATAACCGACGACGAGCGCCGTCAGGAACTCATCGAGATCTGGACCGAGGCAACGGACGAGGTCAAGGATGCCATGCAGGAGACGCTCGAAGCGGAGCGTTTTAACCCGATGGACATGATGGTTCGCTCGGGCGCACGCGGCAACATCATGCAGCTGCGCCAGATCGCCGGCATGCGTGGTCTGGTGGCCAACCCGAAGGGTGACATCATCCCGCAGCCGATCAAGGCGAACTTCCGCGAGGGTCTGTCGGTCCTCGAGTACTTCATCTCGACCCACGGTGCTCGCAAGGGTCTGGCCGATACGGCACTGCGTACTGCCGACTCGGGCTATCTGACCCGGCGTCTGGTGGACGTGTCCCAGGAAATCATCATCCACTCGGAGCCGAGCGACGACGTTGGTCTGGTGATCGAGATCCGTGACTCCAAGGGCAAGATCATCCGCAACTTGCGCAACCGCGTCTTCGGCCGCATTCTGGCCGAGGACGTCAAGGTCGGCCGGTCGCTGGTGGAGACCTCCCAAGGTGTGAAGCTGCGGGCGGGTGAGATGCTCGACCGCGATGCGCTCCAGGCCCTGACGGAAGCAGAAGAAGTCACCGAAGTGCGGGTCCGCTCGCCGTTGACGGACCAGTCCCGCTACGGGATCAATGCCGACTCCTACGGTCTGAGCCTGGCGACCGGCCTGATGGTCGAGCCTGGTGAAGCCGTCGGGATCATGGCAGCCCAGTCGATTGGTGAGCCCGGCACGCAGCTGACCATGCGTACCTTCCACACCGGCGGTGTTGCCGGTGAGGACATCACGCACGGTCTGCCCCGCGTGGTCGAACTCTTCGAGGCACGTACCCCGAAGGGCAAGGCGCTGCTCGCTGAGCACGGTGGAGCGGTCAAGCTGCTCGATGACGAAGAGGGTCGCCGGATCCTGGTCGCCGACAAGGACGAGGAAACCGAGTACCCGCTGCCGCGGCGTGCCCGGCTCCGCGTTTCCGAGGGCGACATCATCGATCCCGGTACCCAGCTCACTGAAGGTCCGCTCGACCCGAAGGAGGTCCTCGAGATCCGGGGCGTGCGTGCTGCGCAGCAGTATCTGGTCGACCAGGTCCAAGAGGTGTACCGCAGCCAGGGCGTGGACATCCACGACAAGCACATCGAACTCATCGTGCGCCAGATGCTGCGCAAGGTGCGGGTGGTCGCCAGCGGTGACTCGCCGTTCCTGCCGGCCGAGCTCATCGATGCTCAGGAGTTCCGCGAGGTCAACCGGACTCTCGTTGAGGATGGCAAGCAGCCTGCGGAAGGTCGCCCCGAACTGATGGGGATCACCAAGGCCTCGCTGGCTACGGACTCGTGGCTGTCGGCGGCTTCGTTCCAGGAGACCACTCGGGTGCTCACGGAGGCGTCGCTTCAGGGCAAGTCCGACTTCATGCGTGGCCTCAAGGAGAACGTCATCATCGGCAAGTTGATCCCGGCCGGTACCGGCAGCGAGACGTATCAGGTGATTCAGCCTGCGCTGCCGGACGCCACCGTGGTGAGCGCTCTCGGCCTGTTCGGAGATGCACCACCTGAGACGGCCGAGGAGCCACTGCCGGCCAACCCGGCGGAGTGGCTCGCCAGTCTCGGAACGCGGAGCGACGAAGAGCTCGAGGGCGAAGAAGCCTGACAAGGAGCCACGACACAATGTGAGAAAGGGCGGCCCTTGCGGGCCGCCCTTTCTGGTGTGGGGCGCACCAGCACCGATGCGCGTGGCGGTCACAGCCCTTCAGATCTCGGTCGCAATGCCCGACAATGAGAGGAGACAGCCTTCAGGAGCCGCGATGCGAATGTTTGCGTTTTGTGCACGATGCGGGAGAGCCCTCTCGCAGGCCCACGGCTTCTGCCCGCCGTGTCGGCGTCTCGTGGTGCTCGAGCGACCGCGGCCCCAGACCCGCCCGAAGGTGGCCAAGTAGCGTTTCCCCGGTTCTACCCACGAACCGGCCGGAATCCCCTGTTGCCAAGGTCCCGTTGTGCGTACGGTGATTGCGTTGACGCTCAGGGAGGATGCTGATGTTGTATGCGCTCGACAAGAAGACGCTGCGGGCGTGGTCGAAGTCGGGAGTGTTCCTTCCCGAATTCAAAGGCGCGGAGATGTTGCGGGTGGTGTTCCAGACCGATCCAAAGGTGATCGCCAAGATCCTGCCCAAACCACTGACGCCGACCCGAAAACCACTGGGCCTTGCCTTTGTGGCGCGGTACCGGGCCACCAATTTCGGCGTGAGCTACGACGAAGGGGCGCTGTTCGTCAACGCCGCCTACAAAGGTGAGATAGGCAAGTACTGCCTTTCGATGCCGGTCACCAATGACATGGCGATGATCGGAGGGCGAGAACGGTACGGCTTTCCCAAGAAGATGGCCGACGCCATCACACTCGAACGCGATGGTGGCCACGTGGTCGGCAGCGTGGTGCGCCACGGCGCGGAACTGATACATCTAGAGGCAGAGTTGACCGACGAAGTCGACCTGGGCGCTCCCGATCCCGCCGGAGTGCCGTGGACCAAGGACTCCGAAGGGCGGGACGCCCTCAAGGCCGTCTCGTTCCTGTTCAAGTTCTTTCCAGCGGCGAGCGGTAGTGGGTTCGAGGATCCCCCGCGCCTCATTCGGCAAGTCACCCTCTTCCGACCCCGCCTGGGGCTGAAAGGAGGGACAGGCAAGCTGGAATTGGGCGGATCGACAGCCGACCCCCTCGGCGAGATTCCGGTGCGTGACGTTCTCACGGCGACGTACGGCGTGTACGACACCACCATGCTGCCGGCACGGAGGCTGGTGACGGTGCGCAACCCACTGCGCTTTGCGCCGTATGCCTTCTTCAGCACCGACACGCTCGGCGTTCTCGACCCCACCGATCGACCCAAGCTGTCGCGCCGGAAGCGGCGCAAGCTGGAACGGAAGCTGGCTTCCTATTGACGCGGACTCGCCAAAGGCGAGTCCGCGGCGGCTTGTGGGTGGTGATCCGCCGTTGGTGTTTTGCCTGTGGCGAGTCCGTTGGCGCATCGGTGCCGGGTACCCTGCGCGGCCGTGACCATTTCCCTCACCCTCGACCACGTCCGCCGCACCATGCTGGCTGCCCAGGGCTTGGCGACACCACTCGATACCGTCGAGGCGGCCGTTGTCGCCGGAGCTGGGGTCTACGGCTCGGCACCGACCTCGCACTTCTCGCTGGCGGCGCGGGTCGACGGCTACCGCCAGGCGATGCTGGAGACGGCACTCGTCGAAGATCGGTCTTTGTTGCGAGTGTCTGCGATGCGCAGTTCGGTCTACCTGCTGCCCACGGAGCTGGCCCCCGCCGGGCTGGCGCTGCTCACCGAGCGGAACTTCGACTGGTACTTCAGGATCCTCGAGATGTCTGCTGCCGAGTACGGGCAGCTGGATGATCAGATCGAAGAGATGTTGGCCGGCGGCCCGCTAACGACGACGGAGATTCGCAAGAAGCTTGGTGCGGCCGCGCCTGAGGGGCCTCGCCTGACGTATGCGCTGCGTCAGATGGGTAATGAGGGACGCATCCTGAAGGCGGCAACCCGCGGCGGCATTCGCAGTCAGCGGTATGAGTACGTGGCCACTCGCAGTTGGGTCGATCTACCTCAGGACGGCCCCACCCTCCCTGAGGCGCTGGCAACGCTGACGCCGCTGTGGCTGCGGTCACACGGGCCGGCAACGGTGGAAGACCTGGCGTGGTGGGCGGGGGTCAAGCGTGATCACGCCGTTGCCGCCCTCGACGCCGTCGGCGCGGTCCGGGTTGAGGTCGACGGTCTCGACGGCGAGTTGTGGGCGTTGGAGGAGATGCTCGATGTCCCCACGCCCGATGCCGGGGGAGTCGTGCTGCTACCCGTGTGGGATGTGTACCTGATGTCACATCGCGACCGGCGCCGCTACCTGGCGGACCCATGGCGGGGCTATGTGGTCGACGCCAGCGGTAACGTGGCCAACGTCGTGATTCGCGACGGCGTCGCGATCGGCGTGTGGGACTTCGACGGCGACACGCTGCTGTACGGGCCCTTCGAGTCGGGGGCCGTCTCCGCAGACGAAGTGGCCGCAGCGGCGCACCGCTTCGCTGGGATCGCTCCTGTCGGCGACGTGGCGATAGTGGCACCTCAACCGCTGACGGGTCGGGGGCAGAACGAGTTCCAGGCTCCGCTGCGGAGGCTGCGGTGAGGTGGCTGGCAACCCTCGTGCTTCTGGCCGGGGCGCTGGCCGGGTGCGGCGAGGCCGAGGACCATGCGGAGGTCGCCTGCTCCATCAGCGGCCAGACCCGCTTTGCGGCGGCCTTCCTCGAGGGCCCCGAGTTCACGCCCGAAGAGTTTGCTGCTGCAACGCAGGAGGGTCCCGTGCTCGCGGCGTTCTTCCTCGGCGGTGCAGGCGAGCCGGAGAACCATCACTACATGGCTTCCGAGGGGTTCACGGTGGTGTCCGAGGGGTTGGTACTCGCCTATCAGAACGGGATTCCGTTCGCCGACTTCAGCATCGAGGATGGCGGTGTCCACGGCTGGGGTGGGTGTCGGCCCAACCTGGTCGACGGTGACCTCGTCGCATACCGCTGGGTGCCGTTGCCTCCCGTTGACCGGGATGCGACGGCGGTCGGCATCGGTGTCGAAGGTGGCGGCTGCGTGGTGGCAGGAAAAACCGACATCGTTACCGAAGTGGTCTCGATAGAGGTCACCGAGTCGGACGACCGAGTCGAGATCATCGCCTGGACCAGGGATATCGGTGACTACGAAATGTGTGCCGGAGTCGGGGTGCAGATCGATGCCGTTGCCGAGTTGTCCGCTCCTTTGGGTGACCGGGTGCTCGTTGATGCTGGAACGGTCCCGCCGATGGTGGTTGCGCCCCAGCCTTGAGGGTTTGCGCCGGGTGCCGGGGCAAGGTATTGATCCGCCGCGGGTGGGGTCGGCCTAGTCGTCTGTTGAACAATGTCGGTTCACGCTCGCGGCCACAACGCTGACTTGGCATTTCGTGGGTCGGGCGAGCGTTCACGCCGATTGCTCAACAGCCTCCTAGGTCGGCACCACCCGCACCACCGGAATGACGCGATCGGTGCGCGCCTGGTAGGTGGCGTAGCCGTCGTGGGCGGCCACGGCGTGGTCCCACCAGATCGAACGTTCCGGCTCGGGGAGCGAGGTCGCCACGGCGTCGAACCGCCTGCCGGGCAACTCGACGGAGACCCGTCGATTCGCAACGAGGTTGGAGTACCACTCAGGGTTCCTGGGGCGTCCACCCCATGAGGCGATGACGATCAGCGCTGCGCCGTCACGCAAATAGAGGAGTGGCACGGTGTGGGGCCGGCCGCTGTGGCGGCCGGCCGTGGTCAGGAGCAGCATGTCGTTGTTCACGAAGCGCCTGCCCACCTGGCCGGAGGTGCTGCGAAAGAGTATTCGGTGCAGGGTGGAGAGCCGTCGTGCTGTTGCGTCGCGCATCCGGGGGACGGTAGCGACCGGCAGGTTTGTCTCCGACCGTCAATAGGATGTGCCCATGCGGATGTACGCCATGTGTGCTGCCTGTGGGCGGGCGATCGCGGCCAGCGGCCGGCTCTGCGCGGTGTGTCGGCGCGCCGAAATCCAGCGTCGCCGGGTGCGGGTGCAACGCCCTCCGGGCTGGCGTCGCTGACCCGTGCTCCGCTTCAGGCTCGGGCCGGTACCCGTCGGAATCCACTTCAGCTTCCTGGTCGTGCTGTTCCTGGCTCCGCGCGACTACACCGGCGCCGAGATAGCCTTGTGGACGGTGATGGTCGG
>Ga0209567_10001381_pt1 | contig 12551 bp, 11 predicted proteins | sample COG_12_FD_184756 | JGI IMG/M metagenome (GOLD analysis project Ga0209567, IMG submission 184756) | Pelagic marine sediment microbial communities from the LTER site Helgoland, North Sea, for post-phytoplankton bloom and carbon turnover... | ecosystem: Environmental > Aquatic > Marine > Neritic...
TTTCGTCGTGGCCGGCTCCGACCCGGGATCCAAAGTCGCAAAAGCGGATCGATTGGGCGTCGCGATAGTCGGCGAATCGGAATTTTTCGACATGATCGCGGGATAGCACACTGGGCGATCATAGTGCGGTAAAATCGACCCATCGACAGGACCAAACAAAGGACTAAAAAGTGAACAGTTTCAATGCCCGAACCTCGCTGGATGTGTCCGGCGAAAATTATGAGATCTACGCATTGGAAGCCCTAGGCGACCGGTTCGATCTCGACAGGCTCCCATACTGCCTGAAAATCCTGCTGGAAAATCTGCTGCGCCACGAGGATGGCGAGAACGTTACGGCCAAGGACGTGGAGGCGCTTGCAAACTGGGATCCGAAGGCGGAGCCCACCGAGGAGATTGCGTTCACGCCTGCGCGGGTCCTGATGCAGGACTTCACGGGGGTACCCGCGGTGGTGGATCTGGCTACGATGCGGGACGCCATGCGTGAGCTGAACAGCGATCCGGACATGATCAATCCGCTGTCGCCGGCGGACCTGGTCATCGATCATTCCGTCATGGTGGACCATTTCGGTACGTCGGATGCTCTGGATCTCAACGCGGCTCTCGAGTACCGGCGCAACATGGAACGATATCAATTCCTCAAGTGGGGTCAGAACAGTTTCAGCAATTTCCGCGTGGTACCGCCTGAAACCGGGATCGTGCACCAGGTCAACCTCGAGTACCTAGCCCAGGTCGTGTTCAGCGATTCGGTGGAAGGCGCGCTGCGCGCCTATCCGGATACCGTCGTGGGAACGGATTCACACACCACGATGATCAACGGAATCGGGGTCCTGGGGTGGGGTGTAGGCGGGATCGAGGCCGAGGCAGCGATGCTGGGGCAGGCGATTCCCATGCTCATTCCTCAAGTCGTCGGATTCAAACTGACGGGAAAGCTGCCGGAGGGTGCGACCGCTACGGATCTGGTGCTGACGGTGGTGCAGATGCTCAGGGAGCAAGGCGTGGTCGGTAAATTCGTCGAATTTTTTGGCGACGGACTGGATAGCCTGTCGCTGGCGGACCAGGCCACCATCGCAAACATGGCTCCGGAATACGGGGCGACCTGTGGTATTTTCCCCATCGATAGGGCGGCCCTGGACTACCTCCGATTGACGGGCCGCAGCGACAAGCAGATCTCACTGGTCGAGGCCTACGCGAGGAAGCAGGGCTTGTTCCGGGAATCAGGCAGCCTGCAAGCGAAATACACGGACGTGCTCGAGCTCGATATGGCCGATGTCGAACCGAGCCTGGCCGGGCCCAAGCGTCCCCAGGATCGTATTCCATTGCGCTCCGCCAAGGCCGCCATCGGGAAGCATATGAAGGAAATGCAACCCCGACCCGCATCTGCCCGGGATGTGTCGCACAATGGCCAGAGTTTCGAGTTGAAAGACGGCGATGTAGTCATTGCCGCCATTACCAGCTGCACCAACACGTCGAACCCGGATGTGATCATGGCGGCGGGGCTGTTGGCGCGCAGCGCCGTGGAGCGCGGGATATCGGTGAAACCGTGGGTCAAAACATCGCTCGCCCCGGGTTCCAAGGTCGTTACGGAATACCTGCAGAATGCGGGGCTCATGCCGGCCCTGGAGTCGCTTGGCTTCGATATCGTCGGCTACGGCTGCACGACTTGCATCGGCAACTCCGGCCCGCTTCCGGAAGCCATCAGCAATGCGATCCACGAGTCGGATCTGGTCGCGTGCTCCGTTCTGTCGGGCAATCGCAATTTCGAGGGCCGGGTGCACGCCGACGTGCGCATGAACTTCCTCGCATCTCCGCCCCTGGTGGTCGCGTACGCCATTGCCGGCACGACGAATATTGACTTGTACAACGACCCCATCGCAAAAGATGCCCAGGGTGATGACGTTTACCTCCGCGACATCTGGCCTTCCCAGAAGCAAATCAATGACGTGGTCAACAGCACTATCACCCGGGAAATGTTTCAGTCCAAGTATGCGGACGTGATGGGCGGGGATGCGCGCTGGCAAAAGATCGACCCGCCGACGGGGGCATTGTTCGAGTGGAATCCGGATTCCACGTACATACGGAAGCCGCCCTTCTTCGATGGTATGGCCCGTTCGCCGGAGGGGATCAAACCCATCACCGGTGCGCGCGTCCTGGCGAAATTGGGAGACAGCATCACCACCGATCATATATCGCCGGCTGGGGCAATCAAGGCGGACTCCCCGGCCGGAGAATACCTCACCGGGCATGGCGTCTCTAATGCAGAGTTCAACAGCTACGGGTCACGTCGTGGAAACCACGAGGTAATGATGCGCGGCACGTTTGCAAACATTCGCCTGCGCAACGAACTCGCACCCGGTACGGAAGGCGGATGGACACGCTATCAGCCGGATGGAGAGGTTATTCCGATATACGATGCGGCCATGAAGTACAGGGAAGCAGGTACCCCCCTGATCGTAATCGGCGGCAAGGAATACGGTACCGGATCGTCCCGGGACTGGGCGGCCAAAGGTACGACGCTGCTTGGCGTCAGGGCTGTTATCGTCGAATCATTCGAGCGCATCCACCGCTCCAATCTTATCGGCATGGGCGTGCTGCCCCTGCAGTTCAAGGCCGGGGATGACCGCAACAACCTGGGGCTGAGCGGAGAGGAGATTTACAGCGTGGAGGGGCTCGAGGTGGGCGCGAGTGAACTCACCGTGGCCGCCGATGACAAGTCTTTTGTCGTTGACGTGCGAATCGATACGCCCAAAGAGTGGGACTACTACCGGCATGGCGGCATTCTCCAGTATGTCATCCGGCAGCTCGTAGCGAGTACGCAGAAGGCCGCGTAGCGGCGGCCCACGCGCCGATTTCGTCGTCAGAACACCTTTTTAAACGGCCTGACCTCGACGCGTTCGTAGACACCTGCCGCCATGTACGGGTCGTCATCCGCCCATGTCCTGGCGGCGGCGAGCGATTCGAATTCAGCGATGATGAGGCTGCCGCTGAATCCGGAAGGCCCCGGGTCCTCGCTGTCGATAACGGGGCAGGGGCCTGCCGTAAGCAGGCGCCCCGCTTCACGCAGTTCCTGCAGGCGTGCCAGATGCCGGGGTCTGGCGCTCAGCCGGATTTGCAGGCTGTCCGGATTGTCATAAGCGTTGATTGCGTAGTACATCAGGAATTCTCCTGCTCCTCGATCTTGATGTGTTTGGACACGAAAGCCATGACGACAAACATGAAAACCAGGGTGAGTATCAATGTCCCGAATACCTTGAAGTTGACCCAGTGCTCTCTCTGCACTTCCGGATCCAGACCACTCCCGTAAACGAACGCGACGTAGAGGTTCAAAACCCCCATAGCCAGGGTAAACAGTACGAAACTGAAATTCATGTTGCGCCAGATCTTTTGCGGAAGCGCAATTTGCTTGCCCATGACGTGCTCTATCGCCGTTTTTTTACCGAAAAATTGTGTTGCCAGCAGGATCAACGAAAATATCCAGTACACCACGGTCGGTTTCAAGCGAATGAACGTATCGTCGCGCAGGATGATCGTCAGACCGCCAAATACGGTAATCCCGAGCAGGGTGATCCAGTGCATGGTTTCGATCTTGCGGCCTGAAAACCGCAGCCAGCCGACCTGGGCGATGGACGCGATGATTGCCACCCCGGTGGCCGCATAGATATCGTAGACCTTGAAGGCAATGAAAAAGAGCAGTATTGGGAAAAAATCGAAAAGAAACTTCATTGATGCCCGGCGTCTGTGGAAAAAGAACGCAGATTATATCAACCGACCCGTGGTAGTGCGTAATTCGTGGTAGTGACGTATTATCCGGATTTCCCAGGCGCCGCGATCGCCGCCGCAACAAGTCAGATTCCAAGCCGGAATGCAATAATAGCGTGTCAAATCCGCGATACATCGTAATCGAAGGGCCCATCGGAGTCGGCAAAACGAGCCTCGCCGTGCAGCTTGCCGAATCGCTGAAGTGCGAATCGCTGCTCGAGCAGCCGAGTGAAAACCCCTTTCTCGAGCGATTCTACCGGTCACGAAAGCAATACGCCCTGCCTACCCAGCTTTTTTTTCTTTTCCAGCGGGTGCGGCAGCTTCAGGACCTCAAGCAGAGCGACTTGTTCACCCAGGTACGCATAGCGGATTTCATGCTGGAAAAAGATGCTATGTTTGCGCAGGTAACCCTGGACGACGACGAGTATCGACTGTATCAGCAGGTTTACAATCAGTTTTCGCTAGATGTTCCGGAGCCCGACCTGGTGATCTATCTGCAGGCGCCCGTGGATGTGCTGATGGAGCGTATCCGCCGCCGCGGCATCGACTACGAGCGCCTGATCGACAATGACTATCTACAGAGCCTGGTCGATACTTACACGGCGTTTTTCCACCGCTACTCGAAATCACCTCTGCTGATAGTGAATTCCGCCCGGATAAACATCGTCGACCGGCAGTCGGACTACGAGATGCTGCTCAACCACATCAGAACCATAAAAAGCGGCCGCCACTACTTCAATCCCCTGCCGCTGTCCTGACTCGGGGCAGCGCGAAATCACCGTCGCCATGAAGGTCGTCTCCGGCATAGAGGATGTGCGTGATTGGGTGTCATCGCACCGCGCCCGCGGTGCCTCGGTCTCGCTCGTGCCGACCATGGGCAACCTGCACGCCGGCCATCGGGCACTGATCCGCAGGGCTCGGGGCGATAACGATATCGTCGTTGTTAGTCTGTACGTGAATCCTTTCCAGTTCGGCCCGACTGAGGACCTCGCCACCTACCCGCGCACGGAAGCCGAGGATCGTGCGGTCATGCTGGAGGACGGCGTGGATCTGCTGTTCATGCCCGCCGACAAGGTCATGTACCCAAGGGGCCTGGAACACCAGACCCGGGTAGAGGTTCCGCACCTCGGTTCAATTCTCGAGGGTTCAAGCCGACCGGTTTTCTTCCGCGGCGTCACAACCGTGGTGAACCGTCTGTTGAATATCACACAGCCGGACGTTGCTTATTTCGGGAAAAAGGATTACCAGCAGATGGTCATCATCAAACGCATGATCAGCGACCTTGCAATGCCCGTCGAAATCTTCGGTGTCGACACCGTAAGGGATGGCGATGGTCTGGCGTTGAGTTCGAGAAACAGCTATCTGACGCCGGGGGAGCGCCGGATCGCACCCGCTCTACACCGGGGTTTGTGTCGCGGAATCGATCAGTTGAAACACGCCAACCCCGACCTGGATAGGGTCGAGAACGGCATTGTAGATGACTGGACGGGGGCCGGTATCAAACCAGACTATGTCAGCGTCAGGCGAAGAAGCGATCTGGAGCTGCCCGAAGCCGGTGACCGGGATCTGGTAATACTCGGGGCTGGCTACGTCGGAACTACGAGGTTGATCGATAATGTCGAGTTTAACGTCGATCTTAGAGACTGATTTCCGTGGTACCGAGGGCCGGACTCGAACCGGCACGGTGTCGCCACCACCAGATTTTGAGTCTGGCGCGTCTACCAGTTTCGCCACCTCGGCAAGTGCGGGGCGCCAAGTATAGCGATGTCTTCGGTTGTCTTCAAAGATTTGAGTCCGGATCTGCGGACATTTGATTACCACCTTCCCGAAGAGCTCATCGCGCAGCTTCCATTGCCGGATAGAACTTCGAGCAGACTGCTTTGCCTGGAGGGAGACGGTGGACAACTGCGGGATCTCCAGTTCCCGGATATTATCGATCTCGTGGGTGCGGGTGATGTGCTCGTGTTCAACAACACCCGGGTGGTGCCGGCGCGGTTGCAAGGACGAAAGGCGACCGGCGGTCGCGTCGAACTGTTGGTGGAGCGGATTCTGGACGAGAACAAGGTGCTGTCGTTGGCGGGCAGCAACAAACCCTTGCGCGTCGGGTCTGCGCTGAGGTTGGAAAAAGGCGAGGACGCCGCCGATGCGGTGGTGACAGAGCACCGGGGAGAATTCTTCGTAATAGAGTTTGCGCGGGATGGTGCGCAAGATGTGCTGGATCGGCTCGGACATATGCCGCTGCCGCCGTACATTCGCCGGCCGGACCTGGATCAGGATCGTGAGCGCTACCAGACCGTATATGCCAGCTTGCCGGGTGCCGTGGCGGCGCCCACCGCGGGCCTGCACTTCGATGAACGATTGATGGATTCGCTGCGAAAACGAGGCGTGCAGTGTGTTTTTCTTACGCTCCACGTCGGCGCGGGGACATTCCAGCCGATCCGCGTATCCAATCCATTAGATCACCGCATGCACCCCGAGTGGGTATCCATACCGGGCAGCGTGGGTCAGGCTGTCTCGGCAGCAAAGGCCCGCGGCAACAAAGTGGTTGCGGTTGGCACCACAAGTGCACGCGCGCTGGAGACGCTCGCTCTGCGGGCTAACGCGGTATCATTCGAGGGGTATACGGATCTTTTCCTCTATCCCGGCAAAGGCTTCAAACTTGTCGATGCGATGATCACTAATTTTCATTTACCGCGGTCGTCGCTGCTCATGCTGGTTTGCGCATTTGCCGGCACTGAAAATATCCTGAACGCATACCGCTACGCGGTAACGTCGGGCTACAGGTTCTACAGCTATGGCGACGCCATGTTCGTGACGCTGCGGAAGGAAGAGGGAGATTGCTGAAGTTCAGCGTCGGTAATATCGACGGTCAGGCGAGGAGGGGCCGCGTCGTCCTTGACCGCGGAGCAATAGATACTCCCGCTTTCATGCCCGTCGGCACTCATGGGACAGTAAAGGCAATGACGCCCGAGGAGGTCGAGGCCACGGGTGCCCAGATAATATTGGGAAACACGTTCCATCTCATGCTCAGGCCGGGGGTCGAGATCATTTCGGATCACGGCGGTTTGCACGAGTTCATGGGCTGGCGAAAACCTATCCTGACCGATTCCGGCGGATTCCAGGTGTGGAGCCTGGCGAAACTGCGTCAGATCAGCGAGCAAGGCGTGAATTTCAGATCTCCACTGGACGGAGCAATGATATTCATCGGACCCGAAGAATCCATGCGCATACAGGAAGGGCTGGATTCCGACATCGTCATGGTATTCGATGACTGCACGGCGTATCCGGCTGGCGAGGAAACGGTGGCCAAGTCGATGCGTCTGTCGATGCGCTGGGCCGAGAGGTGCCGGGAAGCTTACCAGGGACGAGGCTGCCTGTTCGGCATCGTTCAGGGTGGCATGTATGCTGATTTGAGGAGTGAATCCCTGAAGTCACTGGTGGACATCGGCTTCGACGGATATGCGATTGGCGGCCTGTCAGTCGGGGAACCCATCGAAATCATGTACGACACCCTCAACCGACTGGTGCCGAGCATGCCGAACGACAGGCCCCGCTATCTGATGGGCGTAGGTACTCCCCCGGATATCGTCCATGGGGTAATTCAGGGGGTCGATATGTTCGACTGCGTACTCCCCACGCGAAACGCTCGTAATGGCTGGCTGTATACGAGCCAGGGCGTGGTCAAGATACGCAATGCGGCGTATCGCGGAGATACCAGGCAACTCGATCCGGTTTGCCCGTGCTACGCCTGCCGACATTACTCCAGGGCCTATCTGCATCACTTGTACAGGAACAACGAGATTCTAGGCGCTCGGTTGAACACGATTCATAATCTTCAGTATTACCAGGATCTGATGCGCGCGCTCCGGTCCGCCATAGAAAGTCAAAGCATCGACCGCTTCGCTCGGGAGTTCTTCGCACTGCACGGTCAACGGGATCCCGGCGCAATATGCGGGCCGGAAGCATCGTGCTGATTAAGGCCCTGTTCCGGCAGCAGAATTCGTCTATTTTTTGCTCCGCGCTGTGGCATAATACCGCGCGCCTGCAGTGGCGGGGACCCGGTCCCAGAGCCAACCGGGCAACGTAAATCGGTAAACAAGGATATTAATTATGAACCTGTTCATTTCCGACGCTTGGGCGCAGGGTGATCCTACCGGCGGTGGCCTTCTTGGATTGTTACCGTTCGTATTGATCATCGTCGTGTTTTACTTTCTGTTGATACGTCCCCAGCAAAAACGTCAGAAACAACACAAAGAAATGGTGGCCAACCTCAGCAAAGGCGACGAGGTGGTGACGAACGGCGGCACGTTGGGAAAGATAACCGACGTCGGCGAAAATTTCGTCACGCTCGAAGTCGCCACCGGTGTGCAGATCAAAGTGCAGGCACACGCAATTCAGACGATGATGCCCAAGGGGACCGTCAAGGAAGCCTGAACTCTCCGCCCATTGGCCGGCGGCTAGTTCGACTATTTCAGAGCTACAAGAGCAGTTATGAACCGCTATCCCCTATGGAAGTATCTGATCATGCTCGCGGTGGTCATCCCAGGGCTTTTGTACGCGCTGCCGAATCTCTATGGAGAGGACCCGGGCATCCAGATCGCCGGGATCGGTTCATTCGCAGCCGACCAGGCGACATTGACGCAGGTGGAGCGTGCGCTGTCGGAGCAGGATATCGTCCCCAGCAGAGCGGTTCTGGACAGCAGCGGTATACGTCTGCGGTTTACCGATACCGAAACTCAACTCAAGGCAAAGGACGTCGTCCAGGATGAACTCAAGAACGACTATACCGTTGCCCTGAGTTTGCTGCCGGCAACGCCCAACTGGCTATCAAGCATCGGCGGCGCCCCCATGTATCTGGGTCTCGATTTGCGCGGCGGTGTTCATTTTCTGATGGAGGTGGATGTCGATGGCGCGGCGGACAACGCCGAACAAAGATACGTCGGTGATCTGCGCACCATCCTTCGCGAGGCAAAAATACGCTACCTCACCATCCGCCGTTCAACCGGGGGCGGTATAGGCATAAAGTTTCGCGACGAGGCGCAGAGGGACAAGGGCCGTCAGGTTATCGCCGATGACCTGGTGCAGCTGAAACTCGAAGACCGGGACAGGGAGGGGAAGCCCTTCATCCACGCGACCCTGCGGGAAGACGCTGTTTCCGAAATCAAGAATTTTGCTCTCCAGCAAAATATGACGTCACTGAGGAACCGGGTCGACGAACTTGGCGTTGCCGAGCCGGTGGTGCAGCAGCAGGGGGACCGGCGGATCGTGGTGCAGCTGCCGGGAGTGCAGGATACGGCAAGGGCCAAGGAGATTCTGGGCCGTACGGCGACCCTGGAAATCAAGCTTGTCGACGAAGAACACGATCTGCAGAGCGCCCTGCGCGGGTCCGTTCCCGCCGGGTCTAAGCTTTATCCGAGCCGGCGCGGAGGCCAGATTCTGCTGCAGAACCGTTTGATCTACTCTGGTCACAACATCGTCGACGCCGCGGCGGGCCGCGATCAATTGAACGGCAGCCCGGTGGTGCACATTACGCTGGATTCCCGCGGCGCCGAGATAAATCAACGCGTCACCGGCGAAAACGTGGGTAAGCGCATGGCGGTGGTTTTTGTGGAGGACCGCAGCGAAACAAAGGTCAACGCGGAAGGCCTGCCCGTGCTGAACGAAGAGGGAGAGGTGGTGAAAGTGCGCAAGAGGATCGAGGAGGTGATCACCGCGCCGGTGATACGCGAGCAGCTCGGCAAACGCTTTCAGATCGAGGGTCTCGACGGTTCGGCGGAAGCTCAGGATCTGGCGCTGCTGCTGCGTGCCGGCGCGCTGGCGGCGCCGGTGGACATCATCGAGGAACGCACGGTGGGACCCAGCCTGGGCAGGGACAATATCGAAAAGGGGTTCCGCTCGGTTGTAATCGGATTTTTACTGGTACTGGTATTCATGTTCGTCTACTACCGCACGTTCGGCGCCGTGGCCGGCTCCGTGCTCGTATTGAACCTGGTTTTGATCGTGTCGGCGCTATCCCTGCTGCAGGCGACGCTCACACTGCCCGGTGTTGCGGGAATCGTGCTGACGGTGGGCATGGCCGTCGATGCGAACGTGCTGATTTTCGAGCGCATACGGGAGGAGATACGAAACGGAAATTCACCGCAGGCCAGCATCCATGTCGGCTATGAGAAGGCCTTTGGAACGATATTCGACGCCAACTTCACAACGCTGATCGCAGCCATCGTTTTATTCAGCATAGGATCGGGTCCGGTCAAGGGATTCGCCGTAACCCTGAGCATCGGCATCATTACTTCGATGTTCACAGCCATATGGGGGACTCGCGCGCTGATCAACCTCATCTACGGCGGGCGGCGATTGAGCAAGCTGGCGATATAGGGGCTTTAGCAGATGGAGCTTATCGGCACCACAAACATTGATTTCATGGGACGGCGGAAGCTGGCTCTGATGTGTTCCGCGATCCTCATACTCGTCGGATTCGGATCCTTGTTTTCACGCGGATTGAACTGGGGCATCGAATTCACCGGCGGCACCCTGGTCGAGGTAGCCTATGAAGCGCCGATCCAGATAGAGGACATACGGGCTCAGCTCGAGGAAGCCGGTCTCAGCGACGCGGTCGTGCAGTATTTCGGCACTTCCCGGGATGTCTCCATCCGGTTGCCGGTAATTGCGGAAGAAGGTACGGCGGAGGTCAGCACACGGACCTTGGAGGCGCTGCGCGGGCCGTTTGGAGAGGTTCTCACCGCGACCACGGACAACCGCGTACAGCAGTGTATCCGGGACGATTCCGGACCGGTTCCATGTACCGTACAGATGCGCCGAATCGAATTCATTGGACCGCAATTTGGCGAAGAGCTTGCTGAAACCGGCGGTCTCGCGATGCTGGCCGCGCTGGCGCTGATCATGCTGTACGTCGCGTTCAGGTTCGAGTGGAAGTTTGCCGTCGGCTCCGTGGCGGCACTGGCCCATGATGTACTGATCGCGATCGGGATATTTTCAATACTTCAGCTCGAATTCACCCAACAGGTGCTGGCTGCGCTCCTCGCCGTGATCGGATATTCCCTCAACGACACCATCGTCGTGTTCGACCGTATACGGGAGAATTTCAGGAAGGTGCGAAAAGGCACTCCGGTGGAGATCATGAACAAATCCATCAACCAGACACTGAGGCGGACGCTGCTGACGTCGGTAACCACGCTGCTCGTTCTATTCGCATTGTTTTTCCTGGGCGGAGAAGTCATACGGGGATTTGCGCTAGCTTTGATCATCGGTGTCATCGTGGGTACGTATTCTTCAATTTTTGTCGCCAGCCCCATAGTGCTTACTTTGGGATTGTCACGTGACGATATGATGCCCATCAAAAAAGAAGGCGCGGATCAGGAGAAGATCCTTCCCTAACCTTTTCAGCTACGAGAGAAAAAATGTTTACGAAAGATATGAAAATCGCGGATTTCGATGAAGAATTGTGGTCTGCTATCAGCGCCGAACAGGTCAGACAGGAAGAGCACATCGAACTCATCGCATCGGAGAACTACACCAGTCCCCGCGTCCTCGAGGCGCAGGGCTCCCTGCTCACCAATAAATACGCCGAAGGCTATCCGAGGAAACGCTACTATGGCGGTTGCGAGTACGTGGACGTTGCCGAAGAACTCGCCATCGAACGGGCAAAAGAACTTTTCGGCGCAGCCTACGCCAACGTCCAGCCCCACTCGGGATCGCAGGCGAACGCAGCGGTGTACATGGCCCTGCTCGACCCTGGTGATACCGTACTCGGTATGAGTCTGGCCGATGGTGGACACCTGACTCACGGTGCCAAGGTGAACTTTTCGGGACGCATTTACAATCCCGTGCAGTATGGACTGGACCCGGCAACGGGCGAAATAGACTACGCACGGATGCAGGCCCTGGCTGATGAACACAAGCCAAAAATGGTCATGACCGGATTCAGCGCGTACTCCCGTATTGTTGACTGGGAGCGGTGCAGGCAAATCGCGGACAGCGTTGGTGCATTCATGGTCGCGGACGTGGCCCACGTGGCGGGCCTGATAGCGACGGGGCACTACCCAAGCCCGGTTGATATTGCGGACGTGACCACCAGTACGACGCATAAAACCCTGCGCGGGCCGCGCGGCGGCCTGATATTGGCCAGGAGCAATCCGGAACTCGAAAAGAAGCTGAACTCACGGGTGTTTCCGGGAATGCAGGGCGGGCCGCTGATGCACGTAATCGCCGCAAAGGCCGTCGCTTTCAAGGAAGCGCTGCAACCGGAATTCAGACAATACCAGGATCAGACCGTCAGAAATGCACGGGCAATGGCGGGATCGTTGATGAAAAGGGGATACAACATCGTATCAGGCGGCACCGACAACCACCTGTTCCTGGTGGACCTGATGGACAAAGGCATCACGGGCAAGGACGGTGAGGCCGCCCTTGGCGCTGCCAACATTACCGTAAACAAGAACGCGGTTCCCAATGATACGCAATCTCCATTTATTACCAGCGGGATCAGGGTAGGGACACCCGCGATCACAACGCGTGGTTTCAAGGAGGCTCAATCGGAACAGCTCGGCCACTGGTTTTGTGACGTTCTCGATAATCTGCAAGATCAAACGGCAATCGCAGATATCAAGCGACAGGTGCTTGATATCTGTGCGCAGTTTCCTGTTTACGAAGTCAATGCCCGAGGGCAGGAGCGGGCCGCTGCCGCCGGGGGCTAGCCCGCATTTCTCACCAGGCGGCTATGGATGCTTGTTGAAGCATTGTAAATATTGAGGAATATGGTTTTGTCTGAGAAACAG
>Ga0209567_10001385_pt1 | contig 12516 bp, 10 predicted proteins | sample COG_12_FD_184756 | JGI IMG/M metagenome (GOLD analysis project Ga0209567, IMG submission 184756) | Pelagic marine sediment microbial communities from the LTER site Helgoland, North Sea, for post-phytoplankton bloom and carbon turnover... | ecosystem: Environmental > Aquatic > Marine > Neritic...
CATCTGATTGAGTGCGGTGGCCAGAAAGGCTGATGCTTCTTCGGCAGATACCAGCTTGCGGTTGATCAGAACCGCTGCGGTGACCGGATGGCAACCCAGGCGGGAACTCAACTGTTTTACCAGATTGGCATCCGGTTGTAACATATTCCATTTTTTTTGCATGGACGGCCCTATAACCCATATGCGACGGTTGAACAACCCATAATTTAGCCTTTTGCCTGCCGGGGTTTTTTATTGCAAATAGGGTATATGTGGTTATTATGGATTTTGAGTCTTCCGCTCAAGCCGGACGGCTGATTTGGGCGTTGCCGACGTCGCTCAGCTGACAAAAATAAACCACTTTTTGGTATCACCTCTAAACGACCCCGGGACATGATAAGTTAGGCATACTTTGCAAACCAAACAACAGTATTACAGGGTGGACCGCAGAAAAATCGCTTTCATAAAATTTATCCTTGAAGCGTATGACGGCATCGCTGCGCTTAGCACTATTGACCCGCAGAAGGGAATTATTCTGGTTTATATCGCACCGGGTTGCGAGCGGCAATTTGAAGATATTTTGCAGGATCTGTCAAAACAGATCATGATACAGCCGCAAAAAGCATTATCCTGCAACCGGTCCGATCAACATCAATAATAATGTGAATTAGCGTTTGCAGATGAAATTAAAGCGCCTTTATATTCATACCATCGGTTGCCAGATGAATGTCTACGATTCAGAGCAAATCGCCATGCAGCTGGCTGCCATTGGTTATGAACAGACCGCAACGCTTGACGATGCCGATCTGATTATCGTCAACACCTGCACCGTTCGAGCCAAAGCCGAACAAAAAGCCTTTAGCTTTCTGGGGAGGCTGGCAAAGATAAAGCGTTACAAAAAGCGGCTGATCATCGGTGTCGGCGGTTGTGTAGCGCAACAGGAGGGCCATCGGATTCTTGAGCGCATGCCGGCGATCGACCTTGTTTTCGGGACCCAGGCGATTGAAAGGCTGCCGCACCTGATTCAGCAAATTGAAAGCCGCCATTGCCGCATTGTTGATGTGGATATGGCTGAGAGGGCGGATATCCCGGATTCTTTTGTCGGACAACAGGAACCGTTGCAGGTGTCCAAATTTGTTACCATTATGCGCGGATGTGATAATTACTGCGCCTATTGTGTGGTTCCCTTCGTGCGCGGCAGGGAAACAAGTCGTCAACCCGAAAGCATCACTCGTGAGATCAAGGCACTGGTCGCAAAGGGGGTCAAGGAAGTGACCCTGTTGGGACAAAATGTGAATAGCTATGGAAAAAACCAGAACCTGGGCTCGTTCGCCGAGCTTTTAGCCATGATAAACGAGGTCGAAGGCCTTGTTCGCATCCGCTTTACCACGTCGCACCCAAAGGACCTGGGAACCGATTTGATTTCAGGATTCAAGGATATCGGCAAGCTATGTTCGCATATTCATTTGCCGGTTCAATCCGGTTCCAACAGGATTTTAAAGCGGATGAACCGCAACTATACCCGGGAGCAGTATCTTGACAAAATAACCGAACTACGGGATACTTGTCCACAGATAGCCATTACTTCTGATATCATCGTCGGCTTTCCCGGTGAAACCGAGATCGACTTTGATCAGACGCTGCAATTGGTCGAAACGGTTGAATTTGACGGACTCTTTGCCTTTCAATATTCCGATCGGCCGCCTGCTCCTGCGGTTAAACTACCTGATAAGATATCAACATCGATTATCAGTAACAGGCTTCAGGTTATTTTGGCCTTTCAGGATCAGTTGACCCGTAGCAAAAATCAACAATTGGTCGGATCCACCCAGCAGGTTTTGACCGATGGGTTAAGCAAAAAAGAAGCGGTTGGTGGTCCGGCTGGCGGTGATCCATCGCTTCAATGGACCGGTCGTACATCCACCAACAAAATAGTTAATTTTTATGTGGATGCGTCTACATCGAACAGCCTGAATTTGACAGGCAAAATGGTTGGTGTCCATATCGATGAGGGCTATTCTCACTCGTTGTCCGGCAGAGCGGTGAACCTCGAGCCCTCATTGCGAGGGTTGAAAGGAGTTGAAAATTATGCTGCATAAGGTGAGCATCGCGGGTCTGACGATGGATCCAGCCTCGAACACGCCGATAATCATATTGAAATCTGAAGAAACAGATCAGGCGATCCCGATCTGGATTGGCTTGCTTGAAGCAACGTCAATTGCATCGGCCCTGCAGAAGATAAAATATGAACGTCCGATGACCCACGATCTATTCAAAAATTTTAGCGATCTCTTGTCCATTTCCATCTCGAAAATCGAGGTTTGTGATCTTAAGGATAACACGTTTTACGCAAAAATTTACTTTATTTCCAAAGATGGCAAGTTTGAAATGGATGCGCGCCCGAGCGATGCAATCGCACTGGCGCTGCGATTTGATGCGCCCATCTACGTGGCCGATGAAGTCATGCAAAAATCGAAAATCGGAGACAGTGAAGCCGAAGTCCTGGATACCAGTGAAGAGGGCAAAAAATGGGCTGATTATCTGGAAAGCCTCTCGCCGGAAGATTTCGGAAAATTTAAGGTTTAGCCAGGGATGTGATTGCAACCCATCCAAAACTGCGCCCAGCTGATCGATTTCGATTTTTGCAAATATCTATTTAGCATATCCAATAGATTTTCTCTCCCGCAAGTAAAATAGCGCAGCGCAGCAGCTCTGCGCTATTTTTGGATAGCCATCTAGCCCTACCATTTTAATTCTGTTCGAAAATTCAAAAAAAAAGACGATTTCGCTCGTTTTGTCGACCCAAAATAATTGTTCATAACGTGTTGATAACTGTTAATCTGACTAAAATGATTAGAAAAATTATTAGTTCCGATAAGCATCTAAAATGAAACAATATTTTATTTAATAGCCTTAAAATCCGAAAAATTTCAGATAGATGCATTTTGTTGATAGCTGCGGCCGGCCTACTTTGATAAACCCGGATAATCCGATTTGACAGAAACGCAAACTTGGCCAAATATAGCTTTAAGGTTGCAGGTATGTTTTCCTTCCTTGGGGATGCAATCGAATGGGGCAGGCCCTCACATTCGCATCCAAACCAGACGCTTAGCAAACACATTGTGTATTGACCGTTGCTGTGGCCTGTACAACATAACACCGGCGCAGCTTGTAACAAATGGCTTCAATGTCCATATATTGTGGTCTCATTTGTAAACTATACAATATATTGTTGACTTATGGCCTGATATGGGCTATTTTAATATAGATTTGAGTTAAATTTTAACCCTCTAATCGCTAAGAAGGAAGTCATCATGTGCACCATTTTAGTCATTGATGATGAAAAGGGCATATTACGCGTCATCCGGGAGGTATTAACACGGTCCGGCCATGCCGTTGAAACAGCGCTCGATGGTATTGAAGGGATTCAAAAATTTGATGATGGCTGCTATGATATGGTGATAACCGATCTGCGGATGCCCGGGCTGGATGGCAAAGGCGTCGTGGAGCATATTCGCGCTTCCGGCAACAATGTCGTGCCGGTCATCGGTATAACCGGTACGCCCTGGCAGATTCAGGATTCAGGATTTGATGAGGTCTTTGCCAAACCGTTTCCGCTTCAGGATCTGGTAGAGTCTGTCAGAAGACTAACCCAAATTCCTCTTAAAACCGCCATCAATGCCTGATAATTGATTATTTTTCTTCGCCCCGCAAAACATCAGCCGTCTGGTCTTCAACGATCAGCGGCTTTTTTTATCGGACCATCCGGATCATCCGTATTTTTATATATCTAAGTGCGATCACCCAATTCGGTTGGCCGGTTGAGCCGGTTGAGCCCGTTAAGGCGGCCGATGGTCCCCGTTAAACGGGTTTAGACCCGTTCAAAAAGGAATGGGGTCTGACTATTTTTAACCGGCAAACGGGCCAACGGGTAACGGGCTCAACCTGATCCCTTTAATAATAGCTTCTAGTGCGTAAATTTGCCATTTTCGTATATCAAGACTTCCTTGCCGGATTTCAAAATTGCGGTGACCTGTTTTTTTTCGGTGTTGACAAAATCCCAGTGCAGAGCAGATTCATTGAATCCCAGTTTGCGTTTTAACGGCTGGGTCAGTTCGACAGGCTTTCCGGCATATGTATTTGAATACGAAGATCCCAGTGCGATGTGACAATTTCCGTGAGGACCACCAAAGTTTTCATCATACAGCGTATTGGCCATAAAGCGGTTGATGCGCGAAAAGCGCTTATCGGTTAACGAAAATTCGCCAATTCGGGCAGCACCCTTGTCCATGCCCAGTTGCTGCCGGACAAAAGATTGGCCCTTTTCAGCTGCTATTTTTACCAAGCGCCCGTCCTTAAATCTCAAGTGAACCCCGCGCACGTGGTTGCCGTTGCGATAGGAAGGTTGGTCCGCATAAAAGTTGCCCTGTGTGCCGCGCCAATCCGGTGATACAAAGATTTCAAAACTGGGAATATTGCGTCCCGATATGCCGACCCAGCGCCGCTTTGCGCCCAGTGAAATGCGCAGATCCACATTTTCAGAGGTCACCTGCAACGCGTTTACCGGCAAGCGGTTAAGCCAGCGCTTAATGCGCTGGGCCTGCTTAAAAATATTTTGCCATTCGATCACTGGAGCAGCTGAATTCAGAAAACAGGCCCTGGCAACCTGAGCGCCATAGGCTTTCTGGCTGATGCCGGCGTGTTTTGCCAGCTGGTCGGTCGGAAACATACACAACGTCCAGCTAAATTCTTTTTGGGCTTCTCTTTTGTCGAGCACGTCGCGCAATTTCGTTTTTGAAAGAACCGACCTGGCGATTTTTTGCGGATCAATCTTCGCCAGATGGGTCATGGACTCGGGCGCGAAAATTGAGATGCTGCCGTTCAAGCGCTTAAACAGATCTTCTTCACCCGGCGGGATATAAACCAGCTGCTTGCTGTTTGCCAGGGTATAAAAATCGTGTTCCATCATGGCGGTGGGATTTAAGCGCATCAGCGGATGCACACCGGCTTTTAGCAATTTGGCAAATAAAATTTCAGCCAGGCTGACGGCCGCCAGATCAAATCGGACGAGCACGATATCGTTTCGGGCAATGCGGCGGGATTTAGCGGTTTGCAGCCCCCAGATTAAGACATCGGCATAGCGCTTGAGTTGTTTTTCGGTAAGCACGTTCTCTCCCCTCTGTGTTTGTCTTTCGCTTCTATTTTCAGGTTACCAGTTTCTGTCTAACGGTTAGCGTCTATCGGCCATTTGCTTCTGGCTTCTGGCTTCCGGCTTCGATTAGAAACGGATCACGGAAAAAGCAAACTGCAACAAACTGTCAAGTGCCAGCGACCAGCAGCGAGCCGCCAGTAACCGGCCGCCAGCAGCGGTTTTATGATTCTTCTTTTAAAAAAAGGCTATGATATTCGGTCTTGTTTAGATGGTTTTTGAGCAGGCGGGTTAACAAGTTAAAAATTTCAGAAAGCTCCTTTTCGGAAAGACGCTGAATCAGTTTTTTCATCAAAAGATCATCCGAGAACTTCTGAAGATAAAAGATAACCGTATTTTCATCTGTCTGGCGATCGGCCCCAAAACCCACCAGGCCATCATAGGTTTCCACAAAATCATGCGAGTGACGTTTCATGATTCACCTTTACACGTTTAATCATTGATTAAATAATTGCTCCTGATTTTACATTCACGATTAGGTGGTCAGTTCATCCTTTTAGCCACAAGGATACTTGAGTTATCGAAAAATCATTATCAAGGACCGGTACCATAATAGCCAACATGAAATAGTTTTGTTCGAGGTGTCGATATTGTTTTCTTCATTTATCGTCAAATCGTTTACCGGTCAACGGGCTTAACCTGAGACCCGCATCATTTTTTAAAGTGCCTCCATGATTCATAAAGGAAAATAACCGCGCGGTCAATCTAACTTATGGACAGGCGCTCGGTCCAAAACGATAGCTTTCTGTCAGATCGTCTGTAAAAGCTTTGCGCTACATGCATTGACACTGTGAGTCGCAAAGTGATGCTTCAATGTGTACTTGACTTTTCCACTACCCACTATGTTACTGTATTCAGGTCGAAGTTTGAATACGCTCAATATAGCTGTAAATGCTGATTTGACCTGAACGTTTTATTGTCAAAAGCAAACTGGCTGAAGGAGGCTGTTATGGCTAAAACAAATCAAGAACTTCGGTATCACACTCCTACTACCGAAGATGGCCCACTTTATCCGCCGGAGTCAATTCCAAGGAGAGCTGATCTTACAAACGGGGGAAAAGCAAAAGGTGAATTGCTGATCCTTATGGGAGTGATTCACGATCATCGGCGCTCACCGGTAGCCGGCGCGATAGTTGAAATCTGGCAGTCTGACAAAAACGGCTACTACGACCACCCGCGCGCTCGTGGATCAGATGCGCTTGATGCGCATTGGAAAATAGAGCGTAACGATTTGGATCCGAATTTTCGCTATTTCGGTTCAGTTGAAACCGACACCAATGGTGTTTACTGGTTTCAAACGATCATACCTCTCTTATACCGAATCTTTGGTTTCGAGCGTGCAGCGCATATTCATATGAAAGTACGGAGTATAAACCACGGCGTATTGACAACGGAAGTGTATTTTCCGGGTCATGATGAAGATAAAGACAGACAGGGTGACAGGGTATTTCAAAGCCGCCAGCAGAGATCAGACCTTATTGCGAACTTCACCCATTATAAAAAACACCGGCTTGAAGGTATACCTGAGGTAGACTCCGCGAGATATTGTCAAAGAGACATCTTTTTTTTATAGGCCGACAAATCGGGGGAATTAAATGAAAATAATTAATGTGGGCGCATCCGGTGCAATCGGCAATGAAGTAGACAAAGCCTTATCTGCTCGTCATGAAATTGTTCGAGTTGGTTTCCGTAGGGGCGACGTACAGTGCGATTACACCATATCAGAATCGGTTCGTGACATGTTCGAAAAGATCGGCGAGTTTGATGCATTAATTTCTGCTATTGGTGGCGATAGTATATTTAAGCCATTTGCGGACTTAAATGATGATGATTACCGGCATGGCTTCGAGCGTAAATTTCTTGGCCAAATAAGGTTTCTGAAAATAGGAGAGCGCTTCGTTCGGGATAATGGCGCTTTTGTATTGACAAGCGGATTTTTAAGCCAATATCCCAATCCTGCAAGCATTGCCACAGGGCCGCTGAATGCCGCCCTTAACACATTTGTCAAAAACACCGCATCTCTACTGCCTCGTGGTATCCGAATAAACGTGGTAAGTCCAGCACCCATCGTTGCACCTGGGGAGGAAGGTCGAGGCTTAGTTACTGCTGCAGATGCGGCCAAATTTTATGTTGACGCCGTTGAAGGCGATTTTAGCGGCCGTGTTCTGCGGGCATGGGGTGGCTTGCCAGTTGTAAAAGAATAAGGGAGATGTGAGCTGAAGGTGTGCCTGAAGAAATAGTCGCATTAAAAAAAGCACAGCTTGGCATAATTGAAATCATAATGACTAAGGTCAAATAATCAGCTAAAGATCTGCAACAACCAAATCTAATATCTGCAATATGCATCACAATGCGATTAGGCACCATGAGCGATCTCTTTTAGGGCCGAATTGTCCAAAAAGAAATGCGGAGAAAATACTTCAGTTTGGCAGGTGTTGGTCCAGGACGTTGCGTATGGTGGTGGCCAGGTCGTTTTTGATGACCGGCTTCATGATGAATTTTTGAATACCCATTTCCAGCGCTTTTTCTTCGGTGATATCTTCATTAAAACCGGTGCATAAAATCACCGGGATGCCGGGCTTGACGTCCAACAATTTTTGAGCCAGCTCATCACCGCTCATGTGCGGCATGGTCATGTCCGTAATCACCAGGTCGTAATCCTGGGGATGTTTCGAAAATTCTTTGAACGCTTCGGCGCTATCGGTCCGGGCGGTGACCTTGTAACCCAGATTTTCGAGCATCTGTCGCTCCATGGAAACGATTTGCTCTTCATCATCGACTAACAGAATATGTTCGCACCCCTTTTCAGCGCCATTAATCGGTTCATGTTCGGTCTGAACATCCCCATCCTCGATCACCGGCAGCAGTACCGTGAAAACCGCGCCGTTTCCCGGCGAGCTGGTGGCGGTGATATCACCGCGGTGGTTTTTAATGATACCGTGTATGACCGATAACCCCAGCCCGGTGCCTTTGCCCTGTTCTTTGGTGGTATAGTAGGGCTCAAAAACCCGATCGAGTACCGAGGCGTCCATTCCGCAGCCTTCATCTTTGACCTGTATCTGAACATGCCTGCCGGGCTGCATGCCGATTTTTTGAACCGTGTGGTCGTATTCGACATAGATTTCTTTGAGGCGGACTTGCAGCTTGCCGCCTGTGTCCTGCATCGCTTGGTAGGCATTGGTACAAAGATTCATGATTACCTGATGAATCTGGGTGGCATCTCCCATTACAGGCGCGCAGTTCTCATCGATGTCATGCACAATTTCAATAGACACCGGAATCGATGCGCGCAACAGCTTGAGCGCCTCTTTAGCAACCTGTTGAACCTCCACCGGTTTGCGCTCCTGGCCGCTTTGCCGGCTGAACGTTAAAATCTGCTTGACCAGTTCCTTGGCACGATTGGCGGCTTTGAGAATCTCTTCCAGGTTGTTATGGGCCACCGAGTCCGCCGGCACTTCATCCATGGTTAATTCAGTGTAGCCGACGATCGGAAATAAGATATTATTGAAATCATGGGCTATACCGCCCGCCAGGGTGCCAATGGCCTGTATCTTGAGGACTTGCTGCAGCTGACGCTCATATTTGGCCAGGGTCTGGGTGCGCTCTTCAACCATTTGTTCAAGGACTTCGTTCTGGTTGCGCAGCAGCGAATAGAATTCGAGGCTTTCGAGGGCATTGGCGGTATTGAGCAAAATAATCGACAACAGGGTCAGAGAAGTATCGGGGATTTTGCTGTTTTTTTCAGGCAGTAACCCGACATACATACCCCGGATGCGTGAATACGTGGCAATGACGTGTAAGACAAATTTGCGACTGTGGTCCCTGGAAGATACCAAAACGCCGCGCTTTTCCCGAATGGCCCAGGCAAAATAGCCCTGATCGATCATTTGATTGACTTCCGCCTGAATAAAGCTTTCCAGTTTTTCTTGATTACATACCGATAAATTGAAATTTGAATTTTCCTGGTCAACCAGATAGAGCGCATTGGCCTCAAATGGAATCAGATGACTGATGCGTTTATCGGCTTCCTGTAAAATATACTCGGGCCCGTAACCCTTGTTGATATTCTCCTGAAAATCGCCCAGCGACAGGGCCATTTCCAGGGCATTCTGGATAAAACGACGATTTTCTTCAAGATAATCAATTCGAGCCAGAAGTTTTTCGGCGTCCATCTGTATGGTGGCAGCTTCATTCATGAGCGATTTACATGTCCAACATGGATTCTAATTCAAAATATTGATGGGTGGCCTGTTTGGTCACCACGTCAAAACAGTTCGGTGATAATTCCAGATTTTCCCAGGCGGCATTGTCCAGGGGCGGCACAAAGCGCTCACCGCTGGTACCAATGCCCAATCCGTTCGTAATGATATCGGCCAGATGAACCAGGGTGGCGGGCAGCGGTTGCTGAGCGTCCTGGGGGCTATGATGGAAAAACACATTGTTTTCCAGGACCATGGGCAGTTTCCATTGCTGTAAAAGGTGTTTGACCAGATGGGTATGGTTGCAGCCCAGATAATCTGTTTCCTGCCTGTACAGCAGCATATTGGAAGATCGCGCACGGCTTAATATATTGCGAGATTCATCGGGGAAATAACTGTAAAGAATCAAGCGACCCAGATCATGCAGCAACCCGGAGACAAACAGCTGTTCTGTCTGAGGTATGCTTTTATGTGCGGCTAGAATACGCGAAATGATGCCGCAGGCAAGGCTATGCCTCAGAAAGGAGTACATGCTCAGTATCTCCTTTGGAATTTTGTTAAACAATGAGATCAGGCTGATACCCAGCGCCAGGCCGGAGATTTCACGGGTGCCGATCAGGGTTACCGCCAGCGATATTTTGTCGATTTTGGATGGAAACCCGTAAAAAGGAGAATTGACGATTTTTAACAACAGAGCCGTTAAACTTGGACTGCGCTGAACAACCTGCGCAACATCCTCTGCCGATGATAGGGGATTGGCAATAACTTCGTTTAATTCGAAAACAATTGACGGTATTTCCGGCAGTGTAATCTTTTTATTTCTCAATTTGTGCAGAAAATTATTGCCGTTTCCTTTTGCCGGGTTGTCAACCTCTGCCAGAGCAATCATTTTGTCATTGTCATCAAGATTGTGCTTGCTGCGAAATTCAACAGATATTCGGAAAATTTCTTTGATCGCCGGATGCTCCATATCAACGTGGCAGAACAGATTTCTGGTATTTTCTTCAATTTTCTCAAGTTTTTCAGGGTTTTGTGGACCTTTAGAAGGGCTTTTGTCACCGTTGTTTCCCTGGATGTTGACCTCAGTAACCCCCCAGATCTTAAAAATTCGGATATGAGACGACTGAATCACCTTATCCTTTTTCAAAAGCAGGCGTCCGTTAATATCCCTGACTTTTTCATCCAGAATCATGCCCGGTTTTAGGTCATTAATATGCTTAAGGCCCATTTGATGTGACTCCAGCTTTCCACTTCCAAACAGAAAATACTATAAGATACCAGAAATGTTTATAATTTTATACATAGCAGCCTGATCCCCTCGCCGGGGATGTCTTCTTGATGCTATTAATGGTTATCGTCTCCACGAGACATAAACTTAAGGAAAATTAAGAAAAATCGGTTTGTTCGGTAAATTTTGAGTAATAAGGGATCGGGCGCCGGGCCGAGAAACTTAGGCGGTTGTATCGGTTGTGAGCCCCCTGGCAAATTTTGAAAGGGCGGCCAGGTAATCCTGCAAACCGCGCATGAAAATATCATTGTGATTTGCATTGGGAATTGTCATCAGGGTTTTCTCGGCAGCCGGGCATGTTTCAAACAGCAGGACGCCTTCTGAGTGGGGGATAATATGATCATGCTCGGCGTGAATGATCAGGGTCGGCTTGTGAAAAGTGCGGATTTTAGCTGCATTTTGAAAACCCATGGTCTCCTCAAAGCCGATTTTTGCAGCATTTATACCTAAAATATGCAGCAGAGGGGCAGAGCGGGCAAAGCCGCTTTCGACCACCAGGCCATCGATTTGAGCAGCGTAATGCGATGCCAGTTCCAGCACAGATGCGCTACCCAGAGATCGGCCCATCAGCGCCAGCGGGCCGGTATAGTCGTGCTCTGAAAGCCATTGGCTGACAAAGTCGAAAATAACATGGCTATCGCGCATCATGGCCGTTACCGTGGGGTGGCCGCTGGAACGACCATAACCGCGATAATCAACGGCCAGAAAATTGATACCCAGTTGATTGACGATGGGGCCGAATTCATCATAATCAGCGACAATTTCGCCATTGCCGTGAAAGAAAAGAATATTCACAGCAGAGCGTTCGACGAGGTGAAATCGGGCGCCGATATGAATATCGGCTTCAACCGGGATCATGATGCGGTTTTTGTCTGTTGCCGATTCGGATTGTCCGAATTCGGGACGCGGATGAAACAGGACATTTGATATGGCCGGTTGATCCAAAAGCGCATAATCTATCTTGCTTATATCAATCATCAAAGCACTCCCCGGTAATACGCCATTTGAGCGGCAATCGGTTTGAAAACATCCAGGATAGATTGACGCTCTGCTTGCGCAAACGGCGTTGCTGTGCGTCCAATGGCGGCCAGTGTTTCGACCTCCGCAGGCGACGCGCAACCCACTATGGCAACATCAATATCACATGACAGGGCGAACCGGATCAGCATGTTTGCTGTGATCTGCGCCCGGGGTAAAAGAAAATGCGAGGCGCCCAGAACTTTCATTCCAATAACGCCCAACCCCTTTTCTCTGGCCGCCGGCAAGGTTTCAGTTAAAAACCCGCCCAGAATTTCCTCCACCGGATTGACCGGCAGCATCACTGTGTCAAGCGGCCATTGCCGCAGTGCCTGTGTCAGGATATGGGGATCATGATGCCCGGTTACACCGATGGCGCGGACTTTACCGGCGGCTTTGGCATCCACAAATGCTTCCAGAGCGCCGCCGGCCCCTGATATCATTTCAATATCAGCAGTGCTGCGGACATCATGAATCTGCCATAAATCCAGATAGTCTGTTTGCAAACGCTCTAAAGATTGGTTCAGATCAGCCATCGCGCCATCTCTGTCGCGGCTGGCCGATTTGCTGGCCTGAAATATAGCGCTACGGATCTCCGGGTGGTTTTTCCAGAGGCTGCCGTAATAACGTTCGCTGTTGGCATAAACGCGGGCGGAATCGAAATAAGTGATTCCCTGGTCGATGGCCGCCCGCATAACAGCCTGCGCTTGGGCGTCGTGCCCGTGAGTTCGCAGGATGCCTTCGCCGCCTAAACCCGTGCGGGTCACGGTTTGATTGGTTTTTCCGAAAAGTTTTTTATCCATCTGAGCCGGGCTCATTGCGCG
>Ga0209567_10001386_pt1 | contig 12514 bp, 12 predicted proteins | sample COG_12_FD_184756 | JGI IMG/M metagenome (GOLD analysis project Ga0209567, IMG submission 184756) | Pelagic marine sediment microbial communities from the LTER site Helgoland, North Sea, for post-phytoplankton bloom and carbon turnover... | ecosystem: Environmental > Aquatic > Marine > Neritic...
CGCGATGCTAGCGCCGCGTTGAGACGCCTGGCAAGACCCGGACGCGTTCAGAGGCGGGACAGGAACCCCTCGATCGCTTCCGAGACCTCGGGCACCCGCTCGATGAAAAGCATGTGGCCGGCACCTTCGATCACGTGAATCTCGTTGTCGGCGATGTTAGCCGCTAGGTACTCCGCGTACTTCGGCGGGGTTAACACGTCGTTGCTGCCTGCGACGATGAGGGCGGGAACTTGGATGTTCTCTAGGTCCTGCATCCGGTCGAAGCCGTCCGCGGCGCGCCAGTCGGCGCCGCCGGTTTGGAACGGGGTCAGCCCGAGGTGCTTCGAGATTTCAGCGGCCACATTCGGGTCTGCGCCCTGCTCGAGGAGGCCGGGAGGCAGTGGTGGGGACGCACCGGGCTTCGGGAGCTGGTCGAAAAGCTCAAGGATCATCGGTTGCACTCGAAGGCGTGCGCCGCTTGCAAGCAGTACGATGGCCTGGAGCCGCTTCGACGGGGAAGCCAATGCATGCTCAATCGCAATGGCACCGCCAACGGAATGCCCAACGACCACGTAGTCGCCCTCGACTTCCGATTCGAGGAAGCGAGACAAGAACGCCTCCATCTCCGCCACGGTGGCAAGCGGGGGGCCGCTGGTTCCGGCGCGGCCAGGTAGATTGATCGCGAATCGGTCACGGCCGGGTAGCGCGTCGAGGAGCCGGTCGTAGGCGTGATGATTACCCGCAGACCCATGCACGCAGACCAGGCTGGGGCCCCTGCCCTCGTCGTGCCTGAACGTCACGGTCCGTTCGTCGATTTGCCGGGTCTCTACCACAGCGATAGCTCCCCACTTGCGCTCGCTAGTGCAATCGCCTGAAAACGAAAGTAGCGCTCACGCGCGTAGGTCCCGGTGTACTCCAGCGCGAGCTCGTCCAAGGACACGGTGCGTAGGAAACGGTAGCCACACTCGGCCATCAAGGGTGTGGGGTCGTCGATGCCGAATTGAATGGGCTCGCCGAGCTCCTCGATGATGCCTTTCATTCCTCGGTCCTCGTCGCGAAGGCGCGGGCTCGACTTGGCCATCTTGCTGTTGAGGTAGTCGAACACCAGGAGCGAGCGGGGGTCGAACTCGGAGGCCAGGCGCTCGAGCGTCGACCGCGCCGCCGCCTCGAGGAGGTAGTAAATCACGCCCTCCCACACGAAACAGCTCGGGGCTCCTCGGTCGAGCCCGGCAGCTTCGAGGAGCTTCACGAAGTCATCTCGTTCGAAGTCGCACGGCACAAACGTTGCCGCATCCATTGGATAGTCACTAAATCTCGAAAGCCGCTCACATTTGTCGGCCTGGCTTGCCGGCTGGTCCACCTCGAAGAACCGAACCCCGTCCCGCGCGAGCCGGGCCGCCCGGGTATCGAGCCCCGCTCCGAGAACCACGACCTGCCGAACGCCTCGATCGAGCGCTCGTGTCACGCAGTCATCCAGGTACCGAGTCCGAAGCCCCGTCCACAGCACCATCGACGGCGAGTGCGCGTCCCAGCGGCGAGACAGCGCTTGTCCCTCGGGGCCGGCGAGGCGAAGGGCCCAGGGGTCGTGACAAACGGCGTCAGGAGCGGCTGAGGCGCGGCCGCGGTGGGCGGCGACCATGAGTGCCGTCCGGCTGGCCGCGCGCGATTCGGTCACGCCTAGTGCCCGCGCTCGCGATCGATGCCGGGGTGGGTCTCGTCGCCCGGCTCATGGCGCGGGTTGGCGCTGAGATACGAGCCGTCCCGGCCGGGAATCGAGAGCAAGGTCTCTTTGTCGAACAGAAAGTGATTGCGGTTGGTGGAAGGCGGCATGTGCATGCCGGTGTCCATTCGAATCGCATCACAGGGGCAGGCCTCGACGCAGTAGCCGCAGAAGATGCAGCGCAGCTCGTCGATCACGAATACAGACGGGTAGCGCTCGTAGCCGTAGCGCGGGTCATCGGGTTCGTACTCGGCGGGTTCGATGTGAATGCACTGCGCAGGGCACGCCGTGCTGCAGCAAAGGCACGCCACGCAGCGAGGGGAGCCGTCGGTGCGCTGCGTGAGACGGTGAATGCCGCGGAAGCGCTCCGGATATTCGACCCGCTCTTCCGGGTATTTGACCGTGTCGATCTCCTTCTTGGCCTGCGGCCCGAAGGTGTTCTTGAAGAAGCGGCCCATCGCAAACCCGAGGCCTTTGGCGATCTCGGGAATGTAGACCTGTTCGGCGACGGTTCGTCCGGGCTTCTTGATGACTTTGACTTCGACTGTCATGCGCGACCTCAGAAGAGCTTCTCGAAGAAAGCGATCCAGCCGTCGAGCCAACCCGACAGGATGAGCGCGCCAACGACCAGGATGTTGAGCAGAGAGATGGGCAACAGGCCCTTCCAGCACAGCGACATGAGCTGGTCGTAGCGGAACCGCGGCAGCGACCAGCGAATCATCAGCTGGAACCAAATCAGCACGATGATCTTGAACAGGAAGGCGACGAACTGGATCACCACGACCAGCCAATGCACCACCGGCACCGAGTAGCTCGCGGCGACGAAGGGCAGTGAAAACTCGAACCCGTCGCGGAACAGGAAGGGAACGTCCCAACCACCGAGGAAGATCACCGAGGCGATCGCAGCGAGTGAGACGACCTCGACGAACTCACCCATGAAGAACATGCCGAACTTCATCCCGGAATACTCCGTGAGGTAGCCGCCGACGAGCTCGCTCTCGCCCTCTGGGAGGTCGAAGGGAACGCGCTTCGTTTCGGCGACGGCTGCCACGAAGAAATTGATGGCGGCCAGCGTCAGCGGCGGGACGAAGATCCCCCAGACGTGGTCGTGCTGCCACATGGTCATGTCCTCGAGCCGAAGCGAGGCGTAGACCATGAAGGCCGGAACGAGCGTCAGGCCGAGGACGACTTCGTAGCTCACCATCTGGCTAGCGGCTCGAATGCCGCCGAGCAGCGAGTACTTGTTGTCCGACGCGTAGCCGGAGATCGCGGCGCCGATGATGCCGGTGCTGGCGATTGCGAAGATGAAGAGAATGCCGACGTTGACGCTCGCGACCTGCATCGGCACTACCGGACCCGCGATTTCGCCCGTCCGCGGAAGGACCTGATTGAGGTAGTCCCAGTGCAACGAGCTCGCGAAGGGAATGACCGCGAAGGCCGCGATCGCAGGAATGAGCGCGATGATCGGTCCTGCCGAGAACAGGAGCTTGTCGGCCTTCGGAGGAACGAAGTCTTCCTTGAAGACGAACTTCAGGGCGTCGGCCACGGGGTGAAGAAGCCCGATGAGCATGATCTTGCCGCCGTTGCGAACGATCATGCTGTGCACCCCGTAGCCGGCTCGCAGCACCACCGAGGCAGCACCAAACGCGACCAGGCTCGCCGTCAGCGAGGACGTCGAAATGGGCAGAGGATTGCTCCCTTTGACCGCGACGAACGTCAGCGTGACCAGCGCCACGATGGCCACGATGCCGGTCAACGCGGCCAAGCGCCACATCGGCAGCCTCGCCCGGTCGATGAAGGACACGGCGGAAGCCGGCAGCACGATGGCGGCGCGGCTCGGTCCGAGGCGATCCTGAATCATCGCGCTCTGCCGACGCTCCGCCCAGATGAGAACCGGCGCAAAGCCGCCAACGGTGATCAAGAGGACGACCAACACCTTCACCAGGGAGGAAGCGACGAGGAAGGTGGTCGTCATTGGGCTGCCTCCGCCGCGTCGACCAGGCCTTGGCGCAAGCCTTGGAGGTCCTTGAAGCCAAGGTCCTTGCCGAGCTTGCCCGCTAGGTCCGAAATCGTCTTCCAGGCCGGCTCGATGTCAGCTGGGGGAGAAAGCGTAGGCGGGAACGCCTGAGTCAGCCCTTTGGCGTTGACGAAGCTCCCGTCGACTTCAAACGTGTCCGCGACCGGAATCGTGACCGAGGCCACGGCGGGGAGCGCCCCAACGTGGCTGGTCAGCGAAACGACACCGTCCAACGCAACGAGTGGCGCGAGCTCTTCGAGCTTCTCCGCGGTGGCCCAGCCGAGTGCGAGTACGCCCTGCACCGCCCCGGACTGCACATCGGTTAGAAGGTCAGGAACCGACTTCAAGGTCGCCCCCCCCACCGCCTGCGTGGCGCCGGCGCGGTTCGGGTTGCGGTCTTCGCTCCGCAAGATGTCGTCGCCTTCCCATCCGCCGAGCGCGGCCAGATAGAGTCGCTCGGCACCGAGGGCCGCCGCAAGCTTAGCGAGCGCGAGGTTGTCCTCCGTGGTGTGCTGCGCGCTCAACACCACGGCGAGCTTCGAGGCCTCGACGGCGTTCAGCTTCTCGGTCGCGAGATCGAGCGCCTCGTCTTCCCCAACCGGGACACGCTCCTCCCCGCGGCCCACCGTCGGCATCAGGAGGCGGTCGGTATCGTGGCGCGCGTAGGTCATCATCCCGTCGTCGCACATCCAGAACTGGTTGACCTCGGCGTTGTCGCGCGGACGAAGCCGATAGATCTTGCCGTTGCGCGGATCGTAGTCGACGTGGGTGTTGCAGCCCGTCGCGCAACCGGTGCAGACGCCCTGCGCGGACTTGAGGAACCAGACGCGCGCCTTGAAGCGAAAGTCCTGACTCGTCAGCGCGCCAACCGGGCAGACGTGCTCGGTCATCAGTGTGTACTTGTGGTCGAGCTCGCGGCCCGGAGCGAGAATAATTTCGTTCTTGTTGCCACGCTCGCGCATGTCGAGAACGTGGTCCTTGGCGACCTCGTCGCAAACGCGAATGCAGCGCGTGCACATGATGCAGCGCTCGGCGTCGTAGACGATGGTCGGACCGAAGCGAACGCCCTTCGGCTTGTGGACCGGCTCGGTGAGCTTGCGCTTCAGCGTTCCCTGGTGCTCATAGTAGTAGTCCTGGAGCTTACACTCGCCCGCCTGATCACAGATCGGGCAATCGACAGGGTGATTGAGGAGCAAGAACTCCTGGACCGACGCCTGAGCGGTCTTTACCTCGTCGTTGGTGGACGAGACGACCATATCCTCGGCGGCCGCGAGCTGACATGCGGGCTGGAGCTTCGGCTTCGTGGTGGGAACGTACTCGCCCTTGGCTTCATCGAACGCGAGCTGAGGCATCGCCATCTGGCGGCCGCTCTCGACGTGCACCAGACACATCCTGCAGTTCGCCGCGACCGACAGACCCGGATGCCAACAGTAGTGCGGGATCTCGATGCCCTCGCGCCACGCGGCCTCCATGACCGTCTCCCCAGCCTCAAACGAAATCTCTTTCCCATCCAAAGTAAATTTAGGCATCAAGAGCGCTCACATTCTCAGATGAGAGGCAGGTGCGGTGAAGCCGGGTCATCTGTCGCATTCTCCGCCGATCATGTTGACCGATCCAAAGGTCGGGATGATGTCGGCGATCATGCCGCCTAGCAGCATCTCGCGAGCGGCCGCGAGGTTGTACCAGCAAGGAGGCCGAACCCGGACTCGATATGGCGTGCCGCTGCCGTCCGACACGATGTGGAAGCCGAGCTCGCCATTGCCGCCCTCGGTGAAGCTGTAGACCTCGCCCTTCGGCGTGCGGAGGCCTTCCATGACGAGCTTGAAGTGCGCAATGGTCGCCTCGATCGTCGTGTACACGTCACTCTTCTCCGGAAAGACGATGCGCGGGTCATCGACGTTGATCGGGCCGTCGTCGGGCATCTGCTCGATGGCCTGCTCGATGATGCGGACCGACTGCCGGATCTCTTCGAGGCGCACCATGAAGCGATCCCAGTTATCACCGTCCTCGCCGACCGGCACGTCGAAGTCGAAGCGGTCGTAGACGAGGTACGGGTGGTCCTTGCGGACGTCGTACGGAATGCCCGTCGAGCGCGCCATGGGTCCCGTGACCCCGTACGACAGGGCCTGCTCCTTGGTAAGCACTCCGACGCCTTGCATTCGGTCGAGGAAGATGCGGTTCCGGAGCAACATGATCTCAGTTTCCTTCACGACCTTGTGAACTTCCGGAATCACCCGCAGCACGTCGTCCTTGAAGGTTGCCGTAGGAGGTGCGGCCATGCCGCCAATGCGCCCAAAGCTGTGGGTCATTCGCGCGCCAGTCTCCCGCTCGAGAATGTCCCAAACCCAATCACGGACCTTCAGCAGCCAGAGGAACGGCGTGAAGGCGCCGAGCTCCATCGCCGATGCACCATTGCAGGTGAAATGATCGGAGATGCGCGCCAGCTCGCCGAGGATGACTCGGTAGTATTGGCAGCGCTCGGGAACTTCAATTTCGAGGAGCTTCTCGACCGCAAGTGCCCAGCCCACGTTGTTGAGCATCGGCGACACATAGTTGAGGCGGTCGGCGTAAGGAAAGACCTGCGCCCAGGTGCCGCGCTCGCATGACTTCTCGAAGCCGCGGTGCAAGTAGCCTGGCTGCACGTCCAAGTTGACGAGGGTTTCGCCGTCGAGGTCGATGACCATGCGAATGGTGCCGTGCATTGCGGGGTGCGACGGGCCCATGTTCAGACGCATCGGGTCGGCAGAAAGCTCGAGGGAAGCTTGGTCGTTCAACAGCTCGTCAGCAGGTTGCATCTACTCCCCCGAACCTTCCTCTGCGGTCTCCTCGGACGCTTGGGCCGCTTCGGCTTCCCTGGCCATCTGCGCGTCGATGCGCGCTTGAATTTGCTGTGCGACCTCAGAATCGCTCAAGGTCCGTCGCTGCCCCTGCTGAACGCCAATCGCCGGCGATACCTGGCTGTCACCACCTGCGAGACGCGACTCCCAATCGATGCGCGCGAACGGCTGCCCCTCTTCGATGCCAAACGGCGGCAGCTTGTCGATGTCGCCGACCTCGCGATAAGGGACCAGAGGCTGCGCCTTGTCGATGGGATAGTCCTTGCGGAGGGGGTGCCCGACGAACTCTTCGTAGAGAAGAATGCGCCGCATGTCGGGATGGCCGTTGAACTTGATGCCGAACATGTCCCAGACCTCGCGCTCTGCCCAGTTCGCCCCGGACCAGATGCCGCTGAGGGTGCCCGGCTCTTCGCCGTCTTTGGCGTGCGTGCGCAACCGAATGCGCGCCCCGGTCACCGACGAGCGCGTCATGAGCACCAGATCGAACCGCGCCGACTCGCGCTCCGGGTAGTCGATCGCGGTCAGGTCGATGAAGTGATCCATCTGCAGGTCGCCGTCGTCCTTGATGAACTGCGCGACCTCGACCCAATCTTTGACCGCGATCACCACCTCGTGGTCGCCGAACGCGTCGCTCGTCTCGAGCACTCGTTCGCCAAACTGAGTCTGGAGCCGGTCGACGACCGCCTGACTCATGAGTTGCCCTCTTCCGTGCGACCCGGTGCGCGCTCGGGAACGAGCCTCGGCGGCACGACGACGGGCTTGCGGTCATTGGCCTGAATTTTGTCCTGAAGCAGCATCAACGCGTCGAGAACGGCCTCGGGGCGTGGCGGGCAACCAGGGATGTACACGTCGACGGGAATGACTTTGTCGACGCCCGGAATGGTCGTGTAGTTGTCGTAGAAGCCGCCGCATGAGGCGCATGTGCCAAAGGCGATGACCCACTTCGGGTCTGCCATTTGCTCCCAGATACGGCGAACCGCCGGGCCCTGCCGCTGGCTGATCGTTCCGACCACCCAAAGGACGTCCGACTGCCGCGGGCTGAAGCGTGGCGCCTCGGCACCAAAACGCGCGATGTCGTACCGCGGCGCGGCCGTCGCCATGAACTCCATGCCACAGCAGGCCGTGACGAACGGGTACTGGAACAGAGACCACTTGCGGGCCCACTGAAGCAGATCGCTGAGACGCGTCGTGACCGCAACCTCGCCACCGCCATCGATGACCTTCAGCTGTCCCATTCGAGCGCACCCTTTCTCCAGGCGTAGACCAGGGTCACGCCGAGAACGACTAGGAACAGGACCATCTCGACGAAGCCGAGCCAGCCGAGCTCACGGAAGAGGCTCGCCCAGGGGTAGAGGAACACCGCCTCGATATCGAAAACGACGAACAGAATCGCCGTCAGGTAGAATTTGATGCTCAAGCGGATGTGGCCGGCGCCCGTCGTCTCTGAGCCTGACTCATACGGAATGGCCTTTTCGGCCGTCATATTCTTGGGGCCGAGGGCCGTGGTCAGGGCGAAGACGCCGACAGCGACGAGCAAGGCGACGCCGAGCATCAGGAACACCGGAAAGTAGACCGTGAACATAGAGGGGCGGACTCCGCGACGGGGCTGATTGCGCCGGTCGAGGGTTGCTTAGTATCACCCTCAGGGGGTGTCAATGAAGGTGGCTGCGTGCTTACCGCTATGCGCGACGGCATCGAAGAAATGCATGAAGGCGCGAATATTCTCACTCCGATAGAATCTGGAGAGAATCTGAGGCCTGTGCCATGGTTCGGCCCGGGGATGGGGAAGCGCCTGAGAACGATTGCCGCTTTATGGGCTGGTTTGTGGCCGACCGGCGCGTTGGCAGACGCTGACGCGGACCAGGAAGCGGGCATCGGGGGCGTGCTGACCTCGCTCGATGACGGGTTCGGCGCCAACGTGGTCGGCCCGATCGCGCAAGTCCTCTTCTTCGACCTGATCTTCTGGGACAACGGCACCGACACCGACCTGCAACTCCCGTTCATCGTCTTCTGGCTCATCGCCGGCGCGACCTTCTTCACGCTGCGCTTCGGCTTCATCAACATCCGCGCCTTCAAGCACGCCTGGGTCGTCACCACCGGTCACTACGACGATCCCGACGACCCCGGCGAGGTGACGCACTTCCAAGCGCTCTCCTCTGCCCTATCGGCAACGGTCGGTCTCGGAAACATTGCGGGCGTCGCGGTAGCGGTTGCGGTCGGCGGGCCGGGCGCGGTGTTCTGGATGATCGTCGCAGGCTTCCTCGGCATGTCGTCCAAGTTCACCGAATGCACGCTTGGGCAGATGTATCGCGAGGTCGGCAACGACGGGCACATTCTGGGCGGACCGATGCGCTACCTCGACGTTGGGCTGGCTCAACTCGGCCTTCCTCGCCTAGGACGGTTCCTCGCCATCTTGTTCGCATTGATGTGCATTGGCGGAAGCTTCGGCGGCGGAAACATGTTCCAAGCCAATCAGAGCTACGCTCAAGTCGCGAACGTATTGCCGATTCTATCCGGCGGCTGGGGGGCGCTCGCGTATGGCGTCATCCTCGCCTTCCTGGTCGGCATCGTGATCATCGGCGGCATTCGCCGAATCGGACAGGTCGCGGGCGTCATCGTTCCCGTGATGTGCGGCATCTACCTGCTCGCCGGGCTCTTCATCATCGTCACGAACTTCGATCAGGTGGGCGCGGCGTTCGGCAAGATCGTCGGCGAGGCGTTCTCTCCACAAGCGGGCTTTGGCGGTCTGCTCGGCGTGCTGGTCACCGGGTTTCGGCGCGCGGCGTTCTCGAACGAAGCCGGCGTGGGCTCGGCGTCGATCGCGCACTCTGCGGCGGCAACTGACGAGCCGGTCCGCGAGGGCATCGTCGCCCTGCTCGAGCCATTCATCGATACCATCGTCGTCTGTACGATGACCGGCTTGGTCGTGGTCATCACAGGCGCGTACGAGAGCGGTACGGAAGAAGGCGTGCTCATGACCTCGAAGGCCTTTGCGACCGTCCTTCCGTGGTTCCCCAAAGTGCTCAGCCTCGCCGTCTTCTTGTTCGCGTTTTCGACGATGATCTCATGGAGCTACTACGGCGAACGATGCTGGACGTTCCTCTTCGGCAGCCAGTTTTCGATGCTCTACAAGGTATTGTTCCTCGCCTTTGTCGTGCTTGGCTCGGTGCTGAAGCTCGGCAACGTGATCGACTTCTCGGACCTGATGATCCTCGGCATGTCCTTCCCCAACATCCTCGGCGCGTTCTTGTTGAGTGGCAAGGTCAGCGACGCGCTCAAGACTTACTGGGCCAGCTACAAGAGTGGTCAGATGCAGCCGACAAAGTAACTGCTAGGATCTGTTCATGTCGGAGTTCGCCGCACGCCGCACGCAGCTTCTGGATGCAATCGGAGATGGCGTCGCGGTGTTTCCGTCGGCCCCACTCGCCGTGCGCAACCGCGATGTCGAGCACCCCTACCGGCAGGACAGCGACCTCTACTATCTGACTGGGCTCGAGGAGCCCGAGAGCTTGCTCGTGTTGACCAATCAGCACGAGGAACATCGCGTCGTCCTCTTCGTTCGCCCGAAGAAGCGAGAGCGCGAAATTTGGGATGGGCCCCGGGCTGGCGTTGAAGGTGCCGTGGAGGCATTCGGCGCCGACGTCGCCTTTCCGATCGACGAGCTCCCGAAGAGGCTTCCCGACTACCTCGGCAACGTCGAACGCCTTCACTATCGGCTCGCACAAAACGACGAAGCCGACGCCAAGATTTTCGACTGTCTGAACCTGCTTCGTCGCGGTGGCCGGCGCGGCGTCACGGCGCCCGAAGTCATCATCGATTCGTCCGTGCACCTGCACGAAATGCGCCTGCGTAAGAGCGACGCCGAGCTCGCAACGATGCGACGAGCGGCAGCCATCACCAGAGAGGCCCACCTGCGCGCCATGCGGATCACGCGCCCGGGGATGCATGAATACGAAATCGACGCCGAGCTCCTCCACATTTTTCGCAAGCACGGAAGCCAGCGTCCTGCCTATGAGAGCATCGTCGGATCCGGTCCCAACGCTACGATCCTGCACTACCGGGCAGGCGACCGCGTCATGAATGACGGGGAGCTGGTGCTGATCGATGCGGGCTGTGAGCTCGAGTATTATGCCAGTGACGTCACCCGCACGTTCCCCGTGAACGGCAGGTTCTCCGACGAGCAGCGCGCGGTCTATGATGTGGTGCTCCGTGCCCAGAAGGCAGGGATCGAAGCGGTCAAGCCTGGCGTTACGCTCGAGGCCCTCCACGAAGGTGCCGCTCGTTCGATCACAGAAGGGTTGCTCGGCATCGGTTTACTCGAAGGCGATGTGGACGCGCTCATCGAAGAAAAGAAATACGAGCCGTTTTACATGCACCGAACCTCGCATTGGTTGGGGATGGATGTGCATGACGTCGGGCACTACTACGTCGAGGGCGAGCACCGACCGTTCGAGCCGGGTTTCGTCCTGACCGTCGAACCTGGGGTCTACATCGCGACCGACGCAGAGGGCGTCGACGAGCGGTGGCGCGGCATCGGCGTTCGTATCGAAGACGACGTGGTGGTCACCAAGGGCGGCCACGATGTGCTGACCGACGGTATTCCCAAAGAGATCGATGACGTCGAGGCCGCCTGCGGGTAGCACCCCTTCGCGTCGTATCGTCCGCGCGGGTTGTGTGGTATGCCGCGCGGCATGTCAGAGGAGCACACAATCGCTTTCGTTGGGGCCGGCAACATGGCGGGCGCCCTCATCCGCGGCTTGGTCGGCACGGCCACCGTACCCGCCGACCGAATCATTGCTGCCGACCCTGACCGTGACCGGCTGAGCGCGCTCGCGGAGGAGCTCGAGATTCGCGTCACGAGCGACAATGCGGAAGCGCTGCAAGAGGCAACCGTCGTGGTGCTCGCAATAAAGCCTCAGGTGTTCGCGCAAGTGCTTCCGGGCCTCTCCGCCGCGGCGCGACAGGACGCGCTCCTGGTTTCGATCGCCGCAGGCATTTCGACGAGCATCATCGAACGGGCATTGCCCGACGGCGCGCGCGTGGTTCGCACGATGCCGAATACGCCAGCGCTCGTTGGCGCAGGGGCGACCGCGATCGCAGCGGGTACCTCCGCGACCGATGACGACCTCGAGCTCGCCGAAACCCTCTTCCGGAGCGTCGGCATCTCTGTCCGTGTGCCCGAAGAACAGATCGACGCGGTGACCGGCCTCAGCGGCTCTGGCCCGGCCTATGTGTTCGCCATGATCGAAGCGCTTCGCGACGCCGGGGCGCGCGAAGGCTTACCCGCAGAAACCGCGCTTCAACTCGCGTCGCAAACCGTTTTTGGTGCGGCGCGCCTTCTGCTTGACGAGAAAGAAGCACCGGAAGTGCTGCGGGACCGAGTGACGAGCCCGGGCGGAACCACGCGCGCCGGCCTCGATGCGCTCGCAGCGGCCGGCTTCGCAGACGCGATCATGGGCGCCGTGGAGGCTGCGACCCGCCGCTCCGTCGAGCTCGGCAAGATTGCCGACGAGGCCGGGGACTAGCGCACGGCCGGGGGGCGCGGCCCGAAAATCGCCGTCCCGATCCGAAGCATCGTCGCGCCTTCCGCAACGGCTTGCTCGAGGTCGTGGGTCATCCCCATGGAAAGCTCCGGTAAGCCGTGTGCCTCTGCCAGCTCTCGAAGCGCGGCAAAGAACGGCCGCGTCGCTTCTGCATCGTCGAAATGCGGTGCGACGGTCATCAGCCCCCGCAAGGTGATGTTGGGCAGCGTGCGCACGGCTTCGACGAGCGCCGGGACTTCGTCTGGCGTGCAGCCCGACTTCTGCGCTTCGCCGCCCACGTTGACCTGGAGCAGTGCCTCGACATCCGTCACGCTCGCCGCTGCCCGTGCGGAAAGCGCCTGCGCCAATCTCACCGAATCGACGGTGTCGACGGTAGCCCGAGCCCGCTCGATGAGCTTGATCTTGTTGCGCTGCAGAT
>Ga0209567_10001390_pt1 | contig 12494 bp, 7 predicted proteins | sample COG_12_FD_184756 | JGI IMG/M metagenome (GOLD analysis project Ga0209567, IMG submission 184756) | Pelagic marine sediment microbial communities from the LTER site Helgoland, North Sea, for post-phytoplankton bloom and carbon turnover... | ecosystem: Environmental > Aquatic > Marine > Neritic...
ACCAGGGCCGGATCTTCTCGGCTCACTTCGCCCATCACCAGCGCCAGATGCAGACTTTTATTGACAATATCCTGGTAGGCGACCAGGTGAAAATCACCGTACTCTGTCGGCATTTCACACTCGGCGACACGTTCGACGCTTTTCTCGTTGGCGATCCGGTAATGGATCAATTCGGCAATGGTGCCGACTTTAAGTCCATGTTGTTGCGCGAACCGATGCAGCTCCGGGCGACGCGCCATACTGCCGTCTTCGTTAAGAATTTCAACAATAACCGAGGCCGGTTCCAGCGCCGCCAGGCGCACCAGATCACAACCGGCTTCGGTATGTCCGGCACGTGTCAATACACCGCCCGGTTGCGCCATCAGCGGAAATATATGACCGGGCTGAACGAGATCCTGCGGCCTTGCGTCGGGCTGTACCGCCGTACGCACGGTGTGGGAGCGATCATAGGCTGAGATACCCGTGGTTACACCCTCCGCGGCTTCAATTGACACGGTAAAGTTAGTCGTATGCTGATCCTGGTTATCATTAACCATCAGCGGCAGGGACAGCTGCCGGCAACGTTCGCGCGTCAAGGTCAGGCAGATCAAGCCACGGCCATGGGTGGCCATAAAATTGATATCTTCCGGGCGCACCTTGGAGGCCGCCATGATCAGGTCGCCTTCGTTCTCGCGATCCTCGTCATCCATGATGACCACCATTTTGCCATCCCGGATATCCTCGATGATTTCTTCGATACTGTTTAATTTCATGCCTGGCTCAATCCGCGCCGCCGATAAATCCGCAACGCTGTAATAATTCTTTACCGATACCCGGGGCGGCGATCTCAGCCGCCTTGTCGCCAAGCAGTAACCGCTCCAGGTAACGGGCGATTATATCCACTTCCAGGTTGAAGCTACGCCCCGGCCGGAATTCATCCATGGTCGTCTCCACCAGTGTGTGGGGCACGATGTTCAATTCAAATTCGGCGCCTTCAACGTTATTGACCGTGAGACTGATACCATCCACGCACACCGAACCCTTGGCGGCAATATAGCGAGCCAGCTTGTCCGGCGCCCGCATCCGGAAACGTACGGAACGGCCATCATCCTTACGCGATACGACTTCTGCCAGACCATCTACATGACCGCTGACCAGATGACCTCCGAGCGGTGTGGACGGCGTCAGTGCTTTTTCCAGGTTGACCCGATCACCGACTTGTAGATTGCCGATACCGGTACAGGCCAGGGTCTCCGCCGATACATCGGCCAGGAAACCGTCACCCGGCAGTTCTACCACCGTCAGACACACACCGCTGGTGGCAATGCTGTCGCCGATCGCGACATTATCCAGCTCGAGTTTTCCGGTACGCACGCGCAGGCGGAGATCCCCACCCCCGGGTTGCAGGGCTGCAACTTCGCCGATCGCCTGAATGATGCCGGTAAACATGGTTCCAGATCCTTACATTTATAACTACAAAGGTCACCAGGGATAACAAGGGTAATCCCTTAACATCCCTGTGTCCTTTATGGGGGAAAATCTCACTCCTCAGTGAGTCCACAGGTGTGCCGCTGCCCCTTTACGGGACCGTCGGCAGCAGGGAAGCTGCCGTCGAGCGTACAGGGACGTATTTATAGCGTGTCCCGTAAAGGGGCAGCGGCACACCTGTGGACGATTCAATAACACGGCCGCGCAGTAATCCGTAGCGCATCACCCACCTGCCGCACATCGAGCCATTCCAGCGCAATGCGGTCGCGCATCCTTTGCAGACCCGGCAGGTGAAACAAGCCCCGTGCCGAATCCCCCATCAAATGGGGCGCTATATACAGCACCAGTTCATCCACCAGTTCCGCGCTTAAAAAAGCGCCCGCCAGCCTCGCACCACATTCCAGCAGCACATCATTGATTTCGCGTTCGGCGAGCAGATTTAACACCGCTTCAGGCTCCAGTTGCCCCTGCCCGACGGGGATGGCGACAACCTCGGCACCCGCCTGTTGCAGCGCCTGCCAGCGACTGCGGTCCTGTACAGCGGTCACCAGCAGTGTATCACCGGGCAGTAACAACATTTTCGCCTGCTCCGGCATTGTCAATCGTGTATCCATTACCACACGCAGCGGCTGACGCACTGGCTCAACACCCTTTAACTGCTGCGCTTCCAGGCGTACATTCATGGATGGATCATCGGCAAGCACGGTGCCGATACCCGTTACAATTGCCGAACTGCGCGCCCGCAAATGCTGTACATCCCTGCGTGCTGCATCACCGGTAATCCATTGGCTTTCACCCGATGCCATGGCGGTACGACCGTCCAGGCTACTGGCCAGCTTGAGCCTGACCCACGGTCGCCCGCGCTGCATACGCGACACGAAGCCCGGATTCATCGCCCGGGCCTGGTCCTTCAGCAAACCGGTTTCGACTTCGATACCGGCCGCCCGCAGCCGTTCCAGGCCGCGACCCGCCACCAACGGATTGGGATCCTGCATGGCGACGACCACCCGCCTTACCCCTGCATCGACCAGTGCGTCTGCACAAGGCGGTGTACGCCCGTGATGGCTGCAGGGCTCCAGTGTTAAAAACACATCCGCATTGCGCGCTTTTCCACCGGCTTCACCCAGCGCATGAATCTCGGCGTGCAGCCCACCCGCCTGCTGGTGCCAGCCGCAACCGACAACGGCTCCCTGGGCGACAATGACGCAGCCCACACTGGGATTAGGGTGGGTACTGTAAATTCCCTGCCCGGCCAGACGAATGGCCTGCGCCATGTATTGCCGGTCGTTCAACTATCGTCACTATCCGGCAGCAACGGCATCTGATCGCGCCGTTCCTCGGGCGATGGCCCCTGTTCGAGACGCTCGATCTCTTCGCGGAATTCGCTGACATCCTGAAAGCTCCGGTACACCGAAGCAAAGCGCACATAGGCGACCTGGTCCAGATTGCGCAACTCTTGCATCACCCACTGGCCCAGCTGTCTTGAAGGAATTTCACGCTCTCCACAGGATTGCAGCCGGTGCTGAATATGACTGATAGCTGATTCCACGCTCTCTGTATCCACCGGTCGTTTTTCCAGCGCCCGCAAGATACCGTTCAACAATTTTTCCTGGTTAAACGGCTCACGTGTGCCATCGCTTTTAACAATGCGCGGCATCACCAGTTCGGCCGATTCATAGGTGGTAAAACGATCACCACAGTCGATGCATTCCCGGCGCCGACGAACCTGCATCCCCTCACTGGCAAGGCGTGAGTCGATCACTTTGGTATCCATGCTTCCGCAAAACGGGCATCGCATGCGCTTTAAGACTCCTGGGCCGTGCGCTGAGTAGCCGGCATGACCAGGCAGTACGCGCCGTAAATACATCCCTGTAGGCTCGACGGCAGCATCCCTGCTGCCGACGGTACTGCCTGGTCATGCCGGCCACTCAGCGCACTCAGTAAAATAAGAATAAACTCTCTAGCAATCCTTGACTGACCAACATCTTTACATATGAGCCAAATTCCAATCATATCTCTCGCAAAGCCGCAAAGCCCGCCAAGAAAATCCTTTGGGTCTCCGCGTCTTTGCGAGAGATTAAACGGATCTTCACGTCTCGTCAGTCTGAGACTTGATCTCGCTAGCCGTACACAGGGAAACGCTGGCAGATATCCAAAACCTTGCCGCGTACCCGATCGATAGTTTGCCGATTTTCCACGTCATCCATGATGTCACACATCCAGCCTGCCAGTTCCCTGACTTCGGCTTCGGCAAAGCCGCGCGTGGTCACCGCCGGTGTGCCGACCCGGATACCGCTGGTGACAAACGGCGATTGCGGATCGTTGGGCACCGCATTCTTGTTGACCGTGATATTGGCGTCACCCAGCGCGGCATCGGCGGCCTTACCGGTAATGCCTTTATCGATCAGGTCAACCAGAAACAGGTGATCATCGGTACCGCCCGAGACCACCTTGAAAGCACGATCCAGAAACACCTGTGCCATGGCGCGCGCATTGGCCAGCACCTGGCCCTGATAGTGCTTGAACTCCGGCTGCAGGGCTTCCTTGAAGGCAACCGCCTTGGCGGCAATGACGTGCATCAAGGGCCCACCCTGGGTTCCCGGAAACACCGCCGAATTCAGTTTCTTTTCAAGTTCCGGATTGGCTTTGGCGAGAATCAAGCCACCACGCGGTCCGCGCAGGGTTTTATGTGTCGTGGTTGTAACCACATCGGCGATCTGAATCGGGCTCGGGTAGTGGCCGGTGGCAATCAGGCCGGCCACGTGTGCCATATCGACAAACAGAGAGGCGCCAACGGAATCAGCGATGTCGCGGCAGCGCTGCCAGTCCACGATACGCGAATAGGCGGAGAATCCGGCCACCAGCATTTTTGGCTTGTGTTCCTGGGCCAGCGCGTCCATCTGTTCATAATCGATTTCACCGCTGTCCGCGTTCAAGCCGTATTGCACCGCGTTAAAGAGTTTACCGGAGAAATTGACCCTGGAACCGTGGGTCAGGTGACCGCCATCGGCCAGGCTCATACCCAGAATGGTATCACCCGGCTGACACAGGGCCAGATAAACGGCGGCGTTCGCCTGCGAACCCGAGTGGGGCTGAACATTGGCATAGTCAGCGCCGAACAAGGCCTTGACACGCTCGATCGCCATCTGCTCGGCCTGGTCCACGAATTCACAACCGCCGTAGTAGCGCTTGGCCGGATAGCCCTCAGCATATTTATTAGTTAATACAGAGCCTTGCGCTTCAAGCACGCGGGGGCTGGCATAATTCTCGGAGGCGATCAGTTCGATGTGCTGTTCCTGGCGCTGAATTTCACCAGCGATCGCGGCGGCGAGTTCATCGTCGAACCCGGCGATGGTCATATCTTTGCTGAACATTGGGCTTCCCCGGCACGGCTGAAAAAAGCGGAATGATACTGGAATTAGGGCTCGCGTAGAAATAAATTTACGTTTTGGGGCGTCGAGATGCTCGTCCAGCAAGGCGAGAGGAGTGCGAATAGCCAGCCTATTTAAGCGACGAACAACGCAGCTGGGCGGGCTAGATCGGCGGTCCAAAAGGTGAATTAATTTTGAAGCGAGCCCTTAGCCGCTTTCGCCCAGCAAAGCCTCAACCACAGCTGTCCACGCACGCGCCAGGTTATCCCGGTTATAGCCGCCGCCACCCAGCGCCAGCAGCCGTCCCTGGCAGTGTTTCCCGGCAAGAGCCTTGAGGCGAACGGCAGCATGCCGGTGCGCCGCCTCGGAATATTTCAGGTGCGTAATGGGATCACCCGCCAGGCTGTCGGCGCCACACTGCATCAGAATAAATTCCGGTTTCGCCTTATCCAGGAATTGCTCGGCCGACTCCCACACCTTGAAAAAGTCTTCATCGTCAGCCTGCGGCGGCATGGGAATATTGAGCTTGGTGCCTTTGGCAGGCCCGACGCCGGTTTCTTCGATAAAACCCGTGCCGGGATAGAGGTAACGGCCATCCTCGTGCAGGTCGACAAATATCAGATCGGGATCATCCTCAAAAGCATAGAAGACGCCGTCGCCATGGTGCGCGTCGATATCCACGTAGGCGACACGCTGAACAGCGTGGTGCTTGCGCAAGGTTTCGATAGCGATACCGCAGTCGTTGAACACGCAAAAACCGGCCGCAGCGTCGCGCCTGGCGTGATGCAAGCCGGCAATCGGCACAAAGGCCTGACGGCAGCGCCCGCTTACGACATCATCCAACGCCGCCAGCACGGTACCCGCCACCGTCGCGGCCGCTTCATACATTCCGGTAAAAGCCGGCGTATCGCCGGCATCCAGGTAACCTGAACCGCTTATCGATTGTCGCTTTACCTGCTCCAGGTAGGAAGTCGTGTGAAAGCGGAGAATCTGTTTTTCACTGGCCTGCTGCGGTTGATGCAACTGAACGCGCTTATCCAGGCCACGCGCAAGCATCCGTTTCCAGAACGCATGCATACGGTCCGGACCGAAAGGATGTCCCTCACCAAAGCCATAAGCGGCCAGTGCCTCACCGACATAAACGGCAACCGGACTGGAAGACATACCACCTCCTGATAACATGAAGCTATTAAACCACAACAAACAAGGGAAGAAAGATTCGTCATTGATGGTCCCCGCCCGCAAATCGTCAATCATTTGGCATCAAACCGGCTGGCTAAGCGCTTGATGAAACGAAAAAGTAAATTCGCAACAGTGTTTTGACCTGCACCGCCGCATTCTGAGTGAAGCAGACTGAACTCAATATTGTCAGCCTGTATAATCGCCGCTGTTTCCTTACAAGCGGTGAGAGGCTATGGCCCAGTACGTCTATACCATGAGTCAGGTCGGCAAGGTGGTGCCGCCCAAACGTGAAATCCTGCGCGATATTTCCCTGTCCTTCTTCCCGGGCGCCAAAATCGGCGTGCTTGGTCTGAACGGCTCAGGCAAATCCACCCTGCTGCGTATCATGGCTGGCATCGATACCGAGATTCACGGTGAAGCACGGCCACAGAAAGGCATCAAGGTAGGCTACCTGCCGCAGGAGCCACAACTGGATGAAAGCAAGGATGTACGCGGTAACGTAGAAGAAGCCTTGTCCGACATCACCGCCGCACAAACACGTCTGGATGAAGTCTACGCCGCCTATGCCGAAGCGGACGCCGATTTCGACGCCCTGGCCGCCGAGCAGGCCAAACTGGAAAATCTGCTGCAGGCCAGTGACGGCCACAACCTGGAGCGTACTCTGGAAGTCGCCGCCGACGCCCTGCGCCTGCCGCCCTGGGATGCCGATGTCAGTAAACTGTCGGGTGGTGAAAAACGCCGCGTCGCGCTGTGCAGGCTGCTGCTGTCAAAACCCGATATGCTGCTGCTCGACGAGCCCACCAACCACCTTGATGCGGAAAGTGTCGCCTGGCTTGAACGCTTCCTGCATGAATACGCGGGCACTGTGGTGGCCGTCACCCACGATCGTTACTTTCTCGATAACGTCGCCGGCTGGATTCTGGAACTGGACCGTGGCCACGGTATCCCCTGGGAAGGAAATTACTCTACCTGGCTGGAACAGAAAGAAACGCGTCTGGAGCAGGAAGAAAAAACCGAAAGCGCACGCCAGAAAGCCATGAAAGCGGAACTGGAATGGGTGCGCAGCAACCCGAAAGGCCGCCATGCAAAAAGCAAGGCGCGCCTTGCCCGCTTTGCAGAACTGTCTTCACAGGAAGCCCAGCAGCGAAATGAAACCAAGGAACTTTATATCCCGCCCGGCCCACGCCTCGGTGAACTGGTCATAGAAGCCAATCATATTCGTAAGGGCTTTGGCGACCGGCTGCTGGTGGACGACCTGAGTTTCAAACTGCCTCAGGGCGGCATCGTCGGCATCATCGGGCCTAACGGTGCCGGTAAAACCACCCTGTTCCGGATGTTGACCGGCAGCGAAGCCGTGGATGACGGGGATCTGCGTATCGGTGAAACCGTGCAAATCGCCTGTGTCGACCAAAGCCGCGATGCGCTGGACAGCAACAAGACCGTCTGGGAAGAAATCTCCGACGGTCAGGACATCATCAGCATCGGGAAATACACCGTCAACTCCCGCGCTTATGTCTCGCGCTTCAATTTCAGCGGCACGGAACAACAGAAGCGCGTGGGTGATTTATCCGGCGGCGAGCGCAATCGTGTACATCTGGCCAAACTGCTGAGAAGTGGCGGCAACCTGCTGCTGCTCGACGAACCGACCAACGATCTGGATGTCGAAACCCTGCGCGCACTGGAAGAAGCGCTGCTCGATTTCCCCGGCTGCGCGGTGGTGATTTCGCATGATCGCTGGTTTCTGGATCGAATTGCCACGCATATTCTGGCCTTCGAGGGCGACAGCCAGGTTGAGTGGTTTGAGGGCAACTATGCAGACTACGAAGCCGACCGTAAAAAGCGCCTGGGAGAAGCTGCAGATCAGCCGCACCGGATTAAATACAAGCGACTGAGTTAATTCGCGCGGGCGTGTGTTTAAGGCGTACCTAAGTTAAGTCAGCCCACCGCCAGACGCGCATTGCGAAACATGCGCATCCAGGGGCCGTCTTCACCCCATTCGCCGGGGTGCCATGAGTTCTGCACAGTACGGAACACGCGTTCAGGGTGCGGCATCATAATGGTAAAGCGGCCATCGTCGGTGGTCAGGCCGGTAATGCCCAGCGCTGAACCATTGGGATTGAAGGGATACGTTTCGGTGGCCTCACCGTAATGATCCAGATAACGCAATACCACCCTGTTCTGATCCACCGCCCTGCGGGCCGCGTCCGGGTTTTCGAACTCGGCGCGGCCTTCTCCGTGGGCAACGGCGATCGGCAATCTGGAACCTGCCATACCGTCCAGCAATAACGACGGTGTGGAGAGGATCTCCACCATCGAGAATCGCGCTTCAAACTGTTCCGAGCTGTTGCGTACAAAACGCGGCCAGTGCGCCGCACCCGATATCATGTCTTTCAGGCCCGACATCATCTGACAGCCGTTACAGACACCCAGACCCCAGCTGTCCTGCCGGGCGAAGAATGCGCTGAAGGCGTCACGCGCGCGCGGATTGAATAAAACCGATTTTGCCCAGCCCTGACCGGCGCCTAATACGTCACCGTAGGAAAAACCACCACAGGCTACCAGTCCGCTGAAATCGGAAAGATCGGTACGCCCATCGATGACATCGCTCATGTGGACGTCATGACAGCTGAAACCCGCTGCATCAAACGCCGCGGCCATCTCCACCTGACCGTTGACACCCTGCTCACGCAATATGGCAATGCTGGGTCGCACGCCGCTGGCGATCATCGCTGCTGCCGGGTTTTCATCGGCGTCAAAACTGAGTCCGGGCTGTATTCCGGGATCACCGCTATCCAGCAGGGTCGCGTGTTCCTGCTCCGCGCAGTCCGGGTTATCACGAAGGAGCTGAATCCGGTAACTGGTTGCGGCCCAGGCTCGCTGCAGGTCCGCACGACTCTCGTCGAATACCGGTTGACGTGCATAGGTGAACACGATGCGATCGTCATCGCGCAACTCACCGATGACATGGCTGTGTTTGCCTATACCGGCTTCCCGCAATATTTCCAGTACCGTGTCGGTATCACAGTGACGGACCTGTAAAACAGCGCCCAGCTCTTCACTGAAAAGTGCCGCCCGCTGATCTTCCCCCAGATCATCCAGGTGGACTTCCAGACCACAGTGACCCGCAAATCCCATTTCACACAGTGTCGCAAACAGGCCGCCATCCGACCTGTCGTGATAAGCGAGTAACAAACCCGCCTGATTAAGATCCTGGATAGATGCAAAGAAGCCTTGCAATGAATCGGGATCATCCAGATCAGGGGCATGATGACCCATCTGTTTGTAAACCTGGGCCAGCGCCGAGCCGGCCAGGCGGTTCTGTCCCTTACCCAGATCGACAAGAATGAGATCGGTATCGCCTTGATCAGAGCGCAACTGCGGTGTCAGCGTCAGGCGTACATCCTCTACCGCTGCGAAGGCGGTGATGATCAGTGACAAAGGACCGGTCACAGAACGCTCTTCACCCGCTTCCTGCCAGACCGTTTTCATGGACAGCGAATCCTTACCGACCGGAATGGCGATACCGAGCCGGGGACACAGGTCTTCACCGACAGCTCGCACGGTATCGAACAAAGCGGCATCCTCACCCGGATGACCCGCCGGCGCCATCCAGTTCGCTGACAGGCGAATCTTAGACAGCTTTTCAATACGGGCAGCCGCCATGTTGGTAATGGCCTCAGCCACTGCCATGCGGCCGGATGCGGCCGGATGGATCAGAGCCAGCGGTGGCCGCTCGCCCATGGCCATGGCTTCGCCGCAATAGCCCTGATAGTCGGAGCAGCTTACCGCCACGTCGGCCACCGGTACCTGCCAGGGACCGACCATCTGGTCACGCATCACCTGACCGGTCACGCTGCGGTCACCTATGGTAATCAGGAACTGTTTACTGGCGACTGCCGGCAGACGCAAAACCCGGTAGCCCATTTCGGTCAGATCGGACGGCAAATTCAGTTCGGCTTTGGTAAAAGTGCGGTGGTGGACGTCACGTAACATCTTCGGCGGCTTGCCGAGTAACACCGACATCGGCATATCGATCGGTGTATTATCAAAGTAACCATCACCGACAACCAGTTGCTGCTCCCCGGTTGCTTCACCCAGCACTTCAAACGGGCAGCGTTCCCGCTCACACACTGCCTGAAACTCATCCATGCGCTCGGCCGGGACCGCCACTACGTAACGTTCCTGGGATTCGTTACACCAGATCTGCATCGGTGACATGCCGGGTTCATCGTTGGGCACCGCGCGCAATTCAAACGCACCACCCCGGCCGGCATCGTTCACCAGTTCGGGCAAAGCATTTGACAAACCACCAGCGCCGACATCATGGATGGACAATATCGGGTTATCCCCGCCCATTGACCAGCAACGGTCAATGACTTCCTGACAACGTCGCTCCATTTCAGGATTACCGCGCTGCACAGAGGCAAAGTCCAGTTCTTCCGAACTGGTGCCACTGGACATGGACGATGCGGCACCGCCCCCCAGACCGATCAGCATGGCCGGGCCACCCAGCACAATAATCTGGGATCCAGCGGGAATATCCAGCTTCTCGATATGCTCGCTGCGAATATTACCGTAACCACCGGCTATCATAATGGGCTTGTGATAGCCACGCAGTTCGGGACCTTCCGGTCCGGGCACCCGCTCTTCGTAGGTGCGGAAATAGCCGCACAGATTGGGCCGGCCAAATTCGTTGTTAAATGCCGCTGCACCCAGTGGCCCGTCAATCATGATATCGATGGCGGATACTATTCGTTCCGGTTTGCCATGATCGGTTTCCCAGGGCTGGACAAAATCCGGGATACGCAGATTGGATACCGAAAAGCCGCACAGTCCCGCCTTGGGTTTGGCGCCACGGCCGGTAGCGCCTTCGTCACGGATTTCACCACCGGAGCCGGTCGCCGCACCGGGAAACGGTGAAATTGCCGTGGGGTGATTGTGCGTTTCCACCTTGATCTGGACATGAACATCCTCCCGGCAGGCCTGGTACTCACGCGTTTGCGGATTGACCAGAAAACGCTTTGCCGGCTGCCCTTCCAGTACCGCTGAGTTATCGTGGTAGGCGGACAGGATACCGTCCGGACTTGCCTTATAACTGGCGCGGATCATGTCAAACAGAGTGGCATCCTGTTCTTCGCCATCAATTAGCCAGCTGGCGTTGAAAATCTTGTGCCGGCAATGCTCCGAATTGGCCTGGGCAAACATCATTAATTCCACATCGGTGGGGTTTCGTCCCAGCGACATGAAACTGCCCACCAGATATTCGATCTCGTCGCTGGACAAAGCCAGTCCGAGTTCGGCATTGGCGCGTTCCAGCGCCCCCCGACCGCTCTGCAGAATATCAACACTGACCATCGCCGCGGGGTCGGCCTGCTGAAATAACACCGGTGCGTCTTCGGCGCGCGTCAACACCGACTCTGTCATTCTGTCGTGCAACACAGCGCCTATGGAATGCACGGCCTCGTCATCGAGCGTGCTCCCGCCTTCGAGCTTCAGATCATAACGGATACCCCGTTCAATACGCTTGACCGAGACCAGGCCACAGTTATGGGCAATGTCAGTCGCTTTGCTGGACCAGGGTGATATGGTACCGAGTCGGGGCACAACCCAGAGCGAAAACCCACCCTGGACAAATTTCAAATCTGTTCCCTGACAGTCCAGCAACTTCAGCAGAACCTCATGCTGATCGGTGGTCAGCTCCTGCTCAAGCTCGACAAAATGCACGAAATGTGCCGCCAGTCCAGCAACACCGGCGACAGTCCGCCGGATCTGCCTGGCGCGCTTTTGAAGACGAAACGGGGAAAAAGCGTTTGCACCGAGCAATTGCAGCATGGGTTTTCTCTATTAAGCAGGGAACAGATTCAACCGGGGGACAGATTTGAAATCCGCCCCCGAGCAAGCCTGTAATGATACTGGATGGCCTGCAACCGGTACAGCCGCCGACGGCAATCGAACCTATTGCGTACTGGTAAGCTCGGTCAGGTCCTGGTTGCAGGCGGTCGGATCTCGTCCGCCACTGCGGCAAAGCCGGCCGGCAGAGGGCGCTATTGCAGGGTCTTCCAGGGCATACCGGCCGGCTGGTCAGCGACCATGATTTCGGCGTCGCGGCAAGCCGGCACCGCCGACAACAACTCGCGTACCAGATGCGGGCAATTGTTCTTTTCGCTGAGATGTGCGGCAACCAGGTGCTGTAACCGGCTGGTATCAATTTTAGTTAGTAAATCTGCTGCTTGCTGATTACTCAGGTGCCCGAGCGGGCCTCCGACACGCTGTTTGAGTTGCCACGGATAAGACCCGCCGGCGAGCAGCTCGGGGTCGTGGTTGCATTCCAGGATCAGCGCATCCAGCTGATCGAGCGCTCTGACGATATGCGGGGTCACACTGCCGGTGTCCGTCAGCAGGCCCAGGCGTCTGACACCGTCGGAAAAGACAAACTGGCAGGGCTCACGCGCATCGTGCGGCACCGGGAACGGC
>Ga0209567_10001391_pt1 | contig 12494 bp, 13 predicted proteins | sample COG_12_FD_184756 | JGI IMG/M metagenome (GOLD analysis project Ga0209567, IMG submission 184756) | Pelagic marine sediment microbial communities from the LTER site Helgoland, North Sea, for post-phytoplankton bloom and carbon turnover... | ecosystem: Environmental > Aquatic > Marine > Neritic...
TTCCGTGGTCTGATTCACCGCGTCGCCGCGGTCGGCCTGATCGGAGCCTGCTTGTTCCACTTCGGTCATGTCGCCATCAGCGCGCGCGCTCGACGCCAGATGGCCGGCATGCTCCCGGGGGTTGCAGACTTCAAGGAGTTCTCACACCGCATTAGCTATAACCTCGGGCGCCGTGACGATCCACCGGCCCCGGTTCGCCTCGGTTACGTGGAGAAGATCGAATACTGGGCTGCGCTGTGGGGTACCGCTATCACGGCTATTACGGGATTCGTGCTGTGGTTTGAGAATTTCACACTGGCAAATCTCCCGGGTTGGGTACCCGAGGCCGCTACCGTCTTGCATTTCCTCGAGGCAATTCTTGCGACCCTGGCCATTCTCATCTGGCATTTCTATTTCGTCATCTTCGATCCGGCGGTATATCCAATGGACACGGCCTGGATGACCGGTAAGCCGCCGTTCTCGCGAGCAGAAGAGCGCGGCGAGGTGGTTTGTGAGAATACGGACGAGGAAGAGGGTGACTCGTGAGTCGGCTTCGGAAATCCCGGATACTAAGAGCAACGCCAATGGAATATTAATCACTTGCGGCATTTCACTCGATTAGAATCAGCAGAGAAATAATCCGTAGCCTCGAAATAATCTGGGGAATGTAGTGTTCAAGAATTTCTTTGCCTCCATCACGCACAACGCGATCAGCCTGATCGGTACGGCGCTGGCTCTGGCGAGCCTGGTGCTGATACTGAGTCTGTTCACGATGCAGCAATTTGGCTTCGAGGGTGGGCCGTATCTCGGTATCCTGACGTACCTGATATTGCCGATGATTTTCGTTCTCGGCCTGATCCTGATTCCCGTTGGCGTTGTACTTTGGCGCCGCAAAGTGAGCAGGATGCCCGGTGGCGAAGACATGCAAATGCTGCCTGTCTTCGACCTCAACGTACCCCATACGCGCCGTTGGCTGCTTATTTTCCTCGGCGCGACAATGGTCAACATCATTATTCTCGCGAGCGCGACTTATAAGGGCGTCGAGGTCATGGAGTCCGTGGAGTTTTGCGGTCTTGCTTGTCACTCGGTCATGGAGCCGGAACACACAGCCCATTCGAGATCTCCGCACTCCCGTGTCGCCTGTGCCGATTGCCATATTGGCCCCGGTGCTGACTGGTTCGTGAAATCGAAGCTCGACGGTGCCTGGCAACTCGTGTCTGTCGCGTTGGACTTGTATCCTCGCCCCGTCCCCACGCCACTTCATGACTTGCGCCCGGCCCGGGATACGTGTGAGCAGTGTCACTGGCCGACGAAATTCGTTGGCGACAAGCTCAGGGTAATCAAGCACTTCGAGGAAGACGAGGCCAACACAGAGTTGACGACTGCGCTGCTACTCCGAGTCGGTGGCGCCAGTGGTTCGGATTCGTCTGGCATTCACTGGCACGTCGATCCCAACATGGTGATTCGCTACCGTTCGGACGACACGCGAGAGGAGATCTACGAGGTCGAGTACACCAATGCCGATGGTGAACTGACACACTATGCGGACAGAAAGGCCCCGGAGGAGGGCGGTGTCTGGCGAACCATGGATTGCGTCGACTGCCACAACCGGCCGAGTCATATCTACAAGTCTGCTGCCAATGAAGTTGACCGCATTATCAATGAGGGGCTGGTCGACAGGTCATTGCCATTCGTGAAGCGTGAAGGCTTGCGCATTATTGATGCGCAGTATCCGTCACACGAGGAAGCGCGTGCGGTTATCAGCGAAGAGCTGCAAAAATTTTACGCAGAAAATTATCCGGAAGTCGCTGCGGAGAAATCAGATGCGGTTGAGGCGGCGGGCATAGCGTTGGGCGATGCCTATGCAGTCAACGTGTTTCCTGGCATGAATGTGTGGTGGGACACCTATCCAGATCACATCGGGCATGAGCAATCCCCGGGTTGCGAACGCTGCCATGCGAAAAAGATGCGCACCGCAGATCGCAAGCAGATAACCAACGATTGTGACACCTGTCATGTTCTGCTCGCCGAAGGCGAGGAGAACCCGCACATACTGGAAATGCTGCAATCTGAATGAAGCTCCTGCCATCCACAACAGCCGGTCGCCAGGTCGCCTATGAGATTATCAGTGGCGGCAGCGGTCTAATTCTTGCGCTGTTCATGTGGGGCCACATGATGTTCGTGGGTTCCATTCTGATCGGTACCTTCGGCTTCGACTGGCTGGCCCTGCAGCTTGAGGTGTACTTCATCGCGCAGCCTACCGTTGTTGTGATATTCGGGTTGTTTCTCGTGCACGCGGCGCTTGCGGCTCGCAAGATCCCGGCGCAGCTCGAAGATCGTCGCAAGATGATCAAGCTCGGTCTCGACCTCAAGAGCCAGGCGCACGAAGAATCGCTGCTCTGGATCTGGCAGGTCCGGACCGGAATGGTTGTACTTGTACTCGGTAGCTTTCATCTTGTGCTGCTCGGCATCGATGTCCTCACGCCGTTATTCGGTGAGCGTATTGGCATCGAGTCCGTAACGAGCCTTGCGCGCGTACAAGCCGGGCTATGGTTGCCGTACGCCATATTGCTCATTTGTGTCGAGTTCCACGCCAGTATCGGGTTGTACCGCCTGGCGGTGAAGTGGGGCGTATTCTCTAGCCTGGCGCGTAAGACCCTGCGCAGGATTGAGAGCTTTATCCTGTGGCTGTTCCTCGGCCTCGGCATCGTCATTCTGCTCGTGCTGGCTGGCGTCATCCCACCGCCGCTCGCCTTCCTGGCGACAGGAGGTGCCGCATGAGTGTTCGCATAAGCAGCACTGATGTACTGGTTATCGGTGGTGGTCTGGCTGGCGAACGCTGTGCGATCGAAGCCGCGGCTGCCGGTCACGATGTGCTCATACTGTCTCTCGTGCCGCCCAGGCGCAGTCACAGCTGCGCTGCACAAGGTGGTATGCAGGCGGCGTTAGGCAACTGTGTCAAAGCTGAGGGCGACAGCCCGGACGTACACTACCTCGATACGGTACGCGGTTCGGACTGGGGTGCCGACCAGGAGGTCGCGCGCATCTTTGCCGAAGAAGCGCCGGTTGCCGTGCGGGAACTCGCCCACTTTGGCGTGCCCTGGACGCGGGTCAAGGGTGGCTCCAACAGCTACTTCATCAAGGGTGAGCGCGTCGAGATAGATGAGGCGCTCGAGAACGACGGCCTGATCATGCATCGGGACTTTGGCGGTACGGCGAAATGGCGAGCGTGCTACGCCGGTGCCGGTACGGGCCATTCGGCACTGTACGCGGTCGACAGCGAAGTCGTTCGTCTCGGCGTTACAGTCCGTGATCGTGCCGAGGCTGTCGAATTGATACACGAGAACGGGCGTTGCTACGGCGCAGTCTCGCGCTGCCTGCGCACCGGGGAACATTCGGCTATCCTGGCCAAGGCAACCGTCATCGCGACGGGCGGGCACGGCAGGATCTATGGCCAATACACCACCAATGCGACCATTAACGAAGGTATGGGCGCTGCCATTGCACTCAACACAGGTGTGATCCCCCTCGGGAACATGGAAGCCGTGCAGTTTCACCCGACGGCGTTGTCGCCAAGCGGTATTCTCGTTACCGAAGGCTGCCGTGGCGATGGTGGTTTCCTGCTCGACAAGGAATTGAATCGCTTCATGGTTGAGGCCGAACCCGAGAAGCAGGAGCTCGCAAGTCGCGACGTTGTTTCACGCCACATGGCACGCCGCATGCGCGATGGCCACGGCGTAGAAACCGAACATGGCCCACATCTGTGGCTGGATGTACGGCAGCTAGGTGATGAGCATCTCAGGACCAAGTTGCGCGAAGTCTGGGAGATCTGTCGTGACTTCGTTGGCCTCGATCCGGCGAAAGACCTAATTCCCGTACGTCCGACGCAGCACTACTCGATGGGTGGTGTGCGCGTAAACAAGGAAGGCGAGGCTTACAGCATGGCCGGCCTGTTCGCGGTCGGCGAAGCATCGTGTTGGGACATGCACGGCTTCAACCGCCTCGGTGGCAACAGCCTCGCTGAGACAATTGTTTCAGGTCGCCTCGTTGGCCGGTATATTGCGAAGACGATTGGCGCCGGTGGGGTGGATGTCGATACAAGGGTAGCGAACGATGCCGTGAAAAATGCCGAAGAACGCGCGGCAATCTTGCTTGCCGCAGAAGGTCCGGGTCCGGGCGCTTACGAGGTTCGCGATGCGATGGCTGCAGTCATGATTGGCAGAGTCGGTATCTTCAGAACGGGCGAAGAGCTCGCTCTCGCTGTTAACGAACTCAAAGAGCTGCTCGTCAAGTGCGACAACATCGTGCTGCGTTCCAAAGCGCCGGGTATGAACCCCGAACTCACGTTCGCGCTCCGCATCAAGAACATGGTGCGCTTGTCGCTGATCACCGCGATGGGGGCATTTGCGCGTACCGAAAGTCGCGGTGCACATTTTCGGTCCGACCATCCACTACGTGACGATGCGAAATGGCTTAACAGAACGCTCGTGCGCTGGCCGCAGTCATCCGACGCACCCGAAATCAGCTATGAGCCCGTTGGCGTGCTCGACGTACCACCGGGACATCGCGGTTATGGCCGTGACGAACGCATCGAAATGGAGCAATCGATCGAAGACTACAACCAGCGAGTTGAGCGGGCCCAGTCTGAGCAAGGTAAGCTACCGACGGAGGGCCGGCAATGAGTGAAACCAAGGCAAACCGCCGGCTGAAATTCGAGATCTTTCGCTACAATCCGCAAGATCCGGACTCGACACCGCACATGCAGAATTTCGAGATCGACGAGCTGCCGTATATGTCGTTGTTCATGGCGCTGAACGAAATTCGCGAAAAACTCGACCCGAGCCTGCAATTCGATTTTACCTGTCGCTCAGCAATATGCGGCTCTTGCGGCATGATGGTCAACGGCAAGCCATCTCTCGGCTGCCGTACGCAAACTTCGGATCTGCCAGACGTCATTCGCCTGCATCCGCTGCCGGTATTCAAGCTCGTTGGTGACCTGTCGGTCGATACCGGTATTTGGTTCCGCGAGATGGCCGAGAAGAGCGAGGCCTGGATCCATGCGAAAGAGGCATTCGATCCGGAAGCGCAAGAAGAACGCATGAACGACGAGATCGCGCAGAAAATTTATGACAGCGATCGCTGCATCGAATGTGGTTGTTGCGTTGCGTCCTGTGGTGTCGCTAACGTCAATGCGGAGTTTGCCGGGCCGGCCGGGCTTAATCGCATGGCACGCTTCGCGATGGATCCTCGTGACACGCGCGAGGATTCGGAGTGGTTCGAAGTAATTTCGAACGAGCATGGTGTGTTCGGCTGCATCGGCATGATGGCCTGCCACGACATCTGTCCCAAGGAGCTGCCGCTGCTCGAGGTCTATGCGTATTTGCGCAGGAAAGCAGTCGCATCGGCTCTGACGTAGAAGCGCCGTATCCGCTAGTTCTTCTACGGATTCTACGTATTGTGCGTCTTCACCATGCTCAGTATTCATTGAGCGTCGGGGAGAAGACCTGAGCAATCGCTGCTCTGACCTGAAGTAAGAAAAATCGCAGTACTGATTGCTCGCAGACCTTTCGAGTTCCGCAAAGAACTACGGGAGAGGTGAAGATGAAGTGGCATGTATTGCGCCCTCTGTGGGTAGCCATCGGCTTGGTAGGAGCAATTTTCGTAGCCCGTGAATTTCTGGTCCCGGATGACTTCGGCGTACACGGGCAGAATTTCACCTACGGCTTTCACCGACTCAGCAATGTCCAGGAGTGGAAAGATTTTCCCGTCAAGTACCAGGGCAGGGAGTCGTGCGAGGAGTGTCACGAGGAGAACCTGACGGCCCTGAATGGTTCAACGCACCAGACGGTCGAGTGTGAAAACTGCCACGGCCCGTCTATCGATCATCCTGATCCGAATGAGTTCCTGCCGCTCGACAAAGACAGAGCGCTTTGCCTGAGGTGCCATGCCTTCCTCGACTACCCGAACACCGATCGAGGTGCGTTGGTGAGTATTGTCGACAGAACACACAAGCGGCGCTACGAATGTGTCAAATGTCACAACCCTCATGACCCCAAGGAGTACTACGAATGACCTGTTCTCGAAGGGACTTCTTAAAGGATGCCGTGGGCGGTACGCTGGCGTCAGCGTTGCCACTGAGCGCATTCGTTTTCCTGAGCACCGATGAAGCGAAGGCCGCAATCGCGGACTCCAAGGTGCGTTGGGCGTTTCTTGTTGATACGACCAAGTGCATTGGCTGCGGACTTTGCGTCAAAGCCTGCAAGACCGAAAATGAAATTCCTTACGATGCAGCGGTAACGCGCACCTGGGTCGAACGCTACGTCGTGACGAAGGACGGTAAGACGCACATCGATTCGCCAATGGGCGGACGTGACGGCTACACCACCGATTTGATTCGGGATGAAGAAATCGAACCCGAAGACATCGACAAGGCGTTCTTTGTGCCGAAGCTTTGTAACCAATGCGACAACCCGGCTTGCGTACAAGTGTGTCCGGTTGGCGCAACCTACCAGACGAATGACGGCATCGTCCTGGTCGACAGGGATTGGTGCATAGGATGTGGCTACTGCATCATGGCATGCCCATACGGTGTGCGGTTCTTCCATCCGGAGCACAAGGTCGCCGACAAGTGCAACTTCTGCTATCACCGCATCAGCAAGGGAATGGAGCCGGCATGCGTCGAGTGTTGTTCATTCGGCGCCCGCAGACTGGCAAACCTGCGAGATCCGGACGACCCGGTTACCAAAATCATTACGACCGAACGAGTTGCGGTTCTGAAAGACGAGTACGGCACCAAGCCGCACGTCTTCTATATCGGCCTCGATGCCAACGTGAGGTGATGTCATGTCCGAGGAACTGATTGTTCACGGCATAGAGTGGACTGTAAAAGAACTTTTCGTCTACCCGAACGAGTACATTTACTGGAGTATTCAGATTGTCATGTACCCGTACATGACGGGCCTGGTGGCCGGTGCGTTCGTTCTTTCATCGTTGTATCACGTGTTCGGTCAAAAGGAACTCAAGGAAATCGCCCAGTTTTCGCTGGTATTTTCCCTGGCGCTATTGCCCGTGGCCGCGCTGCCATTGTTGCTGCACCTACAACAGCCAATGCGCGCTATGGAGCCGCTGCTCACGCCGCACTTTACGTCAGCCATCGCCGCGTTCGGAATCGTTTTCACAGCCTACGCACTTATCGTTCTTAGCGAGATCTGGTTCGTCTATCGAGAATATTTTATTGCGCAGGTTCACGCGCTCAAGGGCGAGCCGGGGCTTGCAAACGCCATGAGCAGAATCGTGTATCGGGTTCTCACCATCGGGGCTTACGATGTCAGCGAGGAAGCGCTGCGGGTCGACAAGAAAGCCGCCACAATCCTGGCGGCTATCGGCATTCCGGTTGCATGCTTCCTGCATGGCTATGCCGGATTTATCTTTGGTTCGGTCAAGGCGAATGCGCTGTGGATGTCTCCGCTGATGCCGGTGATCTTCATCATGTCCGCCGTCGTCTCCGGTATCGCACTGTGTATGTTGACTTACATCGTTATCATGGAGTGGCAGGCGTTTCGACGAAGGCGTAAGGGTAGCGGCGTTGAAGCCAGTGAAATCAAAGGAGCAGAAAAGGAGATCATCAACCAGGCAACCCGCTACTTGCTGGGCTTCCTGATCGCGGCGATCAGCCTCGAGATGCTGGACCTGATCTTCCGTGGCTACACAGCCATGAAGTCCTGGGACATTTTGCGCTCTGTTATGTACGGCAAGGACTTCGTCAACATCTTCGTGTTGCAGTACACACTCGGCAACCTGGTTCCGTTCGTATTGTTGATACTGCCCGGACGCACCCTGAAACGTACCGTTCTGGCCCTTCTGCTGGTCCTGTTCGGCGTGTTCATGATGCGCTGGAATGTCGTCATTGGTGGTCAGGCTTTCTCCCTGTCGTTCTCGGGATACATGCACTACGAGATTCCCGTTATTCCGCACAGCATTGAAACTTTCAAGGAGGGCGTGTTCGGTGCATTGACCGTTATTGCGACACCATTCGTTCTGTTCTGGATCATTAACAAATTCGTTCCATCGCTGCGGAGGGATGCGCGAGGAAGCTAGAGAACATGAAAGATCGTATCGCTGAGGTTGAGTCGCGTCTGGCCGTTGTTGAACAACGGTTAAACGCACTCGAAGGCGCGGTGACAATAGAGCCGGCAACTGATCAGCTTGCTCCCGCACCGACGCTGGGTGATGGATTTGTCGCTAACGCCTCGACGCACATCGGCCGTGTTCTGTTGATATTTGGCGGCGCCTACCTGCTGCGCGCCATCACAGACTTTCAATTTGTGCCAACCGCCGTCGGTATCTTTCTGGGTGCGGTCTATGCGGTCTTCTGGTTGTTTATGGCGTGGCGAAAGAGCGGGGTAGCGAGTGAGCGTGCGAGCGCCGCGTTTTACGGCGGTACGTCGATTCTCCTGGGTTTGCCGCTGGCGATCGAGGCAACAACGCGATTCGCGCTCTTGTCCGGACGTCAGGGCATCGTTGGGCTGGTCTCGTTCTGCGCCCTGGCACTGGTAGTTGCCGTTGTACACCAGTTGCGCAGTCTCGCCTGGCTCGCAACGGCGGGTGGTATTGCAGCAGTCTTCATCGTACTAAATGCATCCCATGCGGCCGTATCGGGATCCATAGCGCTGATCATTCTCGGACTCGGTTCGCTCTGGGCCGTCTACATCCGGCGATGGATGGGACCGCAGTGGCTGGGAGCTGCCGGGGCCAATCTGGGTGTCATCATATTGATCGTGGTCAGCGGAAGCGAGCAATGGTCTTTGCAAGCGCTGACTCCCTTCCTTCTCGCGGTGGCGTTGCTGATTACTTATTTCCTGAGCTTCGTTCTGCAGTCGCACGTGCGCGGGAAGGATGTCGGTATTTTTGAAGCGGTGCAGGCTCTGTTGATAATTTGCATTGCGGGGTGGGCCGCCCTGGTGGCGAGCAGATCAGGGCAGCTTGAGCTTTCGACGATGGGCGCACTAACACTCGTATTCGGCATTGGCGCCTATGTTCTGGCCTTTACACCCGAAACGCGCACTACACGCGGGAGGAACTTTTTCTTCTATTCGACCATTGCTCTGATCTACGTCGTCGCCGGCACCGCATTGCTCATGCCGCCGGGTGCGGCGGCTGTTGTCTGGTCGCTGATGGCGCTGGTTATGGCCTGGTGCAGTGGCCGCTATGTCCGGGTTACGCTAAGTCTGCAATGCACATTCCTGCTGGTTGCGGCGGGAGTCGCCTCAGGCCTGCTAACAGCGGGAATGCATGCGCTCGCGGGCGATGTCGCGGTTGACTGGCCGTCATTTGATGCCTCACATCTGATCATCGCGTTGACCACCGTTGCCTGCCTCTTCATTCCAGTGGCGCAAAAATCGGACCGCTGGGGCACGCTGGCCGGTTTGCCGCAGCTGATCGTGCTAGCGCTGTCGGTTTGGGAGGTCGGCGGTCTGATGGTTGTGGTGGCTGCCCCGTTATTGGCCGGAGCAGGCAGTGAGGAGCCGAATCTGGCGATCTTGGCGGCCTTGCGGACCGCAGTCCTGTCCGCATCTTCCGTCACTCTGGCGCTCTCCAGTCGCTTCAGGCGCTGGCCTGAAGCCCGCTGGCTCGTTTATCCCGTACTGGTTCTTGTTGGCCTCAAGCTCTTCGTCGAAGATTTCCCAAATGGCCAGCCGGTAACACTGTTCATAGCGCTTGCTTTTGTCGGCAGTGCTCTGTTGTTGGTTGCCCGGTTACTGAATCGTGGTGATGCTGTGCCAGACGTGCAACCTACATCCCATGGTCAGCGCAGTCGATAGTGGCGAACTCGGTAATGAGCCAGTTGCCTTCCCGGAAATCGGCAAGGTACCAGGAGCACTCATAAGCGATGTTGCCGCCCGTGTAATAGTCGCGCCATTTGGCCTTGAATGAGGCCGTGGTCGGGTTCAGCAGGTCATACTCAACATCGGCGAGCTCACTGCGAATCCATCCTTCTATCTTCCATCCTTCCAGGGCCTCGGCTAACCACTCGCGGCTGTTGTACGATTCGCCGCCCTCATCGTGATCGTGCATGGTCTCAGCGTAGAACGATACGATCTCATCAAGCTTGTCCCACGGCTTGTCATCGTATAGCGGGGCGTACTGAGCCTTGTACCACTCATCGGCGGCTGGAATCTCCGCCTCATCCTGCGCGTGGATAGAGCTGCCCAGGCCAAACGCCGCAATAAGAAATAGTATCCTCATGAAATTCTCCAGGGCGGGTTTCTTCTGTTTTCTCCCGCGTGACGCTGCTTCGTCCTCGATGGCGAGGCTAAGTTTACGCCATAAGCCTTAATGCAAGCCACGGTGCAAAGCAGAAGACAATAATCAAGAGCTTGTAGGCTCCTACATACTTGAATGAGGTCTTCGCTACTTCTTCCTCATTAATATCGAACAATTTTGCAATTAACCTGTAGGCAAAGCTGCGCATCGCTATAAGCGCAATGGCTGTGATCAGGTAAATGCCAATATTGATGACCGTCAACCAGCCGAAGAAAGTCGTCCAGGTTTGTAGTGAATTCATAACCTACTGCTCCCAGCTGGCGTAGTAGTTGACGAGGGCGTCGATCTTACCCTGATTCAGTTCTTTGAGTTTGTCCGCCATGATGGGGACGAGTGTATCCCTGTCGCCGGTCAGGTAAGCACCAAGTGCGAGCCGCAAATAGGCGGCGCGTTGACCGTTCAATGGAATGCCCAGGGCATCGTCGACGTTATCGTCGGTAGGAAGTGCATGACACTGCGCGCACAAGTCTTCGTGGATGAGCTTGCCGACGGCAGCGAGTTTCTTGTCGAACTCTTCTTCGGACGAAATACGTGGCATCGCTGCGTAGTACGTGGCCAACTCAACGACCTGGTCTTCGCTGAGCGGCGCAACGGCTTCGCACATGACAGGAACGCCCACGCAGTGTCTTGCGCCGTCCTGATAGGCGAAGAGCGCTTCCTCAAGATGCGCTGCCGGCGTGCCCGCGATGATCGGCACGTACTCGTAACCAGCGCCGGAGCCGTCCTCTCCATGACATGCCGCGCAGACTGCGAGGTTTTCCGGTTCTGCGTTTGTGATATTACTGCCCGCAAGAAAACTGCCCATTGCGACAACGCAAAGGCCAATCTTGAAAATGTTCATGTTTGCTCCTGCTAGATTACGGCGAGCTCAGTGAGTGCGCGCAGTGCGTCGCGCCGGCTGATCTGACCGACCAGACGGTTGTTCCTGAGCACCGGGAAACGACGAAAACCGGACGCCAGGAATTTCTGTGCCAGGTCGACTATATTCATGTCTGCATCGACCGACTCGACACTCGTCGACATGTAATCGGCGACCGGGCCACCCCAGTCCCCATAATAGCCGGCATTAAGTGCGACTTTCATGCAGTCAAGTTCGGACAGCATGCCAACGAGGTCACCCTTGTCATCGACAACGGGTGCTCCCGCAATGCGTTGTTTTACAAGTTCGTGAATTGCATCCATCACGTCCATTTCAGGTTTGAAGGTCACGAGATGGCCCGCCATGTAGTCACGTACCAGGCACGATTTGAGATTCATTCTTCGGTCTCCCGTTTACACTTGCCGCTGCACAGCTCGCAGCCGCCACCGTTGAGGCCACCGCAGCTTCCGCTGATTGGCCTGCGACCATTCATCACACCGATCGCCATCGCGCCGATCACCGCGAGCATGACCGCGAAGGTTACAAGTAAGGTCGATACTAATGTCATGAGGCGTCCCTTAACGCTGCGAATGCAGTGGTCTGCCGCTCTTCGAGGTCGTCATCTGTTCTTAACAGCATCAACACGGCCAATCCCTCGCGTTCCGCAAATGCCAGGCCGTCTTCCGGCCCCATTACCAGCAGGGCAGTAGCCAACGCATCCGCACGCCAGGCCAATTCATCGACAACAGTCACGGAGGCCAGCGAGTGCGTCACCGGTTTGCCGGTGCGTGTGTCGATGGTGTGTGAGAAACGTTGTCCATCGACCTCAAAGAAGTTGCGATAGTCACCCGATGTGGCCATCGCGGTATCGGTCAGGTGAATTATCGTGTGTGGTTCGCGACTACTGATCAATGGAGCCTCGATGCCGATCGCCCAATTGCTGCCGCTGGCGTTCTTGCCACGGACGCGCAACTCTCCGCCGACCTCGACGAGGTAGTTCTTAAAACCAAGGTCTTCGATTAAAACCGCCACCCTATCAGCGGCGAAGCCCTTGCCGATTGCAGACATGTCGAGCATCAACTCAGCAATGTTCTTCCTTATGGCCGGTTGCGTACAGTCCGCCTGCAAATGCTCGTATCCGGTAATCTTCAGCAACGTTGCAACCGTCTCATCTTCGGGTACCGAGTCGACGATATCAGCCGGTCCAAAGCCCCACAGATTGACCAGCGGTGACACCGTGATATCGAACGCGCCTCCCGTAAGTTCACTGATCTGCAGTGACTTTTGCACTTTTGCACAGAACGCGTTCGGTACCGCATACCAGTCGACGGAG
>Ga0209567_10001394_pt1 | contig 12484 bp, 11 predicted proteins | sample COG_12_FD_184756 | JGI IMG/M metagenome (GOLD analysis project Ga0209567, IMG submission 184756) | Pelagic marine sediment microbial communities from the LTER site Helgoland, North Sea, for post-phytoplankton bloom and carbon turnover... | ecosystem: Environmental > Aquatic > Marine > Neritic...
GGTCGCGTGGTCGAGGCCGTGGGCGCCAAGAGCCTTCGCTTCGCCAAGCCGATTCTCGTAGTGACGGTCGCCGCGATCGCCATCAGTGGGTACGGCATTACGCAAATCAACATCAACGACAACCCGGTTCGCTGGTTCAAGCCTTCTCACAAGATCCGCGTGGCCGACAGGGTCCTCAACCGAGAGCTCGCCGGAACCTACACCGCCTTCCTCATCATGAAGCAGGATACCGATGCGAAGGCCGAGATCGTCGCGGCGGGTGACAGAGCCCTCGAAGGCGCAAGCGACGCGATGCGCGCTCGCTGGGACGTGCTCAAAGCCAACGCAGAAACAGCGAGCAAGGAAGAGGCGACGAATGTCTCTGACTCCTTGATTGAAACGACCTCCGACCTGGTGTTCGACACGAGCGGCGAAGAGTCGGAGCAGTGGCAGGCCGTGCAGACCGCGCTTGAAGAGGCGCAGACGGCAAGCAAGACCTTCCAGAACCCAGAGCACCTGGCCTACATCGAGCGACTTCAAGAGGCGGCCGAAGCGCTGCCGCTCGTCGGTAAGACGAGCTCGATCGCCGATGTCGTGAAAACGGTCTACCGCGAGCTCATCAGCGGCGAAGACAAAGACTTCCGCATCCCCAACTCGACCGAGGGGGTCGCGCAGACGCTCTTGCAGTTCCAGTCGTCTCACCGGCCGAACGATCTCTGGCACCTGGTGAGCCCCGACTACCGCGAAAGCGCGGTCTGGGTGCAACTCAAGAGCGGCGACAACCAGGACATGATGTCGGTCAAGACCGACCTCGACGCCTTTCTGGCTCAGAACCCGCCGCCCGAAGGGCTTCGCGCGCAGTGGGCCGGCCTCACCTTCCTCAACACCGTTTGGCAGGACGAGATGGTGGGCGGGATGCTCGAGAGCTTGATGGGCGCGTTCGTCATCGTGTTCCTCATGATGATGATCCTGTTCCGTTCGCCGGTGTACGGCGCGCTGGCAATGATCCCGTTGACGATCACCATTGTGTTCACCTACGGGCTGATCGGCCTGGTGGGCAAGGACTACGACATGCCCGTGGCTGTCTTGTCGTCCTTGACGCTCGGCCTCTCGGTTGACTTCGCGATTCACTTCCTCGAGCGCGCTCGCGCCATTCAAGGGGAGACCGGCGACTGGAGGGAGACGATGGCGCTCATGTTCCAGGAGCCGGGTAGGGCGATCACGCGCAATGCGATCGTCATCGCCATCGGTTTCCTTCCGTTGCTGGCCGCGCCGCTCGTTCCCTACAACACCGTCGGCTTCCTGATGGCCGCCATCATGGCCGTCTCGAGCGTTGTCACGGTGATTCTGCTGCCCTCGATCATGATGCAAATCCAAAACCGGCTCTCCCCGAAAAAGGAGACCGTGGCAACGAGCGAGGACGATGCGTCAGCGCCCCTCGCGACCAACAAGGAGCAAACAGCATGAAGACCCTCAGCAAGACCTGGTTGGCGGCCGTAGCCGCAGCGATTCTTCTCTCGACCCCTACCGTGTCCGCCGAGGCGGGCGACCTGAAGGACGCGAGCCAAATCGTGAATCGAACGAATAACGCCCAGTATTACGCGGCCAACGACGGCCGAGCGCTCGTTCGCATGAAGATCGTCGACAGCAAGGGACGCTCCCAGCGACGCCAGTTCGCAGTCCTTCGGCGTGACCTCAAAGACGGAGGCGACCAGAACTACCTCGTCGTCTTCGACCAGCCCGCCGACGTTCGGAACACGGCGTTTCTCGTCAAGAAGCACGCGAACAAGGACGACGATCGCTGGCTGTACCTGCCGGGGCTCGACCTCGTCAAGCGAATCGCCGCGAGCGACGAGCGCACGAGCTTCGTCGGCACGCACTTCTTCTACGAAGACATCTCCGGGCGGCAACCCGACGAAGACAAGCATGAGCTCCTCGAAACGACGGACACCGAGTACGTGGTGAAGAGTACCCCGAAGAGCAGCAAGGGCGTCGAGTTCGCGCACTACACGCTCCGAATCAACAAGAAGACCTTCTTGCCGAGCAAGATCGAGTACGTGAACGCGCAGGGCAAGGTCTATCGGCGCATCGAAACCGCCAAGGTGGACACCGTACAGGGGCAGCCGACCATTACGCGCCTCAAGGTCAGTGACCTGGAGTCGGGCGGATACACGCTGAGCGACGTCAGCAACGTGGGTTACGACCTGGGGATCCCCGACGACATCTTCGTCGAGGGCTCTCTTCGCAACCCGCCCCAGAAGTGGCTTCGCTGAGCAAAGCGCGACGACGGGCATGAGTGAGTGGTTCGATGAAACCGACCAATTGTACGACGAAGCAGTGCCGCGCTGGCGTCCCCTCCCTGAGGTGCTTGGCGGTTGCCGCGATTGTCTTTGCGGCTCTCGCCTTGGCCTCCGGGTCGTCTGCCCAGGACCAACAGGACGCAGCCGAAGTCTCGACAGAGGAGGGTGCCGATAGCCCAGAGGAGCTTGCTGGTGACGTCGAGCCCATCGAAGAGGCCGGCGCCGAGGACGACTGGGGCGAGTTCGACGACTGGGAAGAGGAGGACGGTGGCGATTCCGGGGGCAAACCCGGGGGCAAAGCCTGGGACTTTCACATCGGCGGCTTCGTCGAAGGTCTCATCGCGCCGCGCGTCGTCCGAAGCAGCGCCAGCGCCAACGAGTTCGTCGCAAACGAGGCGCGCTTTCGTCTGAACCTCGACGCCAGCCACCAAATCGTCAGCGCGCGCTTTCGGGGCGACGTCTTCGCGGACGCCGTCGACCGTCGGATCTGGTTCGACATTCGAGACGCGTCGATCTTCGTACGTGGCGGAAGCTGGTTCAGTATGCGGTTTGGCCGGCAGGTGCTCACCTGGGGCACGGGCGACTTCCTGTTTCTGAACGACCTCTTTCCGAAGGACTTCAACTCGTTCTTCATCGGTCGTGCGGACGAATACCTCAAGGCACCCTCGAACTCGGTGCAGACGACCTTCATGATGAAGAAAGTTGGACTGGACTTGATCTGGACCCCGATCTTCGAGCCCGATCGATTCATCAACGGGCAGCGTTTGTCGTTCTTCAATCCGCTGGTCGGAGAGATCATCGGCGACCGATCCCCGCTCACGCCGATCGATCCGTTCTTGCCCGACCAACGACTGCGAAACGGAACGGTGCACGGCCGTCTTTACGGCACGGCCGGCGCCGTCGAGCTCGCTGCCTATGGCTATGTCGGCTATTGGATGCAGCCGAATGCGCTTGCGCTGACGGACCCGGCGGATCCAAACACCATCTTGGGGCTCACCTACGCGCGTCTAGCGGTCTACGGCGCGAGCCTGCGCACTCCCCTGTTTGGCGGACTCTTCAACGTCGAGGGCGCGTTCTACGACTCGTTCAAGGACCGGGCCGGGACGACTCCCTCAACCCCGAATTCGCAGTTTCGAGGACTGGTAGGCTACGAGCGCGAGCTCTTCCCCAAGTTCCAAATGGGCCTCCAGTACTACCTCGAGTACACGCTCAAGTACGACGAGCTGATCGCGAGCTCGTTTTGGCCTCAATACGAGCAGCACGAGTTCCGGCATCTCATCACCCTGCGGCTCAACCAGCTTTTGGTCATGGATAAGCTCGAGCTCTCCCTCTTCGTCTTCTTCTCGCCCGACGAGCTCGACACCTATATTCGGCCGCGCATCACCTACAAGATCATCGAGCCCCTGGCGATCGTCGTCGGCGCGAACCTGATGTTCGGCCGCGACGACTACACCTTCTTTGGCCAGCTCCAAGAGAACACGAACGTGTACGCGAGGCTTCGCTACTCGTTCTGAGAATTTGAAAACGAAAGGAACGCAAACATGAACATCGACAAACTGGTTTTCCGAGTCGCAGGAATCATGGTCACCGCCGGCGTGATCCTTGCCTACAGTCACCACATCGCCTGGCTCATTCTCCCGGCCTTCGTCGGCCTGAACATGTTTCAGGCTTCCTTCACGGCCTTCTGCCCCATGGCGACGATCGCGAAGCGCTTTGGGATGAGCGAAGGCAAGGCGTTCTAACGCTCTCACCTCGTGCGATCGCTAACGCCAGGCGTTACTCGATTCGCTCCTTGAGCAGCTCGATCTCTCTTACAAAACCGGTGGCGATATCCTGCAAGTCAGGGACCATCTCGGTGCAGGCCAGCGCACCGAAACAAAGACGGTCCACCGCGCTCATCACCGTGATGTTGAGCCCCGAACCTTGCTGCACCGGCCCAAGCGGGAAGAGGTGGGTTAGCCGCGTCCCCGCCGTGTAGAGGGGGACCGGTGGGCCTGCGATGTTCGAAATGACGAGGTTCCACAACGGCGGAACCCGGTCGGCCAGGTGCCGCGAAGAGAAGAACCCGATGAAATGGATCGCCATCCAGGGGACCGTGATGTTGTTCAACAGGTCGGCGAAGTTCTTAAGGATGTCGCCGCCACCTGATTTGCTGTGGCGTCGCTTCTGTCGCGATGTCTCTTGGTGGATCGCGAGAAGCCGCTCGACCGGGTCGTCGGATTGGATCGGCAGGTGCACCCGAATCACCGAAACGCGATTGCCGGCTTGATCTCCTTCGTGCCGAACCGACACCGGCACAGTCGCGACCAGAGGGCGTTCCGGAAGGCCCCCGTGTGCGCCAAGCCAGGATCGTAACGCCGCACCGCAGCCGGCCAGAACCACATCGTTCACCGTCGTTCCGAATGCGCGCTTGATCGCCTTAACATCATCGAAGGAGACATCGGAGAACGCGACGGAGCGATGGGGCGTCAGGGCACCGTTGAACATCGTCGGCGGTGCTTCGAAGAACGGCGGCTTCTCGGAGGCTTCGCTCTCGGCAGACGGGGCAGGTTGGGAGCGCCCTTTGCCTCGGACCGCGTCTACCATTTTCGTGGCCGCTTCGACCGCGCGCCGCGGCTTGCCCGCCAGGGTCCGAAGGGTGTCGGCCGCTAGCCAGGGGATCGTCGGCTCTCGATCTGGGAGCCAGGGTTCGTCTGGCGGAGGGATGACCCGGCCCTCGGGGCTCGTGTCCATCAGCTCACCCGCGATGGCCGCGCTCCGGCCACCGTCCATTGCGGCGTGGTGGATCTTCATCACCAGCGCGAGCTTGCCGCCCTCCAGGCCCTCGACGAGCACAGCTTTCCACAGCGGCCGGTCGCGTTCGAGACAGGTGCCGGCGAAGCTCCCAACGAAGTCGCAGAGCTCGCGCATCCCCCCCGGAGAGGGCAGGGAGACGCGCACGAGGTGCCTGTCGAGATCGAACGCCGGGTCTTCGATCCAGTGAGGGTCGCCGATCTGCAGCGGGCCTTGGACGATTCGTTGCCTGAAGGGCGGAATGAGATGGAGCCGCTCGGCAAACCGTTGGCGCGTCAAGTTGAATGCCGAAGCTTCGAGGCCGTTCGCGCCCAGCGGATCTTCTGGCTCGAGAATCAAGATCCCCATGGTGTGCATGGGCATCTCGGGCGTTTCCGCGTAAAGCATCGCTGCGTCGAGAGTCGAAACGGGGATCATGTCGTACTTCCTGGCTCCAGAAACCCGATGCCCATCATGAATCGGGCCATCTCCGTCAGGTATGCGCCGCGGTCGAGATGGACGCTGTGGCTTCCTGGAAACCAATGCATGCGGCAGCGCTGCCAATGATCCCAGAGCAGCCTGGAATGCTTGGGAGGAGCCAGCCGGTCGCCGGCGCCGCCGACGATCATCAGCCGCTCGCGCGGCAGCACCACAGGATAGGTGAGCGGGCAACTGACAGCGAGGAGACGGCGCGCGTCGGCAGAGCTCAGGCCCGAAGCCGAGAGCGCCGTTCGCATCAGTGCACCAAGTGGCTGCCATTCCAGAACCAAGTCCGCCACGCTGATGATCGGCACGTTGGGCAGCGCGAATGCCAATTTCGGTTCGACGCTAGCGAGCATCGATGAAATGAAGCCGCCAAGGCTGAGGCCGGTCACGCCAACTTGCTCGACCCCTTGTTCACCCTGAAGCCACTTTAGAAGAATCCTGAAGTCGAACACGGACTGCGCCACCGCTTCGTTGAATCGAGAAGTGCCGCCGGCGAAGAAGCCGTGTCCCGAAAACGGCGAGAAACGTGTTTGGCGAGGGCCGTGAAAAGGTAGGGTGAACAAGGCGATGTCACAGCCCATGCGATAGAACCAAGGGAGCGCGAAGAACCACTCGTTGATCAAATAACCTTCCGCCGTGAATCCATGAATCGCAACGATCGTCGGCCTCGGCCCGTCGCGGTGCCGAGTCATCCGCGCGAACGCGACGCGGTTTCGGTCGTGTCGCAGATAAGGCCGGTGTTGGTTTGGATGGACGGGCTGGAACGGGCTGTCGAAGCGCAACACCTCGCACACCCCGTCGTCGGGTTCGAATCGCGGAAACCAGCGCCCTCTCTCGACGCGAACGCGCACGCCTGACGGAGGATCATGAAAAAACCGGTCGGGGTCGCCCGATTCTGCCATCTCGCCATACAGGGTCGCGTCTTTCATGGATCGGCGAAGCTCCATCGGATTGAAGCCGAACGGAATGGCCGTCGAGCCCACCATCGTGCCGAAGATGGCCCTCACCACATGGTCGAACGCGGCTGCAGCGCCGATCTGCAAGCGATCGGCACGCGCAAGATCGAACTTCTCTGACGTTCGCGCGAAATCGTCGTCGAGTTGCTCCCACCAATGTCCGCTGGGCATCAAGGGAGCTGCTCGTTCGTAAGACTCATGCACAATCCGAGAGACAATGGCGGAGTCTTCCATCGACGTAGCCTAACCCTTTCGAGCGCCGATGGGATCGGGCTTTTCGGGCAGATTCCGCAGGCCCATCCAGGCCAAGGCCACGATGTGACTGGCGACTTTTTCGACCGACGGCTTTCGCACGACGCTCCACCACTGTCCTACCAGCGTGACCATGCCGATGAGCGCGTGCGCGTAGATGGGAGCGATGTCGGGATCGTAACCGGCCTGCTCGAACGCTTCGGCGAAAACGTCGCTGACACGTTCGGCCACTTCGTTGAGAAGGCTCGAAAACCCGCCAGAGCTCACGACAGTCGTCGGGGCATCGTGGGTCAGCACCGCGAATCCGTCTGGCCTGTCTTTGACCCAGGTGAGAAACGCCAAGGCGGCTTGCTCGGCACGCTCGCGTGGTGAGCCTGCCGAAAGAGCTTCCGAAATCACGCCGATCACGTATTCCATCTCCCGGTCGACCACGACGGCATAGAGCCCTTCCTTGCCTCCGAAGTGTTCGTAAACAATCGGCTTTGAGACCTTCGCGCGGCTCGCAATCTCCTCGACAGAGGTCGCTTCGTAGCCTTTTTCGGCGAAAACCTGCCGTCCAACCTGGATCAGCTGGGCTCTCCTTGCCGCTGCGGTGAGTTTTTTTCTCGAGGCCATTTGACAGAGATACTACGGTGCCGTAAGTTACGCAACAGTAAGTTACTCAATCGTAACTTCTCCAATGTTTACGCGCCTGTCGGCGCCATCCGGCTCGAGGAGAAAAAGCCCATGTACATTCTGACCTGCGCCGCCGTCTTCCTGGCGGCCTATCTGCTCAACACGACGATCATCACGGTCTTCTACCATCGCGGCCTCGCGCACCAGGCGGTTGTGCTCCGTCCGGGCGCCCGTCAGTTCGCCGCCCGCTACGGGATTTGGCTCACAGGCCTCGACGCCAAGGGTTGGGTGTGTATGCACCGCAAGCACCACCGACACTCCGACTCGCCCGAGGATCCCCATAGCCCGGTGCACTACGGATTGCTCGGTGTCCTGCTCGGCCAGTTGAGGAGCTATGAACGCACTCTGATCGGCCTTGCGCGCGGTCGAAGCGAATACACCGACGAGGTCCAGGACCTCGAGTTCGAGATCAGCGCTCTCAATCGAAAGGGACTTTGGTTTTTGCCCTATGTCTTGCATCTGGTCATCGCTCTGACCATCGCCGTGCCGACCGGAATGTGGGCCTTGGGTGCCTGCTACTTCGTCGGCATGATGAGCCATCCGATCGAGGGCTGGATTGTGAACTCACTCGGACACGCCGTCGGGAGCCGCAATTTCGAGACCGCGGACAACTCTCGGAACAATCACCTCGCGGCATGGTTGATTCTCGGCGAAGGGTACCAGAACAATCACCACCGCTATCCGGCGTCCGCGAAGTTCTCCTATCAGCCATGGGAGGTCGACCTCGGCTTTGGAATGAGCCTGTTGCTCGAGAAGCTAGGCGTGCTCGAGATCCAGCGAGCCCTCCTGCTCCCGTCACCGGCCGTCGCCACCAGCGGATTCGCCCATGAGTGAGCAATCTCCCGAGATGCGAGTCGTCGATCGGTACGTCGACCACGGTGCGCCGCTTTCCTTCCGAGACCTCTGCACTCGCGTGCTTCGCAAGGAGCACGACTACCTGATTCTCGACCTCGACAAGACGACTCATTTGGGCCGCAACCTCGGGGAGCTCCTCGCATGGGAGCTCTGCGCGTATGAAGCCTACGGGGATTCGGTGATGGGGCATCAGGGGCGCCGCTGGTTTGGTGGTCGCTTGGTTCTCGATTGGTCGCAGCCGGTGAAGCTCGGTCGCTACCTTGCGGCCGGCGCGCGAAGATGGGCATGGGCCGGGATTCACTACCTGGTCTGGGGCAAGCTGGCTTCCCGCATCCCTGCGCTTCGGCGCCTCGCCTACCGTCGATTTGGTCCGGAGCCCACGACCGCCGTACAGCGTCGCCCACAGATGGTCGCGCTCACGCATCTAGCGACGGCGGACGAGACGCTGCTGCACGACCTCGCCCGAAGCGTCTGGCGCCGTCAGGTTTCCGATCAAGTGATCGATCGCGAGGACCTCGATTGGGTTCGGAGTCACTCCCCTGGTATCGAGATCATCTTGAGTAGTGCTTCGCCCAAAGCGATGTTGGATGTGGCGGTCGAGGAGCTCGGCGCCGACGGAGCGACGTACTCCAGCGCAGAACGAGTCAATAGCGGGAGGGCCAAGATCGCCCGGCTGCGCGAGACCTATCCCCGTGTTTTCGATCCGGACGTCAACGTCCTGGCGATCACGGACACGAGCTACGGGGAAGACCATTGTTGGACCGAACACTTCGCGTGCGTCGTCGATGTCAACAGCCCGACGCCCTTTGCGCCCATCGTCGCGCGCGCGTCGCGGACGCGGGAAGTGCACTCGGCGAGTCTCTTGACTCGCAAAGAGAGGCGTCGTCGGAACGACGGAGATGAGGGCTATCTCGACGCTCGCCGGCAAGGCCATCCACCAAGAGCGCAGGTCGAGCTCGATCGCGACGCTCTAAGCGCACGCCTCGACGCACTCTTGGGCGCCATCAACCGTCTTTCGAGGCGCGTGCCGAACCCTCCACGGCGTTGGGAAATCGCGTACGCCCGAACCACGCTCACCGAGGCTTCTCGAGCCATGCTGACCTGAGCGGGCGGCTCGGGGCTCCGGCGCCTGCGTCGGCAGCCACGGGACAACCTCAGGAAGCACGCTTTCTGCTATAAAGGGAGGGTGCCTCCGCTTTCTTGGGTTTGCTTGCGCCTGGCCGCGGTTGGGGTTCTGGGAGTCTTCACGATTCCCCACTCCGCTCTCTCGCAAGACAATTCCGAGATCGAGGTCATCAGTGAGCCCCCATCGGAGTCGGAGCCACCACCACAGGGCGACCCGATGCCCGAGGAGCCGCCGCCCGACGAGCTACCGCCAGCCCCGCCTCTGCCAGAGCTCGACAAGCCCAAAGAGCCGCTGGGTCATCTTCGCGTTGGCGGTGGGATCGGCCTGGGCTTTGCCAGTGACCTCATCACCGTCGGCGTAGCACCCCAGGTCTCGTACATCTTCAAAAACATCGTCGAGCCCGGGGTTTCGATTCGCTACCAGTTCACCAGGGACAACGCCCCCATCCCATCGATCACCTGGCATACCTATGGCTCCTCGCTCTTCGTTCGGGTCTTTCCGATCCGACAGCTCTTCCTCCTCGTCGAAGGCGAGGTCATCAATACCGGTCAGAAACGAGCCGGCATCCGTTTGCCCCGAGAGACGTATGGAAACTTGCTGCTCGGCGGGGGGTTCGTCGTCGGCGTTTCCAAAGGTGTATTCGTGGCGACGTCCCTCAAGGTTCCCGTCTTGAGAAATCCGTTTTACCCGACCGCCTTCCCAATTATCTCAGTAGGTGGAGGCTACGGGTTCTAACGACGGGTTCTAACTAGGGGGCTCCGTCGAAAAGGTCTTGAAAGCCGCTGGGCTCGTGTCGGCCGAACACGAGGGTTTCGAGGATGCCGATGCCGGCCTTGTTGCCCATCTTCGCGCGCACGACGTTGTGCACGTGGATGGAGCAGTATTCGTCGGGCTCCACTTCATCGAGCTTCCAGCTCTCGTAGCCGATGTCGAGCTCATCTCGCCAAACCGCGTGACCCCACTCGGGGTGCTGGTAACCGATGCCCATCATCTGGAATCGGAAAATCGGCTCGAGCTCCATCTCGAGCTTGGTCCCGTCGCGCTTCACGAAGCCGAGTTTGGCACTTTCGGGCCACCGGGTCCCGCTTCGCCATTTGATCGAGTTGCTTGCCGAGGCCATGCGCTCCTCGTCGGCTTCGATGACGTCCTTCGGAACCTCTGCGTCGTCCGGGTAGGTCTTAATGATTGCGGCGGAGAGCTCTTCGGCGAAACCATCGGGGAGCTCCCGCGTCAAGAAGTGTGTGCAGAAGCCATCGAAGTGAATCGGTGACCATATCCAGTACACAGCCGGATCGGTCGTCAGCCTGCTTGGCGCGCCTTCTTCATATTCGCCGACCGGACGCATGCCCCAGGACTTGTCGCGGACACCGATGACCTCGCTGCGCTTGAGCTCGATTCGGCGGCCCTTGATGGAGATGGATCCCTCCCAAGTCCCCAACTGGGTGAAGCGTTGGGTGTCCATGATGAGACGGTTGCCGTCCCACATGTGGTTCTTGGGCTCCTGGATGGGAGGCGCCTTCGCGTGGAAGGTCAGGTCGCACTCGACTCCGGTGTCATTGGTTTCGATGACCAGGCGAATCTGCCGCATGGGATGCACCACCTCGACCCGAAGCGGCCCCGCGCTCGAATCCATCGGATTCTCGGCCGCGCGGCGGGAGGCGTGGAACGAATGTTGAACGCCATCCACCGCGATGCTGAAGTGAGCGTCTTGCACGAAGCGGTTCGGATAGCGTCCAAACGCCGCTTCGAACAAGAACGTGCCCGCTTTGTCGAAGCCATTGAACCAGTAGCGGTCGTAGGCGTTGCGGTTGACGATCCCCATCTGGTTGATGGGGAGTGCGGCCTGATGGATCAAGTAGTCATCGAAATCGGTAATCATTCAGGCTTCCTCACTAGGGCAGCGTGACTCCACAGGCACGCAGAATCTCTTCGGTGTCGGCGCCGCGTTCCCTGGCTGGCGTGGGGTCGGCGGGCTTGGTTCGGGAAAAGCGTGGCGCAGCGACGGCGTGTTTGATGCCGTCGATCTCGACGAACGAGCGTCGCGCGACGTTGTGCTCGTGCTCGAACGCCTCGGCCGCCGTGAGCACCGGTGCGAAGCAGGCGTCGCTGCCTTCGAACACCTCGCACCATTCGTCACGCGTCTTTTGACGAAAGACTTCTTCGAGCGTCGGTCGGAGCTCGTCCCACTTCGCAGGGTTCAAATGCTCGCCTACGGCGGGGGCGCCGTCCGCTAGGCCGAGCTTGTCGATGAGCTCCTTGTAGAACTGCGGCTCGAGCGCGCCGATCGACACGTATTTGTTGTCGCTAGTCTCGTAGACGTCGTAGAACGCGGCGCCCGAGTCGAGCAGGTTCTCGCCGCGCTTGTCCGACCAAAACCCCTGCTGCATGCCGGCGTAGATACTGGCCATCAATGCGGCGACGCCATCGACCATGGCCGCGTCGACGACTTGCCCCTGTCCGGATTTGTTGGCTTCGAGGAGCGCGCTGACCACCCCAAACGCCAACAGCAAACCGCCGCCGCCGAAGTCGCCGACCAGGTTCAGCGGAATGGTGGGCCGTTCGCCTTTTCGGCCGATCGCGTGCAGCGCACCCGCCAAGGAGATGTAGTTGATGTCGTGTCCTGCCCGTTTGGCCCAGGGGCCTTCTTGTCCCCAGCCCGTCATGCGTCCGAACACGAGTCGGGGGTTTGCTTCCAGACACACCTCAGGGCCAATCCCGAGCCGCTCCATGACGCCGGGTCGAAAGCCTTCGATCAGCGCGTCAGCGGTCCCGACGAGCTTCAACAGTGCAGCTTTGTGCTCAGGCTTCTTCAAATCGAGGGTGATGCTCTTCTTGCCGCGGCTCATGACGTCGAAGTTTGCCTGCAAGAAGGACGGCTCGGGCCGGCCAACGCGAATGACTTCCGCGCCTAGGTCCGACAGCAACATGCCGGCAAAAGGGCAAGGCCCAATGCCTTCGATTTCAAGGATTCGAATTCCGTCGAGTGGACCCATCTTCAAAGCTCCGATAGTGCGCGCCGTAAGGTGATCGATGCGAGGTTCTCGTAGTCGAACTCGTTCTCTTCATCAATGATTTCGATCTGT
>Ga0209567_10001395_pt1 | contig 12483 bp, 13 predicted proteins | sample COG_12_FD_184756 | JGI IMG/M metagenome (GOLD analysis project Ga0209567, IMG submission 184756) | Pelagic marine sediment microbial communities from the LTER site Helgoland, North Sea, for post-phytoplankton bloom and carbon turnover... | ecosystem: Environmental > Aquatic > Marine > Neritic...
ATGAGATAAGCTAAGCGAGGCAAATACAGGGTGCACCATGAAATTCTATTTGATTGTTCTATCGTGCCTGATCGTCGGCTGCAGCCCGACCGTCAAGGTAGAAGCCCCGGACAAACCGATCGAGATCAACCTGAACGTCAAGATCGAACACGAGATCCGCTTGCAGGTCGACAAGGACCTCGAGGGCTTGTTCGAGGAAGACAGCGACGTATTTTGAGGATGTTAACAATGAAGAAGATTATTGCAGCTATCGGCCTTCTCATGTTGATGCAAAGTGCGTGGGCCATCGATATTCGTGACGCCAAGGACCAGGGACTGGTTGGCGAGGCCAACTCGGGCTACCTGGCCGCGGTGCAGTCGCCGGCGAGCGCGGAAGTCAGGGCGCTCATTGCCGAGGTCAACGAGAAACGCAAGGACAAATTCGCGAAGACGGCGGCGAAGACCGGAACCACCGTAGTCCAGGTTGCTAACCGCTTTTACGAGTTGGCGGTAAAGAAGACGGCGCCCGGCCACTATTACCAGGACAGCAGCGGCCGCTGGAAGAAAAAGTGAGCTAGGGGCTTCGCCAGACTGTCTCGTGCATGAGGTCGAGGCCCGCTTCAAGAAACTTGGGTGGCGCGTTCGCCGTATCGTCGACTGTAGCGACGACCCGCAGGTCCGGCCAGTAGCCTCGCATTTCGTCGGCGCTTATCGAGAAAGGCGGTCCGTCGCAGACTTCCTGGTCGTACTGCACCCCGATGACGAGTTGCTCGGCGCCCGCGGACAGGAGTGAACTCGTGTGCCGGGCGTATTCGGGGCGCAGCTCCGGAGACAAAGCCACGAGCGCGCCGCGGTCATAATGCGCATCGAAGCCTGATTCCTCCAGTTCGAAGTAGTCGCCGCAATAGATCGTGATGCGTCGTTCGCTGGCACGGTATTCATCGAGCGCTCCCTCTTTGCGCTCGTAGCTGAGCCCGTTTTCATCGAAGAAGGCCCGGACAGCGATATCCGACAGTTCCACGCCCACGACCTCGTGGCCCTGCGCTTCGAGCCACAGAAGATCCGGGGTCTTTCCGCACAGCGGCACGAGCACGCGCCTGCCTCTGGCACGCCAGTGCCTTTGCAGGTTGCGATTGCCGTCTGCTTCGTGCCAGCCGATCCGCCCTATCTGCCAGCGCTCGAGCCATGCATCGTGCATCGATCGGTCTCCGTGTTAGCCTCTGGTCATATTCTTCAATTTCGGGGCTAATGTGAAGCTAAAGATCTACCAGGTCGATGCGTTCGCCCGACGCGCGTTCGAAGGCAACCCGGCTGCCGTGTGCCCGCTGGACGCCTGGCTACCCGATACCGTCATGCAATCGATCGCGGCAGAGAACAACCTGTCCGAGACCGCGTTCTTCGTTCCCGAAGAGGATCGCTTTTCCATTCGCTGGTTCACCCCCGCCACCGAGGTAGATCTTTGCGGTCATGCGACGCTCGCATCGGCTTTCGTCCTGTTCGAGTGCGAGGGATACCTGCAGCAACGGATCCGCTTCGATTCGAGGTCCGGTGAACTGTTCGTGAGCCGTGACGGTGATTTGCTGGTTCTCGATTTCCCGGCGCAGCCACCAAAGTCCAGCGAAACTCCGGATGAGGTTCTTGCTGCGTTCGACGCGAAGCCCGTTGAGTGCCTCAGGTCATCGGATCTTATCGTCATATACGACGACGAGGCTTTTGTGCGGTCTGTAACGCCCGACATCGAGAAACTGAAAGCCGTGGATAGTCGCGGGATCATTATCTCGGCGGCGTCGGCTGAATACGACTTTGTGGCGCGCTTTTTCGGGCCTCACGTTGGCATTGACGAGGACCCGGTCACGGGCTCGGCTTACACGCAGCTTGTGCCCTACTGGGCGGAGAAAACGGGCAAGACCCGATTCCATGCGAAGCAGGTATCGGATCGCGGCGGGGAGCTGATTTGTGAGCTTGCCGGTGATCGTGTCCTGATTGGCGGCCGCGCCGTGAAGTACCTCGAAGGGCTCATCGAGATTAGCGACTCGTTCGCCTAGATTTTGCAGGAATTCAGGCCCTGAGTGCGAACGCTCTCATGAACCGATGCAGGTCGTTCGGGTCTCCCGCCGCCAGCAACGACTCGGCCGCGGCGTCTCCTGTAAAGAGCTCGGCGATCGTGCCTCCGATAACGACATCGGGATCAGCGAGCTTTCCAAGTCCGATCGAGACGGAACCATCCCTGATTTCGATCCAGCCCTCGAGCGAGGATGAGTCGAATTGAACACGCGCCGATAGTTCGTCGGCGCGCTGCGGTTGAAACAGGGCCTTGAGTGCGACGAGGTCCCATTCGTCCTCATGGTAGTCGCCAGGCTGGTTCCTGGGCCCATGCACGAGTCCCCAGCGGACCAGTGCCAGCACAGCGGGTTCCAGCGCCTCGCCGCTTTTTGTCAGTGCATAGCCCTGCTCGCCGCGGCGCTCAATGAGCCCGCCAGCCTCGAGGTCCTTTAGCCTGCTGGCCAGGAGGTTGGTGCCGATCCCCTTGAGCGAGCGGACCAGGTCCCGGAATCGGCGCGGCCCGACCAACAAATCGCGCACCAGCAAAAGCGTCCAGCGCTCGCCGATGACGTCGATCGACCGGGCCAGTGCGCAGTTCTGTCGATAGCTTCGTCTTGCCATGGTTGACAAGCCTAACAGTTCACTATACGTTTTTAAAGTTCTATATTGAACTAAAGTGATATTGACTATGAATACTGACAAACGCCCCCTGTTGCAGGCCCTGCGCCTCAACGCCATGTTTTCCGGTACTTCGGCGCTGTTGATGTTCCTGAGCGCCGGCTGGATCGCGGCCCAGCTAGGACTCGAGAGCACTCTCCCCGTCCACGCGGTCGTGGCGGTTCTCGTGCTGTTTGCCCTGCAACTCGCGAATGTCGTGCGCACGGCGGCCATCCGCTCCTGGGAAATCATGGGAATCATCGCCGGAGACCTGGCCTGGGTAGCAGCCAGCATCGTGCTCGTAGCAGTTTTCTACGAACAGGTAACGACGACCGGGCTGGTTCTCGTCGACGCGGTCGCCATCGCGGTGCTTTTTTTCGCGATCCGGCAATACCGCGGACTCAGGGTATTCCAGCATGGGGTTAGCACTTGACGGTCTGTTATTGTTCGATTAGCGACACGCGCATGAGACGAAATGGACATCCTGTACCTCATCCTGGTGTTGCTCGTTGTTACGCGGGTGTTCGCCGAACTCGCGGAACGAGTAAACCTGCCCGCGATTGTCGGGGAACTGACGGCAGGCGTGGCACTGGGCCTGACGCTTGCAACGATGCAGGACTCGTGGCCCGTGCTGTGGTCCGCCACTCAGAGCGAAACCTACGATTCCATCGTAAAACTCGGCATGTTCTTCCTGATGTTGCTGGCCGGGATACGCATGGAGCCGCTCGACTTCGCACGCACATCGAAGTCGGCCATTTTCGTCGCCATCGGCGGCATGATCCTGCCCGTGTCTGCCGGCATCCTGCTGGGCGTCGCACTGTTGCCGGAATCATCGCTCAAGGTGGTGCAGAGCCTGTTTCTCGGCACGGCGCTCGCGATAACGGCCGTGCCGGTCGCGGTACGAATCTTCCTCGACCTGGGTGAACTCGAAACCCGGGTCGGCAAGACCGTAATCGCTGCAGCCCTCTGGGACGACCTGATCAGCCTTTTCCTGCTGGCATTCCTGATTGCCGTGATGGGCAGTGGTGCAGGCGTTTTCGGCACCGCTGAAGCGCAGCTGCTTGTCGGCAAAGTCGCACTCTTCTTCGCTGTCACGATACCGTTCGGTTTGTATGTGTTTCCGTTCGTCAGCCAGTACTTCAAGCACCTGCGCTTTCCCGAGGTGGACTTCAGCATGCTACTGATCGCCGCGCTCGCCTACGCAACATTTGCCGAGCGAATGGAGTTGCATTTCATTATCGGCGCGTTCCTGGCGGGCATGTTCTTCCACCCGAAATCGGTCGACGCCAAATCCTATAAGCGTGTCGAGCAACAGATGTCAGGCATCACGCGCGGTTTCCTCGCGCCCATCTTCTTCGTGTCGGTTGGGCTGCATCTCGACTTCACCGCCATCGCCACTACGCCCTTCTTCGTCACCTCCCTGATCGTCATCGCCCTGTTGAGCAAGTTCATTGGCGCAGGGGTTCCGGCTTACCTCGTCGGCCTGTCACGGCAGGAATCCCTTATGGTCGGCGTTGGCATGAGCGGTCGCGGTGCTGTCGAGCTGATCGTTGCGGGCGTCGCGCTCGAGGCCGGACTTTTCCTGCAGCCATCGCCGCCACCACCCATTGTGCAGGGCCTGTATTCATCGATCGTGATCATGGCACTCGTCACAACCATCGTCGCCCCGATTGTTTTGCATTGGCTGATCCGCAATAAGTGAACAGCATGCCTCGCGATACCCGGATAGTGTGGGCAAACCGGTCGCATAAGATGAGTTAAAATGGGCGTCGTGAACGACCCCGATTTAAAACTGCTTATTGTCCTGTTCCTGGTCGTCATCCTGGCCGTGGCGGCGTGGATCTTCCGGGACGACATCTTCGCCCCGGTCGAAGAGCCTGTTGTGGCCCTTCCCCAACCAGCCGTCGAAGAAACACCGCCGCGAAAAGAGCCGGTCCATCCGATCGCCTCGCCTGAAATGTCGATGACCGCCGAGAGCGAACTCGTGCCGCTGCCCCCTCTCGATGACAGCGACGCCTACTTCCTGCTGGCGCTTGTCGACCTGTTCGGCTCCGGGGTAGAGCCCTTACTCGTCAACGAGGCGCTGGTCGACAAGTTCGTGACGACGGTGGACAACCTGAGTCGCAGTCGCGTGGCAGAGAAGATCCGCCCCGTTGGCCGGCTGCAGGGAACGTTTCTCGTCGACGCGGGCGACAGCGCCAGGACGTACGTCCTCAGCCCCGAGAATTACTCGCGCTATTCGCCGCTCGTGAACATGGCGTCGAGCGCCGATCTCGACGCACTAGTTGTCACCTACCGGCGTTTTTATCCCTTGTTCCAGGAATCCTACGAACGGCTGGGTTACCCCGACGCTTATTTCAACGACAGAGTCGTTGAAGTCATCGATCACTTGCTCGCCACGCCCGACCCGGTCGGCCCGATTCGTCTTGTGCGCCCACACGTGCTGTACGAATTTGCCGACGCGGAACTCGAAGCGCTCTCGAGCGGCCAGAAATTGTTACTCAGAATGGGTCCGGAAAACAGTAGCGTCGCCCGGCAGGTCCTGCGCGACTTCAGGCTTCGTATCGCGACCCCTTCGGGATAGATTGCGCTGCTTGCACACATGGTCTATTTTGCTCTTACCTCCCTGGCCGTGGGAAAGACAATGTCAATAAATACTCCATCGGTCGCTCGAAAGCGGGCTGCACTCGCGATCGTAACTACCCTTCTCTTCGTCTCCGGCTGTGCAACGACGGCAAGTGTTCAGCAGATTGACCGGCTCGAGTCTGTCGGCGAGAGCCCGCGCATCGTGCTGATGCCGCCGGATATTCGCTACTACCTGCTGACCGCCGGCGGCGTCCCGGAGCCCAATGCCGAGTGGACCGAGGCAGCGCAGACGAATTTCAGCATTGCCCTCCAGGACTATGCGGGGAGCATCGGCGCAAACATCAGGGCGCTCGACAAGGTTGATCTCAGCGAAGAGGAAATTCGCTACGAAACGCTGCACTCGGCGGTCGGTATAACCGTCATCCAGAATTATTTCGGTATGCACAAGCTGCCGAGCAAGGGTGAGAGCTTCGACTGGACACTGGGACCCGATATTCGGTCGATCGGCGAGAATTACGACGCTGACTACGCGCTGTTCGTCTATTACCGCGATTACCAGGCCTCGGGCGGGCGCATTGCCTTTGCTATCCTCGCCGCGGCTGCGGGCGCCGGCGTGGCGACCGGGTCCGAGCACGGCTTCGCCTCTCTTGTCGACCTGAAAACCGGTGACATCGTGTGGTTCAACATTGTGGGCGCCGGCAGCGGAGAGCTTCGCGAGGCAGATGGTGCCGCGGCGGCCGTGCGCAGCCTGTTCAAGGACATTCCTACACAGCAGGGATCAAGCGAAGTTCCGTGATTCACCGAGCCGCCCCGGCAATCGCCCTGGTTGTCCTCGCGATGTCGGCATCCGTTGCGACCGACGAGGAAGAAATCGGCCACCTGATTCCGCCCGGTTACACGCCGGAGCAGGAGGCTGATGAGAAGGGGCTCTGGGCCGAGTTCGAGGAAATCGAACTCCAGCTCAGGAAATCTGCGCTGCTGGTCGAGGATGTCTACCTGAATGATTACATCAAGGGGATCGTGTGCCGCGTGGCGGGTCCTTACTGCGCGGATTTTCGCGTCTACATCATGCGCAACCCGGGGTTCAACGCATCCATGACTGCCACCGGCATGATGCAGATATGGACGGGGCTCATAACCCGGGCATCATCCTCCGATGAGATCGCCGCCGTTGTGGGACATGAGATCGCGCACTACACGCGTCTGCATTCGCTCCAGAAGTTGCGCGACATGAAAAAGAAATCGGCGACAGGCGCCTTCTTCGACCTGATCCTGATCGCGGCTACCGGCTATAGCGGCGTCGGCCAGGCAGCAGCAATCATGAGCATGCTTTCCTTCAGTCGCGAACAGGAGACCGAAGCCGATATCCTCGGTGCGAGACTGCTCGCCCAGGCACAGTATGATCCGCACGCCAGCTACCGCGTCTGGCAAAAGCTCATCGCGGAAGAAAAAGCGGCAGTCGTCAAGCGCGAAGAGCCAACCGCTTTTTCGAGGACGCACCCGGACGCGGAAGTGCGCATGCAATACCTCAAAAGCTGGGTCACAGCACACTACGGCGAGCCCGACGTCGAAATAGTCGCCGACAAGCCGTTTGTCGACATGCTCAATGCGAACTACCTGTTCCTGATGGAAGACCAGATCGACACCAACAGGTTTGGCCGCACCAGGGAAATGCTGGAGCGCCATGCCGAGATTGGCGTCGAACCGAGCCTCGTTCGTTACTTTTACGGTGAGATGTTTCGCCAGCGCGGCGAGCCGGGCGACGAGGACCTGGCGATGGCGGCCTATCGACATTCGATCGAGGGCGGCAATCCACCGCCACAAGCCTATAAGAACCTGGGCTACCTGCACCTCAAGAATAATGAGCTTGAGAAAGCCCAGAACAACTTTCGACTCTATCTCGAACTCGAACCCGACGCGTCGGATCGCGCGATGATAGAGTTCTACCTGGAGGAATCATGATCATTCGACGAATCCTGTTGCTGGTGGCAATCGGCACAATCACGGGTTGCGTTGCTACCGGCTACACCCTGGTTCAACCGGGCCCTAACGCCGCCCAGGAACTTCGGGTCACTGCAGATAACGGCTGGAACCTCGCGCCCACAATGATGACCCCCGCTGCACGGACGGGCACTCAGACGTGGACACAGGATGGATTGCTGCTGGACAGGCTCGTGCTCATTCCGGCGGTCCCGGACGGCGGGACCCTGTTTATCGACAGATCCAATACGGCCGCACTGCCGATGTTTCGCAAGAACATGTTGCCCAATGAAATCGAGGAGTTGATCGAGTCGACACTCGTCAAGTACTTCGGGGAAGGTCAGGCAACCGTCAGTACGTCGAACCTGCGTCCACAGATGTACGGCGAGCAACGCGGTGTCATGTTCGATCTCTCGGCCCAGTTATCCGACAGCCCCGACTACAGGGGGACCATCGGCGCGTTCATTGCCAACGACAAGCTCTACACGATCTGGTACATCGCGGCTCATCCCCATTATCACGACAAACACAGCCAGAGGGCCGAAGCGATTATCAAGAGCGCGGCGTTGGTCAATTGAACAACCTGGCATTCCCCAGGCTCCTGGCGCCGCTCGATCTCGGCTTCACGACGCTCAGGAACAGGGTGCTCATGGGCTCCATGCATACTGGCCTCGAAGACGGCAACAAGCATGACCGGCTCGCGGCTTATTTTGCAGAGCGCGCCCGCGGCGAGGTCGGCCTGATCGTAACCGGCGGCTATGCGCCGAATCGTGCCGGCTGGGTAAAGCCGTTTGCCGGCAAGCTGACGACGCGCAGGGAAGCCGCAAAGCACCGCAGGATAACCGATGCCGTACATGCCGAGGATGGCAAGATCGCGATGCAGATTCTGCATGCGGGTCGTTATGGCTACCACCCGCTGGCAGTGGCGCCGTCACGCATACGATCGCCCATAACGCCGTTCACGCCGAGGGAACTGTCGACTGCAGGCGTTGAGAAACAGATCAGGGCATTCGTTCGCTGCGCACAACTTGCTCGCGAGGCGGGTTACGACGGCGTCGAAGTCATGGGCTCCGAAGGTTACTTCATTAACGAGTTCCTGGTTACTCACACGAACCAGCGTAAGGACAAATGGGGCGGCGAGTTTTCGCAGCGCATGCAATTGCCGATCGAGATCGTCGCGCGCACTCGCGAGGCGGTAGGCGACGACTTCATCATCATTTACCGACTGTCGATGATCGACCTCATCCCCGATGGCAATACCTGGGCGGAGACTGTGACGCTCGCAAAAGCAATCGAAGCCGCCGGGGCCACGATCATCAATACGGGTATCGGCTGGCACGAAGCGCGTGTGCCCACGATTGCCACGTCGGTGCCTCGAGGCGCGTTTACCTGGGTGACCAGGAAGATGAAGCAGGAAGTGAGCATCCCGCTTGTCACTTCCAATCGCATCAACCTGCCGGATGTGGCCGAGCGGATCCTGGCCGACGGAGACGCCGATATGGTGTCTCTCGCTCGTCCCATGCTGGCCGACGCTGAATTCGTGAGAAAGGCACAGGAGCGACGCGCCGACGAAATCAACGTCTGCATCGCCTGCAACCAGGCCTGCCTGGACCACACGTTTTCCAACAAGATGAGCAGTTGTCTCGTCAACCCGCGGGCCTGCCACGAAACCGAGCTCAACTATGTCACGACCCCGGCGCCCAGGCGTTTTGCCGTTGTCGGCGCCGGGCCCGCCGGTATCTCGGCCGCACTTGTGCTGGCCGAACGCGGGCACGGTGTTGACCTGTTCGAAGCGGCCGGGGAGATCGGCGGCCAGCTGAACATGGCCAAGGTGGTTCCGGGCAAGGAAGAGTTTCACGAGATGCTGCGCTATTTCGAGCGACAGATCGAACTCAAGGACGTAAACGTACATCTGAATAAGCGGGTGACAGCCGACGAACTCATCGCCGGCAACTACGAAGGCGTCGTCATCGCGAGCGGCGTCGTACCGCGCGATCCAAAAATCGAAGGACAGGACCACGCGAAGGTCCTGACTTATGTCGATGTCCTCCGCGGCAAGAAGCCGGTCGGCGAGCGCGTGGCCATTATCGGTGCCGGGGGCATCGGTTTCGACGTGGCCGAGTATCTCGTGCATAACGGGCATTCTCCGACTCTCGATCTCGACGAGTGGCTGGCCGAATGGGGTGTAGTCGATCCTGCCGAAACTCGCGGCGGAGTAAAGGTGCCCGAACCGCAGCAGCCGGCGCGCGAGGTAAGCTTGTTGCAGCGCAAGTCCGGCAAACTGGGCGCCGGCCTCGGCAAGACGACGGGATGGATCCACCGGGCAACGCTGAAGATGAACGGCGTCCGCATGATCGGCAACGTCAATTATGAGCGTATCGGCGACGAGGGCCTGTTGATCAGCTACGGCGAGAATCGAGAGGACCCAACCTGGCTCGAAGTCGACAATGTCATCCTGTGTGCCGGGCAACTGCCAATGAAAGAGCTCGTTGAACCGCTGGAGTCAGGCGGTGTCGCCACGCATGTGATCGGTGGCGCCGATGTAGCCACGGAACTCGACGCCAAGCGCGCGATTGATCAGGGCAGCCGGCTGGCCGCTACGCTTTGAGAGTCTTTTGAGAGGACGTCCCCGTGGGGACGTTGCGCGCTAGCGCTCGGCACCGTCCGTGATCCATTGCCGGATCAACGCAATATCGGCGGCTGGCAGCATACCTGTTGGCGGCATGAATCCTCCGACGGTCGCATTGCCTTCGAGTTTGTGCACGAGGTAGCTGTCGTCGGGCTGGAACGGGACGACACGAATGAAATTGCCGTCCTGGAAGCTCGTAACGTCGACCAGCGTCGCGAAAGCCGCATCGGCGTTTCTCAGGTCCATGTCCGGAATGCCGCTGATACTTCCCGCGCCCGAGTGACAGCTTGCGCAGCGCGGTCCGAAAATCGACGCCTGGATCTGATCGAGAGCCGAGGGAACCGCCACCGTAAAGCGCGTGACGAAATCGCCACCCTCGGTCCCGTTGCCGCTCGGGAACGCGGCAACAAATTCACCGTCGAGGGCATTTCCGTTCACGTCCCTGATGACATTGGCACCCGTGCCGAACATCGTTACCTGGTAAGTATCGTTGTCCAGCGTGACACCCGTGAGGTCGAACACGGCCGTGGCCGGGTTTAACCCGCGCATGACGCCGGCCGCATTGACCTGGACCTCGTTACCGCTGTTGAAGTCTCCGTCGCCGCCGCTGGCCGTTAGCGTAAATGTCGTCGCGTTGACCGTAGCGGGATCGAGATCCTGACTGAATCCGGCGGTGATCTGCGTCGGGGCGGTCTGCAACGTGGCATTCGGCGCCGGCGTCAGCGATACGACCGTGACCGGGACTGGCGCGGTCGACAGCGTGAACTGCGCAATATAGTCGCCGCCCTCGATGCCATTACCGCTCGGGAATCCGCCGTTATTCTCGCCGTCCAGGGCGTTGGCATCGAGGTCCATGATCATGTTCGCGCCGTTGCCGAACAATGTAACGCGGTACGTGTCATCGGCGAGCGCAACACCGGTCAGGTCGAACACGGCACTGGCCTGGTTGGCGCCCGGCACGGTAATGCCGGCCGCTGTAATCTGAACCTCGTTGCCGCTGTTGAAATTGCCGTCGCCGCCGCTGGCGGTCAACGTGTAGGTCATCGCGTTGACCGTCGATACGTCGAGGTCACGCGTGAATCCGGCGACGACCTGCGTGGGCACTGTCGTCAGGGTGGCGTTCGGTGCCGGCGTCAGCGAAGACACCTGGATCGGGTCGAGCACGACGACCGTGTCGTCGATGGCGCCCGCCGTGATCCACTGCCGAACCATGTCGATATCCGCTTGCGGAATCATGCCAGCCGGTGGCATCACGGTGCCCGAGGTCGCCTCGAGCCGCTGAATCAGGTAGCTCATATCGGGGTTGCCCGCGTTAACGCGTTGCGTGCCCGGCGCGCCGACGCTATCGATACCCACGAGGTTGGCGTAACTGCTGGCTGCTTCGAGATTGAGTCCGCCCGATGGGTTGGCGCCACCGTGACACCCGCTACAACTCGGTGTGAACAGCCCGGCCTGGATCTCGGAGAAGTTCGGCCCGAATGATGCACCCGGTGGTGGTGGTGGCGGGGGCGGAGGTGGTGGCGGAGGCGGGTTGTTGCCAGTGCCGCCCTGTGTGCTGGCCAGGGCTTCGTCGTAAGTCTGGATATCGCACGCAGCCAAAGACCCTGCAATAGCGAGGATTGCAAGAGCGTTTGTCAGCGATCTGCGTGGAATGAATCTGCCCGTCACTTTGCCTACCAGCGTACAAAAGGATCCCGTCGATGTTATCGCGATGGTAGCTTCAAATCGGGACGTATGTCACAGTCCGGGGTGTATCAATTTGGCGACAAATCCGAGATATTTTTGTTGTCGGTTCGACGCTGTTCGTATGCGTCGCTGTACCGCCTGATGCTCCAGGTGCCGACCTTGTCGCCGTTCTCGAACTGCGATCCTCGCGCCGTCACCTCGATCATTGCCTGACCGATCTGTGTTGCCCTGACGGCGGCGCCAACGGGTGCAAAGAACCAGTACAGAAGATCCTGGCCAATATGCGCTTCTTCCTCGGTCGGCCCGATGTAATCCGGACGGTAAGCGATGACGCGCAGCTTCGTACCCTCCGCGATCGCGAACAGTGATTTCTCGGCGCGCACTTTTTCACGCGCCCACATCATGCTCGAATCCTCAGAAATATCGCTTGAGCTGATGTAGTGAAATGAGATGTCAGGCTTGCCGCTGACGCTGATCCACTCCTCGATGAACCGAACCGGAAAGTCGACGTGAATCATGCCGTAGGTCTTCTCGTCGACGCCGACGGAACTCGTACCGATCGCCCAGTAGATCGCGTCCGCCTCGGCGATCTGTTCATGGATTGCGCCGTAGTCGAGATAATCCATGTGCAGGGTCATTTGCACCTTGTCGCTTGCGACACCCTCCTCGATCCGCGGTGTCACACGACGTGTGATGACATGTACCTTGTTAATGTCGGGATCGGCGAGCGCGGCTTTCAGGATGCCGTCTCCCGCTGTGCCACTCGCACCGAAGATCGCAATAGTCTCGTGCCCGGCCGCGGGTTCTGCGAGGGGTTCCACGGTCCTGTCGCTCGACAACACGGTGATGACGCCCGCGATATAGAACAGCGCGAACAGTATGATCGGCGTAAGCAGGATTGTGCGAAGTCGGGGTAGTCTCAT
>Ga0209567_10001397_pt1 | contig 12479 bp, 4 predicted proteins | sample COG_12_FD_184756 | JGI IMG/M metagenome (GOLD analysis project Ga0209567, IMG submission 184756) | Pelagic marine sediment microbial communities from the LTER site Helgoland, North Sea, for post-phytoplankton bloom and carbon turnover... | ecosystem: Environmental > Aquatic > Marine > Neritic...
AATCCGCGGGCACTACGACATCCCGCGCGACGAGAACCTTCAGCTCAGCGAGTTTCCGACACTGGCGCACGTCGTCGGCTTCGTTCGCGATCGGCGGCCCGGCCAGCCGGTCGCCGCAGCGGCGGCAGAAGAACCGCTTGCCGACGTGCTGCCGATTGACTCCGGCAGTACCGATGACGCCGCCATCCGCCAACGCGTGCTGGCAATCGTCGGCGAGATGACCGGTTATCCCGAGGACATGCTGGACATGGACCTCGACCTCGAGGCCGACCTTGGCGTCGACACGGTTAAACAGGCGGAGATATTTGCTGCCCTGCGCGAGGCTTATGACATTCCGCGCGATCCGGACCTCAGGCTCGGTGATTTTCCGACCCTGACCCATGCCCTGCAGTTCGTGAAGGATCGTATGCCGGCCGGCGACGCTACCGCGCAACCGGCCGCGGAAACAGCCCCGGCCGTGACGATGCCGGAAGCGTCCAAAGTGGCTGACATCGAGACGGCCAACCAGGTCCCGCGTCGTGTGCCGACTGCAGTCTGGCGGCCTTCGCTCGATTTGTGCAAGCCCACCGGCGTCGAGTTCATCGAAGGAATGCGCGTGATCGTGATGCCGGACAACGGCGGTGTCGGGCGCGCGCTGATCGAACGGCTCGAGAAACGAGACGCCGAGGTGCTCGTCCTCGATCCGGACAACGACAGCGTTGCGATCGGCAAGCAGGTTGCCGCGTGGGCGAGTGAGGGAGCCATCTCCGGCCTGTACTGGCTGCCCGCGCTCGATGCGCACGAGGCTATCGCTGAGATGGATGAAGCGGCGTGGCAGGCTGCCACGGACCTGCGAATCAAGGCGCTCTATGAAGCTGTTCAGCCGTTATACGAGCAGCTGCAATCGAGCGAGCACTTCCTCGTTGCTGGGACCCGCCTGGGCGGCCGTCACGGCTACGACGCGAACGGAGCAAGCAATCCGCTCGGCGGCGCCGTGTGCGGTTTCGTCAAGTCGTTCAAACGAGAGCGCAACGACGTACTGTGCAAGGTTGTCGACTTCGCGCAGAGTCGCAAGACGGCAGCACTTGCCGAGCAGCTCATCGCGGAAACGCTCGGCGACCCAGGCGTAGTAGAGGTCGGAATTCACGACGACGCACGTTGGTCGATAGGCCTGCGCGAGATACCCTGCGACGGATCAACGACGGGCTTCGAGCTCGGCGGCGATTCGGTGTTTATCGTGACGGGTGCCGCGGGTAGCATCGTTTCCGCAATCGTCGCCGACCTCGCGACTGCAAGCGGCGGCACGTTCCACTTGCTGGATCTGGCGGCCAATCCCGATCCGACAGATCCTGATATTGCCCGCTTTGTCGCGGACCGTGACGGTCTCAAGCGCGAAATCTTCGAGCGCATCAAGGCCGGTGGCGAAAGAGCGACGCCGGCAATGGTGGAAAAGGAGCTGGCGCATATCGAACGTGCGGAAGCCGCGCTATCTGCGATCGAGGCAATCGAGAGAGCGGGCGGCGAAGCGTACTACCATTCGGTCGACCTGACCGACAGCGCCGCACTCAGTGCAACGATGGAAACGATCCTGGCGCAACACGAGCGTGTCGATGTACTCATGCACGCGGCCGGCGTCGAGATAAGCCACTTCCTGCCCGACAAACCACGCAGCGAGTTCGACCTCGTGTTCGACGTCAAGAGCAGCGCATGGCACAGCCTGATGCGGGCCATAGGCGATACGCCGCTGGGTGCCGCGGTCGTGTTCAGCTCGGTCGCCGGACGCTTCGGTAACGCCGGGCAAACGGACTACAGCGCTGCTAACGACTTCCTGACGAAATGCGTCATGGGCTTTGCCAGCAGCCGGCCTGAAACCCGTGGTCTGGCGATCGACTGGACCGCATGGGGCGGCATCGGTATGGCAACGCGGGGTTCAATCCCGACGATGATGGCGGCGGCTGGTATTGACATGCTGCCGCCCGAAGCCGGGATCCCCGTCGTTCGTCGTGAACTGACGCAGGGTCCGATCGCATCGGAGCTCGTCGTTGGCGAGCGCCTCGGTGTCCTGATCGAAGAATGGGACGACACGGGTGGTGTCGATGTCGAGCGCCTTATGGAGGGCGCGAAACGCGGACCGATGCTGGGCAATATCGTTGGCATCAGCCTTGCCAAGGGCCTGATCGTGGAGACCGAACTCGACCCTCAGGACCAGGCATTCCTCAACGATCATCGTATCGAGGGCACGCCGGTGCTTCCGGGCGTAATGGGCCTCGAAGCGTTCGCGGAACTCGCGACGCTGGTGCTACCGGACTATCACGTGGAATCGATCGACGACGTGCATTTCCTCGCTCCGTTCAAGTTCTACAAGGACGAACCCCGAAAAGTACGGTTGGCGGCGCAGGTCGTTGAAATCGACGGCCAGATCGCCGCGTACTGCACGCTCGAAGGGGAACGCGTAATCAAGGCCCAGCCGGAACCGGTCGTGACGACTCACTTCACGGCGATCGTGCGCCTGACACAGGGCAAGCCCGACTCCTACCAGGTCGAGGAGCCGCGGGTCAGAGCCGTTGCTGCCATCGATTCCGACACCGTGTACGACGTGTACTTCCATGGGCCCGCGTACCAGGTGCTCGAGAGCGCCTGGAGCGGCGATTTCGACACGGCCGTTGGTCGGTTGGCAAACGGCCTGCCCGCGAACCACAGCCCCGCGGATTTGCCGACGCAAATTGCGCCTCGGCTCATCGAGCTGTGTTTCCAGACCGCCGGGATGTACGAACTCGGGGTCGACGGGCGCTTCGGTCTGCCGTCGAAGATCGGGCGCGTGGCCAAGCTCAGAGAGCCGAGCGTCGTGAAGTCGCAGCTGTATACCGTTGTCCGTCACAGCAACGGAGGGACAGGCTTCGATGCCGATGTCGTTGACGAGTCGGGCAATGTGTACATGCGACTCGAGGACTATCATACGGCCGAACTTCCAGGCGCGGCCGAAGCGGTGCCGATCGATCCGATTCGGGCCGTGTTCAGGTCCGATTAGATGACAGCGCGCTCGATTCGCCGAATCGCTATCGTTAACCGCGGTGAAGCGGCCATGCGCCTCATCCACGCGGTCAGGGAATACAATGTCGAGCACGACGTCGATATTCAGACGATCGCGCTGTACACGGACCCTGAGCGGCAGGCGATGTTCGTGCGCGAGGCTGACGAAGCGATCTGCATTGGTCCGGCCACGTTCACGGACGAGAGTGACGGGCAGCGTAGAAACGCCTATCTCAACTACGCCGCTATCGAGCAGGCGCTCGTCGAGAAACAGGCCGACGCCGTCTGGGTGGGTTGGGGATTCGTCGCCGAACACCCGGACTTTGCCGAGCTTTGCGAAGAGAAACTCCGTCTGACCTTCATCGGTCCGGATGCCGACTGCATGCGTCGGCTCGGCGACAAAATTACGTCCAAGCAGATGGCCGAGCAAGCCGGCGTTCCCGTTGCTCCGTGGAGCGGTGGCCCGGTCCACAACATCGAAGAAGCACGCGCGCAGGCCGAGACGATCGGTTTGCCATTGATGATCAAGGCCACAGCGGGTGGGGGCGGGCGCGGCATCCGCATGGTCCGTTCCGCGGAAGAACTCGACGAGGCCTTCAGGCGCGCGAGTTCGGAGGCTCTCGGGAGCTTCGGCGATGCCACGGTATTCATGGAGCGTCTCGTCGAAGGCGCAAGACACATCGAAGTGCAGGTTATCGCGGACACCCACAACAACGTCTGGTCCGTGGGTGTGCGCGACTGTTCCGTGCAGCGGCGCCACCAGAAACTCATAGAGGAATCGTCGTCCCCGGTGCTTTCGGACGAGCAGGAAGAAAGCATCAAGGATGCTGCGGCCAGGCTATGCCGCGAAGCCGGCTACCGCAACGCGGGCACGGTCGAGTTCCTGTATGAACCCCGTACGCGCGAATTCGCGTTCATGGAGGTCAATGCGCGCTTGCAGGTCGAGCATCCTGTCACCGAAGCAAGCACCGACCTCGACATGGTCAAGCTACAGATTCACGTCGCAATGGGAGGTGTACTCGAAGGTGAGCCGCCCCAGAAGCGTGGCACGGCGATCGAGATCCGACTCAACGCCGAGGACCCGGACGCAGAGTTTGCGCCGGCCCCGGGTCGGATCGAGCTGCTGCGGCTTCCGACAGGTGCCGGCGTTCGCGTGGACACGGGTGTCGAGACCGGCGATACAATCCCTGCCGAGTTCGACTCCATGATTGCGAAGATCATCGCTCATGGCCGTGACCGCAACGAGGCTTTGTCACGGTTGCGCCGCGCGTTGTCGGAACTTGGCGTGGTCGTGAGAGGCGGCACGACGAACCGTGCCTTCTTGCTCGAGTTGCTGGGAATGCCCGAGGTCATCGATGGATCGGCCGACGTTGGCTGGTTGGATCGTGATCCGCCGTCCGCCTGGGAGCGCCAGGCACCCGATGGCGAAATTGCTGTCGCGCTGGCCGGGATACACGTGTACGAGCAGCAATTTGATGCCGAACGCAAAATGTTTCTTGCGTCGGCCGCTCGGGGCCGTCCGCGGATTCGCCCCGAGGTCGGACGGGCTGTGGAGCTGCGGCATAACGGCAACCTCTACAAGCTACGGGTCTACCGCTACGGGAACAATTCGTATCGCGTCGATGTCGACGGTCACTCGCTGCGACTGAATGCCGAATCCCTGGGTGCCTTCGAGCGCCGAGTCTCCTGCAGGGGCAAGCTTTACCGCACGCTCAGTATTCACGACGGTGTTGCGTACGTTATCGAGGTCAACGGCACACCGCACCGCGTGCTGCGTGACGATGGTGGCACCGTTCGCGCACCGTCGCCTTCCGTCGTGGTGTCGATCAAGGTGAAAGCAGGCGATACCGTGGCCCGTGGCGATACACTCGCAATCCTGGAGGCCATGAAGCTCGAGATGCGGGTTGCCTCGCCTTTCACCGGAACGATCAAACAGGTCGTCGTTGCCGAGAACGAACATCTGGATGCTGGCGCACCAATCCTGCGGCTGCGCGCCGAAGGCACCGCCGAGGAAGATTCGGGCACGGATCGTTTGATGTTCGACGACTATTCACTGCTATCCGATGAGGAACTCAGCATTGGTGATCGCTGCCATGCGAGCATGGAGGAACTGCAACAACTGATACTCGGTTACGACGTCGACAGCCAGGATGCCGAGCGCCTGATCGAACGACGTGACTTGCTTTGCACAGATGTTCGGGCTGGCGATCCGGTGCTGCGCGACGACGAAGACCTGCTGTTGAGACATTTCGCGGACGTCTGTGCGCTGTCACTGCGTGAGCCTGCGGCGCTGGCGACAAATCTGCCGGCCGTGACGCAACCCTCGCGACAGGAATCGTTCTTCATCTATCTGCGAGAGCTGGAACTCAAAGGTGGTGGCCTTTCCCGTCATTTCATCGAGGACCTGAAGACGGCGCTTGCGCATTACGGTATCGAGGACCTGGAGCCGACACTTCAGCTCGAAGAGGCGCTCCTGTGGATGCACAAGGCGCACTCGCGGGTCGAGCAGCAGATTCCCGCCGTGCTGTCGATCCTCGACCGCCGACTGCGTCATGCCGACGTGTTGCTGCCGCTCGCGGACGACGGCTTTCGGGTGCTTCTCGATCGCCTGGTCGTAGTAAGCGCGGGTCGCTACCCGGCCGTTTCGGATCTGGCACGCGAAGTGCGCTACGAGTACTTCGACAAGCCGCTGTTCAATGCGACACGGCAGGAAGTTTATGCGGAAGCAGTCCGACGCATGGACTATCTTGGCGGGAACCCCGAGGCGGAAGATCGCGACGAGGTCATGAACGCGCTCGTCGAATGCCCGCAGCCATTGCTGACAGTGCTGTCCAATCGCTTCGTCAGCGGCGAGGCGTCGATGCGTGCGTTAGCACTCGAGTGCCTGACGCGGCGCCATTACCGCATCCGCGACCTCGAGTCATTACGCGTCACGCACGTCGACGGACACACCTTCGTTACGGCAGAGTACGACCACGAGGGCAAGCGCATTACGCTGATAACAACGCACGCCCACTACGAATCGCTTGAGGAGTCCGGCAAGGCGGCCGTAGAAGTCATTCGCGAAACGCCGCTCGACCACGGAATCGTGCTGGACTTTTACGTTCATCGCGAGCAGCGGGAGGAGAGCGAGCAGGATACGCTCGATAACGTCCGCCAGGCGATAGATGCTATTCCGTTCCCGCGCGCGATACGACGTATTGTCACCTCTGTACGCATTCCGGGAACGGGTCTGGGTATGACCGGGCAGCGCTTCTTTACCTGGCGGCCCTCCGACAGTGGTTACTGGGAAGAGGCCTCGTATGGCGGCTTGCATCCGATGATGGCGAAGCGCCTGCACCTGTGGCGTTTCGAAAACTTCGATCTGAAGCGCTTGCCGTCGGTCGAGGATGTCTACCTGTTCCAGGCGACGGCCAAAGAAAATCCGAACGATGAACGCCTGTTTTCTGTAGCCGAGGTCCGCGACCTGACCGCCGTTCGCGACGATGACGGGCGGCTCGTGGCGCTGCCCTATCTGGAGCACAAGTTCCAGCAGGCGCTGGCCGGGATACGCATATTCCAATCGCAGCGTCCGGTGCGCAAGCGTCTGTACTGGAACCGCGTGCTGCTTTACGTGTGGCCGGTGCTGAATCTGACGTCGGCCGAGCGCTCGAGGATCATCCGCAAGCTCCTGCCGGCTACCCGCGGCCTGGGACTCGAGCAGGTACGGCTTCGTGGCAATATGGCGCGGCGTCACGGCGAAGAGCCACGCGACACGATCATGCAGATCTGGAACCCGTCCGGCCACGGACCGACCATAGAACTCCTCGAGCCGCGGTCGCACGCGATGGAACCACTGACGCCTTACCGGCAGAAGATGGTCAAGATGCGGCAACGTGGGCTGATGTACCCCTACGAAATCGTCCGGATCATGACGCCGGATCGAGCGCACGATTCCGACTTTCCGCCAGGTGAGTTTATCGAGTACGACATTAGCGACGATGGGCAGCTCGAGCCTGTCGACCGGAAACCCGGGGGCAATACGGCCAGCATCATCGTTGGCCTGATAAACAACGTCACGGAAAAGTACCCCGAAGGCATGACACGAGTCATTGTCCTCGGCGATCCGACGAGCGGTATGTGTCCGCTGGCGGAAGGGGAGTGTTCGCGCATCATCGCGGCGATCGATATGGCGGAGAAACTCGGCGTGCCCGTGGAATGGTTCGCCGTGTCGGCTGGCGCGAAGATCGCGATGGACAGCGGCACCGAGAACCTCGACTGGACTGCGAGCGTGCTGCGCCGCCTGATCGAGTTCACCCAGGCCGGCGGTGAAGTCAATTTGATCGTTTACGGAATCAATGTCGGCGCCCAGTCTTACTGGAACGCCGAGTCCACGATGCTGATGCACACACGTGGCATCCTGATCATGACGCCGCAGGGCGCCATGGTGCTCACCGGGAAACAGGCGCTGGACTACTCGGGCGGGGTTTCTGCCGAGGACAACCTCGGGATTGGCGGCTACGATCGCATCATGGGACCGAATGGGCAGGCGCAGTACTGGGCAGCGGATCTCGAGCATGCCTGCACGATCCTGTTGCAGCACTACGATCACAGCTATCGCCTGAACGGCGAGCGCTTTCCGCGCAAGGCCGAGTCGAGGGATCCGGTCGACCGCGACATCACACAGTACCGCTATGGCGCAGGCGGGGCGGACGACTTCGCGACAATCGGCGAGATCTTTTCCGACGAACACAATCCCGGCCGCAAGAAACCGTTCGAAATGCGCCGCGTTATGCGCGCCGTCGTTGACCAGGACCATGAGCCGCTGGAGCGATGGTCGGCGATGCGCGATGCGGAGATTGGCGTTGTCTGGGATTCACACCTCGGCGGCTGGCCCGTGTGTCTGATCGGCATAGAATCGCGGCCGCTGCCGAGAGCGGGGTTCGTACCCGCCGACGGCCCTGACCACTGGACGGCAGGGACGTTGTTTCCGAGTTCGTCGCGCAAGGTGGCGCGCGCGATCAACGCAGCGTCGGGCAACCGCCCTGTCGTCATACTTGCCAATCTTTCCGGCTTCGACGGATCGCCGGAATCGATGCGTGAATGGCAGCTCGAGTACGGCGCTGAAATTGGTCGAGCCGTGGTCAACTTCAAAGGCCCATTTATCTTTGTTGTCGTCTCGCGCTACCACGGCGGTGCATTCGTCGTGTTCTCGAAGTCGTTGAACGAGAGCATGCAGGTCGCTGCACTCGAAGGTGCCTACGCATCGGTTATCGGTGGTGCGCCGGCGGCGGCAGTAGTTTTCGCGCGGGACGTGCGACGTGAGGCCAATGCGGACCCGCGGATCGTCGCCCTACTCGACGAGCTAAATGCCGCTGATGGATCGGAACGTGCGCGCCTGCATGCGGAGTTCGATCAGTTGCTCAAGCAGGTGCGGATCGAAAAGCGTGCGGAACTCGCCGAGAAGTTCGACGCCATCCATTCGGTGCAGCGTGCACGGGACGTAGGCTCCATCGACGAAGTCATTGCGCCGCAACGGCTGCGCAGGTACCTGATCGAAGCGATAGAGCGAGGCGTCGATCGCGAAATTACGGCTGGTCTCGGGTCGGCGGCCAGTTCACCGACTCGTCAATGAAGAACCTGCGATATGCACTTCAGGATCGCGACCAGCTGCCAGAACGACTCGACTGGTTGACGCCTGAGGAACGCGCTCGTTACGAGGGATTCCGTTTCGATAAACGGCAGCAGGACTGGTTGCTGGGTCGGTGGGCAGCAAAGCAGGCGCTGCTGGAACTTATGGAGCTACCGCAGTCTGAGATCACTCGCTTCGAGATTCTTTCGGCGTCGAGCGGCGCACCGGTAGCGAGCCTCGACGGCAAACCGTACGACACCGGACTGAGCATCAGCCATAGCAACGGGCGCGCTTTCTCGGTTGTGTCGAGCGAGACGACTGATTTGGGCTGCGACGTCGAGCTTGTTGAGCCACGGAGTGCGGCGTTCGTCGACACCTTCTTCACGGCGGCGGAACGCGAGCGCGTTCAACGCGCCGCGGCGGAATATCGCGACATACTGGTCACGATGATCTGGAGCGCCAAGGAGAGCACACTCAAGGCGCTGCGCACCGGGTTAAAAGTCGATACGCGCAGCGTCGAGGTAATCGATGACAGTGCCGGTGAGGACTGGCGTGTCGCCCGGGCAGTCGTTGCGGATGCCGGTGAGTTCAGCTGCCTGTGGCGCCTCGATGACAAGTTCGTACTGAGCATCGCGACGCGCGATCCTGTTACGCCATCGACCGGCTGCCTCAGTTGCGGCTAGAATGTGTCGTCCGCCCGCGGGATTCTCTGGCCCCGCGCGCTGGCACGATATGAGAAAACGCTTGGGACAACTCGGTTCTCTCCGGGCAGCCGGCTTGCTGGCTGCCCCGCTCGTCATGCTCGTCGTGCTCGTGGGCTGCAGCACCACGCCCCCCACCAATGTCGAGGATATCTGCGCGATCTTCGGGGAGAAGAGCCGCTGGTACCGCGCCGCCAAGAAGTCCGAGGAGCGCTGGGGCACGCCGATCCACGTGCAACTCGCGATTATTCGCCAGGAGTCGACGTTCAAGTTCAACGCTCGGCCGCCGCGCAAGAAAGTCCTGGGGTTCATTCCATGGAAGCGGCCGTCGAACGCCTATGGTTACGCGCAGGCGCTCGAGAGCACCTGGGCGGCGTACAAGAAAGACACGGGGCGACGCGGCGCCGACCGGGACGATTTCTCCGACGCGATCGATTTCGTCGGCTGGTATACCGACCAGTCCTATAGTGTCGCCGGCATCTCGAAGTGGGACCCGTACAACCAGTACCTCGCCTATCACGAAGGCCAGGGCGGCTGGCTCAGGAAGTCGTACCGCTTCAATGGCAAGCTCAAAGGGATCGCACGCAGTGTCGACTACCGGGCAAAAGAATGGGGCGCGCAGCTGAAGCGTTGCGAGGACGACCTGGACGATGGTTGGTGGATATTCTGACGACGGGTTCTCTGCGTACTCGCAAGTTGCAAGCGGCACATTGATCACCTCCTGGTGACCCAAAATGGTCGGGGCGTTAACGTTACGGCGTGAAAATGTTCGCCCTGATCTCGCGCAACCAGGGAACAGTACTCATATCCATCGGATTGGTGATTACCGCGGCGCGACCGTTACTGCTCATTGCGAACTCCAGCTCTGTGCCATCGCGCAAGCCGATCGGCGTGATGACGCTCCAGGCACCGGCGAGCACGTCGAAGTGGCGCGCCTTGAGCTCGCCACCCTGTATCCACACGGCGATTGCGTCGCCCGCTGCGTCCTTACCGACTCGTAATTCATCGACGTCAGAAACACCATCATCGATATTTATCGTCTCCACTGCGCCCCACGCACTTAGGGTCGCATCGTAAAGCGACGCCGATGCGATGCGCTTTGAGTTATCGGTCGGATCGGTAGGTTGCCAGGTCACAACTGCGTTCCCCGCCGCGTCGATGGCCACATCCGGCCAGGACGTGTAGATGCTCTGAGAATAGATTGTTTCTGGCGAGCCCCAGCTATCCGTCAGCGGATCATAGCGAACCGTATCGACAGACCAGTCGGTGCCGCCACCAACTGCATTGCGTGTCTGTTCCCAGACAGCAACCGCCACACCGTCTGCATTCACCGCCAGGTCGACCCGCTCGGCGCTTTCCCAGTCCTGAATGTCGGTATGGCCGACGGCTACCGCGGCCGTCCAGCCACCGCCGGTGCGGCGGCTTGCATACAAGGTTGGATTACTCGGACCTCCAGCGGTCTGCCCGGGATCGTAAGGCTTCGTGTCCTGCAACCAGACAATGGTGAAGTTCCCCTGCCCGTCTGCTCCGATAGCCGGCTCCTGCACGTTGCGTATCGAGTTACTCTGTGCGGTCGCAGTGCCCCAGCTGCCACTCACGACATCAAAGTGGTTGGCCCAGATAACCGAATTATCCTGGATCCAGCTTGCGACGACGTTGCCCTCAGCGTCGACGGCGATGTCCATACCGTGCATGAAGGTGAAGTCGGCGAGATTGATGCCATCTATTTGCTGCGGCGAACTCCAGGCTCCGCCGCTATAGCGTCGAACCCAGACCGTTGCGTTGAGCCAGAAATTATCGGGATCAAAGCCGCGTAGTAAGTAGCTAACGGTTACGTCGCCATTCGGCGCCACGACTGCCCTTGGGCTGAATGCCGAGGGACCCGCCAGGATCTCCGGTACCCCCCAAAGCCCGTTCGAGAAGCGATTAACCATGACTCGGGCAGTATCCCTGTCACTACCCTCTTCGACCCAGACAGCTGCCGCCGCACCATCATCGTTGATGTCGACATCACCGACGAAGTGGTCGGTATCGAAGAAATTGAACGGTGTGTTGATCAGCTCTTGTCCCGACCAACCCGCAACCGGCGCGCTGGGAGTCGTGGAGACTTCCGTCGATGCCTGCCCTTCGCCACCTGCATTGACCGCAGTCACCACAAAATAGTGGGCCGTTCCAGCCGTCAACGACGAAAGTATGTGCGGACTCGTCACCCCTGCTATCCGCATACCGGTCTGCGGTGTTACACCTGCCGATGTACTCCAGTAGAGCGTGTAACTGTCAGCGCCGTTGACCACGTCCCAGCTGAGCTGTGCACCCTGAACCAGTGGGGAGACGTTCAAGCCCGTCACTTGTTGGGGTGACGATATTTGTGGCGTTGCTGACATTTCTGTCGACGCTGCGCCTTCTCCCACCGCGTTTTCAGCGGTGACAATGAAATAATAAGGTGTGCCGTTCGTCAGGCCAGTCAGTGAGTGCGGGCTGGACACGCCTGCAATAGGGGTCCCGTTCTGTGTTGTTACACCGCTCGATGTGGCCCAGTAAAGATTGTAGCTGGTTGCGCCGGTGACCGGGTTCCAGCCGATATCGACAACGCTGTCGCCGGCACTCGCACTAATTCCGGACGGCGCGCGTGGTGGCGCGTCGTTCGTCGTGGTGGTTCCTCCCGAACCGGAGGAACCGCAGGCCGCCAGTACAAGCGGCGCACAGCACAGCAACGTCAAATACAGTTTCTGACGAAGTGAAGTCATGATCATCTGGCGTTCCTTCCTTCAGAACGCTGAAGGCGCATTGGGATAGGTGTAATCAGGCAGCCTGCCATCCAGAAACACTATCCAATTCACGGCCTTTTAGATGCGATACCGGTCACGACACGTTGAAGTTCTTGTGACACTAGTCACGTTTTCAGCATTACGGCATCTGCTCTTTATCCCGGGCGTCTCGTCGACGCGTTAGAGCCCTCTGCCCTTCGTCAGTTTCCGAACAACAACCACAACAGCAGGTGCCCCGGCAGTTGCAGCACCAGTGGCACCGCAATCATCAGCACTAGCATGTGCTGTAACGGCGTGAGGTTTGCGCCCGCGGCGAACGGAAATCGGTATACATGATTGATGTTCGGTTCCGGTTTTGTCAGCCAGCGCGTCAGCGGCAGCACGAGCCAT
>Ga0209567_10001400_pt1 | contig 12472 bp, 8 predicted proteins | sample COG_12_FD_184756 | JGI IMG/M metagenome (GOLD analysis project Ga0209567, IMG submission 184756) | Pelagic marine sediment microbial communities from the LTER site Helgoland, North Sea, for post-phytoplankton bloom and carbon turnover... | ecosystem: Environmental > Aquatic > Marine > Neritic...
ATCCGTCGATATCGATAACGATGGCACGATTCGCATCGCGTCCGTGGATGGCGCTTCCGGCGCTGAAGCCCGTCGTCGCATCGAGTTGATCACGGCTGACGTCGAAGTCGGTACGATCTACGAGGGTAAGGTTGCCCGCCTGATGGACTTCGGGGCGTTTGTCACGATTCTGCCCGGCAAGGACGGACTTGTGCACATCTCTCAGATCTCGAACGAACGGGTCGAGAAGGTCAGCGACAAGCTGGCCGAAGGCGATGTCGTCAAGGTCAAGGTGCTCGAGGTTGACCGCCAGGGTCGCGTTCGCCTGTCAATGAAAGAGGTTGACGCCGCCTAAGCAAGGCACGCCTCAGGGCCCGCAGGCCTGATCGGAACCAAGGCCGGACCCTCGGGTTCGGCCTTTTTTTATAATCCTGGCATCGCGGCATGCGGCTCGAGGAATTCGAGGACGCGTCCCGGCAGATAATACGATGGGCGCCAGGGCGGCCCACCGTCGATGAAGCCCACGTGGCCGCCCGCATCCGCGACCTCCAGTGTCACGTCCTCGGACAGCAGGTCCTCGTCAGGAATGATGCTCTTCGACATGAAAGGGTCGTCTATCGAATTGATGATGAGTGTCGGAGTCTCGATGTCCTTCAGGTAATGGACGGAACTGCAACGGTCGTAGTAGTCCTGCTTGCCCTCGAAGCCGTGTAACGGTGCCGTAACGGCGTCATCGAACTCGGCGAAGGACCTGGCGGACATGGCGCGTTCCCAGTTGAAAGCCGCGGTATGAGGGTCAAATTTGCGCCGGACCGAGTTTTTCATGCTTTTTAGAAGGTATCGCTGGTAAATCTTTGAAAAACCACTATTTAAGGTCTCAGCACATTCGTGTAAGTCCAGGGGTACGCAAACCGCGATGGCGGCACTGAGGGGGGTCTCAAGACCCGATTCGCCCAGGTACTTCAGGAGCACATTGCCGCCCAGTGAATAACCGACAGCGAGAATCGGGCCCGGGTTCTGCGAGGCCTCACGCTCGGCCTGCAACTGATTGAGAAAATGACGCAGGTCGTTGGTTTCGCCCGCATGGTAACGGCGCGGTAAGCGGTTACGATAATCCCCGCAGTCGCGGAAATGTAATACGCACGAGCGCCAGCCCCGGTCGCTCGTCGCGTCCATGAGCATTCGCGCATAGGCCGATTCTGCAGAACTCTCGAGGCCATGCAGTATGACCAACAGGGGCGCCGTGTCGGGCACCGTATCGGCGTCCACAAGCCAGTCGACCGCGGTTACGTCACCATCGGGTAGCTCCAGCTGTTCGCGACGCAGTGACGGCCTCGATCGCCACGCCCAGGGCATGCTCGGGTAGATGGTTTGGGCGTGCCGGTTGCGGAGCCACCGGGCGGGTTGGAACCTGCTTTTGATAATGCGTTTTTCAGTACTTTCTGACGTCATCGCACGAATAATTTCGCGTTTGGAGCGGCTTGTGAGCTACCTTTGTGCAATCGGCAAAAAAAAGGCCCCCCGCTTGCACAGGGGGCCCGCCGTGGAGTGATTACTCCTTCAGGCTTTGCAACAGGGGGCGGGGGAGCGTATCCCCGTTGCAGGATTGAAGCTAGGCTATCTATGGGGTTGATGTCAAGGCGATTCGGCACTTATCGCTGTGACTCCTCGCAGCTGATCGGGGCGCCAGTTTTCGACGGCCCAGCTCCAGATGTCGGTAAGTTCGCTGTCGGCCAGATCGTGCGGCGGATCCTGGCGCAGGGCGCACAGCGCGTCAACGAGTGTGGGGCCAATCGTATCCAGCGAAATGCCGGGGGCGCCCGTTAGTTTGCTGAGCTTGTCGCCATCGGGATGGGTAATGACCGGTATGTGCATGTAGGCGGGGCTACGGTACCCGAGCAGCCGCTGCAACCAGATCTGCCGGGGCGTCGAATCCATGATATCGATTCCCCGAACCACTTCACTGATTCCCTCTATCGCGTCATCGACGACGACGGCCAGCTGGTAGGCGATCAGGCCGTCGCGTCTGCGAATAACGAAGTCCCCGGACTCCGATTCGAGCCGCTGGGTCTGCGGCCCCTGCAGCACATCGTCGAACGAGATGGGTGAGTCATCGACGCGGATCCGGACAGCGGTCTCGGCAGCATCGCAGCCATTGCGGCAGGTTCCAGGATAGATGACCCCTAACGGTCCGCGTGGTTCGTCCGCCAGGTCGCGCCGGGAACAACCGCAGGGGTATGCGAGCCCCCGATCGAGCAGGTCAGCTACAGCCGCGTCGTGCAGGGCCCGGCTTTCACTTTGATAGATGACGTCGCCGTCCCACTCGAACCCGTAACGATCGAGCGCATCGAGAATGCTCTGTGTTGCACCGGGTTCTTCGCGAGGCGGGTCTATGTCCTCGACTCGAAGCAACCACCGGCCGTCATTTACCCTGGCCTGCAGGTAACTGGCTACGGCCGCCACGAGCGAGCCGAAGTGGAGGGGACCGGTCGGTGACGGCGCGAACCGGCCGACATAGCGGGCGGCTTCGCGCTTCAACGTCGGTTGTCCGGGCTACCGGTAACGGTCGTCCCGGTCGCGGAACTGACGCTCCGCCAGCTCGCGACGCTCCTGAGCCTCGAGACAGAGCGTGGCTACGGGTCGTGCTTCGAGGCGCTTGAGACCGATCTCCTCGCCCGTCTCGTCGCAGAAGCCATAAGACCCCTCGTCGATCCTGAGCAAAGCCGAGTCGATCTTGCGAAGGAGTTTGCGCTCCCTGTCACGAGTCCGAAGTTCGAGCCCGAACTCCGATTCCTGCGTAGCGCGGTCATTAGGATCCGGGAAGTTGGCCGCTTCGTCCTGCATGTGGTGCACGGTACGGTCGACCTCGAACATGAGTTCACGTTTCCAGGCCGACAGGATGTTCTGGAAATGCTCGAGCTGATCATCGCTCATGTACTCTTCGCCGCGCTTGGGCTTATATGGCGCGATCCCGTGGATCGGGCCTGACAGGAGGTCGCCCTTGGGCCGAGCACGTCGCACCGGAGCCTTGCGGGCAGCTGCCTTCTTCCTGGCAGGTGCCTTCTTGCGCGAAACAGTCTTCTTGCGGCTGGCCGTCTTCTTACGGACCGATGCCTTCTTCTTCGCTACTTTCTTCTTGGCTGGTTTCTTCCTGGAGGCCGGTTTCTTGCGGGCCGGAGCCTTCTTTTTCGAGGCTTTCTTTTTGGCTACCTTCTTCTTCGTGACCTTCTTCTTGGCAGCCGCCTTCTTCCTGGCAGGAGCTTTCTTCCTGGTCGTTACCTTCTTGCGGACGACTTTCTTCTTTGTCGTCTTGCGCTTCGCGACGGTCTTGCGAGAGGTCGTGGTCTTCTTCCGCTTTTTGCTCGCGGCTTTCTTTGCGGGCATCTTTGACTCCTGCCGGGGAGAGAAAAGGCGGGGATTATACATGGCTTACGGCTGCATGGAAGGGTTATTTTTCGGCACATTGCGCGGCCGCATCAGAACCCCGCGAGACCGCGGCAGTACTGGTTTCCGGACACCCTGTCTTTTTTTGGCGACAATCGTTTTATTGCCGGAATTACATTACACTAGCCAACTTTTACGGGATATTGGCCGACACCACCCATGCGATTAAGCAAGATCAAGCTCGCTGGCTTTAAATCCTTCGTCGACCCCACCACCATTACCTTTCCGAGCAGCCTCGTGGGCGTCGTCGGGCCCAATGGCTGTGGCAAGTCGAACGTGATCGACGCCGTACGATGGGTCATGGGCGAGAGCTCTGCGAGCCGTTTGCGTGGCGACTCGATAACGGACGTCATTTTCAATGGTTCGAGCTCGCGCAAACCGGTTGGTGCGGCGTCCGTCGAGCTGCTTTTCGACAACAGTGAGACGACGCTGGAAGGTCAGTATGCCAAGTACGCGGAAATCTCGATTCGTCGGGAAGTCAGCCGCGACGGCATTTCCACCTATTTCCTGAACGGCACTCGCTGCCGCCGCAAGGACATTACCGGAGTGTTCCTCGGCACGGGTCTTGGCCCGCGCAGCTACTCGATTATCGAACAGGGAATGATTTCGCGAATGATCGAGGCGAAGCCTGAGGAAATGCGAGTCTTCCTCGAAGAAGCGGCCGGCATCTCCAAGTACAAGGAACGGCGCCGTGAGACGTCGAACCGCATCAAGCACACCAAGGAGAACCTGGATCGCCTGCTGGATGTGCTCGATGAGGTCGAGAAACAGATCAAGCACCTCGATCGACAGGCCAAGACGGCGGAACGATATGGGCGCTACAAGGAAGTCGAGCGCAGGACCAGCGCTGAGCTGCTGGCACTTCGCGCCCAGGATCTCGACGACCGGGCCGATGCGGCCAGCTCCGGCCTGTCCGAGCGCAAGACCAGGCTTGAAGCTGCGATCGCGGAGCAGCGTAGCCTCGAGGCATCCCTCGAAGACACACGTGTCCGCCAGGCTGAATGCACCGACGAGTTCAACGTCGTTCAGGGTCGTTACTACAAGGTAGGTTCGGAAATTGCGCGTCTCGAGCAATCCATCGAGCACGCGCGTGAGCTGCGGGAGCGACAGGAGCAGGACCTTGAGCAAGCGGTGCTCGGCGCGTCCGAGATTGCGCAGCATATCGACCAGGACCAGACCGAGATCGAACAACTCGAGCTGACGCTCAGCGAGCTGGTTCCCGGGCTGGAGCAGGCGCGCCATAGCGAGCAAGCGTCGTCCGCGTCATTGCAAAAGGCAGATGCGGCGCTGGCAGACTGGCAGGTTCAGTGGGACGCGCATTCGCTCAGGCACAATGACGCGCTGCGGCAGCAAAATGTCGAACACACGCGCGCGGAGCAGATCGAGTCGCGGTTGCAGAGCTTCTCGGAGCGACGTCGCAAGCTCGAAGATGCACAGTCCTCCGCAAGCCCGGAGGAGCTCAAGCGCAAGCACGATGAGCTCGCCGAACAGGAATTGCGTAAACGTCAGGCGAAAGAAGAGTTCGACAGGCACCTCTCGGACATAGCTGAGAAGATCCGGAAGCTTCGGGAGCAGGACCAGAAGTTGACGCAACTCGTCGACGAGCGCCGCGCAGTGCTGCAGGCCGCGAACGGCAAGTACGCATCCCTGGAGGCCCTGCAGAACGCCGCAATGGGTGTAGGCGACGACGGCGTCAAGCGCTGGCTTGAAAACACCGGGTTTGGCAGCAACCGGCGTGTCGCCCAGATGCTTGATGTTGCAGGCGGCTGGGAGAAGGCGGTGGAGACCGTGCTGGGGCAATACCTCCAGGCTGTCTGCGTCGCGGATATCACGCCCGTGACGGAAAGCATCGCCCAGTTGCAGACAGGTTCGCTCACGGTTCTGCGCGAGCAGGCGAAAGCGGGTACGGCGGAAGCGATAGAAAACTCGCTGGCCACGAAGGTGTCCGGTGCACCCCCCGCGATCACGGGTATGTTGTCGAAAGTCCGGGTTGCGGGCTCTCTCGGAGATGCGCTGGCTCAGCGCGAGTCGCTTGGTAACGATCAGTCGGTCGTGACCGAGGACGGAATATGGCTCGGCAGGGATTGGCTGCGGGTTTCGCGTGATAAGGACGGTAAAGCCGGTGTGCTGGCCCGCGAGCACGAGATGCGCCGTATGAAGTCCGAGATGCGCGAGATGCAGGCGCGCTTCGAGAGTGCACGCAAGTTGCACAAGGATGGCCGCATGCGTCTGACTCAGCTCGAAGAGCGACGCGAAACGATGCAACAGGACGCATCGGCTCTTCTGAACGAATACTCGGAAGTCAAAGCAGCACTGGAATCGGCTCGCTACCGCATGGACCAGGCGAATGCACGCAAGGCGGCCCTGATCGAGGAGGCCGGCGAACTGCACAACGAGCGGATCTCGGCCGAAGAGCAGCTGCGTGAGTCGCAACGCATGCACGGCCAGGCGAGCGAGTCACTCGAACGCTTCAGCGCAGAGAAGGCAACCCTCGAGGCACAGCGCGAGGAACTGCGGGCCGAACTGGCACGGGTGCGGGAGCAGGCCGAGGAGGATCGCCAGACCGTACAGAACATTGCGATACAGTTTGAGAGTCGTCGGACGAGCAAGGAATCTGCGGCACAGAATCTCGTGCGCATGAAAGCGCAGCTGTCGCAATTCCGTAAACGAGAGTCGGAGATTCGCGACCAGCTTGAAAACAGCCAGACGCCGCTGGTTGACAGCAAGAAGCTGCTCGAGACACAGCTTGCCGAGCGGCTCAAGGTCGAAGAGGAACTGGCCGGGGCGCGGCAAAGCGTGGAAAAGGTCGAGAACGAGCTGCGCGAACTGGATCAGTCCCGCATGCAGATCGACCAGAAGGTCGATTCGGCACGCACGCAGGTCAGCGAAGCTGAAATGGCCGTGCAGGAACTACGGGTCCGGCGCGAAGGGTATACGGAACAATTGTCGCAGACCGATTTCCAGCTGAACCAGCTGCTCGAGGAGATGGATACCGCGGCGGATATCGACAGCTGGGAAGAAAAGCTCGAGAAGATTCGACGGCGCATCGATCGGCTGGGTCCGATCAACCTGGCCGCGATCGACGAGTTCAAAGAACAGTCCGAGCGCAAGGAATATCTCGATTCTCAGCTGGCCGATCTGAATGACGCACTGGAGACGCTCGAAGGCGCCATCCGCAAGATCGACAAGGAAACCCGAACGCGCTTCAGGGAGACCTACAACAACGTCAACGACGGATTCAAGCAACTGTTCCCGAAACTGTTTGGCGGCGGTCACGCCTACCTGGAGCTTACGGGCGATGATCTTCTCACCGCTGGCATCACTGTGATGGCTCGGCCGCCGGGCAAGCGTAACAGCACGATCCACCTGTTGTCGGGCGGCGAAAAGGCCCTCACAGCCGTGGCACTCGTGTTTGCGATTTTCGAACTCAATCCCGCGCCGTTTTGTATGCTGGACGAGGTCGATGCACCGCTCGACGATGCCAACGTCGGTCGGTTCTGCGATATCGTCAAGGACATGTCGGACAAGGTGCAGTTCGTATTCATCACGCATAACAAGGTGACGATGGAGTTGGCTCGGCAGCTGTCAGGTGTGACAATGCAGGAGCCCGGTGTCTCCAGGCTTGTATCGGTCGACCTTGATGCAGCAGTGAAGATGGCGGCGAGCTAGTTGATAATTGCGAGTCGATTGAATGGACGGTCTGCGTTGGTTGCTGTTGTTCTTTGGAATACTGGTAATCGCCGGTATCTACCTCTACAGCCGCCGGGAAAAAACTAAAACCGACAAGGGTGCCGAGGAGTTCGAGCGCGTCGAGCCGACGTTGCAAGGGCGGAAAGACCCGGATTCGGATGATGGCACGCCTGTCCAGTCGCCCGGCTTTTCGGTGGCTGAAGAGCCTGCAGAAGCCGAAGGTGAAGTGGCCCCGGATAGCACGGCGGAGACCCCGCAGCAGAAGATCGTCACGCTGCGAATCGTTGCGAGGGATAAGAAAGACTTCAAAGGCGACGAACTGATTCTGAGCATGCGCGGTATCGGGCTTAGGCATGGCAAGTTCGGTATTTTTCATCGCTACGACGGCAATGATGAATCACGAACCATCTTTAGCGCGGCGAGCCTCGTCGAGCCCGGCAGTTTCGACCTGGCAAATATCAAGGATCAACGCATCCCTGGTATCAGCCTGTTTCTCGTCTTGCCGGGTCCTGTCGATAGTGTCGAGGGGTTTGACCTCATGATGGCCGCGGCGAGGGCGCTGTCGCAAACGCTTGATGGCGAACTGCTCGATGAATCCGGCAGCACACTCAGCATCCAGCGAGAGCGCTATTTGCGAGAAGAGATCATCCAGTTTCAACACAGCAATATGGTCGCCTGAACTTCTCCGAGCCGAGTGTCATGACCGCGTCCGCAGCTATCCGCAAAAAAGTCGAATCCCTGCGCGACGAGATTCGCTATCACAATCACCGTTACCACACGCTCGACGACATTGAGATTCCGGATGCGGAATACGATCGCCTTGCTCGTGAGTTGCAGGAGCTGGAGCAGAAGTACCCTGAACTCGTAACCCCGGATTCACCAACACAGCGCGTCGGGGCGGAGCCGAGCGAGACGCTTGCGACGGTACGACACCTGCTGCCGATGCTGTCGCTCGAGAACGCGTTCGCAGAGGAGGAACTTCGAGAGTTCCATGCACGCGTCGCCGAGAAGCTCGAATTTGAAGACGGCGCTCCGGACCTTGCATATTCGGCCGAGCCCAAACTCGATGGCGCGGCCGTCAGCCTGCTTTACGAAGACGGTTCCCTCACGCGCGCAGCTACTCGCGGTGACGGCACGACGGGCGAGGACATCACGCATAACGTTCGTACCATCGAATCTGTCCCGCTGCGTCTCATAGGGGAGGGCTACCCGAGTACCCTCGAAGTGCGTGGCGAGGTTTTCATGCCGCGGGCCGGTTTTGAGGCGTATAACAAAAAGGCGCGTGAAGCCGGCGAGAAGACATTTGTAAATCCCAGGAACGCGGCGGCCGGGAGCTTGCGGCAGCTTGATCCCAGACTGACCGCGGAGCGCCCGCTTGACGTGTACATCTACTCGGTTGGGTTAACCGAAGGGGGCAATCTGCCGGAGACACACAGCGAGATCATCTCGTTGCTTCAGACGTGGGGATTGAAGACCTGCCCCGAGAGTCGCGTCGTCAAAGGTGTCGAGGGCTGCCTCGAATACTACAGGGCCATAGGCGATAAACGGGATGAGCTTGAATACGACATTGATGGCGTAGTGTACAAGGTCGACAGCATCACAATGCAGCGGGAACTCGGGTTCGTCTCACGTGCGCCGCGGTGGGCTATCGCGCACAAGTTTCCCGCACAGGAAGAGCTGACGACGGTAGAGGACGTTGAGTTCCAGGTAGGACGCACGGGCGCATTGACACCTGTCGCAAGGCTGAGGCCCGTCTTCGTCGGCGGCGTTACGGTGAGCAACGCGACGCTGCACAACATCGATGAGTTGCACCGCAAGGATGTTCGAGTTGGTGATACCGTGATCGTCCGCAGGGCCGGCGACGTCATACCGGAGGTCGTCAGTGTTATTGCGAAACGTCGACCGGCCAGGACCCGACGAGTCAAGCTACCGGATCTTTGCCCGGTCTGTGATTCGCATGTAAAGCGTGAGGACGACGAAGCAGTCGCTCGATGCACCGGTGGTCTGTTTTGCCGAGCACAGCGAACGGAGGCGCTGAAGCATTTTGTCTCGAGAAGGGCGATGGACATCGAGGGACTCGGGGCCAAGCTAATCGAACAGCTTGTTGACGAAGAGCGCATCAAGGATCCGGCCGATTTGTTTCAGCTTGAGGTTGAAGAGTTGAGTGAGCGCGAGCGTATGGGCGACAAGTCCGCTCGAAATCTCGTCGACGCAGTTGAAAAGAGCAAGGCGACGACTCTGCCGCGGTTCCTGTTCGCGCTGGGAATCCGCGAAGTCGGCGAGGCGACAGCCGGCGGCCTGGCGTCGTACTTCGGCTCATTGCCTGCGATCATTACAGCATCGGAAGATGAATTATCGAAGGTTCCCGATGTTGGACCTGTGGTCGCCAGACGGGTACGTAACTTCTTTGGCGAACAACACAATATTGACGTCATCGAACGGCTGCAGGCACATGGCGTCCAATGGACGGACACAGAGCCCATGATGACCTCCGAGGACGGGCCGTTGTCGGGTAAGACCTTCGTCATCACGGGTACCTTGCCGACTATGACGCGCGACGAGGCACGGGACCTCATTCGCAAAGAGGGCGGAAAGGTAACCGGCAACGTGTCGAGCAAAACGGACTATCTGCTCGCTGGTGCGAAGGCCGGTTCAAAGCTCGCCAAGGCCGAATCTCTCGACGTAACGATTGTCGATGAAGCGGGGCTGCGTGATCTGATAGCGAGTTAGAACGCAAGGCCTATACTGGTGTATTAGGGCGCGCTTCGCAGTTTCTATATTAATTGCCGACTAATGCTGTTTTGGGTCAAACCTGACCACATGGGACACTTGGTCCATTTTTCCCATTGTTGTTATTTTTCTAGAATTTCAATAATTTAAAACCTATATTGCGTTCGCGATGCAAGAGAAGACTAAACAGAAGATTTTGGGGGTTTTTCAGTTGGCCTTGCGGCCAATTATCAAAATTTTGCTTAGATACGGCATTAGCTTTAGCGAATTTGCCGAGACTACGAAAACAGCCTTCGTTGACGTCGCGACCACAGAGTTCGGAATTCGCGGAAGACCGACGAACATATCCCGAGTTGCTGTCATGACAGGCCTGACTCGAAAAGAGGTTCGTAGACTCCGAGACAAGATAGAGGATAGAGACGACGGTATTGAGGTGAGAACGACGCCAATTACTAGAGTCTTGACACGCTGGCACAGCGAGCGAGAGTTCTTAGACGAGGATGGGCGACCTGCAGTGCTGCCGTTCTCCGAAGGAGTCAACTCGTTCGCGGATTTGGTCAAGAAATTTGGTGGTGATGTGCCGCCAGGTGCGATGCGAACCGAATTGAAGAGAATAGGGTCCGTAGAAGAGGATTCAGAAGGGAATCTTCGTGTGGTTCGTCGTAGCGTTGTGCCGGACGACAAGACCGACTATCTGGTTACCTCTATTGTGCACAGCGTCTACCCTTTACTCTCCACGGTGGAACTGAATTCCGATCCAGAGTCACATAGCGGCCCCGATGCTTTGCCGCACTTTACGGCGCATTCTTTGGCCGTAAAAAGTGATGACTTGCCACGACTTCGTCGAATTAGTTACGAAAGGTTAACGGACTTGGCGGCTTCATTTGACGACCTTTTTTCTGCATACGCTTCTGTCTCCGAAGAAGGAGAGGAACCAGATGAACGGCCTGTCGCAGTCGGCATGTTCTATTTTGAAGAAAGAGATAAGAGCGCGAAATATAGGTGGTAGAGAGTTAAGGGGTACTCGGCCTTCGTCAAAGCCAATGCGTCGAACCTAATTCGCCAGTCACAAAAACTTCGACATTGGAAGTTTGTTCCCCCATGATTGGCAGGCGTCAATTAATCGTTTTTGCGCAACTTCAGCGCATGTTTGCTTTTCCAAGGCGGAAAATTTCAAGAACTTGTTTTTTTTCTTAGTCTATCTGGACGGGCGATGCTCTGATCGCGCGTAGGCAACTCGCGGCTTTCAAACCAGAAAAGCGCACTTAATCAACGTCTTACATAAGACGAATTGAAACGGAATGAGCGAGACGATAGTAAGTCCTTGACATAATGCATTTACCTACCATACATGGGGTAAAAGATGCAGATAGGGCTTTCCTGTCGTCTTGCATCACCTGTCCGGCCAAGATACTTTACATATTACGCAGGAGAAGTGACCTTAAATGGGGCAAGACGTAAAAGACCATCTGAGGCGCGCCCTCTCGCTAATGCTCAAGCCTTTGGTTCGCTTGTTAATTGCGCAAGGAGTGACACACGCAGAGTTGTCGGAAACGGCTAAAGAAGTTTACGTAGAAGTCGCCTTGCGACACTTTGAGGAGGATGGCCGAGTAAACAAGTCTCGGATTGCAATTCTAACGGGGTTAACCAGGAAGGAAGTAAAGAACGTAATTGACCGCACGCTCGAATCGCGACAAAAGGAAGGGACTTTCTCTCGCCCGGAAAGGGTACTTTCAGGATGGTACAGCGATCCGGGATTTATTGGACCTTATGGGATTCCTTTGGAACTTCCATACGATTCTGGTGAAGATGGCGGGCGCAGCTTTGTAGAATTGGTGCGGCAATATAGCGGTGATATGGCACCTCGACAGATGCTAAATGAGTTACTCCTGTCGGGTTCGGTTGTAGAAGTGGAGGGCAGGTATAAAGCCGTCAGACGAGAGTATAAGTTCTCGGCTCTTTCCCCGGAGTTTATCAATCGGCTAGGGGATGTCGGGTACAGGGTTTTTTCTACGGCCGCAAAGAACATCGACAAGGTGGACAACGAATCTGGATACTTCGATCGTATGGTGTTTGCTGACGATGGGTGTTCAGACGAGGAAATCGAAGAGTTTAATAAGTACATCAAAATACGCGGCCAAGAGCTTCTTGAGGAGATCGACATCTGGTTCTCTTCATTGCCAAAAAAGAAATTGTCGCGTGAAGAGCGGAAGGACACTGGATTGTACATGGTCCATTATGTCGAGAGTGCCGACGAGCGAGAATCTTTGAGAGATTTGTTGGTGGATCGAGAGTCAGGAACATCGGGCGAAAACGATTGATTACAGAAGTATGAGGAGAGAAGAAGAATAATCTAAACGCTACGTCTTAACGTAGCGCGGTGGTTGGAGAGCAAGATCTAAGGAGCGAGAAAATGACGATGGCAAAAAGCGCCGGGATGTTCTGCATTCTGGGAGCGACGCTGGTTGCATCAGTATCACCCGAGTCAGCGCTTGCAGATTCAATCAGTAGGACGCAAGGCATAACCGCTGGTGGTGTCGAAGGCATCACGGCCGGGGGTGTTGACGGAATTAACGCGGGTGGTGTGCTTGGCATAACTGCTGGCGGCGTTGACGGCATCACGGCCGGA
>Ga0209567_10001401_pt1 | contig 12466 bp, 7 predicted proteins | sample COG_12_FD_184756 | JGI IMG/M metagenome (GOLD analysis project Ga0209567, IMG submission 184756) | Pelagic marine sediment microbial communities from the LTER site Helgoland, North Sea, for post-phytoplankton bloom and carbon turnover... | ecosystem: Environmental > Aquatic > Marine > Neritic...
GTCGGATGGTTTGGCTCTTACATTTCTCTCAAGCAGTATCTAAAAGCGTAGCGAAATCGAATGTAACCGACAAAAGTTTTTATCACGAAAGCACGAAAGAATAAAAACACGAAAAACACAAAGGATAATATTTCGTGCTTCCTCTATTTCGTGTTTTCGTGATTAATTTATAAGTTTTTCAGAATAAACGTAAATTTCATCTCTAATGACCGACTGTTTCCACAACGTTAATATGAGGATCTGTAAAAAGAGCGAGGGAATTCGAAATTTATGTCTGCTGGCGGGCTGCCTTTTGATATTCGCAGCCAGCCCCCGGATAATGGCCCAGGAATCGCACGCGCCGATTGATGAATACAAAAAAAAGGCTCAGGATATCAATCGCGAAATCGAAAAAGGCAGAGCCAAAATTCAAAAGTTTACCCATAAGGAAAGCGATATTATTCATCTGTTAAACCGGACAGATCGAAATTTAGATCGCTCTCGCAAACGGACTGACGGCCTCAGCCGCGAAATCAAACGCCTCAACAAGATGATAGCGGATTCAACGGCGGCGGCTGAGGATCTCGCTCAACAGATAGAGGCTAATGAGCAATATGTGGCCAAGCGATTGGTTGCACTGTATAAATTGAACCGGCTGGGAAAATTCCAGGTACTGGCCTCAGCAGAGAATCTGCAGGTGCTGCTGCAGCGTAAAAGAGCCATTGAGCAAATCCTGGCCCAGGACGAAAAGGTTGTCAATGATTTGATGAATAACCGGCGGGAATTTGAAATGGTGCGATCACAGTTGGAGGCGAATCGAAATAAAAAACGCCGGCAAGCCGATGACTACCAAGTACACATCAAACGCATGGCAACTGAGCGTGAGAAACGCTCCCAATTGCTGGCCTATGTGCGTAAAGAAAAGTCCGCCCAGCTGGCCGTTATCGAATCTTTGAAACAGGCGGCCCTGGATTTAGATAAAAAGATTAAAAATTTAGGGATCGAAGATCGTCCGGGTGTACCGGCTCAATATCAGACCGGTGAATCATTTGGCTCATATAAAGGCTTGCTTAAACCGCCGGTAAAGGGTAAAATAGTAAGTCTTTTCGGTAAGTTTAAAAATACCCGCTATCAGGTGTTAAATTTTCGCAGTGGAATTGAGATTCAAACCGAAAGAGGCGAGCCGATTCAGGCTGTTTATACCGGAAAAGTCCTTTTTGCCGATTGGTTTAAAGGATACGGAAACATGATTATCATAGACCATGGCGACAATTACTATACGGTCTATGCTCATATCCAGGAAGCGTTTAAATCCAGCGGGGATTCTGCTGAAACCGGGGAAGTAATTGCCACCGTTGGCGATACAGGCTCTATCAGTGGTCCAAAACTGTATTTTGAAGTCCGACACCATGGTAAACCGTTGGATCCAATGCAATGGATTGAAACGGGCTAACTATTTTCGTGATAAATGCGGTCGCTTATCAAGCGATTGCAGGATTGCTCGAAAACACCAAATGATTATAACGATTGATTATCTCACGTAAAGCTGCCGGGCCTGTTGCCCAAGATCGGCAAAAAAATTTGGTGATCACGGTGCGTTTGTGAGAGAACACTTTCAAGGAGTACATAAATGAGATTAAAAAAAATGCATCAAGTTAAGCTTTGGATGATCATGGTCAGCGCCGTGGTTTTATGGACGATCGGAGCCGGATTTTTCGGTGACCTTGCTGCAAAAAATGACGAATCCTATGAGGGGCTCAAAATATTCGCCGATGTCATTGAATTGATTGAAAAAGAATATGTGGATACTGTCGAATCCAAAGAGCTGATTGAAAAAGCGATCCAGGGTATGCTTCATAGCCTGGATCCACACTCAACCCTGATGCCGCCGGAAGCATTTGAGGATTTGCAAATTGATACCAAAGGAAAATTCACCGGTATCGGGATTCATATCACCATGCGAGATGGGTTTGTCACCGTGATTTCACCCATTGAAGACACACCGGCAGATAAAGCCGGAATCATTGCCCAGGACCGAATTGTCAAAGTGGATGGCAAGCAGGTGAAAGATTTGCGTGAGGCCGTCAATATGATGCGAGGCCGCAAAGGCACCAAGGTTTTGGTAACGATCGTTCGCCAGGGAGAAAAAGAACCGCTTGATTTTGAGCTGGTCAGGGATGTTATTCCGATTCTGAGTGTTAAAGCCATCGAGCTCAAACCGGGCTATGGCTACATCCGTTTATCACAATTTTCGGGCAGCACCACCCAAGAACTGGAAAAGGCTTTAAATAAAATGGAATCCGGCGATATTCCTGTCAAAGGACTTGTGCTGGATCTGCGAAATAACGGCGGTGGCCTGTTGAATCAAGCCATTCAGGTGACCGATCTTTTTTTGGAAGAAGGCAAAATATTATCGATTAAAGGGCGAAACAAAAAAAATACAAAAGTATATATGGCCACGCCGGAAGCAGACATCCGTAATTACCCGCTGGTTGTGCTGATTAACGGCGGTAGCGCCAGCGCATCAGAAATCGTGGCGGGTGCGCTGCAAGACCAAAAAAGAGCGTTGATTCTGGGAACGACATCTTTTGGCAAAGGCTCCGTGCAGACCGTGGAGACCTTGCGAGACGGCTCGGGGGTAAAATTAACCATTGCCAGATATTTCACCCCCAATGGACGATCCATTCAGGCAAAGGGAATTGAACCGGACATCGTTTTAAAGCATAAACGCATCGATATGAGTGAGTCCAAGGAAGAAGGCTTGTTAAAGGAAAAAGATCTGGCAAATCATCTTGAAGCCGAACCTGAAAAAAATGAAAAGAAAAGTGAAGAAAATCAAAATCAAGAAATGCAGTTTAGAGTCGGACCGTTGAAACGCGATCGTCTCATGACCGATAATCAGGTGATCCGCGCGCTTGAAATCCTGAACAGCTATGACATTTTTAAAACCTTAAATGGTTAGGGGATATCAGCGCTGCTGACACTGACGTCTAAATGGCTAAACGAAAACCAACCCGCAAAAAAAGACGATCAAAAAAGCCACGCCAAAAATCTTCTGCTAAAAGTCCTCTGTTTAGAGCGCTGGCCGGCCTGACCATTCTGGCGCTGGGGGTCGTCGCAATTGGTGTATTGCTGTATTACCTGGCCCCGCCCGAAACCACCGCACCGCGGTCAACGGCACCCAAAGCACCACCGGCCAAGGCACCGGTGGTAAAGCAAAAACCGACCTATGAGATTTATCCCCCAAAGACACCCCCGCCTGCCAGATCAGCAGCTAAAAAGAAAATTCCACAACCCGTTCCAAAACCGCGGACAGGTAGATCCTTACCATCGGTGGCGCTTATCATTGATGATTTGGGTTACGACAAACAAATTGCCAAAAAATTTGCCCAGTTAAATGTGCCCCTGACATTTTCGATACTGCCCCATAGCCCCTTTCAGCAAAAAATCGTCCGGCTCGCAGAATCAAAAGGGTTGGAAATCATGCTGCACCTGCCCATGGAGCCAAATGAGTATCCCACCGTCGATCCCGGCCCTGGAACGCTGCTGGCCTCAATGTCCGCGGATGAATTGATCACCCAGCTTGATAAAAATCTCAAAACGCTGCCGAATGTTAAAGGCGTCAATAACCACATGGGCTCCAGGCTGACTGCAGAATCGACCCAGCTATATCAAATATTTTCGGTTTTAAAACAACGGGGCCTCTATTTTATCGACAGCCGCACCACGGCGGAATCCTTGTGTGAACCATCGGCGCGCCTATTTCAGATTCCATTCGCCCAGCGCGATGTTTTTCTCGACCATTATCCGAACCCGGATTTTATCCGCAAACAAATAAAAGAACTCATTCGGGTTGCCAGACACAACGGCCAGGCGGTGGGCATCCTGCATCCGCATGCAACCACCTTAAAGATCTTGCAGGAAATGCTGCCGGATCTGCAAAAACAGGTTTACCTGGTGCCGGCATCTAAAATTGTGCGCCCCATCGGATGAAACCCTACAGGGGCAATATCCTTTCGCAATCATTGCAAATAATTCTTTGACCTTGTATTCCCAGGCCAAAATCAGGTAAAATATGAATGGCTCGCATAAAAAAATTAAATTGATCGCATCGGAGGCCAAAAATCTTAACGTGTCCGCTCCGGTGCCATGCACCTTCTAAGGGATGTGCGTAACAAGCTGTCATGAATGATAAAGCACCTTTATACAGCAGTCGCCTGATTAAGAATTATGTCGAGTTCATCGGCAAGCATTATCCTGATGTTAGCATTGATGCCGTTCTGGACTACGCCGGAATGACCCGCTACGAAGTAGAAGATCCCGCACACTGGTTTAACCAGGAGCAAATAGATAGATTTCACGAAATCCTCGTTCGAAAGACCGACGATCTAAAGATATCAAAGAAAGTGGGCCGATATACCGCATCCGGTGGGGGATTTGGCGCTGCAAAGCAATTAATGATTGGACTCATGAGTCCCACGGCAGGATATTTGTTAACCGAAAAATATTATCCTATTCTCAGCCGCGGCGCTGCTGTCAGCGTAAAAAAAATCGGACCCACCTCGGTTGAAATCATCTCCAAACCCAAACCCTGTGTTGATGAAAAATCCTACCAGTGTGAGAACCGGGCCGGCACTTTTGAAGCCATTGCTAAGCTGTTTACGGATAAATTTGCCAGGGTGGATCATCCTGAATGCTTTCATAATGATCATAAGCACTGCCGTTATGTCATCACCTGGGAAAAGACACCTTCTCTCATCTGGAAACGCATTCGCAATTATTTTCTGCTGCTGGCGGCCCCGTGTTTATTGTTGCTTTTGTGGGTTATGGCTCCGTTAACCTGGAGCATTGTAGTGATGCTTTTTGCTATTGTGGCTATCGGGGTATCCTTTTATGCGGAATATCTTGAAAAACAGGAATTGATTCATACGGTTGAAAACCAGAAATTGGCTGCTGAAGATCATATTCTGGAAAGCAACATCCGTTATAATAATACCTTACTGATCCAGGAAATCGGTCAGGTCGCCGCCAAAATTCTGGCTGTTGATGAACTGCTGAATAGTGTCAGCAAAGTTATGGAAAAAAGGCTTCATTTTGATCGCGGTATGATCATGCTCGCAAACGAGAAAGATTCCCATTTACAATTTAGCGCCGGATACGGCCATACAAAGGCACAAGAAGAATTTTTAAGCCGACTGGAATTTAATCTAAATAATCCGGAATCCAGAGGTTTGTTTGTGCAGACGATGCGGGAGGGCAAGCCGCTGTTAATAAATGATATCAGCGAAATCGAAGACACGCTGTCTCCGCGAAGCCTGGAATTTGCTAAACGCATGGGCGGTCAATCGGTTATATGCGTTCCCATCATCTACGAACAAGAACCGCTGGGAATTTTGGCGGTCGACAACATCAAATCCAAAGCACCGTTGCACCAAAGTGATGTAAATCTTTTAATGGGTGTAACATCCCAGCTGGCCACCAGCATCATGAATGCCATGTCATTTAAAAGACTGGAGCAAAGTGAAAATAAGTATCGTGAGTTGGTTGAAACCGCCAATAGTATTATCCTGCGAATAAACACACAGGGTCGCATTACCTTTTCCAATAATTTTGCTCAACGCTTTTTCGGTTATACCGAAACCGAGTTCATTGAAAGGGATACCGCCGAAATTATGTGGCCGAATAGCAAGACAATACGTCAGGATTTTGCTAATTGGATCCATCTTCTGCAAAAGGACCCGGATCGACCGCTGGTCAGTGAAAATAAGACCGAACTCAGAAACAAAGAAAGGGTATGGATTGCCTGGACCTATAAACCGATATTTAATGACCAGGGGCAGTTTCGGGAAATTTTGTGTATCGGCAACGATATTACTGAATTGAAGCTGGCTGATATTGAAAAAAAGGATTTGCAGGCCCAGCTACAGCGCGCCCAAAAAATGGAAGCCATCGGCACACTGGCCGGTGGTGTTGCCCATGATCTAAACAACATATTATCTGGCATCGTCAGCTATCCGGAACTGATATTAATGGACTTGGAAGAGGACAGCCCACTGGTCAAACCGATATTGACCATTCAAAAATCCGGTGAAAAAGCAGCAGCCATCGTGCAGGATCTTTTGACATTAGCCCGTAGAGGTGTGGCTGCCACCGAAGTGGTTAATTTAAACAGTATTGTTTCAGAATACTTGCTTAGCCCAGAATATGAGAGACTGCTGCTCGACAATCCTGAGGTAAAGGTGTCGCATCAACTGGACGCCAATCTGTTGAATATACTGGGCTCGCCGGTTCATCTGTCTAAAACAATAATGAATCTGGTTTCCAATGCAGCCGAGGCGATGCCTGATGGCGGAAAAATATCCATTCGCAGTGAAAACCGCCATGAGGACAAACAGCTGAACGCTTTTGATGAAATTGGCAAAGGAGATTACGTTACGTTGAATGTAAAAGATACCGGAATTGGTATTTCTCCTGAAGATATAGAGCGCATATTTGAACCGTTTTATACGAAAAAAAGTATGGGCCGCAGCGGTACCGGACTGGGCATGGCCGTTGTCTGGGGAACGGTCAAAGACCACAGAGGCTATATCGATATTAAAAGTCGAGAGGGCATGGGGACGGCCATTACCCTCTATTTTCCGGTGACACGCCAGGAATTGGATCGTACGGCCGTTTTTTTCGATCTTGAAGCGATTAAAGGCAATGGGGAATCAATCCTGATCATTGACGATATCGCCGAACAGCGACAAATTGCCTCTGAGATGCTGGAAAAATTGGGATACCGGGTGACAGCCGTGGACTGCGGTGAGTCGGCGGTCGAATACCTGGTTAATCACACGGTGGATTTAATCGTTTTGGATATGATCATGGACCCGGGCATTGACGGCCTTGAAACGTATCAAAAAATATTACAGATTCGTCCCGGACAAAGAACCATCATTGCCAGTGGATACTCGGAATCCGATCGGGTCAGAGAAGCCCAGCGGATCGGTGCCGGAACATATATAAAAAAGCCGTATTTGATTGAAAAATTCGGACGGGCCGTTAAAGCAGAACTGAAGGTCCAACCGCACGCAAAATGACCCGCATGAGAGTCGATCGGCAAACTGCATCATCGGTCCAATGCGGCGTATTCAATTTGGCGTTTAGGCTTTGACCTCGTGCAACATCTTGTAGAGGGATTTCGGATAGAGAAATGTAAATTCATACCGGGCGAAGCCAATAACATCTTTATCTTTGAGCTTGACGCGCTTTTTACCCAGTCTGGTGCCGTTTATTTTGGTGCCGTTGGTGGACCCGGCATCGCGCACGTAATAGAGGCCATCTTCAATATCAATAATGGCGTGGCGCTTGGATATCGCATAATCAGGCATTATCATGTCATTACCGTTGATGCGCCCGATATAAAAACTTCCGCGGGGTGTTGCCGGATACTCGCCTTTGACCAGCGGGTAAACGGCGTGTTTTAAGCTTTCAGAGGCGGATATGGAACTGCCCATGCTTTTGGAAGGTTCAAATATTTGGGTACTGTTCAGTTCATCACTGGCCATTCCGGATTGACTGGATATAATACCGGCTTTGACCGCGGAGCCCACGAGCACAGGACGCCGCACAAAATTCACAAACGCATTAGCCTCATCTTCGCGAGCCATCTTCCGCAAAGAAGCCAGGCTAACCCTTCCCGAAGCGCTCAAAATCTTTGCAAGCTGGCCGGAGGACCCGCTGCCACCTTTTTTATTCGCTGAGGCCGCCGCAGGCGTATCATTCTTTTTTTGTTTTTTAAAACGGGCAAATGTTCTACCCAGCATTTTAGCCCTCCTGTTGATCCGCTCTCAGCCGTTTCATATTTTTCCCGACTTTGCCAATAACGCGTTCAATCATCGCTGCAGGGGTATGCTGCCTGATTGTCAGAGAAAAGGTACCACAAGCCGGTCGGTATGGCCGTTCCCGGATGACAAAATCATCAAGTTATTACAGTATATTATCGCAGAAAGACCGTCAAATGTCAAGAATCGTTAAAAGTACATACAATTACAGGGTCTTATGGATATGCCCCGAAGGTGATTTCATGCCATTTCAGCTTCCATATGAGTTATATCGGCAATTGTGGTGAAAAATTAAGGACCAAAGACGGATTTGATTGACTCCGGTTGCCCGGCTTTATATGATAAGAGTCCAAATAACGCAAAGCTGTTAGCGTTTATCGAAATCTGCAAATGCAATGGTAAAGGGAATGGATCGTCCGCTGATATCCAATTTTGTGATGAAATTTCTGCTAAATATGACGTTGATCGTCTTGACAATTTTTGCCTGTTTTGTGGAAAACATTTATCTGGCGATTAGACCACCCGAATCCGGCAAAACAGCTTCGCTGACCATTCGCGCCCGCCAGGTTTTTACTTTTGATCAAAAAAAAGCGCTGAGCTCAAAACGAATCCAGGCGCTATCCCAATTTGTCCCCGTTTTTACTTACGTTCCGGAACGTGTCAGTGCATCCAAGAAAAAAATGCAGTTCCTGACCAAAGAGTTATTGGCCTATCAGGCCCGCAAAAGGAATCGCGTCGATGAATTGGCGTTAATAATCAACTCCGAATTCGGGGTGGACGTATCTGCAAAAACATTGTCCAGATTGCTCAAATACCGGGATTTGAGAAAATTACTTAAAGGCATTTTAACCGTTGAAGAATCCATTCTTCAAAATAAAATTCTGGATGATCCCAAAAATTTAAAGGCTAAAAACGCCATCGAAATACAGGACCCCGCACTTGCCTCACCGGCGGTTACCGCCGTTGAAGAACTGACATCTCTTCAGACAGCCCGACTGACGCTGCTGCAAAAAGTCCAGGAGCTTTTCTGGCAGGTAGATGAATCCATTCTGAATCCTGTTTTAAAAATATCACAGACCACTCTGCTGCCCAATCTGATCTACGACCAAAAAGAAAATGATCGGCGACTGGAGAAGATTCATCGTCAGTATCCGACTGAAACCCTTACATTTGATGCCGGAGAAATTCTGGTTCCATTTCGCAAGGTATACAGCGAGGAAAATGTACTGTTGCTCAAGGCCTATCAGCAGCAGCAAGTGAAAAAAATTTACCGCAATGCCCCCTGGGTGGTGTTTTCGGTTTTATTTATGATCGTATTCTATAATTTATTTCTTTCTAAAATGCTGACCAGCGGATCGCGCAAAGCACCACCACAACGACCCCTGATTTCATTGTTGATCCTATGCGTTGTCGTTATTAAAGGATGCCTGCTGTTTACCCCGTTGCCGATCTACTTCATTCCCTTTGCGTTTTTACCCTTGATGGTCATCTCATTAAATCATGGTAAGCTGACCGCCACCGGCACTGCCCTGGTGGGCGCCATTTTGGTCAGTTTGTTTGCCGGCCCTCAATATACCATCGTGCTTTATCTTATTTTCAGCGGATTGGCGGCCACCCTGGTGTCTGCCAAGATTCAAAAGCGTTGGCAGATCATACTGCCATCACTAATCGTGGGCCTGGTTAATGCGCTTAGTGTAATGGCGCTCAGCCTGGATTGGCAGGCGGTCCTTCCGACAGCATCCAATCTGCTCAATCTTGGCGCCTTACTGCAGACTGAATCGTTCAACGCGGGTTTGATGGAACGAATCGGCTGGGCTTTTACCGGAGGGCTGGCTGCCGGGCCTTTGGCCCTGTTGTTATTGCCGCTGCTTGAAATCAGCTGGGATACGGCGTCCACTTTTAAGCTTAATCGTTACACGGATCTGCAGCACCCATTGTTGAAAAAATTGCAGCAAAACGCGCCCGGCACCTATCAGCATTCCATGACCGTAGCCCATTTGGCGCAGGTTGTCGGTGAGGCCATCGGCGCCAACTCACTGCTTTTGCGCATTGGCGCCTACTACCACGATATCGGCAAAATGGAAGTGCCCAAAAATTTTATTGAGAATCAATTCAACAGTCCGAATCCACATGACCTATTAGATCCTTGGGAAAGCACTGAATTGATCATCAATCACGTAAAAAGCGGCATCAAAATTGCGATGACAGCCGGCCTGCCCAGAGCCGTGGTGGATTTGATCGTCCAGCACCATGGAACCCAGTTGATGGAATACTTTTTTAATCTGGCGACCAAAGAACAGCCCCGTGAGACCTTGGATGAGCTCGATTTCAGGTATCCGGGCCCCAAGCCCCAAACCGCTGAAGCGGCCATTCTGATGATTGTCGATTCGGCGGAAGCAGCATCCCGCACAATGCAGGATCCCACCCGCCTCAAACTGGCCAAAATGGTCCAGCTCATAGTCGGCAAACGCATTGCAGACGGACAATTCAGTCAGTGTGATATAACGACCCGGGACATAGCCAAGATTGTGCGTGCGCTGGTCGATGCCCTGGAAGTTTCGTTTCATACCCGCATTCGGTACCCGTGGCAGGAGAAGGTCAGCGCTCAAAGAAAATCCAGCTGGAGCTTTAGAATCGGCGGAAAAGATAAACCGCCGCCCTCCCGCAGGTCCTTTAAAATGTGATTTGTATGAAAATTAATGAGAAGCGGTCGTTAATTTAAATGTGAACAGTTTAAGAAGGTCAGCGAAGTAAGCAAAAAAACCGCTCAGATATTAAGGATGAAAATCATTTTATCTCATTAATTTTCACCCTTCGGGCAAGCCGAAGACTTCCATCTGCTGCGTTATTAAGGCCGAGGCATAGTTCACTATAGCCTCGACCTTAAGTGCCTTACATATGAAAGCCTGCGGCTTGTACAAAACTCAGGTCATTTAATGCGGTTTGCCCGTTCATCGGTTTTAGGCGTCGCTTCGTCAAACGCACCTGAACCTGGCAAACTTGCAAGCCTTCAAGCATTCCAGCTTCCTGGCGAGAATATAATCTGATTTATATTAGCAAGCTAGTAAGGATGAATATGTCAACCGAATGGTTCAGGAAAAGATATGAGTTTTAGCTTATTAGAAGGCAACGAGGCGATCGCCCGCGGGGCCGTTGCTGCGGGTTGCCGATTTTTTGGCGGCTATCCCATTACGCCGGCTACCACGATTTATCACAGCATGCTCAACCTGCTGCCGCCCATCGGCGGCATATGCATGCAGGGCGAGGATGAAATCGCCTCCATTGGATTTTGTCTGGGCGCATCAATGGCCGGAATGAAGGTCATGACGGCCACTTCGGGCCCGGGTATCAGTCTGTACAGTGAGAACCTGTCTTTTGCGATCGGCAGTGAAATAGCGATTGTGATCGTGGACGTCCAGCGACTGGGCCCCTCTACGGGCTCAGCCACCCGTGGAGCCGATGGCGATATCAATTTTTTGCGCTGGGGCAACAGCGGTGGGCTGCCGGTGGTTGTTCTGGCGCCGGTCGACGTGAAAGATTGTTATACCTTAACTCTGCACGCCTTCAATCTGGCTGAAGAATTTCGCTGTCCGGTATTTTTGGCCTCCAACAAGGAAATCGGAATGACGCGCGAAAGCATTGATCTTCAACAGGTGGACATCCCTGATATCGTCGAGCGATCAGCAGCGCCGGCCGATCAACCGCTGTTACCATTCAGTCCGGCTCCGGGGAAACGCGTTCCAGATTTTCTTCCCATCGGCCATGAGGTCCTGGTTCGCCAGACCTCTTCGACCCACGGCGCCGATGGATATATTACCACTGATTCGGCTGCTATTGCCCGCAATCAGGAACGCCTGATGCAAAAGCTGCTGTCAGCCGTTGATCGGTTCTCATTCCATGAACATTACAGTGTTAAGGATGCCGATACCCTTCTGGTTGCGTATGGCGTTACCGCCCGGGTCGCCAAAGCGGTATTCAAAATGCAAAAACGGCAGAGCAAACCCATTTCCCTGTTGATCTTAAAAACCTTATGGCCGGTACCGCAAAAGGTCATCCGGCATGCGGCTCGCCATGCCAAACGCGTTGTCGTTGTGGAAATGAACCTGGGACAGTATAAGCGCGAAATCAAACGTATTTTACCCCGCAAGTCGGTTTCCTTCTACGGACAAATGGACGGACGTCTCATAACACCTGACCGCATCAAGGAGGCCGTCAATGGATAGTCTTTTAAATTCCGACAGACCGCCGGTTTTATGCCCGGGCTGTGCCCATGAGCGCATTACCCACACTCTGGACCAGGCATTTCGAAACATGGGATTGGCCGGGCATCAAATTGTGCTGGTTAGCGATATCGGCTGCTCCGGCCTGTTTGATACTTTTTTTCATACCCACGCCATGCACGGTTTGCACGGCCGCGCCCTGACGTATGCTGCCGGCCTCAAAATGGCACGCCCGGAGCTCAACGTGATCGTCACCATGGGCGATGGCGGCCAGGGGATTGGTGGCGCTCACTTGCTGGCAGCCTGTCGTCGCAACCTCAATGTGACCCTGCTGGTTTTAAACAACTTTAATTTCGGCATGACCGGAGGCCAGTACTCCGCCACCACACCACCGGAAGCTCAGCTGGGTTCGGGATTTCTGTCTGCCCTCGAGCGCCCGCT
>Ga0209567_10001402_pt1 | contig 12463 bp, 13 predicted proteins | sample COG_12_FD_184756 | JGI IMG/M metagenome (GOLD analysis project Ga0209567, IMG submission 184756) | Pelagic marine sediment microbial communities from the LTER site Helgoland, North Sea, for post-phytoplankton bloom and carbon turnover... | ecosystem: Environmental > Aquatic > Marine > Neritic...
CCACCGAGATACTCAGCTTCGGGAAGAGTGCCTCCCACGCAAGACGCCCAGCCGTCGGGATCGCTGGCGACCTCGGCCGGGATGGGGGCCACCGCAACCAGGTCGGATACGACCAGCCGACCGCCGGGGGCCAGCACCCGAAATGCTTCCCGGAACACTGCCGGCTTGTCGGCAGCGAGGTTGATGACGCAGTTGGACAGCACCACGTCGACCTCGGCGTCGGCGACGGGCATGTCCTCGATCAGGCCGTGACGGAACTCGACATTGCCGGCGTCGATGCGAGCAGCGTTGGCACGAGCCCGCTCCAACATCGGCTCTGACATGTCGACACCGATCACACGACCCGACGAACCAACCCGACGGGCTGCCAGGAAGACGTCAATCCCACCACCCGACCCGAGATCCAGAACCCTCTCCCCTTCGGAGATACCGGCCATATCGACCGGGCTCCCGCAGCCCAGACCCATGAGTGCCTCATCGGGAAGGTCGGCAAGCTCTTCGGGTCGGTAACCGATCTGGACCAAGGTGTCGGAACCACCACTGGCACCGTCGCCGCAACATGAAGCATCGTCGGCTGCCATCCGCGAATAGCGCTCTTCGACAGCGTTGTGGATTTCGTCTGCGGTCTTCATGATGATCTCCTCATATCGATGTATATCGATATATTGCCAAACATATCGATATATGTCAATATGTTGTCATGGATTGTTGCCCCCCGATCTTCGCCGGAGACCTCCGCGAAGCCGAAGCCGAGGAACTGGCCTCGGCCCTCAAGGCCGTCGCCGATCCTGCCCGGTTGCGCCTTCTCAACCTCATCGCCGCGGCCGGTGTCACCGAGTTGATTGTGTGCCTGATGGCCATCCGTGACGGAGTGCTGCCAGCGACGATCAACTACGAGAATCCTGATCCGGAGTGCGACCTCGATTACACACCCAATGTCGCACGGGAAACAAAGGTTCGGACGGTCTTGTCCAACTCGTTCGGCTTTGGTGGCACAAACGGAAGCTTGATTCTTCGAGCTGTTGATTAATCGTATTCGCGAGATCGCGGGTCCGTCGGACCTGCGGCAACTCCATCGCGAAAACCCGTCGCGCTATCCATTCCTGCTGCAAAGTACAACGCCGGGCGGAGAGCTTGGACGCTACGATATCCTGTTCGCGTTTCCGGGCGACGCGCTTGTCGCACGAACCGGCGAGTCTTTTCTCGATGCGCTCGACGAGCGCTGGGCTGCTGAGAGACAAGGCCAGAGCGGCAGTGACCTGCCGTTTACGGGTGGCTGGTTCCTTTACCTTGGATACGAACTCGCGCAACAGGTCGAACCGGGGCTCAGTCTTGAGCGTGACCCGATTCTGCCTGCCGCATTTGCCGTGCGTTGTCCGACGGCGCTGATTTACAACCACGAAGACAAGCAGTGCTATCTCGTTTGCGAAACCCCTGGATGCGTCAACCGGGAACAGCTACTCGCTGACATCGAGGCCCTGGACCGCGACAAGCGTGCCGCTGTCTCCACGGTGGTTTCAGTCGAGGAACAGGAACCTGCCGACTTTACCGATGCAGTCATCCGGGCGAAGGCCTATATCGAAGCAGGCGATGTTTACCAGGCCAATCTGTCCCGCGAGTGGCATGCCGAGGTTACGGCTGGACTCGACGCAAGTGACATCTACGAAGCCTTGTGTGCATCAAACCCGGGACCGTTTGCCGGCATGGCCCGTTGGGAGGACATCGAAGTAATTTCGTCGTCGCCGGAGCGCCTGATCAGCGTACGTGACGGGGTCGCTTCAACCCGGCCGATCGCAGGCACGCGACCACGCTCCGCCGACAGCGGCGCTGACGACAATCTGTCGGCAGAGCTGTTTGCCCACCCGAAAGAACGCGCAGAGCACATCATGCTGATCGATCTCGAGCGCAACGATCTTGGGAGAGTGTGTGAAGCCGGCACCGTCGAGGTCAACGAGATGATGGTCCTCGAAAGCTATGCACACGTTCATCACATCGTCTCGAATGTGCGGGGCAAGTTGTCCGAGAATGTTACGCCCGGACAAGCCATAGCGGCCGTGTTTCCGGGTGGCACGATTACGGGCTGCCCCAAGGTACGCTGCATGGAGATCATCAGTGAACTGGAGGAGGGCCCGCGCGGCGCGTATACAGGCTCTTTCGGTTACCTGAACCGGGACGGGAGCCTCGACCTCAATATCCTGATCCGCACGATCGTGAGACAGGGTCGACGGGTGACGTTTCGCGCAGGATCAGGCATTGTCGCAGACTCGGATCCCGGCGCAGAACTCGAGGAGACGCGCGCCAAAGCGAAAGGCATGTTGCGCGCAATCGGCAGATGACAGACTGGTACAGACTTGGCGAGAGTCAGCATGTCATCGATTCCGGTGAACGTGCTTTTCACTACGGCGATGGGCTTTTCGAGACCATCGCCATACGTGGCGGCCAGCCGCGTCTTTGGGGACATCACATTGATCGGCTCACGGCCGGCTGCAAAATTCTTGGACTCACCATTCCGCGAACCCCGGTGCTGCGACGTCGGCTCGAAGTCGCCCTCAGGGAGAGCGATCACAACACCGATTTCTGCACGGCAAAAATCATTGTCACTGCAGGCCCGTCGCAACGCGGCTATGGCCGCAGAATGCCGACCGAGGCGGCGATGTATGTCGGTGTGTATCCGGGTGTACCGCTGAACACGCAGGCCTATGACAAGGGAGTCGCGGCGATAATGTGCGAAACGCGCCTCGCTATTGGCTCCCCGGTTGCGGGGGCCAAGACTCTGAACAGGATCGAACAGGTCCTCGCGCGTTCCGAATGCCTGGTCACGGGCGCATTCGAAGGCTTTACTCGCGACGCTGGCGACCGCTTGATCTGCGGTACCATGAGCAACGTGTTCATCGTCAACGATCAGGAAATCCGGACCCCGTCTCTCGAGCGCTGTGGCGTTGCGGGAACTATGCGGCGTCACGTGATCGAGACGCTCGGCAGGGACGGCACCGCTGTTGACGTGACCGATCTGCAAGAGGACGACCTTGCGGATGCGGATGAGGTATTCATCACTAACAGCCAGGTAGGCGTTGTCCCGGTGCATCGCTGCGGTGGCCATAAATGGTCGATTGGCAAGGTGACGAGGAACGTCATGGCACTGCTCGCGAAGAACGGCATTGACGAGTGCCGCCTGTGAAGCGAATCGTACTGATTGGCGCTATTGCCGTGCTGGTCGTGGCCGCCGCCGCGGGCGCCGGCGTGTGGCAGGCCAATCGCTTCATGGCAAAACCCGTTAGCCTGCCTGACGACGGCGTGTTGTTCGAAATTTCGCCGGGCAGTTCATTTGCTGCCGTTACCGGGAAGCTCGTCGATGCCGGGATGATCGAAGACGATTTCTGGTTGCGTCTGCATGCGCGACTGACCGGGGACGCCGGGGGCATCCAGGCCGGTGAGTATTTTATCGAAGCTGGCGCAACCCCACGCATGCTGCTCGAGCAGTTCACGCAGGGCGGCGTACACCTTCATTCCTTTACCATTGTTGAAGGCTGGAACCAGAGAGATTTGCTGCAGGGATTGCAGGCGAACGAGGCGATCGTTGCGTCGATGACTGACGAGGACTGGCCCGCGTTGCTGGAAGAACTCGGTGCACCTGTCACGCATCCGGAAGGTCTGTTCCTGCCAGAAACATACCGTTTCCCTCGTAACACCACGGACAGGAAGTTGCTGAGCCAGGCCTACGCACTGATGCAAAAGGTACTGGACGAAGAATGGCAGAAGCGCGGCGAAGACGCCCCGGTCAAGACGGCCTACGAGGCCCTGATACTGGCTTCAATCGTCGAAAAAGAAACTGCTCGGGCAGATGAGCGACCGCGCATTGCCGGTGTCTTCGCGCGTCGCCTGGCCAAAGGCATGCGCCTGCAGACCGATCCGACGGTAATCTATGGGATTGGGCCTGCGTTCGACGGCAACCTGACACGCAAACATCTGCAGACAGACACACCGTACAATACGTACCGGCGTGCCGGCCTGCCGCCGACCCCGATCGCGATGCCAGGCCGGGCGGCAATTAACGCTGTACTTCATCCAGCGGAAGGCGAGGAATTGTATTTTGTGGCCACCGGCCTCGACGATGGCAGTCACAAGTTCTCGGCCACCAAGGCCGAACACGACGCAGCAGTTGCCGAGTATTTGCGGCGACTGAGAAAGAAACGAAGGGAAGGCGGCTGACATGGAAAGCGGCAAGTTCATCTCGGTGGAAGGCATCGAGGGCGTGGGCAAGTCCACTAACATCGACGTCCTCGTGCACTGTATTGAACAAGCGGGGCACAAGGTTCTCACGACCAGGGAACCGGGCGGTACGCCATTCGCCGAGGACATCCGGGAAATTCTCATGAACCGCGGCGACGAGCCGGTTCCCGAGATTGCCGAGCTACTCCTGATGTTTGCAGCGAGATCGTTCAACGTAAACAACGTCATCCTGCCGGCGCTCGAGGCCGGCACCTGGGTCGTCACCGACCGGTTTACGGACTCCAGCCGGGCCTACCAGGGCGGCGGCCGGGGTATCCCGATGGAAACGATTGATTACGTCGCCGACTGGGTGCACGGGGACACGTGGCCCGACCTGACGATCCTGCTCGATGCCCCGGTGGAAATTGGCATGGAGCGCGCAGGAAGACGCAGTGAGCCTGACCGATTCGAACAGGAACGCCACGATTTCTTCCAGCGTGTGAGAGAGTGCTATCTCCAGATCGCCGCAAACGAACCCGAGCGGGTTGTTGTCATCGACACAACTCGCAGCATCGAAGAAGTAAGGGCAGATATCACACTGATCGCAACGCAGCTCCTTAGTAACTAATTACCTTAACTTTAATTGGTAACTATTTGTTTTAATGGAAATCTCTTGGCTAGAAGGCTTGGCACAATCCTGGCATGACCGGGTTGCACACGGGCGCGTGCCACATGCCGTGCTCCTGGCGGGGCCAACGGGCGTCGGCAAGCGGGCTGCAGCGCGCTGGATTGCGGCATCGACGCTCGGGATTGAAACAGCCGAGTTTCCGGCACACCCGGGCGAAATCCCGAAACATGCCGACCTGCGCTGGATAGCGCCGCCCGAAGACAAGGAATCAATCGGCATCGAGCAGATTCGGGATCTTGTCCACGACATCAGCCTTACCAGTTATGAAGGCGGCAGCAAGGTGGCGGTGATCGAGCCCGCCAATGCCATGACGGTCAATGCGGCCAATAGTCTTCTGAAGACACTCGAGGAGCCGCCAGGCGATGCGCTCCTGATCCTGATCGCAGACAGGGTGGGCAAGCTTCCGGCTACGATATTCAGTCGGTGTCAGCGCATCGACGTGGCACCGCCAAGCGAAGACATCGGGCTCGCCTGGCTCAACCAGGTACAGCCGGGCGGCGCCTGGGGAGACGCATTGCGAGTCGCCGGTGGGGCGCCGATCGCGGCGCTCGCCGCGCTGGAGGACCTCGAGACGAGTTCGCTAATGGCGCGGGACCTGAACGCGCTGGGTCGCGGTACCGGGTCCCCGATCGAGATCGCCGCGCGTTGGCACAAAATCGGGGCGCATTTCGTACTTAACTGGCTCTCGCAACAGGTAAGACTGGCCCTTATTGCCGCTTCTGCCGGGCGCGACAGGGCCGCCGGCCTGCTGATTGATGAATCTGTGCTGCTGCCCATGGACAGGCGAAATCTCTTCTGCTATCTAGACATAATCAATGGGCTGCGTGGGCAGCCGGGCGGCTCCTACAATGTCCAGTTGACACTCGAGGGGCTGCTGATCGACTGGGCGAGCGGATTACAGGACTGCGGCCAGAACTCGCCACTGGATGGGATGAATCTGATGCTGGCTCAAGGCCAGGGTCGTTAAGGGTAAATAAGACAATGAGCAAACCAGGACTGCTGACACTGACGATCAAGGACAAGAGCGCCTTGTACCTCGCGTACATGCCCTACGTCATTAATGGCGGTCTTTTTATCCCGACCAACAGTTCCTACCGGCTGGGCGATGAGGTCTTCATGCTCCTGAACCTGATGGGCGAGGAAGAGAAGATTCCGGTGGCCGGGACCGTCATCTGGATGACGCCGAAAGGCGCGCAGGGCAAACGCACTGCGGGCATTGGCGTTCAGTTTTCGGATCAGGACCAGGGCAATACGCAGAAGAAGATTGAAACCTACCTGGCCGGCGCGCTGGGTGGTGACAAACCGACCCACACGATGTAGTACGAGCGGCGATCCGCCGCGACCAGCGTTTGGGGTCAGTTACCTAACTGCCCGAATCCGCCCAACGACGCCATTTTCGGCGGTTAGGTAACTGACCCCAATTTCGAGGGTCGCTCCTACTAGGCTTTAGCTGAGTTAATCCCGCCCTGCAGGACGTAGGCGTGGTAGCCGCGTTCGCTCAGGATGTATGCACCTGCCGAGCTGCGGCGTCCGGTATCGCAGCAGACGATGTATTTTTTGCTGTGGTCGAGCGTCGATATCTTCAGGCGAATAAAATACAGCGGAATATTGATCGCGCCGTCTAGATGCTGGTTTTCGAACTCACTGGGCAGCCGTACATCTAGCCACTGACCGCCTGTACGGAGGATCTCTTCCGCCTGCGGCACCGATACCCAGTCAAGCATCGGCTCATTGAGCAACGTCTTGAAATCGTCCTTGCCGAGGCGCATCACAGCGCCGTCGCTCTGCATCGTGACAGTCGCATTACGCTTGGCTTCAGAGATCAGCGCCTCCTCGCCAAATGTATCGCCGACATTGAGCTCGGCGAGTTTGATGCCTTCCTTGCTTAACGGCGTCTCGCGCGTAACCAGCGCGGAGCCGCGAATCAGAACATAGAAGTAGTCGCCTTCAGCACCTTGCTTCAGGATCACGTCCCCGGTCCGGTAATTGATCTGCTGCATACGCATGAAGATCGCCTGGATATTCGCCGGCGGAATCTTGTGGAAGGCCTTGGTCTGCAACAACATCGTCATCCAGTCTTCATTGCCCTGGTCCGATTTCCCCTGCAATTCCGAGACTTCATACGTACCGGTCTGGTCCCAGGTCAGCATGACGTCGAGCAGGTCGCTGTCGATAGAAATGAACTGCACGCGATCGCGCGCTTTTGCCGTTACCCGGCGGGGAAAGACGGGCGCGATAGGGTTGCGGGAATTGTCCGTGCCGCCCTCGATCTTGCCGACGACCTTGGACTGATCGATCAGCTCGAGAATGCCCGAGACAACATAGATCGTGCGCTTCTCGGTATCGCCTTCCTTGAACAGCAACTGGCCCGGCGATAACTCACGAATTTGCACCTTGCGAGCAAGCGCTGCAAGGTTGTCTCGTTTGAGGCCGTCTAGTGGTGAGAAACCCCTGAGCAGCTCTGTGCTTACCTGCTCAATTGCCATTCGTTATCCTGTTCACGCTTCCTGCTTTGAATTTCTTCGATTTAGTATTACGTCAAGCTGGTATTCTACCTTCAATTCAACAACTTCCGGTACCTTCTCTGACCTGCATCGTGAAGCACCGCACAGTTTCCATCGGAGCCCCCACGCTTGTGTGACGGGCGTCACATGTTGGACCAACCACTGTGTGGCACAAATCGTTCGCCGTAGCGGTCGGCCAACGATCGCAGACTGGCCACGACCTCATCAACTCCGCGCTCTCTCGCGTAATTGAGTGGCCCACCGCGGAACGGCGCAAACCCGGTTCCGAAAATTACGCCTGCATCGAGCAGCTCTGCGCTGGCGACGACACCCTCGCTCAGGCAAGCCACGGCTTCGTTGACCATCGGGAGAATCAAGCGGTCCTGCATATCATCCGGAATAGCTCCGCCTGTCGCAGGTGGTTTGACCGCCTTGCCGTCCTCCCACTTGTAGTAACCCTGACCGGATTTGCGGCCGAGCAGGCCGTCCTCGACCATCTTGGCCAGTGCGTCGGGAACCGGCCGATTCATTGCGGCACCGAGGACTTTCGATACGTGCAGACCGACATCCAGGCCGACGCTGTCAGCCAGCTCGACAGGTCCCATAGGCATGCCGAAGTCTTCCGCCGCCTTGTCGATCGCAGTGAGCGGCACACCTTCCTGCGCGAGTTCCATTGCCTCGCCCATATAGGGGGCCAGGATGCGATTAACGACAAAGCCCGGGGAACTCGAACACTCGAGCGGTAACTTGCCGATACCCTTGGTAAACGCGAAGCCGATATCCATGGCTCCCTGATCCGTGTCTTCGCAGCGAATAACCTCGACCAGCGGCAGCATGGCAACCGGGTTGAAGAAATGCAGACCGATGAAACGAGTCGGCTCAGTAAGCACAGTGCGCAGCTCTTCGAGTCGAATGCTCGAGGTGTTGGTCGCAAGCAGGGCGCCGGGCTTCATTTTGGCTTTCAGGTCTTGATAAAGCGCCTGCTTGGCCTCGAGATTCTCATAGATAGCCTCGATGATCAGATCCGCATCGGCAGCGCCCTGACCATCGACATCGGACCGCAAGCGATCGCTCGTCGCCGCACGCTTGGCATCGTCGCGGACTTTCTTGGCAAAGAGCTTCTGCGCCCGTTCCATTGCCGGGTCAATGTATTTCTGCTCCCTGTCCTGGAGGGTCACGGTGTGTCCGCGCAATGCGCACCACGCCGCTATGTCACCACCCATTACACCCGCACCCACAACGTGGACGTGCTTGATCTTCACGTCGGTCGGGTTGCCTTGCTTCTTGAGTTTGCCTTGCAGGAAGAAGACGCGGATGAGATTGCGCGCCGTATCGGTGCACATCATGCGCCCGAAGCTCTCAGCCTCGGCATCGTAGCCTGTCTTCGAGGAAGCGCCATGCTTCGCCCACAGGTCGATCATCGCGTAAGGCGAAGGGTAGTGGTCCTGCCGCGCTTTGCCCGAGACCTGCTTGATCAGCATGTTGCGGACCAGCGGTCGTAACAGACCGAGATTCATCAGGCGATCGACGAACGGTGCCTTTGCCGTGGGCGGCTTGCTCGCGATCAGTTTCGTGGCGGCATCTCGCCACTCGTCATCGCCGGCAATGCGATCGATTAGCCCAATCCTGCGTGCCTTGCTGGAATTAACGGGGTTACCGGTCAGCATTAACGGCATGCCCGCGCGGACGCCGCAGATCTGTACTGCCCGCACCGTTCCGCCAAAGCCCGGGTGCAGTCCGAGCTTCACCTCGGGCAGACCGAAGATCCGGCTGTCGCCCGGCGGGCCAATGCGGTAATCGAACATCATGGAGATTTCGAGTCCGCCGCCCAGGCAGACGCCATTGATCGCGACGACCGTTGGACAGGGCAACGCCTTGATCCTCAGGAAGACGGACTGGCCCAGCTTGCCCAGGCGCGCCACCTCGTCGGCCGATCCGAAATCGCCAAACTCGCTGATATCGGCGCCCATAATGAACGATCCGGGCTTGCCCGAATACATCACCAGGCCTTTCGGTCCCTCCGACTCAATGGTGTTGAGCAGTTCATCGAGTTCCCTGATTATTTCGGATGACAGGACATTCGCCTTGGCATCCGCTTTGTCCAGACATAGCCAGGCGATGCCCGACTCATCGGTTTCAAGTTTCCAGTGTTGGGTCATTGTCGTTCTCTTTAAGTTGCGAGCTCGAAATCACAGACGAGCGGCAGATGGTCTGAATGGCGTACCTCGGGGACGTGGAAGTCCGTAACGACGATGCCATCCTGGTACAGCACGAAGTCGAGCTCCTTGCGGGGAGCTCGGCTCGGATAAGTAGGGGTGCTCTCCGTGTTCGCAGACGTCAAGCCGGCCGCCTTCATGAACAGGTAAATCTCGTTTTCACCCCAATAGGTGTTGAAGTCACCGGCTACCACAACGGGTTTCTCCGTCTCCTGGATCAAGTCATACAGGCGGCGCAATTGCAGATGGCGGTGGCGGTATTTCAAAGAAAGATGCACGAGAAAAATGGCGAAGTCTTCCATCTCGAGCTCGATTATCAGGCGCTTGATGCCGGTATCGAAATAGTGGAAACGCTCGCCATGCACGCGGGGGGCCGCCATGAAGGCATTTCCCTGTTTGCGCACAATCGGCAGTATCTGGTTGAACGACTTGTCGCCGTACTTGGTTTCGTACGACGTGTTCATGCCGAGGTCCGACGCAATCTTCTCGGCCTGGTTGACTTTGCGGCTGCGAATAGACCCGGTATCGACCTCGATCAGGCCGACGACATCGGGGTCGACCGATTTTATGAAGCGGGTAATCTCCGGAAGAACCGTCTGGTTACCCAGCACATAGCCCGCGCCCGGAATCGGCATATGCATACTTGCACCGCCGCCGACCGCGTACCGGATATTGTATAAAAGTAGCCGCATGCGCCGCTACGATACCGAAACCCCCATACTATGGGAACAGGTGCGCGCGGGCTTCCCGCGAATTGGCTAAACTAGTGCCAGTAATTGCAGGAGAAGGAGACCCCGGTGTCCGAAAACAACCCGATCCGCGTCTTTGCGACGCATTGCTTCGACGAAAGCGACGACTATCTGCGCGTGTTTGAGTTTCTGGAGAGCGTCGACGGTTTCTACTACCTCAATGTCAGCAAGCCGGAGAATGCGCCAACGACCGGCGGCGTGCAGGAAGTCAAAGACGAGCTGATTGCCCAGATCAAGTTGGCAGAAGCCCTCATTGTGTTGACATTGGCCTATGAGAAAAGCCCGGATCTCGTCAATTTTATGGTGGACGTGGCGGAAGCCAACAAGATTGGCATGATTGGAATACGGCCTTTCGGCGCGACCATGGAGACTCCCGCCGAATTGGCTCGGCGCTGCAGCGAGATCGTCGAGTGGAACAACCGGGAAATCGCCGATGCCATCCGGCGCCAGGCACGCGGTGAAGATACGTCTCGTTGGGAGGTGATCGACTTTCCAGGCTTCGATGAGAACGGCCCGATCGAAGATTAATCAATAGCTTACTGAAACTACTTAAAGTGAAATAGCTTATGCGACCGGTTGTAATAGCGCACCGCGGCGCGTCAGGGTACTTGCCTGAGCACACGATACCGGCCAAGGCACTGGCCTATGCGATGGGCGCCGATTATCTCGAGCAGGATATTGTTGCGACCCGCGACGACGCCTTGATCGTCGTGCACGACATTCATCTTGACCTGGTATCCGACGTTGCCGAACGATTTCCGGACCGTGCCCGCGAGGATGGCCGCTACTACGCTCGCGATTTTGACCTCGCGGAAATCGAAACTCTGAAAGTCCACGAACGCACTAATGCCAGGGGCGAACCGGCGTTTCCGGGGCGCTTTCAGTCCAATGGTGAACCCTTTCGAGTTCACACCCTGGAGCGCGAGCTGGAACTCGTAGTCACGTTGCGCGAGAACGGCACCCGGCCGATCGGCATCTACCCGGAGATCAAAGATCCGCAATGGCACCGGGAAGAGGGCGTCGACATCACCCGATTGGTGTTGGAGACGCTGGCGCGCTTCGGCTACCGCGGACACCATGACCCGGTGTATCTGCAGTGTTTCGATGAGCAGGAGGTTCGCCGCATCCGTCACGAGCTCGGTTCAAGACTCAAACTGGTGCAGTTGATAGGCGAGGACAGCTGGACCAGCGAGCCGACTGACTTCGCGTGCATGCAAACAGCGGCCGGGCTTGAAAAGCTGGCAAGCACGGTTGATGGCATCGGGCCTTGGCTCCAACAGCTCTACGCGGTCGGCAACGACGGCTCCATAACAGATCAAGGCCTCGTGTCCCGCGCCCACGAGCACGGACTCGTCGTCCATCCGTACACGTTCCGCAGCGATGCGTTGCCAACAGGATTCACCGATTTCGACAATCTACTCGAGTTCATGGTGGACGAACTCGCGATCGATGGCCTGTTCACCGACTTTCCGGACGCGGTTGTGCGCTTCCTGCAGCAGCGCCATAGCGAGGCAGGGGCAAAATAATGACATCCTTACTTCGCGCTGCGCTGGTCGCCGGCGCCATCGCTTTCCTGCTATCACCGACTGCGCTGGCAGGCGAGCAATTGGCACTGGACGAATACCGCGGCAAGGTCGTAGTTGTCGATTTCTGGGCCTCCTGGTGCGTCCCGTGCCGTCGTTCATTTCCGTGGTTGAACAAGATGCAGGCGAAGTACGCTGACGATGGCCTTGTGATCATCGGGATTAACCTCGACGCCAGCAAACAAGACGCCACTGCTTTTCTTGGGGAGTATCCGGCAGTCTTCAGGATTTACTACGACACCGACGCGACATATGCAAAGGACTTCGACGTCCAGGCGATGCCCAGTTCATTTGTGCTGGGACGCGATGGGGAAATTACGGCCAGTCACCTTGGTTTCAAAGTGAAGCGTCAACAGGAATATGAGGCGATCCTCGTCGAGGCGCTGGGAGCGGGGCAGTGAAGACAAGAATGAGCGTAATCGGATTAGTGCTGGCCTTGAGTGCCGGGTGTTCATCGATGGGTGTCGAACCCTGGGAGCGCGATGTCCTGGCTCGGGAGGATATGCAGCTGACC
>Ga0209567_10001404_pt1 | contig 12451 bp, 14 predicted proteins | sample COG_12_FD_184756 | JGI IMG/M metagenome (GOLD analysis project Ga0209567, IMG submission 184756) | Pelagic marine sediment microbial communities from the LTER site Helgoland, North Sea, for post-phytoplankton bloom and carbon turnover... | ecosystem: Environmental > Aquatic > Marine > Neritic...
TGTCCTGCAGGGCCTGCATCACTTCGGGCAGGCCTGCGAAGTACTGATAGAACGCCGAGCGGCTCACACCCGTCGATTTCATCAGCTCCGTGATGGTCAACTCGCGAAATGGTCGCGACCAGAGGAAGCCGAGCGCCGCATCCAGGATGGCTGCCCGCGTGCGTTCGGCCTTCCCGATCCGGGACACGGGTTCTGGTTCTGCGTGCAGTGTTGAACGTTCGATCTTCAACATGGCGACCCATGTAGTAACATAGTGTCAGAAAATACTACCGTACTGTCAAATAAGACTGACATAGTGTCAGTTTGTCAAGTGACTACGGCTCGCGGGGACACGAGCATGCTAATGAGATGAATGTCGGCCGCGTCTCAAGGGGAGGTTGGCGAAGCCATGGTCGCGGCGACTCGCTCCAGGCTCTCGACACCGACTTCGATCCTCCCGCGTTGCGGGCGGTTCACATCCATGATCAGCAGCAGTATGGCTCCGATGAGAAGCGCCAGCATCGCGATGGCTTTGCGCCCGCCCTGGTCGGCCGCTCCAAAGGCCCACGCCAGAAAACCCGTGGCCACTGCCGCTACCCCGAGAAGCAGCAACAACAGTGGCGCCGGCAGGTAGTTCTCGATGGACGTGAGTCGTAATTCATGAATGTCGATCACCTCATTGGCAGACGTGATCAGCGAACTCAGTATGGCGGGACTCTGGCCGGGCTGATTGGCACGCTCGACCGCCGACCAGATCGAGTCTTGAAGAGACTCACTCTCGCTCCTGGCGGCGCGCAGGGCGGCGCGGTCGCCTCGTGATCCACCCAGCGCAACGCGGGCGTCCGTGTACGAGCGAAGCGCATCACGCAGGTCGCCGCCAAGGGGCTCCTCGAGGAGGCCGGCCCGCAGCCAAAGCGTTCCAATGGCGTTGGCCTCGCTGACGATCACGTCGCGTCGCGCGTCCCATCGGGAGATGGCCATCGACAGGGTAAAACCAAGCAGCAGCCCCAGCAGGCCCAGCATGGCGGCGCCCGTCCCGCTCATCAGCGATCGGAAGGAATCCTGCGAGTCGCGCATGCGGAATCCTCGCCGGAATCCGATCTCACCGGCCACCACGAGCAACCCGATCATCACCAGCGTGATCAGCCGATGGTCTATCAGGTAGAATCCCATGTCGAAGCTCACGGCTCGATCCTCCTGCGTTATGCCTGCTGGGTCGTGCGCGGTCCTTCGACGGTGGACAGCAGCACGACGGCGTCCTCCGGCTGGAGCCGCAAACCGACATCCCGGTCCGGGCTGAGCATGAGGCCGGCATCGGGTCCTGCCCGCCGCTTCAGACCCAACGCGATCTCGCCCCTGGCGGCGGCCGCGCGGTCTATCTCTTCAAAGGTGAGGGGCCCGGTGATGTCCACGTACTGGCTGACCGGCTCGAGCAGGATCTGGGGACCCCACGGACGTGTGAGCTCGCTGAAGACGGCGGCGAGTTCCCGATTGAGCGCAACCTGCGAAAGCAGAAAGCTCACGATGGAGCTGCTCACCATGACGTCGTCGCTCACGTTCTCGAACAACAAGGCGTTGTCAGGATCGAGCAGTTCGATGAGGACGTTGGGTCGTTCGGCGCCCGTCGGCAGCAAGTCCTGAAGCATGAGATACGCTGACGTCGTGGTGGCGTCGGCTTCCTCCTCCACGGACGCTCTCTCACTCGCGAGGATCAGGATGCTGTCGTACGCGGCCGGCTCGAGCTGCTCGAGAACGCGAGGGATCCTGAAGTCGGCTTCCACGTGACGAACCGGCAGACGTCGGTCCCCGGATTCGTAGTACTGGAGCAATCGTTCCCGTGTCTCGACGGGGGTCGTGGAGACGACGTCGACCTCGTAGCTGTCCCCGAAATGCCGATCCAGCTCCCACAACAGCGTCGCGATCTTGCGGCTCCAGCCGAGGATCAGCGTGCGGCGGTGCCCGATCTGCCCCAGGCTACGAGGCGCTTCCGATGACAGCGGGCAAGCCGGAAGCCCTGTCGCCGACGGGGTCGTGTCGTCGTATCTGTGCGCAATGAAGACGAGCAGGTCGTCGGGCCCGATTCGGGTATCGGGACCCGGCGCCAGGTTGGGTGTTCCCTGTCCCGCCGGCGTGGTGCCGATGAGGATCGCGTCGGGGAAGCGGCGGCGGGCATCCTCGAATCTCACACCGGCGAACCCGTCGATCGCCCGGACATGAATCGAACTCCGGTCATTGAGCGTCAGCAGTTCGGAGTAGACCTTGCAGAGACCTCGCTGCCGCGTGCTCTGGGCGATGACGCGACTTACGATGTCGTCGATGGCGATGATCTCGCTTTCGCCCTCGTAGGCGCGCCGCGCCGTCGCCACGCGTCTCACGTCGAAGAGCTCGGCAACCGCCAGCGGAGGGGTCTGGTCGGCGGTCCGCGAGATGGACAACAACTCCTTGATCGTCTTGGCGTCGACCGCCTCGGGCCGCTCTTCGCCGAAATCGGCACCGGGCAGGATCAAGACCGAGGCGTTGCGGTACGCGACGCGTTCGAGGTGCTCGGCGCGCAGGGCCGAACCGGATCGGAGAAGGATATCGCGCTCCGACCACAGGTCTCCCAGGCGTTCGCGCATCTCTTGCCGGAGGCCTTCGTCGAGGTGTTCGACCAGCACGACGACACGGAGGCTCCGCGCGCCGATCCTGGCGAGGAAGCGCTCGACGCGCCGACGCGAGGCCATCAGGCCTCGCACGATGTCCGGGGTCCGTGCCGTCCACCCGAACACGATCACGTGATCGCGAAGCGCGATGGGCGTGACCCCCGACTCAAGGTGCTCGATCTTCGCGTTCAACCACTGTGTCATGATCGCGACTAGCAGGCCAAGGAACAGGACGTAACCGAGGACCGTGACGATGGTCGAGATCGTGCGCAGCGCCACGCCCTCGTCATCCCCGAGATAGCCCGGGTCGCTCAGGCGAAGGAACGCCCACCAGGTGGCTTCGGATGGGGAGACGTCGGCAACAAGCCAGACAGCCAGAAGGCCGCCAGCGAGGGACACCAGGACGATGATGGCCGCCGCCAGAGCCAGCCTATAGCCGACACCTCGCAAGACTAGGCGCTCGAGTCGAAAGGCGATCCGGTCCCGGAAGCGGATACGAGTGGATGGCTGACCGCGCGGTGCTCTACTCATGTCTCCTCGCGAGCAAGTGATCGCCAGCGTTAGTGGTAGTTATGGTAACGGGAGTGCGCGGTCTAGTCACGTCTGCCTTGTCGCCACGGAATCGCAGCCCTGACCGGATGAGAAGAGGGGCGACCAACGGCCGCCCCTCTCTTGATCAAACTTGCCGAATACCCGCCGGAATCAGCCGACGCCGATGATCAGAGCCAGGGACCACGCCCGGTTGTTGATCTTCAGATCCTCTTCCTTGGCCACGTCTGTGAGGCCGTAGGTGTAGGCGAAGTCCAGTCCGATGAACAGCACCTGGATTCCGAGTCCGCCCTTCAGGCCGAAGTCGAAGCTGTTCGTCTCATCGCAGAAGGTGGCAGACACGGTTCCCTCCGTGCTGCAACTGACCTCGAAGCCCCCGTTGATCCCGCCGTAGACCCGCGGGCCGATTGTTCTCTCGAGGAATGGAAGCCGGACGACGCCCATGACCGGGACCTCGATGTACGAGAGGCGCACGCGATCGGGGCTGTTCGCCACGTCGAAGCCCTTCTCCGAGTAGTAGCCCCCGAAAATCACGCCAAACACGCTGCCCGTGGCGTACGACACGCCGAACTGGAAACCGGTCCGGCTGTCCGTGTCCACGCTGACGCCGTCAACCTCAACGCTGGCATCAGAGTAGATACCACCGGCGGTGATCCCCACCTGGGCCATCGCCGGAACCGCCGTCGCGGCAAGAAGGAGTACGGCCGCGGCCGCGCTGCGAAGTCGCATGATGTGGCTCCCTTGTTTCAGTTCTGCGGCCGAACGGCAGGTCCGGACCGATGCTGCCAAAGATACACGAGTTGGCCTCAGGGGGAAGCGGACCACTCGCGAACCTCTCAACGATCGGCCGGATTGCCCGATCCGGCCGCTTTCGCTATAATCTGGGGCTCTTGAATTCGGGCTGGCCCGGGCGGCCGGCGCCGGCAGACGCGAACCGGGTCACGGCGTCGCGTCTTTTGTATTGAAAGGGCCCCGGACGGCCCTGTGCCACTGCGAGCCGGGGCAGGGACCGGGACGGGATGTTCGAGCAGCTCGGCGATCGGCTGGATGTAGTATTTCGCCGCCTCAAGGGGCGGGGCGTCATCACGCAGCCCATGCTCCGCGAAGGGCTGCGCGAAGTGCGCCGGGCACTGCTCGAGGCGGACGTGAATTTCCACGTCGCTCGAGACTTCCTGAAGCGCGTCGAAGAGCGCGCTCTCGGGGAGAAAGTGCTGGAAGCGGTCCGCCCGGCTGAGCAGATCGTCAAGATCGTGCACGACGAGCTGATCGAGGTCCTGGGCGGAGCGAGCGCGGAATCCGGGCTCGCGGAGGCGGCGGTTCCGCCTTCCGTGATCATGCTGGTGGGCCTGCAGGGGTCGGGGAAGACGACGACCGCAGGAAAGCTGGCCCGACGGTTCGAGCGGCTCGGACGCCGCCCGACGCTCGTGGCTTGCGATCCGTACAGGCCGGCCGCGGGTGAGCAGCTGGTGACACTGGCCGAGTCGATCGGCGTGCCGGTCGTACACGAGCCCGGACAGAAGGACGTGGTGGCGCTTGCCGCGGGAGGGGTGGACAGCGCCCGCAGGGCTGGCGCGACGCACGTGATCATAGACACGGCGGGTCGCCTGCAGGTGGACGCCGAGTTGATGGACGAGTTGAAGCGGCTGAAGGCGGAGATCGGGCCGCAGGAAGTGCTGCTCGTCGCCGATGGAATGACGGGTCAGGAAGCGGTCCGCATCGCGGAGGGCTTCCACGAGACGGTCGGGATCACCGGCGTGATCCTCACCAAGATGGACGGCGATGCGCGGGGCGGTGCGGCGCTCTCGATCCATGGGGTACTCGGAGTGCCGGTGAAGTTCGTCGGCGTAGGAGAGCGCCTTGAGGATCTCACGGCGTTCGAGCCGGAGAGGATGGCAGGCCGCATCCTCCAGATGGGCGACATCGTCGGATTGGTGGAGAAGGCGCAGCAGACGTTTGACATGGAAGCCGGCCAGGAACTTGAGAAGAAGGTTCTGGGCGGCGGGCAGTTCGACCTGGAGGACTTTCTCCAGGCGACGAAGCAGATACAGAAGATGGGCCCGATCGAGGGTCTGTTGAAAATGATACCGGGCGTGAAGCCGAAGATGCTGGAAGGGGTAGACGTGGATCCCCGCCGCATCAAGCACATGGAGGCGATCATCCTCTCCATGACGCCTGCAGAGCGTAGGAAGCCGGAGATCATGAACGGTTCACGCCGAGCGCGGATCGCTAAGGGATCCGGCCGGCCGGTCAGCGAAGTGAACCGGCTGCTGAAGCAGTTCAAGGAAATGCGAAAGATGATGAAGCAGATGGGTAAGCTGGCCCCGCGCCTCGCGGCGGGCGGCAAGTTCGACTCGCTGCTTCAATGACGGGCAAGCGGTGCCCTGCCGGGGCCCGCTGTCCATGACAGACCGGACGTAACCAGGGGAACAGGATCAGTGGCGACACACATTCGACTGCAGCGCACGGGCCGGAAGAGACAGGCATCGTTCCGAATCGTCGTGACCGACGTGAACGAGCAGCGTGATGGCCCGGCGATCGAGACGCTTGGCACCTACAATCCGCGTACAGAGCCTTCCATCGTTCGGTTGGACGCCGCGGCGTCCCTGAACTGGCTGTACGAGGGCGCGCAGCCCACGGACACCGTGATTTCGATATTCCGAAAGACCGGCGTCTGGCAGAAATACCAGGCTGGAGAGACGGCGGATTCCCTCGAGGAGACTGTCGTGACGCTCGGTCCGGCCCCCGGCGAGCAGAAGACGTCGCGGCGCGCGGCCGTGGCTGCCGAAGCCCAGAAGTTGAGGGCCGTGGAGGTCGCGGCGGCCAAGCAGTTGGCCGACGAGTCAGCGAAAGAAGCCGCGAAGAAAGCCGCAGCTGAGGCGAAGGCCGCAGCAGCCGCGGCTGAAGAAGCGGCGTCTGCCGAGGCCGAGGAGGCCGTCGAAGAAGCGGCGGAAGAAGTCGAAGAGGTAGCAGCCGAGGCCGAGGAGGCTGTCGAGGAAGCGGCGGAAGAGGTTGAAGAAGTAGCAGCCGAGGCCGAGGAGACCGCAGCGGCCGCGGCTGAAGAGGTCGAAGAGGTCGCTGCCGAGGCCGAGGAGACCGTCGAGGAAGCGGCGGAAGAGGTCGAAGAGGTAGCCGCCGAGGCCGAGGAGGCCGTCGAGGAAGCGGCGGAAGAGGTCGAAGAAATAGCCGCTGAGGCCGAGGAGGCCGTCGAGGAAGCGGCGGAAGAAGTCGAAGAAGCAGCCGCGGAGGCTGAAGAAGTCGCCGGGGAAGAGGAAGAGAAGAAGGACTGAATCGGAGGCCTGGGCGGGAAGCGAATCCCCCCGGTTCCGTGATCTGATGGATGAGATCGTCGTAGCGCGGGTTCGAAATACGCACGGGCTGGACGGCGAGGTCCTCGTCGAGTTGCTGACCGGCGATCCCGACGAAGTGTTTGCGGCAGACCGCATTCTTCGGGTCACTGGAGGACAGGAAAGAGGCCCCGGTCGCCTGACGCTGACAGGTGCCCGGCGCCACAAGGGAGGACTCCTCCTTCGCTTCCAGGAGGTTGCCGACCGTACCGCTGCAGAGAAGTTGCAGGGCCGGGAATTGACCCTTCCGGCGGATGAGCTTCGGCAGCTCGACGAGGACGAGTTCTTTCTGCACGACCTCGTCGGGTACGCGGTTGTTCGAGTGGACGGCGCACCAGTTGGAGATGTCGTGACGTCCTACGAGACCGGGGCGCAGTTGCTGCTGGGTGTGACAGCGGGGGAGCGGGAGTTCCTCATTCCATTCGGCAGGCAGCTGGTGACGGAGGTCGACCGGGAGGCGCGACGGATCGTGATTGATCCGCCGCCGGGACTGCTGGAGGACTGACGGGTGAAGATCAACATCGTCACAATCTTCCCGGAGTTCTTCGAAGTGCCGCTGGGCACGAGCATCCAGGGTCGCGCGGCGACAGCCGGAATCGTGAAGTACCGGGTCGTCGACCTGCGGGACTTCACGCACGACCGGCACCGCACGGTCGACGATGAGCCGTACGGCGGAGGCGCGGGCATGGTCATGAAGCCCGAGCCGTTTTTCGAGGCGCTGGACGAACTGGAGCCAGAGGGTCCTGTCGTCCTTCTCAGCCCGCGCGGGCGCGTCTTCGATCACGACACGGCGATCCGCTACGCGGTGCAGCCGGAACTGACGTTGCTGTGTGGACACTACAAGGGCGTGGACGAGCGGGTGGTCGAGGGTCTGGCCACCGAGGAACTGTCGGTTGGCGACTACGTGCTGTCCGGTGGTGAGCCCGCGGCGCTGGTCGTACTCGACGCGGTGGTCCGGCTCCTTCCGGGGGCCATGAGCGACCACGAGTCGGCTGCTGAGGACTCGTTCTATGACGGACTGCTAGCGCCGCCGGTGTATACGCGGCCAGCCGAGTACCGGGGACACGAGGTTCCCGAAGTGCTGCGATCGGGCGATCACACCCGGGTTGCGGACTGGCGCCGCCGCGAGGCCGAGCGCCTGACAAGAGAAAGAAGACCCGAGCTCTGGGAGCGCGAGGGGAACTGACCCTCTGCCGATCTCGAGCTCGCTGGGAAAGAACCGAAGGCGCAATTAGATTCGGTCGCCCGAGGCGACCCTGGAAGGAGTAGAACGTGGATCCGAGAATCGCGGACATCGAAAAGACCCAGGTGCGGTCCGACCTGCCGGCGTTCGGGCCCGGCGACACGGTCAGAGTACGCGTGCGGGTCAGCGAAGGCGCCAAGGAGCGGATCCAGGCGTTCGAGGGTATCTGCATCGCTCGCAGGGGAGGTCGGCTCAGCGAGACCTTCACGGTCCGGAAGATCTCCGGTGGCGTGGGAGTCGAGCGGATCTTCCCGGTGCACTCGCCGTCGATCGCTGGAATCGAAGTGGTTCGCCGTGGTCACGTGCGGCGCGCCAAGCTCTACTATCTGCGGGCTCGTCGAGGCAAGAGCGCGAGGGTGCGCGAGCGCCGCTGGTGGGAGGGTGGTGGTATCTCTCCGAAGGCGGAGGCAGAGGCAGAGGCAGCAGCCGCTGCCGAGTTGGCCGCCGCCGAACTGGCCGAAGCGGAAGCCGCTGAAGCTGCCGCCGCTGAAGCTGCAGAAGCTGCCGCCGCTGAAGCTGCAGAAGCTGCCGCGAAGGCCGAGGCTGAGGCTGTCGAAGCTGCCGCAGCAGAGGCGGTCGAGACCGATGCCGTGGAGGTCGTTGCTGACGAGCCCGGCGACGAGACCGAGAAGGCCGCCGAGTAACCGCGGGCCGATGGCTCGCACGGCGCCGACCGACTACGAGCGAGAGGCCTGGGAGCGTGGCCTCGACAGGGTGGCGGGCGTCGATGAGGCGGGCTGTGGTCCCCTGGCCGGGCCGGTGGTGGCCGCCGCGGTGGTCCTGAGGCCCGGACAGAACCTCGAAGGCGTTTACGACAGCAAGGCTCTGAGCAGGAAACAACGCGAGGAACTCGCCCTGGTAATCAGGGACCGGGTCCTCGCGTTCTCGGTTGCGGCGGCTTCGACTCGCGAGATAGACCGCTTCAACATCCGACGTGCCACCTCACTTGCCATGCTGCGCGCGATACGGCGTCTCCCGTTCGAGCCTGCACTGCTGCTTGTCGATGGCCGCCCCGTTCCCGAACTCGGCGAGCACACGGCCATCGTGAAGGGCGACCGACTGTCGCTTTCCATCGCCTGCGCCTCCATCTTGTCTAAGACGGTCCGCGATCGCCTGATGGAGAGGCTGTCGAGCCGATATCCCGCCTACGGGTGGGACGAGAACAAGGGCTACGGAACGGGGCGGCACCTCGCGGCGATCCGCGAACACGGACCGACCCCCCATCACCGATGCACGTGGGGCCCGATCGTGCAGCCCGAGCTTCCGCTGGAGGTCTGACCATGCATTCCGAACACCTCCGCAACGTGCAGATCTCGTGGGTGGCCTTCGGCTGGTTCGTGGGGCTCGCCGTGGCTGCGACGGTCCTCCTCCTCCTCGCGGGTGCGGGGTTCTCCAATTGGGGCGGCGTGGCGGAGATGGTCGCGCTGGCGATCGCCGTGGCCTTCGGTTGGTTCGTCGGTGGTTTCATCGTGGGATTCAAGGCGGCGGCAGCGCCGGTCCTGCACGGCGCCGCCATGGCCCTGTTCACGTTCGTAGCCTGGTTCGCGCTCAACCTGGTGTTCGGCGGACTGACCACAGGGGCCACCGCCTGGGAGTACTTCGGGGGCCGAAGCCTGGCGGCGGCGCTCCTGGTCCAGGTGCTGGCGGCGATCGCCGGATGCTGGGTGGGTTACCGCTACACTCCCGTCCGCGTGGACTAGGAGGGACCGGACGGGCTGCTAGAGTATCTTCTTCAGCACTCCGATCCCGACGTTCGCCCCGCACAGTACGATCGCCACCTTCTGCTCGGTCCAACGGTCCGCCGTCTGGAGGAACCCGGCGACCGCCACGGCTGCGGATCCTTCGATCAGCGTATGGTGGCGTCCGATGACCAGGCGCATGGCGACGCGGATCTCATCTTCCGAAACGGTGAGCGAGTCGTCCACGATTTCGCGGCACAGGTCGAACGTGATCGCATCCGCCTCGACACCACCCGCGGTGCCGTCCGACAGCGTGGGGAAGGACGGCAGGTCGAGGATGTGACCCGCCAGCAGGGACTCGTGCATGACGGCCGAGTTGACGGGCGAGCAGGCAACCACGCGGGTGCCGAGCGCGCCCTTGAGATATCCGCCCGCTCCGGCGATCAGCCCGCCGCCACCCATGGATGCGAACAGGACATCGACCGTGTCCAGGTCGGCAGCCAATTCCACTCCGATCGTACCCTGTCCCGCCACGACCTGTGGATGGTTGTACGGTGAGAGGTACGGTAGTTCTGCCTCGTCCGCGTGCCTTCGCGCGGCGCCCTCCGCGAGGACCGGATCTCCGTCCACTCGCCTGATCATGGCCCCGAAGGCCTCGATCGCATCGACCTTCGATGCCGCTGCGCTCTCCGGCACGAAGATCAGCGCCTCGAGGCCTGCGGCGCGTGCGGCATGCGCCACCGCCACGCCGTGATTGCCCGACGAGGCCGCGACCACCCTGGTCGCCCCTTCGCCCAGCGAGAGTAGGGCGTTCGTCGCTCCCCGGAGCTTGAACGATCCCGTGGTCTGGAGGTTCTCGAGCTTCAGGTAGACCTCTGCTCCGCTGACCTCGCTCAGAGCATACGAGTACTCGACCGGTGTATGGCGCACGCGCCCCGCTAGGCGCCTGGCGGCAGCAACGCACTCGGATTGGAGGTCTGACAGCGCCATCACCGGGCATCTCCAGGTTTCTTGCTCAGTCGGCTCACCTGATAGAGGTTACGTGGAACTGTCGCACGGCGCACGAACGACCGGGAGCGGATCGACGCATGGACTCAACACGAGACGGGCGATCCTCAGAGGCCTGCCCGATCTGCCACATGGTGGTGGCGGAGGGACAGGCGTCCGAGTGGGTCCCGGTATGTTCCCTCGTGTACCCGGAAATCGAGGGTTTGCGCTGCCACGCGAACTGCCTGGCAGAGGAGCGGGAACGCAATCGCATGCTGCGTCGCGAGGATCTGAAGCCCACGTTCCTGCAGCGTCGCGTGGCGGAGCGCTGAACGCGCGCTATATTCGGCCGCGGGAGTGGATACGAGACGCCGGGAACAGAATGAAAGAGAGCCAGGAATGGGTCTAGGGCGGCGACTGAAGGCCATCGCGGACGGTCTTACAGCAAAGGATCCGGACGCATCTGCGACCCTGCACGGATTCATCGAAGATCTGCGGGCGACGGGGATCGAAGACTGGGTGCTCAGGGTCGGCGAGCCCGCACCCCCCTTCGAGCTCGAGTCGGCGGACGGCCGAAGGGTGTCCCTGGACTCGCTGGTGGCGCGACGTCCGGTGATTCTGACGTTCTACCGAGGCCGCTGGTGACCGTACTGCAATGCGGAGCTGGAAGCTCTGAATCAGGCGTACGATCAGATCCTGGAAGCTGGAGCGGACCTGGTAGCGATTTCGCCCCAAACCGCCCGGCACAGCCGGGAGTTCGCGGCCCAGCGGAAACTGAAGTTCGATGTGCTCGTGGACCCGGGGAATACGGTCTCGGACCTGTTCGGATTGACGTGGACGATGCCCGGCCCGATGCGGGAGATGTACCTGGGATGGAACATCGACGTGGCCGAGTACAATGGCGACGACAGCTGGCGGCTGCCGATTCCGGGGCGCTTTGTCGTGGACTCGGACCGGTTCATTCGATATGCGGAGGCGGATCCCGACTACATGATCCGGCCCGAGCCGGAGGACACGCTCGAGTTCGTGCGGCGGATGACGGCAGCACGGTTGACGGCGGGAGTGCCGGACGCTGACGTGCGTGGCCACGACCGGCGTGAAGTTGAGCGCAGGTTCCGCGCCGAAAGGCGGCAGGAAGACGCCGACATCGATTTTCCGGACCGGCGGGCCGGCGAAGATCGGAGGACCGGCGAGCGCCGATCGGGTGAGGACCGGCGCGAGAGGTAGCAGGAAGTGGCACAACTGACCGGGTAGCTCAGTTGGCAGAGCAACGGACTTTTAATCCGTAGGTCGTGGGTTCGAATCCCACCCCGGTCATTGCGTGACAGTAGAACTTATCCCGCGTTACGTTGATCCGCGCTCGCAACGACAGCGTCAACTGGAGTAGCTTTTGGAGTAACTTCCAGGCGGCGGACAGGTCGCGAGAGCAGTTTAGGGGCTTCCAACACAACCCCGCTTCTGCGGGATGCTCGCACGGCGGCGGGCGGGTGCGTGGCAGGCGCGCCACGGTTGACGCGACCAATCATAACCGTATTGTTCACGTATGAGGCATCTCTCCTCATAGACCGTACTAACACAGTATGAGGCATCTCTCCTCATAGCGCGGCCCCACGACATCTATCGTGCCAGAACCCTCTCCTGGCGGCTGTAACCATCCGCAGAGGAGGTCTGTTATGCGCTGGCGTATCCCACTCGTTGTAGCACTCGTAGCGTTCGTGGCTGTAAGCTGCGATCAGCAACCCGTCGAGCCCTCCGCTGAGCAGGTCGCGGAGGCTCCCGCATTCAACTTCATTAGGGGTCCTGCGAATCCTGGGAACTCGGGGATAACCCGCTACCAATTCGATGAGGGCTTTTGCTTCTGGTGCGAAACTACTGACCCCGCCGCAGACCTCTACGCTATGCACTACGACGGCTACGCTGGCTACTGCCAGGGTTCAGCCACCGTCACCGCATGGGATGCTCAGCAGGTATTGAACCAGAGTGGCCCGCTTTATAAGCAGCAGGCGCACGACCAACCGCTCTTCATTT
>Ga0209567_10001405_pt1 | contig 12438 bp, 7 predicted proteins | sample COG_12_FD_184756 | JGI IMG/M metagenome (GOLD analysis project Ga0209567, IMG submission 184756) | Pelagic marine sediment microbial communities from the LTER site Helgoland, North Sea, for post-phytoplankton bloom and carbon turnover... | ecosystem: Environmental > Aquatic > Marine > Neritic...
GGACCAAACGGCGTCACCAGGCTCAACCCTACTCCGGCGCCGACCAAGAGGTCCGTCGGATTGAACTCGGCCGCGTTTTCCCAGAGGTTCCCGGCGTCAACGAAAGTACTGGCAAAGATGTTGTCCGTCAGCTTGATGCCGAGAGCCGCCGAGGTGGTGAAGTAGGACTCGCCAACGCGAGCCAGGCTGTTGACGGGCGCGTTCCTCGGCACATGTCCAAAGGGAGTGATCGTCGCCTCCTCGTAGCCGCGAACCCGCTGCCCCACCTGTGTGCCGCCGACGAAGAACCGCTCCACATAGAACGGATTGTTGCCAAAAACCAGCCCCGCCTTGAAGTTCAGACTGGCCACCACCTCTATCGGGACTTTCCCGGGGCCGCCGCCGATTTGTGCGATGCGTGAGAACCACTCGCTGTCGAAGTCCCACTTGTCGTAGTCGCCATCTCCTCCCAGCCAGCCTCCGGTCTTGCGGTAGGCGAGCTGGTTCCTGTTACCGCCGGTCGGGAACAGCCCACCCTCCCGCGTATCTCGGACGATGCGAGCCGAGATCGTACTGCGCGTTCCATTGGTGATCAGCCCCTGTGACTCCGGTCCCAGCCCGAAGGCGTCCAGGTCGCTCACGTCCTCCCGGAACAAGGAGTACCCGAGGAACAGGCGAATGGAACGAACCTGGAACGGGAACAGGGGAATGCCGAACTCCAGGAATCCCCCCGTCTTGCGCCGCGTACCGAGATCGTACGTCTGAAATTGATCGCGAGAACTCTGGACGCCGACCGTCCCGCTGTATCGGGTGCCAAACAGCTCAGGGTCCGTGTAGCTGAGTTCAATATCCTGCGTGCGCGCGCCGAAGAGCCAGCGGAAGTGCCCGATCTTGGCCTGGCCGAAGAGATTGGGTTGGTCATAGCCGATGAATCCGGCCAGTCCTGTCGCGGCGGCTGCGGATATCCCGAAGTTGACGTTGCCGGTCTGCTTCTCCCTGACCCGATAGACGATGTCGATGTCTCCGTCGTCCCGCGGACTGATCTGGATGGCCTCATCCGGCGGCAGTGTCTCGAAGAACCCGAGTGACTGGATGTTTCTCACGCTCTGGATCAAACGCTGTTGCGAGTAGATGTCTCCCGGGAGCGTCAGGAGGATCTTCCGGATTACGCGGTCGTGCGTGTAGTCGTTGCCTACGATCGAGACCGTCCGAATGTACGCGGGGTTCCGTTCGACAATCCTCAAGCTCACGGAAACCGTGGGATTGGCGTCCGCGGTCTCCGGCAGGTTGCGGACGACATCGGGCATGACCTGGACCTGAAGGTAGCCCGCATCTCGATACAGGTCGGCGATGTCCAGCGCGGCTTTCTCGAACGCCGTCTCGTCGAAGGGGGGATAGTTACCCGCTTCCAACCTCGCTGCGTCCAGGTCTCCATCCCGAACGGCAGGGTAGTATTCGCCCAACTGGGAGGCCGGGAAGCGACGATTGCCCTCGATGTCGAACGACTTTACCAGGTACTGCGGACCTTCCCGGATCCGCACCTCGATCCGCCCCTTCCCCGTGAGAGTGTCCACGACGATCGTGTCGCCCAGGACCTCCAGATCGATGTACCCGTGCTCGCCGTATAATCCGGGGATGCGCTCGGTCAGGTCAGCCCTGAAATCCTCACGGTGCAGTTCACCATGCTCGAACCAGAAGAACCCTTCTTCGACCGTGGTCATCGATCCCCGAATCTCGGAATCGGTGAGCGCCTCGTTGCCCACGATCTCGACCCTGGCGAGGGCCAGCCGGGGACCCTCTCGCACGCGGAAGGTCAGTTCCAACTGGTCCAATCCGCGTGGGTCCGGAGCGAGGGCCGTATCGACGCTTGCTTGGGGAAAGCCCTCCTGGCCCAACAGCTTGAGGATCATCGCCTGCGCGCGAACCACCTTGGACGGGTCGAGTGCACCTCCTCCGATCAGTCCGACGGTGTCAGAGATCGTGCCGTCACTGGCGTGCTTCAGGCCCTCGAATCGGTACGATCCCACGACCGGCCGCTCGACCACATCGATATAGAAGACCGCAGGGGCGTACGGCGTGACGCGGATCTGCACGTCTGAGAACTCACCGGTCGCGAACAGCCGCTGGATGGCCTCCTGGATGGCGGGGCCGTTTACGACTTCGCCCACCCGGATCTGGGCGAGGCGCTGAATTCCCTCGGCGGAATAGCGGGAGTGTCCCCGTACGACGATGCTGTCGACGGTGACGGAGAGGGGCTCTTCCTGCCCCAACAATGGAGCGACCCTCGCCGTGGAAAGCGCGGCGAGGGCCACCAGCCCAACTACGAGTCGGCTATAATTCACTTGGCGGATGTATGCGATGCCGTCCGGAAGACCAGGGATTCTGAGTCCTTCGCCAGCTCCACGACGATCTCGTCTCCCGGCGCGAACTCGGCCATCAGGATTCTCTCAGAAAGCGCGTCCTCGATGTGCCTCTGGATCGTCCTCTTCAAGGGACGCGCACCAAACTTCGTATCGTATCCGCGGTCCACCAGGAAGTCTACGGCCTCCTCCGATGTGCTCAGGGTCAGTTCTTCGTCCGCCAGACGCCGTTGAACCTCACGCAACATGATGTGAACGATCTCGCCGATCTGTTCCTTCGAAAGCGGATGGAAGACGATCACCTCGTCCAGGCGATTGAGGAATTCGGGGGTGAAGGTCCTATCTACTTCATCCCTGACCTTCTGAGCCATTCTGTCGTACTGGATCTCCGATTCGCCGGTCTCGAATCCGAGGTTCGATGTCGAGGCGATTTCTCTGGCCCCGACATTGGATGTCATGATGAGCACCGTGTTCTTGAAGTCGATCACCCGGCCATAGTTGTCGGTGAGTCGGCCCTCATCGAGCACCTGCAGAAGGATATTGAAAACGTCTGGATGCGCCTTCTCGATCTCGTCGAGCAGGACGACCGCGTAGGGACGCTGCCGGACCGCCTTCGTGAGAGCCCCGCTGTCCTCATAGCCCACGTAGCCCGGCGGTGCCCCTATCAGCCGACTCACCGAGAACTTCTCCATGTACTCGGACATGTCTACCCGAATCAGCGCCTGGTCGTCGGCGAACAGGAACCGCGCGAGCTGCCGGGCCAGCTCCGTCTTCCCGACCCCGGTGGGTCCGCAGAATACGAAACTGCCGATCGGGCGATCGGGATCCTTGAGGCCGGCTCGCGTGCGGCGTATGGCCCGGCTGATCGCCTCGATCGCTTCGTGCTGGCCGACCACGCTCTCGTGCAACTCTTCTTCCATCCTCAGGAGGCGCTTCGTCTCTTCCTCGCGCAGCCTGCTGACCGGGATGCCCGTCCAGCGTGAGACGATGAAGGCAATCTCATCCTCGGTCACGATTGGACGGGTCTCTCTCTGCTGCTTCCCCCATTCTTCCTTGGTGCGCCGGATCTCTGAGAGAAGCTCCTTCTCTCGGTCACGCAGCATGGCCGCACGTTCGAAGTCCTGGTCACGAATCGCCTCGTCCTTGGTCCCTGACAGCTCATCCATCTCATCCTGGAGCTTCTGGACCTCGGGCGGGGGAACCTGAGCCCCGAGTCTGGAACGCGCTCCCGCCTCATCGATCACATCGATCGCCTTGTCCGGGAGAAACCGATCCGTGATGTACCGATCCGACAACTTGGCGGCGGCCTCGAGCGACGTATCGGGCACATTCACGTTGTGATGGTCCTCGTAGTGCTTTCGCAGGCCCTTGAGGATCTCGAGCGTCTCTTCGACTGAGGGCGCCTCGACGATCACTGTTTGAAAGCGTCGCTCGAGAGCTCCGTCCTTCTCGATATGCTTGCGATACTCGTTGAGGGTCGATGCACCCACACACTGCAACTCGCCGCGCGCCAGGGCGGGCTTGAGCATGTTGGAAGCGTCAATGGCTCCCTCAGCAGCACCGGCGCCCACGAGAGTGTGCAACTCATCGATGAACAGAATGACGCCCTCGTTCGCCGAGATCTCGTTCACGATCGCCTTGAGCCGCTCCTCGAACTGGCCTCGGTACTTGGTTCCGGCGATCACGGCTGCCATGTCGAGTGCCAGGACGCGATGGTCCTTCAGGCTGTCCGGTATGTCACCTCGATCGATCTTCTGGGCGAGTCCCTCGACGATAGCTGTCTTACCGACCCCGGGCTCCCCGATCAGGACCGGATTGTTTTTCTTGCGTCTCGAGAGCACTTCCATGACCCGCTCGATCTCGGCGTGCCGCCCGATGGTCGGATCGAGTGCTCCCTCATGCGCCAGCTCGGTCAGGTCCCTGCAGAAGTGGTCCAGCGCCGGGGTCTTCGACTTGGACTCTCCTCGCGGTGCCGCGGCTGCGGGAACGCTTCCCGGCTCGGCCACGGCCCCTTCGGTTCCGAGGAGCTTCAGCATCTCGGCTCGTGCCTCTTCGAGGCCGATTCCGAGTTCCCCCAGGACCTTGGCCGCCAAACCCTTTTCCTCTCGCAACAGGCCGAGGAGCAGGTGTTCGGTGCCCACGTAGCTGTGATTCAGCTCGCGAGCTTCCGCCATCGCATACTCGAGCACCTTCTTTGCCCGCGTGGTATAAGGGAGCTCTCCGATGGACGCGGACGCTTTTCCTGGCCGGACGTTTTCTTCCACGAGCCTGAGAAGCTCGTCGAGGTCCGCGGCCAGGCTGCGCAACACCTCCGCCGCCACTCCGTCACCCTCGCGGATCAAGCCGAGAAGGATGTGCTCGGTGCCCACGTAGTCGTGCTGCAGACGCACCGCTTCCTCTCGCGCCATGGCCAGCACTTTTCTCACACGGTCGGTGAAGTTGTAGTTCATCAACCCCCCGAGGGCGGACTGTCTGCCGCCGTCGTATCGCTGGATCCGTCTGCGGGCGCTTGCCCTGCGTCCCGCTCGTCTGTGGCTAGCTTATCCCGAACGTACGTGGCGCGACAGAGATCTGCCTCCTGCTCGCCCAGGCTAGCTCCCGCCGCGAGCTCGAGATGCGCGAGTTGTCCGCGCACCAGGACCTCGTTCAGCGTCTCTACCCGTGGTGATTTCAATAGTTTCAGAGACACGCCCAGTCGGACACCCGAGAGGAGGTTCATCATCTCCCCAAGACCGAGGCTGCGCGCCGTTCGGAGAATCCCATACGCTCGCCACACCTTGTCCTCGAGAACAGAAGGCGCCTCCGTCAGGAGAACGCTCCGGGCTCCGCGTTCGTACTCGATGACCTTGCACGTCACTCTTTCCAGGTGATCGATCAGGTCTTCTTCAGTCTTGCCCAACGTGGTCTGGTTGGAGACCTGGAAGAAGTTCCCGACCACCTCGGATCCCTCTCCGTACAGGCCTCGATACGTCAGTCCGACCTGGGAGATACCCTCGAGCACCTTGGAGATTTCCTTCGTGAGGACGAGGCCTGGAAGATGGATCAGCACGGACGCCCGCAAGCCGGTTCCAACGTTGGTGGGGCACGCCGTCAGAAAACCGAACTGGTGATGAAACGCAAGCGGAAGGAGCGCCCCGATTTCCTCGTCCAACCGGTCCACCTGGCGCCAGGCCGAATCGAGAGCCAGTCCCCCGGCCAGGGCCTGCAGCCGAAGATGGTCCTCCTCGTTGACCATGACCCCGCACGAGGTGTCGCTGGCCAGGGCAAGTGCCGCGCTCGACGGCCCCATGCGGTCGGCGAGCAGGTCTCGGCTGATGAGGTGCCGTTCGACCAGAATCTCCCGGTCCACCGGATCCAACGAGTCGACATCCCAGAAGTAGCCGCCATCGAGCGACTTCGCCCGATCGGCCGCGGCTCGGATTCTCTCGACCACGTCCGCTCGCTCTTCAGCTCCGGCCCGCCCCGGGAAGGGGAATCCCTGCAGGTTACGCGCGACCCGGACCCGAGACGACAGCACAATCTCGGCTTCCCCGCCTCCACGGATCCAATCCAGTCCACGATCCGCCACTGCCACGCCGCTCTGGATCATTCCTGGACTTCCATCTCGTGGATGCGGTCACGAAGTTCCGCCGCCGCCTCGAAATCCTCTGTCTCGATCGCTCGCTTCATCCGTCGTCGCATCGAGGAAATCTGACCGAGACGATCCGTGATGTCCGATGCCTGGCTGAGGTACAACTTCCCGGCGTGATGTGACGATCCGTGGATCCGGCGCAGAAGACTCCGCAGCTGGTTCTCGAAATGAACGTAGCATTGCGAGCATCCGACCCTCCCGGCCTTGCGGAAGTCGGTTGCGGACGTCCCGCAGAACGGACAGGGTTCACTGGAATCTGGTACCGGCGTCCTGGGGCCCGAAGCACCCAGTTGAGCCAGGAAGTCCACGAGCGGAGGAGTCGCCTCCGTGTCCGTCTTCGTGTCCTCGGCAGAGATTCCGCGCCCGGCGGCGCAACTCACGCACAGGTGAAGCGACCGCATCTCGTCGGCTTCGATCGAAGTCAGGTGGACCTCGGCTTCCTTGTCCCGACAATCATCACAGAGCATTCGTCGCTCAGTCCGCCCCTCTTGGATCCTCGCCGCTCGAGTCCGTCACCAGAACGCCGGATGCGAGTCTCAAGATCCGATCGGTCCGGGCGGCCAAGGCAGAATTGTGCGTCACGACCACCATTGCGGTCCCGTGATCTCGGACGAGGTCGAACAGCACGTCGTGCAGGATCTCGCTCGTCTCAAGGTCCAGATTGCCCGAGGGTTCGTCGGCCAACAGAACCGGAGGCTCGTTGGCCAGAGCCCGTGCCGTCGCCACCCGCTGCTGCTCCCCGCCCGACAACTTTGCCGGGACGTGACCTGCGCGATCGGCGAGACCGACCTGGTCGAGGAGATCCAGCGCGCGACGGCGTGCGGCTTCCCCGGACGCTCCCGCGATCAACTGAGGCATCATGACGTTCTCGAGCGCCGTGAAATCCCTGAGCAGGTGGTGAAACTGAAACACGAAACCCACGTAGCGATTTCGAACCCCGGCGAGCTGCACATCGTCAAGATTGGCGACGTCTCTGCCCCCCAACGTGATGCGTCCCGATGTCGGAAGGTCGAGCCCCCCCAGGATGTGAAGCAAGGTGGATTTCCCCGATCCGCTCGGTCCTACGATCGAGACGGTCTCTCCCCGCCCGAGCCGCAGGTCTACGCCCCTGAGGACCCTGATCAAGTTGCCATCCGCCCCGTCGAAGTTCCGTTCGACGGCGATGGACTCGACGGCGGAAGGCGCAGCCGCGCTCATGGCATCACTCATGGCGGATCGCCTCCACTGGAGTGTAGTCGGCGGCCCGCCTTGCCGGATAGATCGTGGCTAGAAACGCGATGGACAATGACGCGAGCACGATAAACCCGACATCGACCAGGTTGGTGTCGACCGGAAGATGGTCGATAAAGTAGACGTCCCCCGGCAGCGTGATGAACTGGTATCGATCCAGCAACCAGGACAGCGTCAACCCGAGGCCGGTCCCCACCGTCGTGCCCACGAGTCCGATTACCACGCCCTGGAGGATGAATATCCGCGTGATATCGGCTGCCGTCAGCCCCATGGCGCGCATGATCCCGATCTCCCGCACCTTGTCCGTGACGACCATGATCAGGGTCGACACGATGTTGAATGAAGCCACGAGGACGATCAGGAGGAGGATGATGCCCATAGCGAACTTCTCCAGCTTGAGCGCGGAGAAGAGGCTGGCATTCTGTCGCTGCCAATCGTCTACCGAGTAGGGGAAACCGAGCGAGTCCCTGATCCTGGTCGCCACAGCGCCGCTGTGCCACGGGTCCCGTACGTTGAACTCAACTCCCGTGACCGCTCTCCCCATGCGAAGCAGGCTCTGGGCAGACTCCAGCGCCACATACGCGAATTTCGTGTCGTACTGATACAGGCCCGTCTCGAACAGGCCGGTGACTTCGTACAGACGGAGCTGCGGCTGGATGCCGGTTGGGGTCAGCTCGGCGCCCTGAAACGACACGACGGTGACCGTTTTCCCTGGATACAGGTTCAGGCGGTTGGCGAGAGTCGTTCCCAGGACGATTCCCGGACGACCGGACTCCGTCTCTCCGAACGGCATCGTCCCGCTGGTGAGATGCTCGTCCACTTCCGTCACCGACAGGGAAACGGAATCGTCGGCCAGGCCGCGGAGAACGGCTCCTTCCGAGTAGCTGCCTCCTGGTACGTTGAGACCCACTTCGGTGTAAATGAAGGGCGCTGCGCCCGTCACGTCCGGATCCTCGGTCACCCGGCGGAGCACCGATTCCCAACTCTCCATCCGGACGGCTTCGCCGATCTCGAGCACCATGCCATGCGAGTTGGCCCCGAGGATCTTCTCGCGCAGGTCCGTCTGTAGACCCGACATGACTCCGATAACCACGATCAGCGCCATCACGCCTACCGAGACGCCGCCGATAGCGATCAACGTGATCAGCGACAGGAATCCCCTGCCCCGGCGACTCGACAGATAGCGCTGCGCGACGAACCAGTGCAGAGCGCGGTCCGTTCGGCGGGTGCGCCCCGTGCCCTCAATCTGACTCATCGTCCCTCATGACTGGGTACAGAATCACTTCCCGGATCGTGGAACGGTCCGTCAGGAGCATCACGAGCCGATCGACCCCAAGGCCAAGACCCCCGGTGGGGGGCAGCCCATACTCCAGTGCCCTCACGTAGTCCTCATCCAGCGCCTGCGCCTCCTCATCCCCGGCGGCCCGCTGCGCGACCTGGTCGGCAAACCGCTCCCATTGATCGATAGGGTCATTCAACTCGCTGAACGCGTTCACCAGTTCCGTTCCCGCGACGATGACCTCGAATCGCTCCGCGAGCTCGGGATCCCCCCGCTTGGGTTTGGCGAGCGGACTCATCTCTATCGGATAGTCGAAGACGATCGTCGGATCGACCAGTTCGGGCTCCACCCACTCGGAGAAGATGACGTCGAGCAACTTGGTCCGACTGAGCGTGTCGACGTCGCTCCGCCCCGCCTCTCGCACCCGGCGTCGGAGCTCCTCCGTGTCAGCCGACCTCGCATCGAGCCCGGCGAAGTTCTCGATCGCCTCAAAGAATGGAATCCGCTTCCAGGGGCGCGACAGGTCAACCGCATGACCGTCATAAACGATTTCCAGACGCCCGGCTACGGCCATTGCGGCTTCGGTCACCAGCTCTTCCGCAGTATCCATCATGGTCTGGTAGTCGGCGTAGGCCCGGTACAGCTCGAGCATCGTGAACTCGGGGTTGTGCGTTCGATCGATGCCCTCGTTCCTGAAGTTCTTGGAGATCTCGTATACCCGATCAAGCTGTCCCACGATCAACCGTTTCAGATACAGCTCATCGGCGATCCGAAGAAAGAGCGTCCGGTCCAGCGAGTGATGATGGGTGGTGAACGGGCGGGCGAAAGCGCCACCGTACAGCGGCTGGAGCACCGGCGTCTCGACCTCCAGGTAGCCCTCCGCATCCAGCTTGGCTCGCAGGGCTGACACGATCCGTGCCCGCGTCATGAATACGGCTCGCACATCCGGGTTTACCGCAAGGTCCGCATAGCGCTGCCGATACCGGGTCTCGACATCGGCGAATCCGCTGTAGACCACCGATTCACCATCGTCCGTGATCTCGGTTTTGCCCAGAGGCAGGGGGCGCATGGACTTGGCCAGCAACTCGAGACTGGCGACCCGGACGGTTACTTCGCCCGTTCGGGTGCGGAACAGCTCACCTTCCACGCCGATCCAGTCGCCCAGGTCGAGCAGCTTTCCGACCTCACGGTCGAGCTCGCTCAGGTCGTCCCGGCGAAAGTAGACCTGGAGTCTTCCCGACCGGTCGCCGAGGTGAGCGAAAGCGCTCTTCCCCATGTCTCGGAGCGACTCGAGGCGACCCGCGACTCGAACCCGGATTCCTTCCACATCTTCCTCGTATCGCGTCAGCGCTGACGTGAGATCGTCGGTAGCATCGAAGGAGTACGAGTAGGCCGGCACGCCCAGGTCGCGCAGTTTCTCCAGCTTTGCGAATCGGTCTCTGATAGGCTTCGGCCGGTCGGCCGCCGCGTACCACTCGCGGATCGGCAGGCCGTCGCGCTGACCGGAGGAGTCCTTGGAACTCACGATCAGGCCACCCCTTTCCTGCGCAGAAAGGCCTCGATGAAACGATGAATATCGCCGTCGAGCACCCCGTCTGCATTCCCAACCTCCAGGTTGGTCCGATGGTCCTTGACCATGGTGTACGGTTGCAGCACGTAGGAGCGAATCTGGTTGCCCCACGCGATATCTGACTTGGAGTCCTCGAGGGCCTGCTTCTCGGCTTCCTTTTCCTCCATGGCCCGCTGGTACAACGCCGCCTGGAGCATCTTCATGGCCTTAGCTCGGTTCTTGTGCTGGCTGCGTTCCTGCTGACAGGACACCACGACACCCGTGGGTTCATGCGTGATGCGTACGGCCGAATCGGTCTTGTTGACGTGTTGGCCGCCAGCGCCCGATGCCCGATAGGTGTCCACACGCAGGTCCGACTCGTCGATTTCGATCTCGACGTCATCGTCCACTTCGGGATATACGAAGACCGACGCGAAGGACGTGTGCCTGCGCCCCTGGGCGTCGAACGGTGAGATTCGGACGAGCCGGTGCACACCCGTTTCCGCCCCCAGGTACCCGAAGGCGTGATCACCCAATATCTCGAGCGTCGCGGACTTGATCCCGGCTTCTTCACCGGGCTGGAGTTCGAGCACTTGGACCGCATAGCCACGTCGTTCGGCGTACCTGGAGTACATTCGCAGGAGCATCTCGGCCCAGTCCTGCGATTCGGTACCACCGGCTCCTGGGTGAACGCTGAGCAGGGCCGACCGGTGGGCGTCAGGACCGCGGAGCATGTTCTTCAGTTCGAGTTCGGCCAGCCCCTCCTGCACGCTCGCCGTCTCGCGATCCAGCTCGCCGGCCAGTTCCTCGTCGTCGGCATCTGCGAGGAGATCAGCGAGTTCCGTCAGCTCCCCGACTCTCCGCGCCAGGGAATTCCAGGGCTCTGTCCACCCTTTGAGGTTGTTCGCACGGTCTATTACCTCTCGGGCCGCTTCCTTGAGGTCCCAGAAACCCGGGCTGGCCATGCGCTGTTCGAGATCACCCAACTCAGCTTCCTTGGACTCGAGGTCAAAGAAACCTCCGTAGGTCGTCCAGCCGCTCCCGCAGTTCGTTGATCAGGCCGATCTTCGCGTCGGATACCGCCATTCGATACTCTCCCTGCCCACCATGGGTGTTCGGGCTCGCGACAAAGCGCCCGTTGTGCCAAGACGGGGTTCCCGCACGTAGCGGAAAGCCCCGTCTCGGGCGAGTCTAGCTGTGGTGATTCCCCGGGTCAAGCGGGATCGTCGACCAGTTCGAGGTCTATGGTCCGGCTCTCCGTGTCGACCCGCATGACCTGGACCGAGACCCGGTCGCCCAAGCGGTATCTGTTTCGGGTTCGTCGACCGGAGACGGCGTGAGCGTCGGCGTCATACGTATAGTAGTCGTCTACGAGGGAGCCGAGGCGTACCAGGCCCTCGACAAGTACGCCGTCGAGAACCACGAATAGACCGAAGCTGGTGACTCCCCCGATGGTGCCTTCGAACTCGTCCCCGACGTGGCGCTGCATGAACCGGATCGTCTTGGCCTCGACGGATTCCCGCTCCGCCTCCTGGGCGCGTCTTTCCCTATCGGACGAATGCCGAGCCACTTCTTTCAGAGCCTCAGGTTGTCGCGCGGGCGAGCCTCTGAGCCACCGCACCAGAGCCCTATGGACGATTAGATCAGGGTAGCGTCGAATCGGAGACGTGAAGTGGGCATAGGCCTCCGACGCCAGGCCGAAGTGTCCGACGTTGTCGGTCGCGTATCGCGCCCGCTTCATCGACCGCAGCGTGACCCGCGAAATCAAGTACTCGTGGGGTTTGTCGCGGGCTTCGTCCAGCAGCCGGGATAGGTCGGTCGGGCGAACCTCTCCCCGGGGCAGTGAGTAGCCGAAGAAGCCCGCAAGCTCCCGGAGCTTTTCGATGCGATCGGGGTCGGGATCCTCGTGGATACGGTAAATCATGGGCAGATCCTCGGATATCCCGAGACTGGCAACCGTCTCGTTCGCAAGGATCATCAAGTCTTCGATGATACGATGCGCTTCCAGTCGCTCACGCGCTCGTATTTCAAGCGGTTCCCCGTCATCATCAAGGATGACCGTCGCCTCCGGGATGGCAAAGTCGACGGCCCCGGCCTGCTGTCGGCCCTTTCGTAGCTTCGCCGCGACCAGCGACAGGTCCCGCAGTGCCGCCAGGACTGGGGCGGGATCCCCGTCCTCCGGCGCCACGCCGTCGAGCAAATCCTGCGCCTCTTCGTACGCCAGACGGTGGGTGCTCTGGATGACTCCACGCACGAACCGTCGCTCGCGCAACTCCAGGCGCTCGTCGAATTCCAGGACCACCGACAGCGTCAGCACGCGGCGCGCCGCGGTCGAGGCATGGCGCAGCGAGCTAGGCCTGCCGCTGCCGCTGGTACTCAAACCCGACTCGGGCCAGCGCGGCTCGGGCGT
>Ga0209567_10001406_pt1 | contig 12435 bp, 12 predicted proteins | sample COG_12_FD_184756 | JGI IMG/M metagenome (GOLD analysis project Ga0209567, IMG submission 184756) | Pelagic marine sediment microbial communities from the LTER site Helgoland, North Sea, for post-phytoplankton bloom and carbon turnover... | ecosystem: Environmental > Aquatic > Marine > Neritic...
AGGGTGAGCTCGCTCGCGTTCTTGGCGAAATAGTACCTCGCCGCTTCCTGGACGCCGTAGCGCCCACGGCCAAAGTTCACATGGTTGAGATAGAGGTGCAGGATCTCGTCCTTGGAGAGCTCGTTCTCCAGGCGCCGCGCCAAGATGAGTTCCCGCAGCTTTCGTGCCAAGGTGCGTTCGGGGGTCAGGAGCATCAGCTTGACCACCTGCTGGGTGATGGTGCTGCCGCCCTGCGCGGCTCTACCGGCGACGATGTCTCGGCCGACCGCGCGCAGGATACCATTGTAGTCGAGGCCCTCGTGCTCGTAGAAGTCCGCATCCTCGGCAGCGAGGACGGAGAGAACCATGTGCCGGGGGACCTTCGACATTGGAATCACGGTCCTACGCTCGGAGAATATCTCGCCGATGACCTTCTTATGACGGTCATAGACCCGCGTGGTCTGCGGGGGCTTGTAGTCCCGCAAGGCGCTGACGGATGGAAGGTCGCGGCTGAAGTACGCGTACGCGCCCAGCACGAGCAGCGCGCCTACCACCAGCGCCGCACCGATCAATTTCGGCAGCACCGAGCCGCCGCTCGGCTTCCGCTTCTTGCGCTTGGCCGGCTTCCGCTTGGTCGGCTTGCGCTTGGTTGCCTTGCGCTTTGTCTTCTGCGTTTGCTTGCCTGCCATCTCGTCCGCCGGCGCCTATAGCATCCCCTGCTTAGCGCCTTCCCCCTAATTCACGACAGTTGGGCCTACCTAATCATTCCCGAGGAATTTCTCGATCACTTGGTCAGCCTTCTTCACCGAATTCATTAGGAATCTGGCTTTCAGCTCCTGATGCCGTTCCACCGGAAGACGTGGCCTTCCGTCTCGAGCGAGTGCCTGCATCGTGATGGCGGCGGCGACTGAGATGTTGAGGCTCTCGACGAAGCCGCGCATCGGAATCGCAAACGTTCCATCGGCGATGCTGCGCATCGCCGGGGAGACGCCGCGGTGCTCGTTTCCGAACACCACCGCCAGGCGAGGTGTGTCATGCAGGTCTTCAGGCTGTGTTTCAGCGCCCATGGCGGCGACGTAGATCGCGTAGCCGTCCTTCTTCAGGTGTCGCGCACACGCTTCGGCGCTTTCGTAGCGCACGACATCCAACCATCGGTGCGTGCCTTTGGACACCCCTCGGGACGCGCGAAAGCCATTCTCTCCGACGATCACGTGTACCGTTTGGACGCCAAACGCGTCGGCGCTCCGCAACACCGCGCTCGAGTTGTGCGGGTCGGCGATGCAGTCCAGCACCAAGACCAGGCCGTCAGTTCGGCTCCGCACGACCTCCTCGATCCTTTCCAAGCGTTCGGGGGTGACGACCGGCGAGAGCGCCTCGATGACCACTTCGGCCGGTCGCGCGAGCGATGGAGGGCCCACGATCTCGATCACATCTGGGTCGTCCGCGCGCACCTATCGTGCGGTTTTCTTAGGGTCGACGATGACGCCAACGACGAGCGTCCCGCCCTGGTACGTCTGCCCGGCGACGAAGAATGGATCGCCGGCGGACGCGACCACTTGCAGAAGCGGCAGATAGTCGGACTTGTCGGGCCGGTTGATCGCCGCCTTCACTTTGTAGCGTCCATCGGGCATCACCCGGAGGAGAGTCAGCTTCATCCTGCGGCCATTGGGCAACGAAACCAATGCGTCCTTGCCTGGGGTCAGCTTGAGCTTTGGCCGGGACAAGATCGTCATCGAGCGAAACGAATTGAACGGGGGCCTGCGGAGGGCGGTCAGCTTCTCGAGCTGCGGGTCGATCTTGCCCGGCTCCTCTTTGGCCAGGACGACGAGCACCTCGGCTGGGACGCTCGCGGTCGTCGAGGCGCGATCCGATCGGGCCAAGGAGCTGCCCTGCGCGGAGGCGCTAGAAGTCACGTAAGCGCCCAGCAAGATGCCGATCACCAGCAAGTGTCGAATGAGACTCATGGATGCCCTACCTCTTCGTCATCGATCCAAACCACGGCCAAAGATTCGCCGGCGCCCCCCTCGACCTCGAAAATCGTCCCTGTGTTGGAGCCGAAATCGGCTTCGAGCACCTCGGAGCCTCGCGTGATTGGTGCCGGGTCGAGATGAGACTCCGGCCACGCCATCACCGCCAAGAAGATCGCGGCAGCTGCCGCGAACCCGGTCGCCACCCCGCCCCAGACACGTCGTTCGCGGCCGCCCGGGACGACACGCAGCGCAGGCTGCTCCTGCTTTGGTTGCACGATCGGGACCACGGGGGCGCTGATCTCGGACTCGATCCGCGCGAACAGCGCGTCGGAGTCGAGCTCACCGGCCCAGTCGGCGGAAACGCTCTTCATCGCCTTGCGTAACTGCTCCCAGTCCCGCAACTGCGCCGCGCCTTCAGCCGAGCCCTCGAGGCTACGGCGCACGGCGGCCTCCTCCTCCGGAGCAAGCTCTCCGTCGAAGAACATCTGAAGCTTCTCGTCTTCTGTCTTACCGGTCTCCATGACTAGTCCTCGGAAACTACCTCTCCCGAAAGATATGGGGCAAGTGCGGCCTGCATCTTCTTTCTCGCATGAAACAAGCGGCTCATCACGGTCCCTTTGGGGACTTCCAGGGCTTCGGCCATCTCTTCGTAGCTCATGCCCTCGATCTCCCGGAGCACGATCACCGCGCGGTGGTGCTCCGGCAGCTCGCCGAGCGCGGCTTGGATGGCCCTCCCGAGCTCGCTGCGGAGGGCGGCCTTACCCGGGTTGGCATTCGTGACGTGTGGCATCAACGCGCCGTCTCCCGCGACCTCGCTCTCCTCGTGAAGTACGCGCTCGTCGAAGTCCAAGCTCTTCCGCCTGCTGGTGCGCCGAATGTGGTCGATGGAGACATTCATGACGATACGATAGAGCCAAGTATAGAAACTCGAGCTCCCTTCGAACTTGTGTATGTTCTTGTGAACCTTGACGAAAGCATTTTGAACGGCATCGAGTGCGTCATCTTCGTTCTTGACGACGCCCATGGCCACGGCAAACGCGCGACGATGATACTTGTCGAAGAGCGCCCGAAAAGCCGCTGAATCTCCTGCCTGTACGCGTTGTACCAAGTCATGGTCGTCCTTCTTGGAGGAGCCCACTGAGGCCTCCTCAGATTTGGACGCATTGGACAGCGGTTGATTCACCCAAGATCCTCGACGTTTTCAAGGGATTAGTCGCCGTCGCGACCGACGCGTGATGGTCTACGCGCAAATCGTCGCGAAGGCCAGCAATCGGCGCCGCACGGTTCGAGCGATCGCGGTATTTGCCTGGTTTTCGGCGGGCAGACAGCTACGTTCAGCCGGTGCTGGACCTGGGCTCTCTGAATTCTCCTCAGCGCGAGGCAGTCGTTCACGAGGGGGGGCCGCTCGTGGTCTTTGCGGGCGCTGGAAGCGGCAAGACCCGCGTGATCACGTTTCGCATCGCGCACCTCATCGCCAGCCACGACGTGGCGCCCTGGAGGATCCTCGCGGTCACCTTCACCAACAAGGCGGCTGGCGAGATGCGAGAGCGTTTGCTGAGGCTGCTCGGCGAGCAGGGCGCCGCCGTTCAAGTGGGCACGTTTCACGCGACCTGCGCCCGTCTTCTGAGGCGTCACGGAGAGAGCTTGGGGCTCACCAAGGACTTCACGATCTACGACGATCAGGACCAGCTGGCGCTCGTGAAGCGCGTGCTTCGCGACCTGGGCCTCGACGAGAAACGATATCAGCCCAAGGCCATGGCGGGCCGGATCAACCGTGCCAAGCAAGAAGTTCAGGGGCCTGACGACATCGAGACGCCCGACACCTGGTCCGAGGTCGTGCGCCGCGTGTACACGACGTACGAAGAACGGCTTCATCAGGCCAATGCCCTCGACTTCGGCGACCTGATCTACCGCACCGTGCGCGCACTCGAATCGGACGATTCCTTTCGCGATGCCGTAGTTGGTCGGTTCTCGCACGTGCTCGTCGACGAGTTCCAGGACACCAACCACGCGCAATTCCGCCTCGTACAGCTCCTATCGGAGGGGCACCGGAACCTGTGCGTCGTTGGGGACGACGATCAGAGCATCTACCGATGGCGGGGCGCGGATCGCCGTAACATTCTCGATTTCCGCGCCTCGTTCCCCGACGCCACCCTGGTCAAGCTCGAGCAGAACTACCGTTCGACGCAGAGAATCCTCCGCGCTGCCAACGCGGTCATTGCGCGCAACACCGACCGTGAGCCGAAGGAGCTCTGGACGGACAGCCAAGAGGGCGATGCGATCCTGGTCGTCCGCACCATGGACGAGCGGGACGAGGCGCGCCTCGTGCTACGGGGCGTTCGCGAGCTCCTCTCTCAGGGACACAGTCTCTCGGACGTCGCGGTCTTCTATCGAACGCACGCACAGTCACGCGTCATCGAAGAGTCGCTCCGGAGCGCCAACATCGGTTACCGCATCGTTGGCGGTATGCGCTTCTACGATCGCGCGGAGGTGAAAGATCTGCTCGCCTATCTGCGCGTCATGATCAACCCGGCAGACGACATGAGCCTGCTTCGGATCATCAACACGCCGTCGAGAGGGATCGGCAAGACGACGATCACGCGCCTTCTCGACCTCGCTGTGGAGCAGGGCCGGAGCCTTTCAGACCTTCTCGAACAGGACGAAACGCTGAACCAGTTTGGAAGTGCGGCGCGCAAGCGGCTCGGAATCTTCCGTCGTCTCATGTCAGATCTGCGCAATGTCGGAGCCTCTGGCCCGCCACTCGGGGAAATCGGCGCAGAGCTAGTCAATCAAAGCGGGTATGCAGAAATGCTCCAGCACGACGACACCCCCGAAGCGGACGCCCGCTTCCAGAACATACAGGAGCTCGTTGCGTCCATGGACGAGTTCCAGCGCGAGCGTTCCGAAGCCAGCCTTGCGGAGTTTCTCGAGAACGTGACGCTGCACACTTCAGCCGACGAGGCTGCCGAGGGTGACCGGGTCACCTTGATGACCGTGCATGCCGCCAAGGGCCTCGAGTTCCCCGTGGTGATGGTGACCGGCCTCGAAGAGCAGGTGTTCCCGTTCAAGGGCATCGACCCCTGGGAAGATCCCGAGGAGCTCGAAGAGGAGCGGCGTCTCGCGTACGTGGCGTTCACGCGCGCGGAACAGCGGCTGGTCCTCAGCTTCGCTGCGATCCGGAGGATCTTCGGTCAGCAACGCGTCGGCACTCCGTCGCGTTTCCTGACGGAGCTACCCGCAGAGGACATCGAATGGATCGGCGCGAGGTCGAGCTCTCCTTCACGGGCTTCAGCCCCCGAGCAGCCCCGCCACGAGCCGAGGGACAGCTACATCGACTATAGCGAGGGTTCGGATCTCTCCGACCTCGAGGGCCTGCGGCGCGGCGTGCAGGTCCGACACCCGAAATTCGGGGTAGGCGAAGTGCGGGAGGTCATGCAGGGTTCTCCGCCGCGTGTGTCTGTGCACTTCCCCGGTTGGGGGACTAGGAAGATCATCGCGTCGTACCTCGAGCCGGCTTAGTCGTCGGACTTGCTGGGCGAGCTAGATTTGGTGCTCGAGTCGGATTTGGGGGCGCTGCTGGTCGATGATGACGAGGACGATGAGGTCAACTCACTGCTCTTGGCCGCAGTCCCCGCGCGGTTCGAGGGCCCGGAGTACAAATCCGACTCCCAGCCGCCGCCCTTGAGAATGAAATCACCGCCGCCGATCATCCGCCGGGCCTTGTCCTTGCCGCACTTCGGGCACTTCTTGAGCGGATTTTCGGTGATGCGTTGCTGGCGCTCAAACTCGTGGCCGCAGTTGTCACAGCTGTAATCGTAGGTAGGCATCGCGGCCGTCTCACTCGTATTCCGCGCCGAGCGCGTCGACGAACTTGTGAGTCCACAAAATCGCGTCTTTGCGGCCCCCGTCAGCGTCGACAATCCCCTGCGCCAGGAGTCCTGTCTTGCGGTATCCCGCCGCGACGAACGCGGTCGAAATCTCGACGTTGTCGTTGGGTGCAAACGCGAAGGTGGCCACGATTCCCCGATCCTGAAGGTTCTCTGCGAGAACCCGGAGGCCCGCGATCACCGCCAAGGTCTCGTTCTCACTCGTCGGTAGGCGCAACACCTCGACGAGGGCATGCCCGAAGCAATCTTGGAACTCGGCCGAGAGGTAGTTGGTCTTGCTGCGACGAACGCCGATGTCGTAATAGATGCGCTCCGCGTCGCGTCCGAACATATCGAATGACCCGAAGGCAGGGTTCTTGCGCCACGCTGCGTCGCGCGCGGAGAGGGCATCCTTTTCGGTTGCAGGTCGAACCGAGGCGCCTTTGATCTTGTCGGGGATGTCCGCTGCGGCCTTTTTGGCGGCGTTGATCGTCCGTTCGGTGAGCTTGGCCGACGCATCAGTGACTTCGATCGACGCCGTCTTGTCGCCGATTACACATCCACACAGATGCCCGTCACTGCGTTTGTAGAAGCCGGGGATCGTCCCTTCGCGAACGAAGCCGACGCGCGTCCACGAAGACACCTCGTCCTTTTCGACCAGGGTGATGACCTTCTCGACGTTCTCTTGAGTCGCGACGGATTGAATGTAGAGCCGCTTCGCCGGGAGCGCGCCCGCACGGAAGTCGATCACACGAATGGATCGCGTTCGACGGTTCAACAAGAGGCAAAGGTAAGCGCTGTCGCTCCGAAAATAGAGCTCCTCGACCGTAGGCTTTTTGGGGGGTCGTTTGGCGGCGGCAGCTTTCGCTCGAACCATGCGTCAACACCTTGAAAATACTTTAGTTTTTGAGAACGAGGCGGAATGTAGTGTGTCGATCCCATCGTGTCAAAAGGACAGGGGCAGGCCCGATACACGGACCTGCCCCTTCCTGATGGTCGAAGCTCGACTACTTGAGTGCTGCGTCGATCGCGGCCTTGAACGCCGGGTAGGGCTGGGCGCCCTGAAGCAGCTTGCCGTTGATGAAGAACGACGGTGTGCCGATTCTCGCGCCAGCCTTGGTCACAGCCGCCATGTCGGCGTCGACCGCAGCTTTGTGCTTGCCCGAGTCGAGGGCGGCCTTGAAGGCCTTCATGTCGATTCCGCCGACCTGCTCCGCGAATTTCTCGAGATTCTCTCGCGAAAGCGCCTTCTGGTTCTGGAAAAGGAGATCGTGGTACGCCCAGAACGCCTTGTCGCCCTTCTGAGCAAACACCTCACGACCTGCCTGTGCGGCCGGCTGGGCGTCCTTGTGGAACGGTAGCGGGTAGTCGCGCCACACGATTTGCACCTTGTCGCCGTACTCCTTCATGACCTGAGCGACAGTCGGATTGACCCGGCTGCAGAACGGGCACTGGAAGTCGCTGAACTCCTGGATCACGACCTTGGCGTTCTTGGCACCCTTGCTGGGAGCGTTCTTGGGAACCGGGATGGCGTAGACTTTGTTGGCGTCCGGCGCGGCGGCGGCCGGTGCGGTCTTCGGGCCGGTCTCGCCCGTCGAGATGGTCTTTGCGTAGACCTCGGACCTCGCTGTGCCCTTGGCGACGAGCGCCTTGGCCTTGGTGAGCTCCTCGTCGATCACCGCCGTGAAGGCCGGCAGTGGCTGAGCGCCACGGAGGTTACGACCGTTGATGAAGAACGCCGGGGTACCACGGGCGCCCAAGCTGCTGGCCAGTGCCTGCTGCTCTTGGATCGTCTTGCCGTACTTGTCGTCGGCGAGCGCCTTCTTGAACTTGGACATGTTCAGCCCGAGCTCCTTGGCCCACTTTTCGAGGTTGTCGGTCGTCAGTGCTTTCTGATTCGCGAACATCTTCTCGTGCATGGCCCAGAAGCCCTTGTCGCCCTTTTGAGCATGGGCTTCGAGAGCAGCGTTGGCCGCGGGCTTGGCGTTCTTATGGAAGGGGAGAGGGTTGTTCATCCAAACGACCCGAACGTCCTTGCCGTACTTGTCTTGCACCGACTTGAGGGTCGGCTCCACGCGGCCGCAGAACGGGCACTCGAAGTCGCTGATCTCGACGATGGTCACGAGCGCGTCGTCCGGACCCTTTTGCGGCTCGTTACCCTTGAGCGGGACCTTGTATACAGCCTTGGGGTCCGGCTGACCCGCCTTCGGTTTCGCCGCGGGAGCAGCGGCTTTGGTGAGGCCGTCCTTCGTGAGCGTGGCGTACAGTTGTTCCTTCTTCACGCCCGCCTTGAGGAGACCTTCGGCCGTTGCGATCTCTTCGTCGATGATCGTCTTGAACGCCGCGATGGGCTGCGCGCCGCGCAAGGTGCGCCCGTTGACGAAGAAGTACGGCGTGCCACGTGCACCGACCTGCGCTGCGAGGGCCTGGTCGGCATCGATGGCCTTCTTGTGCGTTCCCTCATCGAGGGCCTTCTTCACGCCCGCCATGTCGAGACCTGCCTTTTGAGCGTACTCCTCGAGCTGCTCGCGTCCCAGTGCCTTCTGGTTGGCAAAGAGCACGTCGTGCACCTCCCAGAATTTCTCGCCACCGCCCTGCGCGTTGGCTTCCATCGCCACGGCAGCCGCGGGCCCCGCGTTGGGGTGGAAGGGCAGGGGGTTGTTACGCCAGACAATCCGGACCTTGTCGCCGTACGTGTCGACGATTTCCTTCGTCGTCGGCAAGACCCGAGCGCAGAAGGGGCATTGGAACTCGCTGAACTCGACGATGGTGACCAGTGCGTTCTTGGGCCCCTTGGAGGGCTGTCCGTCGGTGACGGGGATCTTGTACCGTTCGGCATCACCCGGGACTGCGACGTCCGCGGCTTGTGCCTCCTCGGCGACACCGGTGTCCGTACCGGACCGCGAACCCACGACGTGTCCGAGCGCGAACCCGCCGATGGCCATCACGATGGCCAACAGAATTGATGAACCTTTACTCATATTTTTCTCCTCCCGCCGCGACCGCGCGGCGAGCTTGAACCAAAACTCAACGTTCGAATGAACAAACCAAATGCCGGGACGACCGCCCACGAGAGGCGGCCGGCGCTAGCGCGGTGGTCGTTCGACTCTGCGTGAATGTTCGGTCCGCGCGTCTCCGTCGACCCGCACATCCATTCGGATGCCCGTGCGGGGAGGCGCGCTCCAGCGAATCGGTTGGCCAAAACTCATGGCCACCGGGACGAGCGTGTTGACCGACGTGCCGTGCGTGCTCGCAGGCATGCAACGTGGGTCGTCCGACCGTTCGCACCACAACGGCGGCCCGACAGGCGCCTCGCGGATCTGGGCGCCGTCGCTGCAGCCCTCCGCCGAAAGCCGTTCGCACATGCAGTCGGCCGCATTTGCAGATGCAGCGTCGAGCAAAAGCACCGCGGCGACGGCTAGTACCTGGAGGAGGGTTCTCATGAAGGCGAAGTGAAAGTGTACTGCTCTGATGAGTACCCGCAAGAAGTTCCCAAAACGAAACCGCCGGCGGGGGGTGAAACCGAGGGTGGGTGATGTCGGATAGTGGGAGAGGAGAGAGTACAGTTTGCGGTTCGGTTTCACCCCCCGTAGCTCATGGGGTGAACGCCGGGTCTCTGAGGTCTATTCCATCGAAGATGCAGGCGGTGAGACTGCGTACGGAAACCCCGGAATCGTTTCCCTCAACAGCCCTTCGAGCGCGTCGAAATCGGGCGTCTGCGTCAGCGCGCGTCCAACATAAACGAGGCTTTGCGGGTACCACTGTAGGAAGTCGGGGTTTTCGCGGACTCGATCGATGAAGATGAAGCGACCGGCGTCTTTGAGCTTGCGGTGGAGTGCGACGTACCAGAATTCGCGGCGCAGCGCGGAGGGCTCGATACGACGCAGTGCGGCATAGCGTTCGATCATCGAGTCCTGCAACTGCAGGTCGAGGGACACGTAGGAATCGCAGAGCAAGGCGACGAGGTCGTATGCCCGAGGTCCGAGCAGCGCATCCTGGAAATCGATGAGGGTGAGCGCGTCCTCTGGTCCCACCATCAGGTTCTTCGATTGATAGTCCCGGTGTACGAAGCCATAGGGCATCGCCTTGATCTCACGTACGATCGCTGAGAACGCGTCATGAAGCGTCGCGGTTTGAGCGGGCTCGAGCGGACCGAACGGGGCTTCGAGCCCCCACTCCCGAAAATGATCGAGCTCCCAGTCGAGCAGCTCACGGTCCAAGGTTCGCTGGGAGACAATCGAGGCTGGGGGTAGATCTGCGCATCGTTCGTGCAGGTCAGCGAGCAGATCGATCGCGCTTGCGTAAAGCCGTGGCCATTCGGCCCGTGGGGTGCCACGGAGTTGCTGCTCGAAGGTCAGGTCGCCGAGGTCCTCCAGCACGATGATCCGATTCGCGAGGTCCTCGACGTAGATCGACGGGACCGGAAGCCCCTTCGACTCGAGGAGCTCGGCCACCTCGAGAAATGGCAGCCGCTGACTGCGGGGCTGCGTACCCCCCTCGTCGCTTTGAAACGCGTCTTCGGGCAGTTGCATGGCGATGACGGTTGCCGGACGGCCGGCGGGGGCGTCGGCGACTCGCACGCGAAAATAGCTTCGCGTCGAAGCATCCCCTCGCAGCTTGATGACCTCGGCCGAGGGTACGGGCTCGCCATACAGTTCCAATAGGGCGCGACTGAGGTTGGGCTGTGTCATGGGCGGGCGCAGCGTACGTCAGTTGGGCGAGTTTGCGAAGAGAGCTATCGTCCCCCCGAGCGATGACAGACCCAGGAGCCATTGGCGTCGGAACCACACTGGCTGGCCGCTACGAGTTGGTGGCGGAAGTAGCCCGCGGAGCGATGGGTGATGTGTTCGAAGCCTTCGATCGCGCCGAAGGAAAAAAGGCAGCGGTCAAGGTTCTGCGAGCGGAGTACCTCGCCGACGAGTCGATGCGGAGGCGATTTCGCAGGGAGGGGGCGGTGCTCAAAGCTCTCGACCACCCGGCCATCGTCCGGCTGCTCGAGCTCGGGATCGAGGACGACGGAGTCGTATTCCTCGTGACCGAATACGTGGAAGGCGAAACGCTCGCGGAGCGCTTGTCGAGGCGTTCGCTCAGCCTTCCGGAGGCCGATGCATTGGTCACTGCGCTCTGTGACGGTTTGGACGCTGTGCACCGGCACGGTGTCCTTCATGGAGACCTCAAGCCCGCGAACGTCGTCTGGCCCGAAGAGGGAGGTCCTCGCCTCGTCGACTTTGGTGCGTCGAAGATCCTCGGTCTCGACCGGTTGACAGCCACTGGCGAGGTCAGCGGGACCCCGGCCTACATGGCGCCCGAGGTACTGACCGGAAAGGCCGACGTCGACCAGCGCATCGATGTCTACGGACTTGGCGTCGTCCTCTATGAAGCGTTGAGCGCGCGCAAGCCCTTCCACGACCGGCACGTTGGCCGCCTCATGATGAAGATCGACGCTGGTGACTGCCTTCCTGTCGACGCCGTCGCCGACGTTCCAGATGCCATCGCGCGCGTCGTCGGCAAGGCCATGCATCGCCACAAGGACGATCGGTATGCGGACATGCCCCAACTGAAGGCAGCCTGGCAACAGGCACGGCAGGTATGAGCGGCGCGGAAGCGATTCGAGCGGTGTGCGAGGCGGCCGGCCTGCCCGAGCCAAGCGGCTGGGGCGCGTTCTTCGACGTCGTGCAAGCCTGGGACGCGCGAACAGACCTCACATCGGCTCGCACCGACGCCGAGCTTGCCGAGATCTTGTTTCTCGATGCGGCTCACGTGATTCGGGCGGGCTGGCCCGAGGCATCGGCTTCGCTGCTCGACATCGGTGCCGGGGTCGGCGCTCCGACGATCCCGATCCTGCTTTCGGATGAAACACTCAACGGGACGCTCGTCGAGCCGAGGCGAATCCGGACGGCGTTCTTGAGGACCGCGGTAGGATCTCTGGGAATCGCAGGACGCACGACCCTGCTCGAGCGAAAGATCGACCCAGCTGACCCGGTCGTCGTCGGGTCGCCATTCCGTGTAGCGCTTTCGCGCGCGACGTTCTCGCCGGACGAATGGTTGGGGATCGGGGCGCAGTTGGCGGACGAGGTTTGGGTCTTGACGGCCGGCGCCGAGGTAGAAGCCCCAGGAGACCTCAGGCTAGCCCGCCGGCTCGATTACACCGTGCCATCGAGCGGCGCGCCGAGATCAATTCTGGCGTACACGTAGAAAAGGGGACAGTCCCCAGTGGTTAGCGGCGACGTCGGGCCGGGATGATCTGAATACGACGACGGGTGCCCTCGCCCTGCGACATGGTGCTCACGCCGTCGAACTTGGCGAGCGACATATGAACGACCCGGCGGTCGCGGGCGTTCATCGGCTGCAAGGTGACCACTTTGCCCTCATCGACGGCGCGGTGGGCCTGGCGTTTGGCCATGGAAACCAGGCCGTCGTCGTGGCGCTCACGGTAGTCGCCCGAATCAACGATGACGTGGCGTCGCCCTTCGGGGAACCGGTTGACCATCTTGTTGATCAGGAACTGGAGGGCGTCGAGCGCGGCGCCCTTCTTGCCGATGACGCGGCCCGAGTCCTCTCCCGTCACGTCGAGCTCGATTCGCTCGGCGTCGGAACGAATGTCGACCTGAACATCGAGG
>Ga0209567_10001408_pt1 | contig 12421 bp, 13 predicted proteins | sample COG_12_FD_184756 | JGI IMG/M metagenome (GOLD analysis project Ga0209567, IMG submission 184756) | Pelagic marine sediment microbial communities from the LTER site Helgoland, North Sea, for post-phytoplankton bloom and carbon turnover... | ecosystem: Environmental > Aquatic > Marine > Neritic...
CGTCGGGTAGCCCATAGCGAGATTAAAGACGGAATAAGCATGTAGACCTTGGGGCGGAGGATTTGCGGACGCGAGTTCGATTCTCGCCACCTCCACCAACAAAAAAGGCCGCCAATTGGCGGCCTTTTTCTATTTCGATTCGAGTACTTCTCGTACCCTGGGCTCGAGCCGGGTCATTCCAGCGTCCTTGCCATACTCAATCGACTTTTCGTCACTGGCGCCGTTGAGGCTCTGGCTCAGCGCCAGTACAGCGCCAACCCGATTACCGCTACCACAGTGAATTAGCACGGGGCCATCGATACCTGCCAGAACCTCGTCCAGTCTCGCAGCCGTTTCGAAACTTATCTGCTCCGCGCCGACAACCGGAAATGCGAGGTAGTGCATGCCGGTAGCTTCGACCGCTCCCTCGAAGTCATCCATGCCACGATCCTCTTCGGGTCCGCGCATGTCTATGACAACGCTATAGCCTGAGTCCGCAAATACGCTGAGCGCCTCTTTATCGGGCTGTCCCGACGACGTGATTCCATCGACCGACTCGACTTTCCCTGCGGCAATGACGTCGTCAAGATTAACAAGAACACTTTGCTCGCCTTCGTCCGCATTGGCCGTGAAGGCGAGCAGGAGGATGGCCAGTAGCGACAGATATCTCATCAGTCTTTTAACGTCTCGGTCACGTGCATTTCAATGCCGTTCTCGGTGAACAGGACGTCACCGGACATACGGTCATACAAGTCGGCAACAGACATCATCATATTCTGCAGAGCGACCTTCATCTCAGGCGTCGGCGCATCCTCAACAGCCTCGCCGGCAGCGATTGCCTCGCCCATGAAACTGTAATAGCGCGCTGCATCGATGCTGAAACTCACGAATGGCGCCGGCGTGGATCCCTCAGCATTGAGCATACCCTGCACCTCAGACTCCGATTCCTCGCCTACCGAGACCGCCACCGCACTATCCGTCAGTGCGGCGAATGCCGAGATTCCCATCGCCTGCAGTTGTGGCAGATCGAGGGCGACCGGATCGCCGCCCGGCTGCAGATTTAGTGCCGCGAGTTCAGGGCTGAACATGGCTCCCATTGCGACCAATCCCTGGGCATTATCCATGGCCAGAAGGAAGCTGCCGTCGACAGACGTCGGCGGAGTCTGGCTTGCAACGTCAAGACCTTCAATCTCATCGATAATGGCAACGAAGCCTTTGAAGTCATAGACCATCGGCGGCAGAGGCTGATTCAGCGACTCACGAGCCTGTGCCACGCCGCCCTGTAAATCGGCGAAGTGCTCACATTCGAACGGGTCTGCTTCCATCGCATCGAGGCGCGCTTCCATGAAGGACCGTGCCTCCTTGACGTCGAGGCTCATGCCGAATGACATCAGCCCTCCGTGATCGCCGCCCAGTCCAGGCACCACGGCTGGCAGCGCCTGCAGGCCGGTGGCTATGTCGTCACGAAGCTCGAAGACGACGCTCGAATCAAAACGTTTGGCGCTAATGCCCGTGTAACCGGCGACCATTCTGGGCACAACGCCTGCAACGTCGCGAATTTCTTCTTTGCACACATTTGACAGCTCGGTGTCGTCGACCTCGAGCAGTGCCATCAGGTCAACATCCAGTCCACTTGGTTCGCCGACAAAGCGTTCTGCGATTGCGGCAACATCGACAAACCCGACAACATGGTTGGTGTAGTCGTACTTCGAGATGATGTCCTGCAGAACGGTTGAATCGGTGATACTGCTATCTGGCAGCGTCAAACCCAGCGCTCGTCCGGTCTGGGCATCGTCAAACGCGGCAGGTACCATCGCGAATACAGCCTGGTCCTCGACGACAGCAATCAGGATCCTGAGCTCTTCAGCGTCAAAATATCGATAGGATTGTCCCTCAAAGTCCGCGACCAGCATCTGATCGCCGCCCTGTTGTTCCAGTCGCGCAATTGCCGCTTCGAACAAGGCGCCGTCGGATAGCTCAATACGCATTACGGGTAACAGGCCGTTGCCATAGAAGGCCATCAGTGAATCGCGAGCAATTCCGGCTTCACGCATGCCTTCTACTGACAGCAGTGTCGACAGTCCCTCAACAAACGCCTTTACCTTCTGCGTGTCTTCGCTGGTCCGCTGCTCTTCGGTCAACTCCGCCTCTTTGGCGACGATGACTTCTTCCAGAACTGACCTGTAGGAGACCAGAACACGGTCAATCATCGGTTCGAGTTCATCCATGATGTCATCTGGCAGCGGCTCGAGGCTCGCGAAGACATAGGGTGTGTCAGCCGGCACATACTTCAATAATGTGTCGTCCGCAACGGTTTCTTCGTCTTTCCCGCAACCGGCAACCATAAGAGTACTGATGGCAAATACGGCGAAAACTCTTGTGCTAATCGATTTGAACATGAAACAGATTCCTTACATTAAGCCATGACACACAACACCGACGCGGAGCTGCGGATTCCAAATACAGGCGAGTAAAGTAGCGAATTGCGACGGTCTGATTGTTGTTAATCGAGCGGGTCGATTGCCGTCATGAGTGCAGTATACGCTTTACCCCGCCAGCAGTACAAATTTACACTGCACCTATGGCCATGATTATCCGCGATGTCAGTGATGCAGACCTTGACGCAGTGCTTAGTCTGAACCAGTCAGAGGTACCCCACGTAGGCAGCGTCGACCTGGAGAAGATGCGTTGGTTCGCGACGAATGCCAGTTACTTCCGGGTGGCGATGAGCGAAGACGAGCTTGCCGCCTACCTGGTCGGATTTCGGCCGGGGACCGGCTATGCCAGTCCAAACTATCTTTGGTTTTGCGACAACTATGACGACTTCGCCTACGTCGACCGGATTGCGGTTGCAAAATTTGCCAGGCGCTCAGGAATTGCGTCCCGCCTGTATGACGATTTTGCGGCGGCGTTGCCACGGACAGTCGGCATCATGACCTGTGAAGTCAACGTACGGCCACCGAATGAATCATCAATGACATTTCATCAACGTCTTGGCTTCGAGCAGGTCGGCTCGCTCGTATCAGACGACGGCAACAAAGAAGTGTCAATGCTCGCGAGGGATCTCTCAGGTCGATAGCTAGTGGTAACCGTCCGGGACCGAATGTGTTTCCGGGTCGTATAGTTCGCCCGCCTCGATTCTCGTCTTCAGACGATTCCGTGGTGAGGCGACCGGGCACGTTGCGAATGCATTGAACGCGCACGGTGGATTGTAGGATTTGTTGAAATCCAGAATGGTTGTGCCGTCTTCACCAGGCCAGCCCGCGTAGACAAAACGCCCTGCCGGATAGGTCTCTCGCCCACTGGTCTGATCGCCAAAGACGAAAAACAGGCGGTCACCGGACGCATACGCTTCCAACTCGTGCGCCTCGCCATCGATCTCGAATGTGACGGTTCCTGGTGATTCGGGACGATAACCCAGTCCCTCGATTGTCGTACCGACGTTGAGAACTTTCGGTTCATCGAATGGCTGCAGTGTCGCGGTAACGCGGAGTGCAGAATCAATCGGGTAGTACGTCAATGGCGCGAAATGTTCGAGAGCCGGGTGTTCAAAATCACGCAATCGCAGCGCAAACCGCCCGTCCCGTTTGATGATGGTCCAACCCAGGGAGCCGTGCGTCAGCGCAACCGGGTTTGTTGTCGTGTCATCTGAAATGACAATCGAATTAACAGGAACACCTTCGTAACGCACGTCTGTGTCCGGGTGTACCGCAAGGACGACACCATCCGTACTGACTTCAAGCTCGCCGACATAAGGCGCCGCATTATCCGGAAAGATGATGTCGTTATCCGCAGCCGCTCCGATCGACGTGGTGCCATTTTCCAGCCAGTACAAACCGACGAGATTTAGGTAACCGAATGGCGATTTGAGGTTGGCCACTCGTTCCGTCCGCCACTGCAGGATTTCCTGCTTATAAGCATCAGGCTCCACTTGTGCTTCTCCGGAACTGCATGCGCTGGTCAAAAGCACGACGCCCAGAAGTGCCAACTTTTCTACTGTAGTCTTCATGGTCCGCGATACTAAACCATTTTCTTATGACGAAAACCCCCGACAACGCAGCCACCGCATACGCGAACTTGCAGCCTGAGCAAATCCTCGACGTGCTCGGGGATCTGGCATTTCGTTGTGATGGCCGCTTTCTCGCGCTCAACAGCTATGAGAACCGTGTTTACCAGGTTGGTATCGAAGAGCAACGCCCTATCGTGGCCAAGTTTTACCGTCCCGGGCGTTGGAGCGACGCGGCAATCATTGAGGAGCATGAGTTCAATAAGGAACTGAGCGCGGCTGAACTCCCGGTTGTTGCGCCACTCGTCCTGAACGATCGCACCCTGCACCACTCCGGACCGCACCGATTTTCTGTCTACCCTTGTCATGGCGGGCGCGCACCCGATCTCGACAACTACGACCTCCTCGAGCAGCTCGGGCGCCTGGTTGCCCGTATCCACTTGATCGGTGAGACGCAGGTTTTCTCGCACCGGCCGTCGGTAGAAATTCAGAGCTATGGATTCGATTCGCGCGACTTCCTGCTCGACCACGATTTCATACCGTCGGAACTTCATCCCGCTTATGAAAGTGTCAGTGAGCTGGTGCTCAACGGCGTACAAGAGTGTTACGCGCGCGCAGGTGACGTTGGTGATTTTCGCATTCATGCCGACTTTCACCCGGGCAACGTTCTCGTCCAGGGCGAACGACTGCACATTGTCGATCTTGACGACACCCGGCACGGTCCGGCAGTTCAGGACCTGTGGATGTTCCTGTCCGGTGACCAGGACGAGCAGAGCCCGCAGCTTGATGCGCTGTTATCGGGCTACAGTGAGTTTCGACGCTTCGACACCCGTGAACTGAACCTGATCGAAGCACTGCGCAGTCTGCGCATCATGCATTACGCCGCATGGATCGCCAGGCGCTGGGATGACCCGGCATTCAAGATTGCGTTTCCATGGTTCGACTCGCACCGTTACTGGGAAGAACACGTGCTCGCTCTACGCGAACAGGTCGCACTGATGCAGGAGGCGCCTATTGAGTGGCGTCATGGCTAGCGCGATGGCAGGTGCCGCCGCCCTGGGGAATGAAGAGTTGCGCAATATTGGCTGAAACGCCCGAGCGCATTGATTCTCATGCCACAGCCCACTACAGTGGAGTTGTACTGATTTTCGTACCCAAGGGCGGAACTCTGGCGCCTGAGGTCGCTCTGATATAGGGGCCGTACAACCGAAAATCGCCGCCGGACGCGTCTATTTGAAAGCAATGAATCGAACAGCGTTACTGGGACTTCTCTTGATCGGGATGTTGGGCGGCTGTGCGTCCAATGTCACGCTCAAGGCGCCGACAATACCGGAACCGCTTCTGGCGCAGATCGAGATGTCCGTCGGTGTACGCATGCCCGCCGAATTTGAACACTACGTTCACGAGGAAACGGTCTACGGCCATGAGGAATGGTCAATCGACCTTGGGCGTTCGAACGCGGCACTGTTCGAGCAGCTATTCGCGTTCATGTTCTCCAGCGTCACTGTTCTGACTCCCGATGACGATCCGCAATTGATGGCCCTGGACGCGCTGATCGAACCCACTATCGATGCATTCGAGTTTTCCACACCGGGACAAAGCAACTCAGACGCGTTCGCCGTCTGGATACGCTATCGACTGAGAGTTTTCGACCCCGACGGAAATCTTGTATCGAACTGGCCCGTCGCCGCCTACGGCAAGAGTCAAACCACCAAGATGGGTGGGTCCAGCGCGTTGCAGCGGGCAGCCGTTCTGGCAATGCGTGATGCTGCCGCATTAATGATCATGAAGTTCGACAATGTGACCCGTATCAGTGACCTCGCAGGAGGCGCCTCGGCTCCCAAGTCTCCTCTGCTCCGACCAGAACCCAAAAGCACTGACGAAACCGATGTACAAGCGACCGCCCTCGAAGGAAGTACGGATGAAGCAGGCTAATCGCGTGATTAAGCTCGCCGCCTTTCTTTCGCTGACTGCGATTGCGAGTGGATGTGTCACATCAACAGTGGTCGATGCTCGCACGGGAAAAACAGGTATCAATGAAGGTGACACGGTTGTGATCATGGCCAAGAGCTACCACCTCGGCAATGAAACTGAACTGAAGTACATCCAATGCATTGAGGAAAACCTGGCACGGGGCAGCGAAGGACTCACTGTAATTCCGCATGACGAATTTGTTGATTCGCTGTTTCCGTGGTTCGAGCCTCGTACTGCGCCCGCCGAGACCAAGAACCTGGCCAAGCTAATGGATCGCCCGGGCGTGGCCGACAGGATTGCCGAACAGGGTATTCGCTACATTATCTGGCTTGATGGCGACACCGACCGCGTTGCCGGTGGTGGCAGTCTGTCCTGTGCCGCCGGACCCGGTGGCGGTGGCTGTTTCGGCTTTGCCTGGTGGCAGAATGATGCGGACTACGACGCATCTGTGTGGGATCTGGAAGGCCTTCAGTCCGCAGGTACCGTGACTGCTGACGTGAGCGGCACCTCGTATATGCCTGCGCTGGTCATCCCGCTGCCTTTCATTGCCCGGACGCAGTCAAGGGCCTGCAAGAGCCTCGCGGATCAACTGCACAAATTTATCGTACAAGACGAAGCAGCCTGATTCGTCACGGGCGACCTGCCCGAATGAACGCTTTTCGATAATAGTCAGACCCCAGGCTTTCGATCGACACGGTCCTGCCTGTCGACGGCGCATGCACAAATCGCCCGTCACCCAGGTACACGCCGACATGTGACATCTTGCCCGCAATGTTGAAGAACAACAGATCACCCGTGCGCAAATCGCGATTTGCGACCGATGTTAGCTCCGCCCATTGACCGGCGGTCGTCCTGGGGACGTTTTTCCCCGCGGCCGCGTATGAATAATGGACGAGACCACTGCAATCAAATCCTGAAGGCGAGCTGCCACCATACCGATAAGGTGCACCGACCTGCCCCAGTGCGACAGATGCCGCGCGTTCACCGACACTCTGAGGCTTGCCTGGCGTCGATGAACAGCCGGCAGCGGCGACCAGGACAAGAAACAGCATCACGACACGGCGCACACTGTGTGCTGGCTGGGATATCATGGCGGTTACTTCCATTCGGCACTGAGCAACCAGAATACGTAACGGAACCTGAAGACCGTATGAACTACATCCCAAGTTTGAATGTTCGTATGCTGCTTGCGTGCGCTGCGACCTGTGCCGCCTGCGGTTCACAAGTTGCCGACCCTCATACTCCGACCGACCCGCTAACCTATCGAATCAGCTACATCGTCGAGCCGCTGCCCGCAGAAGGTGCTGTCGACGTCACTCTGCGGCTATCGCAATCTCGCTCGCTGCTACGCGAACTCACTATGAGACCCGACGATCGCATATCGAAGGTCGAGGCCGACGGTAATCTGGTGAATGATGACACCGGCATGCACTGGAACCCACCGGAATCAGGCGGCACGATGTCCTGGCGCGTTGCAGTTGCGAACCGGCGAAACGGAGACGGTTACGATGCCTGGCTCGGTGTGGATTTCGGTCTGTTTCGGGCCGAAGACGTTATCCCGCGCGCGTCCAGTCGGACGTTGAAAGGGGCCGCAAGTGAAACCTGGTTGTCGTTTCAGCTTCCGCCGACATGGTCAGTGGTAACGCAATATTTTGACGACGGCGGGCAGATCCACGTCGATGCCCCGGACAGGAGATTTGACCAGCCTTCCGGGTGGATCGTACTTGGCGATCTCGGAGTGCGCCGTGAGCGCATCGCCAATATGCGTGTGGCCGTTGCCGGCCCTGTCGGGCATGCGGTTCGACGTCTCGACACCATCGCCCTGCTGAACTGGACGTTGCCAGAACTTGCCCGCCTGTTGCCGGAGCTGCCTCCCAGGCTAACAATAGTCAGTGCTGGCGAGCCAATGTGGCGTGGTGGGTTATCGGCACCACAATCGCTGTTTCTGCATGCCGAGCGTCCGCTGATCAGTGAGAATGCGACCAGCACACTGCTGCACGAGGTCATCCACATGTCGCTCGGCCTGTCATCCCGGGACGGGTACGACTGGATCGTCGAAGGTTTCGCCGAGTACTACAGCCTGCAATTGCTTCGGCGCAGTGGCACGATTTCGAACGCACGCTTTACTGCGGCCCAAGCCGACATATCCGACTGGGCAAAGACTGCCGGGAACCTGTGTGGTCCCACCTCAACTGGCGCAACCACCGCGCTGGCCGTCACTATTCTGGACGCGCTAAACAACGAGATTCTCGAGAATTCGGCCGGAGAATCGAGCCTTGATGATGTCGCACGCGAGTTATGGCGGCTTGACGAAAAGACAGACCTTGCACTCTTGAAAGCCGTTGCCGGGGAATTGATCGGCCACAAACCGGACACATTGCACAGCGACATGCTGCCGGGCTGTCGTACTATCGCCTCTCAGAATTTCACGGACTAGATCTGCCGATGGACGGACGCCGCGATCTCGAGATAATCCTGCGCTCGCGCACACCGATCGTGATCATCGAGACACGTGACGAGGCGCGCATACTCGAGCTTCTGCAATCGATAACGATTGCGGGCGCGGTCAGTGAGTACATGCCATTATTTCGCTGGACCGTCACCGACGGCCTGCAGCGCATCGACATTGCGCTCGAACCGCAACCGCTGAATTCCGGGCCAGGGGAGGTCCTGAAGCACATTCGGGCAGTGTCAAAGCCGGGCATCTATGTGCTGTTGGATTTCCACCCGTTTCTGGAGGACCCCGTCCACGTCCGGCTCATTAAGGACATCTGCATTCGCTACCGCGAGATCCCCCGGCAGATCGTACTGATCAGCCACACGGTAAAAATACCGAGTGAGCTTGATTCTTTTTGCGCCCGCTTCGACATGGCGCTGCCGACTGAAAAAGAACGTCGCAAGATCGTGCAGCGTGTCGCCGATGAATACACAAACGAACACCCTGGTTCACGTGTGAAGGCTGATTCCAAGGCCTACGAGATGCTGATCAGGAATCTTGGCGGGCTGACCTACAACGATACCGAGCAGTTGGCACGAAATGCTGTTTTCATCGATGGCGCAATTACAAAGAGCGACCTGCCAGGCGTCATGCAGGCTAAGTATGAGTTGCTCAATCGTAGTGGCGCACTGCAATTCGAATACGACACGGCAAAGTTCAGCGATGTGGGCGGGCTATCGCGACTAAAAGAGTGGTTATCACATCGTAAGTCCGTATTTCGCGGCGATGAAAGCGCGGCGCATCTCGACGCGCCCAAAGGCATCCTGCTGCTGGGCGTTCAGGGTTGTGGCAAGAGCCTGGCTGCCAAAGCAACGGCTGGAATATTTGGCGTGCCGCTACTGCGCCTCGATTTCGGCGCCATTTACGACAAGTACCACGGAGAAACAGAGCGCAAGCTTCGTGAGTCGCTCAAAACAGCCGACGTCATGTCTCCGTGCGTACTCTGGATTGACGAGATCGAGAAAGGCATTGCCGGACGTGGCGGCGAGACGGGTACAACGCAACGTGTTCTTGGCACGTTTTTGACATGGATGGCGGAAAAAAACAGCCAGGTTTTCGTCGTGGCAACGGCTAATGACATCAGCTCGATGCCACCCGAGCTGGTCAGGAAGGGCCGATTCGACGAAATATTCTTTGTGGACCTGCCGGGCAAGAAGGTGCGCGCTTCGATACTCGCTATTCACCTGACAAGCCGCGACCAGAGCCTGAGCAATTTTGAGATCGAACCGCTGGCCGAGGCCATGAAGGGTTTTTCGGGCGCCGAGATCGAACAGGCCGTCGTCGCCGCATTTTACGCGGCACACGCCCTGAAAGAAGATCTCAAGACACACCACATCCAGAACGAGGTTGAGCAAACACGCCCATTATCCGTCGTCATGCGCGAGCGGATTCACGCCTTGCGAACGTGGGCGGACGGCAGGACCGTTGCCTGTGATTAGCGCACACAATTTAACGTAATGTCCCACATGCACTTCCATCGATAACTACCTGTTTTGCCGTGCTAATATGGCTCGATGGCTAATGACAAGAACAATACGAACAAGTTAGTCGCAGAAGATGACGACCCGACAGCAGAGCTAGAGATGCTGGCCGATACCTATGATTTTGTCGGCCGGAAACGCAAGGAGGTCGCTCCCTCGATATCAGAGCTTGAGTCGGATCTTAAGAACCGCTCAGAGACAATCGATCGATTGCAGTTCGATATCGAGCACCTGCGCGCCAAGTGGGCCGGACTGGAAGTCGAGATCAAGGCGCGCGAAGACCTGACGAAGGACCTGAATCAGGAACTCGGCAACGCCCGGGATAACCTCGTACTCAAGGAGAAGTTGCTCAAGAGGCGAGACCAGCAAATTGAGCGGCTGAAAAAGGAACGCCGCGAAGACCGCGAAACGGAAAGCGAAGCTGAGCAACTGATCGATCAACGCCAGTCCGGAAAGCTGGCCTCTTCCAGAACAGAAGTGAGGGAACTGCGGGCTCAGCTTGAACGCATGGAATCTTACGCGGACGATCTCCGACAAAAGCTCCAGGAGCGCTTGTCGTTAACCGACCAGGCCGAGAGCACTCGAGAGATTCTACAGCACAGCCTCGATCGCACTACGCAGCAGGTCGAGCAGCTCGAGGGTGAACTCGAGCAGGCTCGGGCATCAAGTAAGAGCCTGGCGGACGAACTCCTTAGCAGCAGTGAATTGCATGCCGAGGAAATTCGCATGATTCGTTTCGAGTTAGGCGAGGCGCAGGAAACCGTCACAGAACACAAACTCGTTGCCGAACAACTCGCATCCAACCTCGTTGATTCGCGCGAATTTCGCGACGGCCTCGAACGCGCGTTAAATGAGACCGAAGAACAGACTCAATCGCGAATCGAGGAACTTGAGCGCGAAAATCGCAAGCTCAATGACGATCTCGCCCACAATGAAGAACAACTTGAGAGCAAGAGTGAGGCCTTGAACTGCCTGCTCGCCGAGCTCGCCAAGAGATCTCAGCAGACGGACTCGATCGGCGAGATCGAGGACGTGATACACGAAATCGACGATAGAATGACGGAGCGTTTCGCCGATCGCGCACACAAGGAACACGACCGCGTAACACGTGTTCTGATCGGTTCGGTCGACGGACAGGAGTTGCGATTCCCGTTGTTCAAGGACAGGCTCACAATTGGTCGCACTGATCAGAATGACATCCAGCTCCAGGCTTCCTGTGTCAGCAGGCGACATGCCGTCATTGTCAGTGATCGTGATGCAACCAGGGTTGTCGACTGGGGCAGCAAGAATGGCGTTTACGTGAATTCCGAGCGAATTACCGAGCACTTCCTGCGTAACGGCGACAATCTCACCATCGGAAAGGCAGAATTCCGCTACGAAGAGCGCCCGAAGCGCGACAATTGAGATTCTCGCCAAACGCGCGGACTGTGAGGGCAATCACGGCACTCTGAGCCGGGAAGAGATACTGTCCGTACTTCAACGCAGGGAGCGCGTGTCGACATGATGTACAGCAATGCCGTCGGTAAGTCGGCACACCTCAGTGATACTCAGCAGGTAACGCGCGATGCGGGCAAATACATGTCTCGCAAGATCTGGGTCCCCAAGGTTCTGTACAACGTACTGCCCTACTTCTACCTGTTCGCCGGAGTTAGTGCTCTTTTGACCACGATTTACATCAGTGGCTGGGCCTGGGTGCTGCCGCACTACCTCTTGTTTGCCATCGCCTGTCTCCATATGGGATTGCTTGTCTATCGTCGCAGGAACAAGCCCAGACCTTGATCTTTCCTGCACCCTGGTCGACAATTTTGCTCCCAACGTGGACGAGAACGGCAAATGGCCCAGGGTACTTTGAAACAGGCTGCGCTTAAGGAAACGGCGCTCTTTTTTGGTTTGCTGTTCCTTGGCTTCGTGATTATGCCAATCGCGATCTACTGGATCGGACCACGAGTACTGGGAGAGTTCGGAGGCTACGGCTACTCCGATTTTTTCGGCGGCCTGAGCGCACGCATCCGCAGCGGAGATCTTGTGGCCTGGTTTTTCGTGCTGTCGCCCTACCTCGTCTGGCAGATCTTGCGCATGACACTTTATGCATTTCGGGCGTCCTCTGGCGAAAAGCGCGCCACACAGGAGAAATTGTGATCAAAATCACATTTTTTTCTTTAACAACAACACACTAGAGATGATTGTGTAGAAATTATGTTAACAATGATGCATCCTCGGCAGAGACTAGCTCTATAGTTGTAACCATCATTCACAACAAATCACCGAGCGCGCGAGCAGTAATCATGAAGCGTTTCATTAACTGGCTGACGAGTAAGATATCGCCAACGAAGGCTTCAGCGGATACCGCACTTCGACGGACGGGCGCGCATCTCAGGCAGACCGGTTCCCATATGCGCCGCACAGGTGGTCACACGATATCCAGGTCATCGAAACCGCCAAAGGCTGTGCCCGCACGGCAACCCGAATTTGTTGAACTTGACC
>Ga0209567_10001411_pt1 | contig 12400 bp, 12 predicted proteins | sample COG_12_FD_184756 | JGI IMG/M metagenome (GOLD analysis project Ga0209567, IMG submission 184756) | Pelagic marine sediment microbial communities from the LTER site Helgoland, North Sea, for post-phytoplankton bloom and carbon turnover... | ecosystem: Environmental > Aquatic > Marine > Neritic...
GTCCTGTTGCAGCGCTTCGAGTGCTTTGCCGAGCGATTCACGAGCTTGTCGCGCCTCGCCCGCCGATGAGTAACCCATGCCTGGCCTTCCCCCGTCTACCTAGCTCGAAGGATACCGGGAGTCGCCAGCAGGTCAAAGCTCCTTCACGAATACGACTCGCGAGCGGCCTGGACCGGCGTAGTCTGGGACCTCGGCGGTCTCGAAACCCATCGACTCGTGAAACCGGACCGGGCCTTCATGGCCAGCAGAAGCCAGGGATTTGATACGCTTCATGCCGGCGGCCCGGCACCGCTCGGTGAACTGGGCGTAGAGCTTCTTCCCCACCTGGCGTCGCCGGTGGTCCGGGTGAATTCCAACTAGATGCACGTATCCGGTTGCGGACGGTCCGGGCAGCATCACCCCGAACAGGAAGCCAATCAACTCCCCGTCGCGCTCCGCCACGAGCGCATGTTCGCCAAACTCGTAGAAGAACATCGGATCAGCGCGTCTTCCGGCCGGCCCGCCCCACCACTGGTCGAGCACCGAGATGATATAGTCGTAGTCGACTTTGGTGAGTCCCCGGATCTCCATTGTCCAGGACGGCGGATAACACGAACGCGAGCAGAACGCACGGCGACCCGGATCCAAACATGTCTCAGCCCCAAGCGTCATCGGAGCGCGCCGAGGTTTCCTTCTGTCCTTTCTGCCACGAAGGCTTCGAAGGCCGCGCGGAGTGTCCCGAGCACGAGCTAACTCTGATCCCCATCGATGAGCTTCCGCTCCATGCGGATCGCCCCGTGGACCAGGTCACGTTTTTCGTAGACCCGCGTCTCGGTCGTGGAACCCCATTGTTGGGCGCGATGCTCGTGCTGCTCGGTTTCATCGTTCCCTTCGTACGCTCATTGGAGCTCGAAGCGTCCGCCTTGGAGGTCGCAATCGATGGTGCTGTCAATCTCTGGTTTACGCCGGCAGCCGCAATCGTGCTTCTGTGGATCCTATGGCGACGACGCAGCCGCGATACCATGCGGGCAGCGAGGGCCGCCGTGCTCGGGCTCGCGCTTGGAGGCCTCTTGCCACTAATCTACACCTGCCGCCGTATCGGTCTGGTGGCCGAGGTCCATGGAGCGACGGTGGACTGGCTAGCGGGCCTCTGGCTCATGCTTGCGGGTCTCTTGGTTACAGCCCTCGGCAGTCGCCGCCTCGGATCGAGCCGCTAGGCTGCGCCCGGGAAAGTCGGCCGGTAGATGTATCCCTGGTGCTGGACCACGCAAACGCGGTTCTTCCCGGCGACTCTCGCTCGGGCCACCGCGATGCTCGCCGCGTCCAATAGCTCGCTGTGGGTACGGATGCCGCCGCTCGGATAGAGGCCGACTCCGATCGAAACCGTCAGCTCGATGCTCGCCTCGTCCAATGCGAACGGTCGGAGCGCAAGCTCGGAAACGACGCGATCGGCCAAGGTGAGAGCTTTTGCAGGTCGTGTATTGGGTAGCAGGAGACCGAACTCGGAGATCCGGAACCGCGCCGCAACGTCTGTCGCGCGTACCGTGTGCCGCAGTCGCGACGACACCTCTTCGAGAATTCGAGCCGCGGACTCCGAACCTTGCTCAGAGACGAGCTCTCTGAACCCATCGACCGCCACGATGCAGCAGGCCAGCGGATCCAGATGCCGTTGCGCCTCGCCGAACTCGCTTTCGAGGCAGTCATGGAAATGGCGATGATCCGGCAGCTCTTGGAGCTCTTCGTGAACAGAGCCGTAGTTGAGCTCGTGTCTAGCAAACTGCACGTCGTCGTGAGTTCTCTTCACTCGAATCATGTTCTCGAGGCGCTCCAGGAGCTCTTCGTCTTCGAGCGTCTTGGCAACGTGGTCGTCCGCACCACTGCGGAGAACGCGCGCGCTCGACTCGGACATGGACGTCAGCAGAACGACGGGGACGAAACGATCGCTTGCGATCGATTTGACGACTTTACACACATCGATTCCGCTAAGACCAGGCATGTTGAGCTCGAGGACGACGAGGTCTACAGGCTGTGCGCGAACGGCATCGATGGCCTTCTGGCCGCTGTTCGCGGCGACAACCGTCAAGCCGCGCGCACGAAGTAGCTGGGATATGCGCTCCCGCGTAGCCCCATCGTCATCGGCAACGACGACTACGGCCTTCTCCACGGCTCGAGCAGTCCCCACCTGGACACAATAGCCGAGCAAGGAAAGATTCGCGAGGCTTGGTCGGCCAGTTTCCCTGAGGGCACGAGGCGTCTATACTGCCGATTGACGCACTTTCGGTGGCGTGGGACCTGAATGGAGCTCAAGCAGCAACTCAAATTATCGCAGCAGCTCATCATGACGCCGCAATTGCAGCAGGCGATCAAGCTGTTGCAGATGTCGCGGATGGAGCTCACCGAGCTGGTGCAAGAAGAGCTGCTCGAAAACCCCGTGCTCGAAGAGGGTCCGGAGCCTCGAGACTCGAGCACCCCAGGGGCCGAAGAGTTGGCTTCCGCCGAGGTCAAGGCGCACGAGCAGAAGAAGGACGAGATCGACTGGGAGCGGTACCTCGAAAACCAATCGACCGAAGCGCCAATGCCTTCCATCCGCCGTGGACCGGACGACGAGATGCCTGGGCTCGAATCGACTCTTTCGATCGCCGAAGGCCTCGACGATCATCTGGGATGGCAGGTTCGCATGGGAGACTTCGTCGAGGACGAACGCCGTTTCGCCGGGCTCGTGGTCGGCAACCTCGATGACAACGGCTATCTAAAAGTCGAAGGCCTTGCGCCGGACGACGTGGTGCCACGCCTCGCAGCGGAGGCGGACCTCGATCCGGACGACGCCGAAGAAGTCCTGATGATGATTCAGCAGTTCGACCCGCTTGGCGTCGCGGCACGCTCTCTCGAAGAGTGCCTGATGATTCAAGCGAAGCACTACGGCATGGACGAGCTGGTGCTCCGCGTGCTTTCCGATCATCTGGCGGACCTCGAGAAGCGCCGCTACCCGGCGATTGCCAAAGCCTGCGGCTGCGCCCTCGACGAGGTGTACGACGTGGCGCAGATCATTGCGGAGCTCGAGCCGCGTCCGGCTCGCCGTTTCCAGACCGAGGAGCCACGTTACATCATCCCGGACGTCTACGTGCACCGGGTAGGGGACGAGTACTACATCGTTGCCAACGACGACGGCATGCCGAAGCTCAAGATTAGCGGTTTCTACCGCTCCGCCATGGCCGACAACCCTAAGGCCAAGGAGTACATTCAGGACAAGCTGCGAAGCGCGCAGTGGCTCATCCGGAGCATCGACCAGCGCCGCAAGACCATCGTCAAGGTCACCGAGTGCATCGTCGAGAAGCAGCAGGATTTCTTCGACAAGGGTATCGAGTACCTGAAGCCCATGATTTTGCGGGACGTCGCCGAGGCCGTGGGGATGCACGAGAGCACGATTTCCCGCGTAACCAGCAACAAATACGTCCATACGCCCCGGGGCACTTTTGAGTTGAAGTACTTCTTCAACAGCGCCATAAGAAGAGACCACCAGAACGACATCGCCTCGGAGAGCGTCAAGCAGGCGATCAAAACGATTATCGGGGCTGAAGACTCGAAGGCCCCCCTGTCAGACCAAAGAATCGTTGAAATACTCGGTCAAGACGACATCAAGATTGCCCGCCGCACAGTCGCGAAGTATCGCGAGATGCTCGGCATTCTTAGCTCATCCAAACGGAAGAAGTACTTTTAGCTGCCGGAGGTTCGATGCGTATTAGCTACACATTTCGCAACATGGAGTCGTCCGACGCCATCAAGAATCACGCATCAGAAAAAATTGCCAAAGTTCAGAAGTATATGCGGGCACCGCTGCATGCCGAGTTTACTTTTTCCATGGAGCGGCACCTTCACCGGGTCGACTTGAACCTAACTGGGGACGGCCATCGGTACGCGGGTCACGGTCAGTCCGAGGACATGTACGCGACCATCGACCAGGTCGTCGACAAGATCGACCGTCAGGTTCGTGACACGAAGGCAACGGAGACGGATCGCCGGCGGAACAGCGGCGAGTCCCTTCGCCATCCCGAAGACTGAACCGCGTTGCGCCCCTGTGACGGCTGGTGTATCGCCTGCCCGTCATGCTCTCTGACCTCCTGCATCCCGAACGCGTCCGGATTGGCCTGACGCTTGGCGACAAGGACGCCGCCCTGCGCGCGATCGCCTCGCTGCTCACGATGCCGGAGGGAGCGGTCAATGAAGAAGTCCTCTATGACGTTCTTGACGAGCGCGAGCGCCTGGCGAGCACGGGCATCGGTAGCGGTGTTGCGATCCCCCACGGCCGCTTCGACGGCGTCGAGGAGCTTCGAGCCGCCGTTGCCATTTGCCCCGCTGGTGTCGACTTCGACGCGGTCGACCGATTGCCGGTGAACATACTGGTCGGCATCGTGGGACCGAAGTCCATGCCTCAGAAGCATTTGGCAGCTCTCGCAGGTGTGTCGCGGGTGCTTCGAAACGAAGACAAGCGCAAAGCACTCCTGCGGGCCGTCGACAACGCCGACGCCTATCGCGAGCTGACCGAGCCCTGATGGGCAGACAGTTTGGACGCACTCGCGTATGATGGGCGTGTGACCCAGTCCTCCTCCTCACGGCACGGCGGCCTTCCGAGCATGCGTGTCGAACGCGGCATTACGGTTGCACACCTGCTCGCCGAGCCGCGCCTCAATGCGATCATCCGCTTGGTCGCCGGCCAGGAGGGGCAAGACCGCACCCTCAATCATCCGAGGGTGCAGAAGCCAGGCCTCGTGCTCGTTGGCCACACTCATGGCGTGGTTCCCACCCGGGTTCAGATCCTCGGAGAGACCGAGATCACGTTCCTCGAAGGCTTGTCGCCCCAGGAGCAAGTCGAGCGCGTGCGAATACTGTTCGGACTCGGGCTTTCGCTGGTCGTGGTCACGCGTGGCATCGAGCCGCCGGCGGCGTTGATCGAGGTCGCAAAGGCAACGTCTACACCGCTCGCCGTGGCCGAGCCCCGGTCCAGCCGGGCGATTCAGGCGATCCATTTGGTGCTCGATGGCGTTCTCGCGCCTTCCGAAACCCGTCACGGCGTGCTGATGGACGTGCATGGCATTGGTACACTGCTCCTGGGGCCTAGCGGCATCGGCAAGAGCGAGTGCGCTCTCTTTCTAGTCGAGCGCGGGCATCGCTTCGTCGCCGATGATCAGGTGATCCTCTCGCTGCTTCCATCGGAGCAGATCCTCGGTCGGGCGCCCACCCTGCTGCGCAATCACCTGGAGGTGCGCGGCATCGGCATCATCAACGTGCGCGATCTTTTTGGGGCTAACGCGGTACGGTCCGAGAAAACGGTGCAGCTCGTGGTCGAGATCTGTCCCTGGAGCGACGACGAGCCTTTCGAACGTCTCGGTCTCGACGATTCGACGATGGAGATTTTTGGCGTACCGATTCCAATGTTGCGAATCCCGGTTCGACCCGGGCGCAACATGGCGGTCATTCTCGAAGTCGCGGCGCGCAATCACATCCTCAAGGCCGCCGGGCATCACGGCGCGCAGAAATTCATCAACACCTTGATGGAGGACATGGAAGACCCCAGCCCGGGGACTGCCCGTTGAGCGAACGCCCTCACATCGTCGTAGTGACTGGCCTCTCGGGCGCTGGCAGAAGCACTGCGCTTCGCGTGCTCGAAGATGCCGGCTTCTTCTGCGTGGACAATTTGCCACCCGGCTTGGCGCCGGCCCTGATTGGTCTCGTCGACCGCGAGGGAAAGCTCGAGCGAATTGGGTTGGGAATCGACGTTCGAACCGGAGCCTTCCTTAGCGGGGCCGAAGAAACGCTGTCCGAGCTCGAGGCGCTCGGCCATCGTGTGCAGGTGATCTTTCTCGATTGCGCAGACGACGTCCTGGTTCGCCGCTTCAGCGAGACGCGGAGGCCACACGCACTGTCCCGCACCGGCGACCTTCAGGGCGCGATCAGTCGGGAGCGCGAGCGGCTCGCTGGGCTTCGTGCGCGCGCCGACATGGTGATCGACACCACCGATTTCAGCGTCCACGACCTTCGCCACCGGCTCATCGACTACATCGGCCGTGATCCCAACCGGCCTTCCATGCTCGTTCGCCTCCTTTCGTTTGGCTTCAAGTACGGGGTCCCCGTAGATGCCGATTTGGTCTTCGACCTTCGGTTCTTGCCCAATCCTCACTTCGTCGATGCGCTTCGGCCTAAGACGGGAATGGATGCGGAGGTATCCGCCTACGTGATGAACGCTCCCGAAACCCAGGAGCTGCTCGGGCACCTACGACCGCTACTCGACTATGCCCTCCCGCAGTACGCCCGGGAGGGGAAGGCCTATCTGACGGTCGCCCTCGGTTGCACTGGGGGCCGGCACCGGTCTGTGGCGATGGCCGAAGAGCTCGGCCGTCAGCTCGGTGGCAGTCACGAGGTCGTGGTGTCGCATCGGGACGCCCAACGGGCGGGTTCGTGACCGGGGCGCTGACCGGCACCGTAGAGGTTCCAAACCGCTTGGGCCTTCACGCGAGGGCTGCTGCGAAGCTGGTCAACCTGGCGAACCGATTCGACTCCCAGATCGAGGTGAGCAAAGGCGAACATGTGGCCGACGCCAAGAGCATCATGGGCGTGCTCCTGCTCTGCGGTGGGCAGGGCGCGCGCATTACGTTTCGCGTTTCTGGCCCCGACGCACAATCCGCCCTCGCCGCGCTTTGCGCTCTGGTCGCCGATGGATTCGGAGAACTGCAATGAGTCGCCCAGCGCGCCTCAAAGGGATCGCAGCGTCCATCGGCGTAGCGGTCGGCCAGGCGCGGGTGATCGGACGGGAGCATCGCCGGCGACCGCATCGACAAATCGAACAGGCCTCCATTTCGGGGGAGCTCGCCCGATTCGCGAGGGCCGTGTCGAGCTCACGGGGGGAGATCGAAGCAGCAAAGCAGGAGCTCACCCAAAAGCATGGTCCTACCTACGCACCCATCCTCGACGTCTACCTCTTGATGCACGGCGACGCGCTCCTCATCAATGCGATTTCAGACGTGATTCGTGACGAGAGGGTCAACGCGGAGTGGGCCGTGTCGGAAGTTGCCGAGCGTCTCAAGAAGCCGCTTCTCGAAGACGCTTCCTCGTATTTCCAGGAACGCGCGAGTGATATCGACCACGTCAAAGAGCACTTGCTCCGTCACCTGAGCGGCGAGCAGCGACGCGAGTCGCCCGTCGATGGTCCGACCGTCGTGATCGCGCGCGACCTCACCCCGGCCGATGCGGTCCACGTCTTGGCGCCCCCGACGGTGGGGCTCGTGACGGAGCTTGGTGCCGGTAGCAGTCATACCGCGATTCTCGCGCGCACTTTCGGCGTGCCGGCAGTGGTTGGCCTGGGTCCGCTGCCCATCGAGATCGAAGACGGCGACCTGGTCCTGGTCGATGGTTTTTCTGGCGAAGTCACGCTGGGCGCGTCGCCCGATGAAAGACAAGCCGCAGAGCGGCGGCGAGACCGGTTCACCGCGTTCCTGAAGTCCGAGCGGTCGACGAGCGCGGTCACTCGAGATGGCGTTTCAATTTCGGTCACGGCCAACATCGAGCTGCCGACCGAGGTCGAGGCCGCTCTCGAAAACGCGGCCGAGGGCATAGGCCTATACCGGACCGAGTTCATGTGCCTCGATCGGCGCGAGCCACCATCAGAGGAGGAACAGCTCCAGCTGTATCGCGGGGTCGTCAGGGCGATGGCTCCGAAGCGGGTCGTGTTCCGCACCTTCGATTGGCGAGGAGACAAGCGCTTGCGCGCCGACGACCTTGGCGAGCGCGAAAGTGGATGGCTGCAGACCCAAATCAAGGCGGTGTTGCGGGCGAGCGAGGAGGGCTCGGTTGCGCTCATGTTTCCGATGGTTGCAACCCTGACGGAGTTCTGTGAGGCTCGCGCGCTGGTCGAGGAATGCAGAGCCGAGCTGCTCGATGAAAGCGCGAGGCTCGCGCCCCTTCCAGTGGGGATGATGGTCGAAGTTCCGTCGGCGGCGTTGCTGGCGGAGCGCTTCGCAGAGCATGCAGACTTCTTCGCGGTGGGGACCAATGACCTGGCACACCACACCTTGGCCATCGATCGGCACGACACGCGTGTTGCGGCGGGGCCGCTCGAGCCGGCCGTTCTAGCGCTCCTCGAACGCGCCATCACCGCCGCACGCGATGCCGGAATTCCCTGCTCGATGTGCGGCGGCATGGCGGCCGATCCTGTTTCGTTGGGCTTGGCATTGGGACTCGGCTACCGCCAGGTCTCGGTTCCGGTCAGCGTCGTTCCGCTTGCGCGTGCAGTGATTCGCAACATCGATCTAGAGGCGGCGGCAGAGGTTGCGCAGAAGGCCCTCGACTGCGTTTCGGCTGACGCAGTTCGACAGTTGCTGCTGGAGCGTCTCGGCCCCGAGCTGGGCGCCCTTTGGAAAGACCAAGGGCTCGTCTAGTCCACTGAGCCGGACAGCGGTTTCACAAGCCGAGCGAGATCCGCTTCGCTCAGCAAGCCCGTCGTTCGATCGATTTCGTATCCGTTGGCGTCATAGAGGATGAAAGTCGGCACGGTCTCGATCTTTCCGAGCATGCTTTCTCCGTTTTCGACACGCCCGTACGGATTGGTGCCGAGCACGAACGGTGGATCGAGGGCGTAGTCCCAAGCTTCGACGAGTTGCCCGGCTCTTGGCTGCGCTGCGACCCCAATCACGATGAGCTCTGGATGCTGTGGCACGAAGGGTCGAAGCGACTTGAGCGATGCCTGACTGACCGCGTCAAAGGTCGCAAACACGAAGAGAAGCACCGGGGTGCCACGAAGCTCGGCGAGCTCGACCCAGCTGCCGTCGGTCAAACGCAGGCCAAGGTCGAGCCTAGGACCGGACCTCGATGCCGGCGTAGTCCCTCGAGCGCCGTTCGAATCGCGCGCGCAACTCGAGGCGATCACGACGAGGATCGAGATCAAGCATAGGGCGCGTTTGGGAAGACTGCTCTTGGTCATTGCAGCTGGCTCGGCAATATAGCAAGAACCTCAGCGAAGTGGACCGCATCCAAGAACGCCTCGACGGACTGCTCGCCGCCTGCGACGCAGAGTCTACACGCCGGCGGGACCCTGTCGATTTCGTCCACCGTTATGACGAGCCTGCCGACCAGGAGATCGTCGGCCTCATCTCCGCAAGCCTCGCCTTTGGAAACGCCGTGTCCGCCCGGCGAAGCATCGATAAAGTGCTCACGGCTCTTGGGCCAGAGCCGGCACAAGTCGTCGCTGGCACCGGTGAGGTGGAGCTTCAACGTCGGCTTCGTGGGTTCGCCCACCGCATTTATCGGGATGAGCACCTCGCCTCGATGCTGGCGCGTGCAGGAGCGTTGTTGCGGGACCAAGGAAGCCTCGGCAATGCGTTCGCGGGGTTTCATCGGGAGAGCGACGGGGATTTTCGGGAAAGCCTCGCCCGTCTAGCCGATGCGCTTCGCGGCGACACCCGAAGTCGTAGCTTACGTCATCTGATTAGCGACCCCCGAGCCGGCAGCGCTTGCAAGCGACTCGTGCTTTATGCCCGCTGGATGATTCGTTCCGCCGATGGAGTCGACCTTGGCCTTTGGCCCATTTCCCCTTCGGCGCTCCTGATTCCTGTCGACACGCACATCCACCGCATCAGCCGCAACCTCGGTCTGACGCATCGCCGTACTGCAAGTTGGGCGACCGCCGAAGAAATCACCGCGGCGCTACGGAAGTTCGATTCGGAGGACCCGGTCAAGTACGACTTCGCGCTCTGCCACCTCGGTGTCTCACGGGACTGCCCGAGCCGGCCCGACCTGGTCAAGTGCGAGCAGTGCGTCCTCCAGGACGTGTGCAGCGTTTGGAAGAAGAGCCGCCCGAGGCGCTCAGCGAAGAAATCCGGTGAGCTTCGGCTCTAGGGCGTGTAGGTCGCTCACGCCTTCGACTCCTTCGCCGCGTTCGAGGATGTCGCCGCTCAGCTGAACCAGCTTGTAATCTTGAAGCGCCTTGAGGGCCGTTTCGAGCTTGAGCTTCGACAAGGACTCGCGGCGTTCGATTTCGCCCGCGAGATACATCTGTTGCCCGAGCGCGAGGGTGCGCTTGTACCAATCCTTCGTCGGTATCGGCCCATCGAGCACGATTTCGGCGCCACGCAGCGCGAGCAGATAGCTTTCGAAGAAGGTCTGGAGCATCACGGCGTATCTTTCGAGCCTATGCCGCATCGCGCCCTCGGTTGCTTGCGCATAGCCCTCGCGAACTTCGATCTCGCCGGCCTCCACCATCTCGCCAAGCGCATCTTCGAAGATCTGGTCGAACGTGGCATCGGTTCGGTAGATGAACTCGTGCTTGAAGACCCGCGACAGCTGCTGGACGCGGTCGTTGAGGCGCGCGATGTCGACCCATTGTTCCATGTCGACGAGCAAGCCGGCCGCGATCAAAGCACGCGGCACGAAGAAGTGGATGATCGTATTCTGATAGTACTCGAGCGCAATTCGGCGCTCCGAATCGATGGTGTAGATCGGCTCGGGACCCGTGTCGTGACAGACGATGAGCCGCGCGTCCAGGAACAAGTGCAGCGCTTCGTCGATCGTGTCTTCCCGGATGCGATCATCTCCGATGCGTAGCTGATGAGCGATCCTAGCGTCCATGACATCCAGCGTGGCGAGCAGGTCCTGGCAAGCGGTGAGTAGAGAGGCCCGCGTCATACCGCGTTTCTGATGACTCAGTAGCGCGCTGGCCACGAGCGCTGCTGGCGTCACGACGGTGACCTCGTTGATCGAGTACATCACCTTGTGCGCTAGCGCGCGCACGGCGTTCCGCTTCGGGTCGGCTGTGACGGCGCCGGCCTCGGACAGTCCGCCGTCTCCGCGCTTCGCCAGCTCCTTGGTGAATTCGTCGAAGTCGATGATCTCGCCAAACTGAACGTAGAGCCGGCCCCATTTCGACCGGAGGATGCTCGAGCTCTTGATCAGGTCTCCGACGTTTTCCGATTGTTTGTCCCCGCCAGAGAGCTCGTGGACGAAGGAGCGCTCCTCGATGATGCGCTCGTAGCCAATCGAAATTGGAACGAGCTTGACTTTGGTACCGCGGAGCTTCGATGCCGAGTCGACGACCATCGAGAGCAGGCCGTACTTCGGAGGGAGGGCCTTGCCGGTCCGCGAACGGCCGCCCTCCAGGAAGAACTCGACCGTGAAGCCTTCGGCGATCAGCTTTCTCATGTAGGCTTCGACGAGCACGGGGTAGAGCGAATCGTCTTGAAAGCTTCGGCGAATGAAGAAGGCGCCGCCGCGGCGCAACAGAACGCCAATCGGCCAGAAGCTCAGGTTCTCCCCGGCTGCAATCAACGGCGGCATCAGCGCCTTGCCGTAGAGCATGTCGCTCAAGACGAGGTAGTCGATGTGGCTCTTGTGGCTGGGCAGGAGCACGAGCGAGGCATCGCGGGAGGCTTCGCGAACTCGTTCGACCCCTTCTTTGTCGATCACGACACCGTCGTACATCCTCGACCAAACCCAGGTGAGGAACCGATGCATCACGTCCACGACGAACAAGCTCTGCTTCGCGCAAAGCTTTCGTAGCTGTTTGTGGGCGACGCTCTCTGCTTTGGCGTACGAAATCCCCTTCTCAGCCGCATACTGCTCGATGTGGGCCCGGACCCGGGGGCTGCGCAGGAGCTCGTCCTGGATGCGAGCGGTCGTCTTTTTAATCGGGCCGATGATGACTGCCCGATCGCGCTCCATTCGTCGGAGCAGCGCGTAGCGGACCTTGTCGGCCGCTTCGGTATCCGTGAGCTCGGGGTTCTTCTCGAGGAACTCCTGGAGGTTAAAAGGCTCTCCTGAACGGAGCTTGGCGTCCCGGTAATTGAGTAGGAACTGACAGAAGACACGCACCCGGCCCGGCCACTGCACTGGGCCGAACAGGAGATCGAGCAGGCTCGGGCTCGCGGTCCCGGCCTGTTTGCTCCAGACGAAAGTCTGCGGAACGAGAAGGATAGGCTGCGGGTTGATTCGCTGTTTCGCGACGAGCGTTTCGATGAGATCGACTTCGAGCTCACGGCCACGGCGCGCCTGGCTGCCAAACTTCGGTGGCCGTCTCAGGAAGAGCAGCGCGCTGTACCCATCACCAACAGTTTGCTGTAGCGCCTGCGCTTCCGGAATCTGTCGCCTGAGACTCAATCGGCGCTCGCCTTTGCCGAAGGGCTCGAGGATCCACAGACCCAGATCATTGACGAAACGCACCAAGGGCAGACCGAACTTCTTCAAGAGGAAGTCGAGGCAGAGGAAGTCCAGAAACGACAGCGACCGCATCACGTACACGACGACGCCCTGGCTGGCGGCCTCTCGCACCCCCCGGCTCCAGTTTTCGTCGACTCGGATGTGCGCGAAGAAGCGCCGGTAGAGCCATCGTAGGATCGCGTTGGGCGAATAAGGCGCTGGCGTCGGTGACCGCCGCGCGAGC
>Ga0209567_10001413_pt1 | contig 12388 bp, 8 predicted proteins | sample COG_12_FD_184756 | JGI IMG/M metagenome (GOLD analysis project Ga0209567, IMG submission 184756) | Pelagic marine sediment microbial communities from the LTER site Helgoland, North Sea, for post-phytoplankton bloom and carbon turnover... | ecosystem: Environmental > Aquatic > Marine > Neritic...
AGAGGATGACCCCGTGATCGACGTCGTAGAAGCGCAGCAACAGCTTCACTACGGTCGTCTTGCCCGATCCGGTGGCCCCCACGAAGGCGGTCGTCTTGCCGGCCTCCAGTTGCAGACTCAGATCATGGAGGACCGGGAAACCGGGCTCATATGAGAAGGTGATCTGGTCAAACTCGATTCCCCCCCGAACCACGTCGAGAGGGTGCGTCTTGGGACCGTCGGAGATCTGCGGCTCGGTGTCGAGCACATTGAGGATGCGGTTCGTAGATGCCATGGCTCTCTGATAGAGGTCCATGGTCTGGCCGAGCCTGGTCAGCGGCCACAACAGGCGTTGGGTGAGAAACACCAGCGTCACATACACGGCACCGTCCATCGTGCCTTCGATCGTCTGGAACCCGCCCCAGACAAGGGTCGCCATGAACCCGACCAGGATCGCGATCCGGATCAGCGGACTGAAGGCCGACGAGAGCTTGATCGCGGATCGATTCGCCGCTCGATAGCGGTCGCTCTCGAACTCGATCCGTTCGACCTCGCGTTCCTCGGCAGTGAAGCTCTTGATGGTGGCCATGCCACCGACATTGTTGGCCAGTTGGCTGTTGAGTATGCCGGCCTGATCTCGCACCACCGCGTAGCGCGGCTCGAGGCGGCGTTGGTAGCGGATGGAGCCCCACATGATGATCGGCATCGGCAGGAACGCCACCCAGGCCACCTGGGGCGCCACGATGAAGAAGAAGCCACCGATGAGTACGACGGTGGTGAACATCGCGATGATGTCGTTGGCGCCGTGATCGAGGAATCGCTCGAGTTGATTCACGTCGTCGTTGAGCACGGCCATCAGGTCACCGCTCGGGCGGTTCTCGAAGAAGGCCATCTCGAGGTCCTGGACGTGGGCGTAGGCGTCGATCCGCAGATCGTGCTGGATGTTCTGGGCCAGGTTGCGCCACTCCACTGCTGCGAGGTACTCGAAGAGCGATTCCAGGGCCCACACGATGAAGGTGATCACGGCCAGGATGACGAGTTGGGTGCGCGCGTCGGTCACGCCAAACCAGTCGCTGAGCAGCGAGTCCTCTTGCTCGACTACGACGTTGATCGCAACGCCGATGAGAAGCGGTGGGGCCAGGTCGAATGCCTTGTTGAGGATGGACCAGGCGGTGGCTCTGACGATCTGGGGACGCTGCGGGCGGGCGTAGCGCCACAGTCGCACCAGGGGTGCTGTGGCTGTGGTCGAGGACATGGCGGCCGAGGCTAGTGGTCCGCCAGTCGGGCTGTGGCCGACGGCGGGATTCGGCTGGAAACTCCTTGCGATAGCCGTACCGGCGCACGTAGATTCCACGTCATGCCAGTCGCCCCCACTCCATTTCCGATGTTCCCGCTCGGCAGCGTGCTCTTCCCGGGTGGAGTGCTACCCCTTCACGTCTTCGAGCCCCGCTACGTCGACATGATCAACGATGTGCTTGACGGCGACCAGCAGTTCGGCGTCGTACTCATCGAACGGGGATCCGAAGTTGGCGGGGGAGACGTCCGCTTCGACGTCGGCACGGTGGCTCGCATGGCCCGCATCGGCGCCCTCGACGATGACCGCCTGTTTGTCGTTGCCGTCGGCGCCGGCCGAATCCGAGTCGTTCGGTGGCTGCCGGATGATCCTTACCCCCGGGCCGAAGTGGTTCCCCTCGACGATCCAACCGGCAACGGCAGCCTGGGCGGCCTGGTGACCGAAAACCGCAAACTGCTGCGCAAGGTGTTGGCCCTCGCCAGTGAGCTGGGCAGCAGCGTGGGAGATGCCGACCCGGAACTGCCGCACGATCCGGTCGCAGCCTCGTGGGAGCTGTGTTCTGCCGCCCCGGTGGAGCAGCTCGATCGGCAGCGTCTACTGGAGACCGACGACCCATCACAGCGGCTCACCGCGCTGCGGGAACTGCTCGAAGACTCGGCGGCGACGCTCCAGCTTCGGCTCGAGCGCGGCTGACGACGGAAGGGCTGGGCGCTACCCGTCGTCGGGTGGAGGTTCCTCGGCGAGGACCCCGATATAGACGGTCACCACCTGCTGGAACCCGACGACCTGGCCCGGCTGGGGGTCTTGTCCGACCACCTTGCCGACCCTGTCGGGATCTTCGGTGGGTCGGTTGGCGACCTGCCAACTGACGTTCAATCCGCTCTGGGCGTTGAAGTCCGCAATCCTGGCGTCAACCGCGCCGAGATCGAGACCACGCAGGTCGATCATCACCGGCGGCTGGCCGCTCGAGATCAGAACGACGACCCGCGACCCCTGCCGGACCGTCGCTCCGCCGCGTGGGCTCTGCGACAGCAGGGTACCTTCCGGTTGGCTGGATGCCACCGGAACGAAGGACGAGAACAGACCCGCCTTGTGGATCAGGCTGCTGGCCGAACCCTTGCTCCTGCCTAGAACGTCGGGAACCGTGGTGTTGGGGACCCGGTAGTAGGCCGTGGTGCCCTCCGGCGCTTCGGGGAAGTTGAACTCGGGCAAGTCGGCGACGACGAACTCCATGAACTGTTTCCAAATCGGGGCAGCCAGGGTTCCGCCGTAGGCTCGCGAGTAGCCCTGGTTTTGCTGGGTGACGTCGTTGAAGACGGTGAAGTTGACCATCTCGACCTGGGCGTCGGCGTAGCCGACCCACACCGCGGTCGTCAGCTGCGGAATGAACCCCATGAACCAAACGTCACGGAAGTCCTGAGCCGTTCCGGTCTTACCCGCCTGCGGCCGGCCGATCTGGGCTCGGGTCGCCGTACCGCCGGAGACGACCTTCTCGAGCGCTCCCACCGCCGCCGCAGTAAGGGCGGGGTCGAGGACCTGCTGCCGGTCGACCTCATGCTGGTAGACGACATTGCCTTCCGTGTCCTCGATACGCTCGATCAGGTAGCTGTCGACCTTCTGTCCGTAGTTGGCGATGGTGGAGTAGGCCGATGCCATCTCCAGCGGGCTGACGCTCTGGGTGCCGAGGGCGATAGAGAGGACCGGGTTCAGCGGCGATTCGATGCCGATTCGGTGCGCCATCTCGACGATGTTCTCCGGCCCCACCGCGGCGGACACCTGGGCGTACACCGTGTTGTAGGAGTTGTAGGTTGCCTGCTCGAGGGTGGCGAGGTCCTTGCTGCCGCCGGCGTTGCGCACATTCCAGATGTTCCCGCCGTCGGGAGCGCAGGGGTAGCCACAGTCGATCCGCTGTGGGCTCCGGGCGTCCCAGTGGCTGCCGAGCGTGATCGGCCGGCCTTCTAGGCTTCCCTTCTCGAGCGCGGTCAACAGCGCAACCGGCTTGAACGCCGAGCCGGCCTGGCGCCGACCCTCGGTGGCGAGGTCATACGGGCGCTGCCCCGCCTCGATGTCTGTGCCGAATTCGATCCCGCTGGCCATCACCCGCACCGCGCCGGTGGTGTTGTCGACCATGGCAATGGCTCCGGTCGGGCCGGTGTTGTCACGGAACCACGACTTCAGGATGCGGTTTGCCTCTTGCTGGAGCTCGTAGTCCACGGTCACCGTCACCGTCAGGCCACCACCGCCGGCGCATTCGGTGTCCTCCGCCGGACAGCCGAACAGGGATCGGTAGCGCTCGCTGTAGGTATCGCCAAGCCCGTAGGCGGGGTTGTTCAGGATCTCGTGGCGGGCGGCGATGATGACCTGAGGCGCAAGCTGCTCGAAGTCCTCGTGGGGGATCGGCGCCAGCGGCTCAGCCTTCGCCGCGGCGGCTTCCGGTACGGTGATGAAGCCGTTGTCCTCCATCTCGTCGATGACTGAGTTGCGCCGGGAAATCACCGCGTCGGGGTTCTTGCGGATGTTGTAGATGGTGGGGTTACGAATCGGGATCATGATCGTGGCCGCTTCGGCGATCGTGAGGTCCTCGAGTTCCTTGCCGAAGTACTCCTGCGACGCAGCCTTGACGCCGTAGGCGTTCTCACCGAAGAACTGGGCGTTCATGTAGAACTCGAGGATCTGGTCCTTGGTGTAACGGCGTTCCAGCTCGGCGGCGATCACCGCCTCACAGATCTTGCGCTCGATGGTCCGTTCCTCAGTCAGGAAGTTCTTCTTCACGATCTGTTGGGTGATCGTCGACCCGCCCTGGAGCCCGTCGCCTTCGCTGCGGAGGTTGGCCATCGCGGCGCGCATGATGGCGCGAAAATCGACACCCTCGTGCTCGTAGAACTTGCCGTCCTCGGTAGCGACGATGGCATCGCGCACCAGTTCCGGCACCTCCTCGAAGGCGACCGGCTGGCTGTTGCGGGCGGTCAGCTTGCCGAGCAGGACCCCGTCGGAAGTCTGCACCTCGGAGAGGCTGCCGATGTCGGGCAGGTCGAGCGCCATATCCTCGACGTCGCACAGGTACTCCTCTTCGAGGTCCAGCACCGTGCCAAACGCCGCGTTCGTCTCCATGAAACCGAACAATCCGTACAGGCTCGCCCCCAGCAGGGTGATGGCGGCGAGCGTCGCCAGGGCCGGGATGCGCCGGCCGCGGCGTTCGCGCCGTTCTTCAAGGTGAATGCTGGGTTCCAAAAGACCCTCCGCGATAGAGACGCTGTAGAGGCCGGGGAAGTTCCCGGAGGTACCATCGGATCGATCGCATCGGATGATAGAAAGCATCGGGAGCTAGAGCGTGGACATTGAGGCGACAAGCGGATTTGAGATCCTGCCGGTGTACGGCCCGGACCTGCCTTCAGGCTGGGATGCCGACGAACAGTTGGGCGCTCCCGGCGAGTACCCATTTACCCGCGGACCGTACCCCTCGATGTACCGCGGCCGGCTGTGGACGATGCGCCAGTACGCCGGGTTTGGGACCGCTGAGGCGACCAACGCTCGCTTCAAGGCGCTGCTCGACGCCGGGCAGACCGGACTCTCGGTTGCGTTCGACCTGCCGACTCAGATGGGTCTCGACTCCGACGACCCGATGGCTGAAGGCGAGGTCGGCAAGGTTGGGGTGGCGATCGACTCATTGGAGGACATGAGGAGACTCTTCGCCGATCTGCCGCTCGGCGAGGTCACCACCTCGATGACGATCAACTCGACGGCAGCGGTGTTGTTACTGCTCTATCAACTGGTCGCAGAAGACCAGGGCGTCGCTCCGGACTCGATCCGGGGCACGGTCCAGAATGACATCCTGAAGGAGTACATCGCCCGAGGCACCTACATCTACCCGGTGCGGCCATCGATGCGGTTGGTTACCGACTTGTTTGCCTATTGCGCAGCCGAACTGCCCAACTGGAACACGATCTCGATCTCGGGTTATCACATCCGCGAGGCAGGTTCGACGGCAGCCCAGGAAGTGGCGTTCACGATTGCCAACGGACTCGCCTACGTGGAGGCGGCCCGCGACGCTGGTCTCGATGTTGATGCCTTTGCTCCCCGGCTGTCGTTCTTCTGGAATGCGCACAACAACCTCTTCGAGGAGGTCGCCAAGTTCCGTGCCGCCCGCCGGCTCTGGGCTCGGCTGATGAAGGACCGGGTCGGTGCCACCAGTCCGGCGTCGTGGCGGATGCGGTTTCACACCCAAACCGCCGGCTCGACCCTGACCGCCCAGCAGCCGCTCAGCAATGTGGTTCGCACCGCCTATCAAGCACTGGCCGGCGTCCTCGGTGGTACCCAGTCGCTGCACACCAACTCATACGACGAAGCTCTTGGCCTGCCGACCGAGGCGTCGGCAACGGTGGCGCTACGAACCCAGCAGATCCTGGGCTACGAATCCGGGGTGGCCGACACGGTTGATCCCCTGGCAGGGTCGTACTTCGTCGAGGCACTCACCGATGAGGTCGAATCCAAGGCGGCCGAACTCATCGCCCGGATTGATGAACTCGGCGGAGCCACCGCCGCCATCGAGGCGGGCTTCCAGCAAGATGAGATCGAAGATGCCGCCTATCGGACTGCGAGGCGGGTCGAGGCCGACGAGGAGATCGTCGTCGGTGTGAACCGTTTTGTGGCCGAGGAGGCCGACCCGGCTGATGCGTTGCTGCTCGACCCCGAACTCGAACGGGGTCAGAAGGCAGCCGTCGCTGCCATGCGAGCCGGAAGGGACAACGCCGCGGTGGAGGCCGGTCTCGACGCGGTTCGCGCCGCCGCGCAGGGCGACACCAACCTGCTGTACCCCATGAAAGCGGCCCTCGCCGCCGGCGCCACCGTTGGTGAAGTGAGCAACGTTCTACGGGACGTCTTCGGCACGTTCTAAGCGGGTCGCACGGCTGCCGACTCCGAGCCCACGTCCTCCAGCAAGCCGAGGCAGGGCGCGGCACTCGCGAGCCGTGTGGTCGCTAATGCTTGGTCGCCACTACCCGGACGACCGGGATCCAGACGATCGGGACCAGCCAGCGGATCTCCTGGAGCATGCGTTCGATCAGGGCAGGGCGCCGGTAGGTATCTCGGCCACGCTCGTCGACGAGCCAGCGATGTTTGATGTCGAACACGGCTTGACCCAGCTCACGAATTCGATCGGGGCCGGCTTCGAGTTGTTCCCAGATGCCGAGCGGATAGGTGAATGGTTCGATGTCATCGACGACCTCGAGGGTGAATCCGCACCGAATGAACGAGTCGACCAACGCCGGAACCCGTAGCCCGTACCCGGTGGTGCCGTAGCTCGACTCGCGGGGCGGCAAACCCAGGTATTTGACCAACTCGGTGAGACCGGCGATCCGCTGGGCTTCCTCGGTGAGGATCTCGTGGACGTCGCGGGGAGCCCCAGCCGCCAGGCCGACCAGGCGGTCGAGCAGCGCCTCGCTGTCGCGTTCGTTGTCGAGGGAGGAGTAGTTCTGGAGGGAGAAGAACGAATGGCTGGCTACGACGATCCGCCCTCCGGGGGCCAGGACGGGCCGGATTTGGTCGAGCATCACGTCCACATCGACTTCCCCGTCCTCCCAGCGGGGGAACTGGAATACCATCCGGGCGCAGAACAGGTCGACCGAATCCTGCTCGAACGACTCGGCAATATGCGAAGCCAGCACCCCGGGCCGCCACTCCACTCCTTCGATCACCGCCGGGTTGGCCAGTTCGGGTTCCGGCACGGTGGCGATCAGCCGCTGCGGACCGAGTCCGGCCATGTAGGAGGACAGATCACCGAGACCGGCTGAGAAGTCGACGACCCGCTTGCCCTTGACCCATGAAGGGTCGACGAAGTTCTCGGTGAGGTAGTACACGAACGGCCGGACCAGAGGCCAATGCCGTTCCCGCTCCCAGAGGGGGATGTCCATGAGGAAAGGGTATCGGGTCTCAGCAGCGAGCGGAGCTAGCGAGGGGCCTGTTGGACAATCGGCGTGAACGCTGGCCCGACCCGCAAAACGCCAAGTCAGCGTCGTGGCCGCGAGCGTGAACCGACATGTTCAACAGACGACTACCGGACCACCATCAGCACGGCGCCGCTGGCCACCGTGTCGCCGGGTTGGACACGCAGGTCGACGATTTCGCCGTCGACGGGAGCCTTGATCTCGTTCTCCATCTTCATGGCCTCGAGCACGCAGACCGGTTCTCCGACCTCGACCGGGCTCCCGGCCGGTTTGTGCACCTTGACGATCGTGCCTTGCATCGGAGCTGTGATGACTCCGGCGCCATCGGCGGTGGAGACTTGTTTGTCGAGCTTGGGCGGTCGGCGGCGCGGTGCGGCACGCTGGCCACCGGAGGTCGGCGCCGCCATCACCGGAGCCCAGTACCGCACGACGTATCGCCGTCCCCCGACCTCAACTGTCATCGACCGATCTTCGAGCTCTTCCTCTTCCGGAAGGGTCGGGGCCGTCGTTTGGGGTAGATCTGAGAAGTCGAGTTCATCCTCGACAAACTTGGTGTGATGTGTACCAGCGCTGAAAGCCTCGGTCTCGAGGATCCGAAGCTGCGCTGGGATAGTGGTCTCGACACCCCTGACGATGAACGATTGGAGGGCGCGTCGCCCCCGGGCTAGAGCCTCGCCGCGGTCGCGTCCCCACACGACGAGCTTGGCCACCATGTTGTCGTAGTACTGGCTGATTTGGGCGCCGGTACGGACCCCCGAGTCGATCCGGACGCCAAACCCGGACGGCTCGCGGTACTCCACCAACGTGCCCGGCGTCGGCAGGAACCCATTGCTGGGGTCCTCGGCGTTGATGCGGAACTCGATGGCATGGCCCCCGGAGGGTGGCCGGTCGGGGAACGACAGCTTCTCGCCACGGGCGATCTGGAGTTGCTCTTTGACCAGATCGATTCCGGTGACCATCTCGGTGATGGTGTGCTCAACCTGGATCCTGGTGTTCATCTCGAGGAAGTACAGGTCTCCGGAGGAATCCAGCAGGAACTCAACGGTCCCGGCGTTCACGTAGTCGGCGGCCGCGGCCACAGCCAGGGCGGCGTCGTGGAGGGTGGTGCGCTGTTCCTCGGAGAAGTTGGCCGCCGGGGTCTCCTCGATCAGCTTCTGGTGGCGGCGCTGGATCGAGCAATCACGTTCGCCGAGGAAGGCGGCGTTGCCGTGGGTGTCGACGATGATCTGCGCCTCGATGTGGCGTGCCTGGTCGAGGTAGCGCTCGACGTACACCTCTGGATTGGCAAACCACGCGTCGGCCTCTCGCGACGCACTCTCGAAGGCGGCGGCGAGCTCGTCCGCGTGGCGGACCACCTTGAGGCCCCTACCCCCGCCGCCGTGGGCGGCCTTGATGGCGATGGGAAAGCCGTGCTCTTCGGCGAAGGCCTCGACCTCGTAGAGGGCGGCGAGCGGCTCGAGCGTGCCGGGCACTCCGGGCACTCCCGCTTTGGTCACGGCGCGACGCGAGGCGATCTTGTCGCCCATCGTGGCAATGGCATCGGGGGAGGGTCCGACCCAGATCAGGCCGGCATCGATGACCCGCTGGGCAAATCCGGCGTTCTCGGCCAGAAACCCGTAGCCGGGGTGAACAGCTTCTGCACCGGACTCTGCGGCTACCGCCATGATCCGGTCGATGTTGAGATATGACTCGGCGGCAGGTGCCGGGCCGATGTTCCACGCCTCGTCGGCAAGTTCGACATGGAGAGAATCGCGGTCGAGTTCCGAATAGACGGCGATGGTACGCAAGCCCAGTTCGCGGGCGGCGCCGATGACGCGAACAGCTATCTCTCCGCGATTGGCTACGAGAACGGAATCCACAGGCGTCATCCTACAAGGGGATGTTGCCGTGCTTCTTGGGCGGCATGCCCTCCCGCTTGGTACGCAGCATCTCGAGGGCACGGATCAAGCGGTATCGCGTCTCTCGGGGTTCGATCACTTCGTCGACCAGGCCCCGTTCCGCAGCCAAGTAGGGGTGGTTGAAGCGATCCTCATATTCGGCAATCAGGTCGGCACGCTTGGCGTCGGGGTCTTCGGCCGCCGCGATGTCACGGCGGTGGATCACGTTAACGGCGCCCTGGGCGCCCATCACCGCGATTTCTGCCGTCGGCCAGGCGTAGACGATGTCGGCCCGCAGCGCTCGTGAGTTCATCACCACGTAGGCGCCACCGTATGCCTTCCGGGTGATCACGGTCAGCTTGGGAACAGTCGTCTCGGCATACGCGTAGAGGAGCTTGGCGCCGTGGCGGATGATGCCGTTGTGCTCCTGGTCGACGCCCGGGAGGAAGCCGGGGACGTCGACGAAGCTGACGATCGGGATGTTGAAGGCGTCACACACCCGGATGAAGCGGGCGGCCTTCACAGAGGCCTCGATGTTGAGCGTGCCGGCGAGGACGGCTGGTTGGTTGCCGATGATGCCGACCGAGTACCCGTCGAGCCTGGCGTACCCGACCACGATGTTGCCGGCATATTCCTCGTGGACCTGATAGTACTCGCCGTCGTCGACGACCATCTCGATGAGCTCGACCATGTCGTACGGTTGGTTCGGCGAGTCGGGGATGATGGAGGTGAGGCCTTCATCCATGCGATCGGAGCGATCCATCGGCGTGAAGTATGGCGGCATCTCCATGTTGTTCTGCGGCAGGAACGACAGCAGGTAGCGCACCTCTTCGAGCGCGGCCCGTCCACTGGGAGACACGAAGTGGGTGACGCCTGATTGGGCGGCGTGGGCATGGGCGCCGCCGAGCTCTTCGAAGCTGACCTCCTCGCCGGTCACCGCCTTGATCACGTCGGGTCCGGTGATGAAGAGGTGGGAGGTCTCGGCGACCTGGTAGACGAAGTCGGTGATGGCCGGCGAGTACACGGCGCCGCCGGCGCAAGGGCCCATGATGACTGAGATCTGAGGGATCACCCCGGAAGCCCGCACGTTGCGCTCGAAGATGCGGCCGTAGCCGTCGAGAGCCGTCACCCCTTCTTGGATGCGGGCGCCCCCCGAGTCTTTGAGGGCGACCACCGGAGCGCCGGTATCCATGGCGAGGTCCATCACCTTGCAGATCTTGTCGGCCACCACTTCGCTGAGGCTGCCCCCGAAGTGGGTGAAGTCCTCGGCGAAGATGAACACCGGGCGACCGTCGACGGTGCCCCAACCGGTGACCACGGCATCGCCGAGTGGGCGGCGGCCCTCGATGCCAAATCCCGATGCCTGGTGGCGGACAAGGGCGTCGATCTCGTTGAACGAACCCTTGTCGAGCAGGACCTCGATCCGTTCGCGCGCCGTCAGCTTGCCGAGGTCGTGCTGGCGGTCGACGGCGCGCTGGTTGCCCGGCTGCTCGGCTTCTTGCCGTAGCTGCCGCAGCCGATCGATCCGTGCGTCGGTACTCACACCCTCCCCCGTTATGCTCGAAGCGTCACCCATTGAGCCACTATTCGACTCTCAGGACCACAAGATGGCTACACCTTACGCGATCCGACACCTGTCCGAGGTCGGCTCGACCCAGGACGAGGTGGCTCGATTGTTTCGCGCCACGTCAGACCCGGCTCTGTTGTTCTATGCAGACCGACAGACCGGCGGGCGGGGCCGCAGCGGCCGGGAATGGTGGGAGGCCGACCGTGCCATGTACGCCAGCCTGGCGATGCGACCCGAATGGGAACCGGCGGCGTGGCCGCGGCTGTCGCTCGTTGCGGGCCTGGCGGCCCGGGACGCGGTGCGCAAGGTCTTCGCAGTGACCATTGATCTGAAGTGGCCGAACGACTTCGTCGTTGCCTCCGGCAAGGTAGGCGGCGTCCTTGCCGAGGCGGGCGGCGACACCGTTGTGATCGGTTGCGGCATGAACGTGTGGTGGCCGGATCCCTCCGCGGGTGCTGCCGCCCTCCAGGCGGCCGATCCCGGTGCGGTCGTAGTCCGCCGTCTCGTGATTGCGTGGGCCGACCGGCTCATGGAGCGGATCGAGCTCGGTGCCGGAGACTGGGGTCACGCCGAGTATCGCGCCGCGTGCACGACGTTGGGCGAGGACGTTGTGTGGGACCCCGAAGGTGCCGGTACGGCCGTCGATGTTGCCGTCGACGGGGGTCTTGTGGTTGAGACCCCCCAAGGCAGGAGGGTCATCCGTTCCGGAGAGGTGCGCCGGATCAGAGGCGCTACCGTAGAGCCGGACGATCGGCCCGACGGGGAAGGAGCAACGGCGTCGTGAGTGTGCTCAAGGGCGAGGGAACCCACCCGATCTTGTTTGGGTCGACCAGCATCGTGGCCGGACCCGTCACCCACCGTGGGTATCTGGCTCGGCCGGACCTCAGCGGCGAGTGGCCGACGGTCATCCTCGTCCCGTCTGAGTGGGGGATCACCTCGTCGAGCAAGGACATCTGCCGACGCCTTGCCCGCCTCGGGTTGGCGGTGGTCGCCGTCGATCTCTATCACGGCAACCCCCCGGATCGTGCGGCCTCTCCGGAGGAAGCCGCCGCCGCGGCGTCGGCAATCCCTCGGGCCCGGTCTCAGGCCGACCTCGATGGGATTGTCGGCTTCATCACGAACTCGGCGGGGTTCTGGTCCAGCGCCGAGCGCGGGTTCGGTGTCATGGGTCTTGGGTGCGGTGGGGTTCCTGCCGCGACGGCCGCGATCCGCCACGATGCGGCCGCACTGGCCCTCGTCGCCGCCCCGTTGCTCGACGATGAGGGCGTCGGCATCATCGATTCCTTTGTGGATCTGACCGCCCCGCTGCTGGGCCTCTACGGCAAGACCGATGACGCCGTGTCGATCGCAGACATCATGGAGGCCCGGGCGGCAGCGCCGCAGGCCGAATGGGTGCTCTACGACAACGCCGGTGAAGGTTTCATGGACGACTATCTCCCGGGCTTCGACCTCGGGGCATATCGGGACACCATCGATCGTCTCGCCATGTTCTTCGAGAAGCAACTGCCCGCAGCGTGATGATCAGCTGATCGGCTAGCGAGTCGGCAGCTCCGTTGGCGAGATCAACGGCCGCCGGTGGACTTGCGTCGAGCCTCGATACGGCGACGCACCTTCTTGGCGGATTTGCGGGCTCGCATCGACTCGGCGACGTCCGTCTGGCGGATCTTGCGCACCACGCTGGCGCCGCGCATCTTCTGACCCAAGGTTGGACCCCGTTGTTCCGGCGTTG
>Ga0209567_10001416_pt1 | contig 12375 bp, 10 predicted proteins | sample COG_12_FD_184756 | JGI IMG/M metagenome (GOLD analysis project Ga0209567, IMG submission 184756) | Pelagic marine sediment microbial communities from the LTER site Helgoland, North Sea, for post-phytoplankton bloom and carbon turnover... | ecosystem: Environmental > Aquatic > Marine > Neritic...
CCGGATTACTGACAACGAACTTGAGGAAGAACTGCGCCCAACTCTTGGCGTCGAACTCGGCCGCCCAATCGGGCAGCGGGCGATCACCGACCGCCTCGAACAGCCGGCCGCGCCCGAAAGGCAGATTGACCAGCACGGCCATCCCGCGATCCTGCGCCAGCGGCAGGATTCTCCCGGCGGCGTCGCGTGAAGCAAGCGAGTAGTTGACCTGGATGAAGTCCAGCTCCTCGTGGCTCATCACCTGCTCGAACTGCTCGTACTGGCGGTACGACGAGGTCGTGATCCCGACGTAGCGAATCGTGCCGGCGTCCTTCATGGCGCGAAGGGTGCCCAGCTGTGCATCTAGGTCGCGCAGGTTGTGCACCTGAAGCAACTCGAAGCGATCGGTCCGCAGTCTCTCGAACGAACTATCGATCTCGGCCACACCCGCCGCCTGCCCGTCCTGGCGCACCTTGGTGGCGATGAAGAGCCGGTCGCGGATCCCGAGCTCCTCGACCAGGTCGCCCACCACGATCTCCGCGTTGCCGTACGATGGCGCCGTGTCCACCACGGTGCCGCCCGCGTCGGAGAAAATCTGCAGCGTCTCTTTCAGTGGTGCGCGCTCGGCGGCCGAGGTGCCCACATCGTATCTCCGCGACGTTCCAATCCCGATCACGGGGATCTCTTCGCCGCTGGACGGGATGGGCTTCGTGATCAGGTCGCGCGGTCGCGGCCCAATGGGAGGTCTGGCCCAGGCCGGCCGTAGACCGACGACCGCGGCAGCACCGGCGCCGGCGCCGAGCTTGAGCAGTTCACGACGTGTGAGCTTCATTCGTCCTCTCTAGTGGTCCTGTCCGTGGTCCTGTGTCCGAGCCTCTCCTAGAGCCGCTCTCCGCGTTGATCGGGCGACCCACGGATGATGCGGACAACACGCACCCCGGCTCAACCCGTCGTTTCGGGTTCGTCGAGCCGCTTCTGCTGCTTCCCGAGCTGCAGGCCGGTGATGGCCCACAGGCCCGCCACCGGGACGGCCAGCAGGGCGATGCCGCCGATCGTCAGCCCCAGCGCGGCCAGCCCGGCGTAGATCCAGCCGCTCACCAGATCGCCGCCGCGATAGATGGCCGCGTCGATAAACGCCTTCGACTTGTACTTCTCTTCCCGCCCGACGACGGTGAACAGCACCTCGCGGGTGGGCTTGGCCAGCGCGTAGCGCATGGACCGAAACATGACCTGGACCGCGACCAGTATGGCGAGGGTCGGGAACAACCCCAGCGCGAAGAACCCTGCGACCGCGAGCATCGGGACGATCGCCAGGCTCCAGCCTATGCCGAGCCGCCGGATGATGTGGGCGGTGATGAAGCCCTGCGTGAACAGCGTGATGCCATTCACGCCCAGGTCCATCTTCGCAAACAGCGACGTGCGGGCCGCCCGGTCGGTGAAGGCCGCGCCGATCAGATCCGCCTGCTGAAAGTAGAGAACCGTGGACGCGAAGGTCATGAGGACGATGTAGAGCGCGATCCGCCGCAGGTACGGCGAGCGGAACACGACCTGGATGCCCGTCAAAACGCCGCCGTACACCGGCTCGTCTTCGCGACGCAGGACGCTGCTTGGACTGTCGGAACGCCGGTGGAGCGCTTTCGCGGCCCAGGCCGAGACCTCGAGCGGCACGCAGGCCAGCAGGAGCAACGTGAACGGAGGCAGCACGCTGACCAGCCCCGCCGTGAGGCTGGAGCCCGCGATCGCCCCCAGCGAGCTGCCGACCGTGATGGGGGCGAACAACCGCTTCCCTTGCTCGCTGGTCCACAGGTCCGCCATGAAACCCCAGAACACCGTGACCACGAATAGCGCGAACACGCTGGCCCAGACGTAGAACACGCGGTCGATCCAGAGACGCGCCCCCAGCGGCAGCAAGCGAAGGGCGGCGTAGAAGAGCAGCAGGTTGACGATGAAGAAGCGGTTCACCCGCGGGACGAAGATGCCCCTGGGCAGTCGCGCCACGACCGCCGAGTAGAGCGGCACGGCCACCAGCATCACCAGGAAGACGACGGTCCAGATGACCTGGAGATTCCCGCGGTCGGCGGCGCTGATCTCGTCCCGGACCGGACGGAGAATGTAGTAGGCGAGAAAAATACTGAAGGCGTAGAGAAGCGCCCACGACAGCGCCCTCCATTCCTCTTTCCTTACCTGGACGATCCCGCGGAGAGGCATGACCTGAGAAGGGGCTTCTCTACGATGCGGATGTCAAGGTAGCGAGGATGCTGGCACTCTAGTCCGTTGCGATGTACCGTCGGACGCAGGCTGCACACGCGTTCGGGCATCACCTCATCGACCCTCCAGCGGAACGGAACAGCGTGCGAATTCGGATCCTACTCCTTGCGGCACTGATTCTCCCCCTCCCGGGGCCGGTCAGGCTGATCGCGCAGGTACAGGACACCGGGCAGGCCGCGGCTGCCGACACCGCCGTTGCAGATACCCTCGTGGCCGATACGGTCGAGACCGGGATGGACCGGGCGCGCTCGATCCTCGTCGAGCTGAATGCGGCCATCGACTCGATCTACGCGCTTGACGATCAGCTACGGAGCGCCGACGAGGAGGAGAGAAGGCTCACCCGAGTTCGAGGCTGGCAGTACCTGGAGACGATGCAGGATCTCCAGACCGAGCTACTCAGGCTGATCTCCACCCTGGAAACGGCCGGGCTGCCGACGGATTCGATCACTCAGGCGGTCGGCGCGTACATGACGCGCGAGGCCCGACTCTATGATGCGGCAATCGAGTATCGGAGCGAGGACATCGCCGAGCTGGGGGCCTTGCGTTCGTCGACGCCCCCGGAAGAGTTGAGCGACCTGGAGATTCGGATCAGCACTTCCAAAGCGGTCCTCGACTCGATTCTGACGCGCAAGATCGCGACTCTTGACGGCGTCGATTCAGTCGGCATCGACATGTCAGAAGAGTGGAAGTTCCTGGACCGCTTCCTCGTCGACTGGGCCGAAGGACAGGCCGGGCGGCTGCAGATCGCGATCGTCAACCGGGACCGTCTCAGCGACCAGATCCGCGACGCCGAGCGTGCGGCAACGCCGGAGTCCGAGATCACGACGCTTCGGACTCGACGCCAAGCCGCGGTGCAGCGCATCGATGGAATCGTCCAAAGCCTCAACGCCACAGCGAACTTGCTTGCGAAGCGGGGATTCGAGACCACCGAGTACCGCCAGGTCATCATTCGGACCACGGGTGAAGTGACCGTCGACATTCTCGATCCAAAGGTTTTGTTTGGACTCGTTCGCGATGCGGCGAGCGACGTTTGGACCTGGATCAAGGACAACGGGGCCAACGTGCTCGTCCAGCTCTTCATCGTGGTCCTCTCGGTCATCCTGTTTCGGATCGGATTCCGACTGGCGTGGTGGGTATTCAGACTCACACGGCTCGTCCACCTGCCCAAGCTCGCCATGGACCTGGTCGGGCGGATGCTCCGGCCCGTCGCCACCATCATCGGCTTGTTCGCCGGGCTGTGGTTCATCGGGGTCAATCCCACGGCGCTGGTCACCGGTCTCGGTGTGGCCGGGATCATCGTGGGCCTCGCATTGCAGGATTCCCTCAGCAACCTGGCGGCAGGATTCTTCATCCTGGCCACCCGCCCGTATGACATGGGGGATGTGGTCAAAGTGGGAGGTGTCCTCGGAAACGTGAAGGCCATGGGCCTGGCCAACACGACGATCGTCACGTTCGATGCCGAACGCCTGTTCGTGCCGAACCGGAAGATCTGGAACGAGGTCATCGCGAACCGGTCGGCCGAAGAAAAGCGCCGGGTGCAGATCACGGCACGCGTCAGCTACGAGGAAGACGTGAACCGGGCCCTCGAAGTCATCAGAGATCTGCTGCACAAGAACGAGACAGTTCTCGACGAGCCGCAGCCCTTAATCTTCGTGTCCGATCTGGCAGACTCGTGGGTAGAGATCGCCGTTCGACCCTGGGTGAGGAACGCCGACTGGTGGCCGTTCACCACCGAGTTGCGCCGGCTCATCCGCTTGCGCTTCGAAGAGGAGGGGATCGAGATCCCCTTCCCGACCTGGGAGATTGTCGGACCGGTCGAATCCGCCGACGAGGCTGTCAGTCCACCGAACAAGGGAGACGCACGATGAAGCTTCCACCGACCACCGTTGAGGACGCCGTATGGGTGCGCCGCGGGATCGAGAGCGCGATTCGCGTCGGCGTGATTGCCCTAGTCGTCCTCTGGTCGCTACAGATCATGCGGCCGTTCATCCAGATCGTGCTGTGGGGCGTGATCCTCGCGGTCGCCATGTTCCCCGCCTACAACGCGTTGGCCGTGAGGCTGGGCGACCGGCGCAAACTCACCGCGACCCTTCTCGTCCTCGTCGCTCTCGCGGCGCTCATCATCCCATCGATTCAACTCTTCGGCGACACGGTCGACACCATCAGCGACGTCGCCGGACGGTTGGACGATGGAACCCTGACCATCCCTCCGCCCTCCGAGAAGGTCCGCGATTGGCCGATCATCGGAGAAAAAGCCGATGAGGTGTGGCGCCTGGCGTCGACGAATCTGGCGGCGGCGGCGCGTCGTTACGAGCCGCAGCTCGAGTCGCTCGCGAAGCGGCTTCTCGCCGCCGGTGCCGGTCTGGGTCTCGGGGTCATCCAGTTCATCATCTCGATCATCATCGCCGGGGTATTCCTGGCCACGGCGGGAAGTGGGAAGGCGGCCGCCGTCCGGATCGGGCGACGTTTGGGGGGGGAGGACGGAGCGGAGATCGCAGTACTGGCCGAGAAGACGATCCGCAGCGTGGCGCTCGGCGTGATCGGCATCGCCACAATCCAGGCTATCCTCGGCGGCGTGGGGATGCTGCTCGCCGGCGTTCCGGGGGCCGGGCTGTGGGCCCTCGTCATCCTGATCCTCGCCATCGTCCAGCTGCCGCCCCTGCTTGTTCTCGGCCCTGTCGCCGTGTGGGTGTTCTCCGCGCAGAGCACGACAACCGCGGTCATCTTCCTCATCTGGGCGCTGCTGGTGAGCTTCAGCGACGGAATCCTGAAGCCGCTGTTGCTGGGCCGGGGCGTCGAGGTGCCGGCACTCGTCATCCTCGTTGGCGCGATCGGCGGCATGATGCTCTCCGGCATCATCGGGCTGTTCGTGGGCGCAGTCGTGCTGGCGCTGGCCTATCAGCTGGGCACGGCGTGGCTCAACAGCGACGACTCCATCACCGCAGACCAATCCGCAGGCCCGTCTGCGGCGCCGGCGACCGACCCCGAGCCCGAGACCGGCTGACCGCATGCGCGACGCGGCCTGCGACCGAGCTAGCGCTGGCTTGCCGGCCGCCCGCTACTTAATGAATGGCGGCTGGTATACGACGCTGACGTAAACAGCGACGGCCGCCTTCACGTAGTCCGAGCTGATCACGATCGGGAACCATGGCTCGGCGCCGATCACGAAGTCGCCGAGCCGTTTTCCGACCATGATCCCTCCACCGAGAAAGAACCTCGTTTGCGTCACTGACGCTTCGCCCTCGACCTCTCGCTTGAGCACCGCGGCGCCCGCTTGACCATTGCCACGCAGGAAGACCGCTTTGTCGACCCACAGCGAGGAGGCGTGTCCGCCGTAGAACGCGATCTTTTGCTCCACCGTCTGGCCCGAATCCTCATCCGTGAACTCGTTGCCAAAGTTGTAGTTGACGAAGCCGCCGATCGCCATCGGCGTGTCGAACAGAAACGGGAACTGGACCCCGAAGTCGCCTCCGATGGCCCACCCATATCCCTGGGCCGGGCTATAGCCGGTGAATGCGCGGCCAGTGAACGTGGCCTGGGCCTGGAGCCCGGAGGTCGCGGTCAGTAGCAAGACGGCGACGGCGGTCACTAGCCCACCCGTAAGTCTGTGAGGTCTGAAAGGACGCTGCGTCATCGGGGGCTGCTCGCTTCGTGGAGGTTCATGCTACCGGGGCGGTCGATCGCGTCGGATCGCCAATGTACGTCGAGGCTGCGGGTGAGGCATCGCGGGTCATCGCCGAACCGCCCAAGCTGGTCGGCGATGGGAGTGGTTCGCCGGAGCCGGGCCCTACGCCGGCACCGGCCAGGGCCCCCGAGGGGTAGGGGCCTGGCCTCGAGCTCAGACTGGAAGGCTTAGAGCGACGGCACCGTCAGGGATTCCCGATCCAGCACGAGCAACAGCCTGGCCGGGATCTCCTCGCCATTCCCGTTGAAGTCGACTTCGAGACCGCCATCGATACTGAACGCCATCTGATCGCCCTCGAGGAATACCTCGCCGGTTCTGGCGCCATCGTCAACGACCACATTGGTTCCGTCGATCTCCAGGGTCCCGGCAATGAACTCGGACTCACCCTCTGGATCGTCCAGCCGGATCACGAAGTCCCCGGACCCATCGCTGGCGAACACGACGGTGAATCCTTCCTCGATGAGGTCGAAGTTGTTGTTCTTGGGATTCTCGATGCCGCTGTAGCGGGCCTGTGACGCGAGCCATGTGCCCTGGAGGTCATTGACCTGCACGTCGGTGGCAGACTTGCAGCCTGCCATGAGGGCGATCGCCAGAACGGGCGTCGCGATTCGGACGATCTTCTTCATGTGTTCAGGCGCTCCAGCCGCCGGACGCGGCCATGTATGTTGGTTGATCGGAGGAGCGGATTTGGTTTGCATCCGAGAGTAAACCTAAGCACCCGGAAAAGATCCCTCAACGTCAGCCCTCGAACAGGACCCGTGCCACGACCCCGTGGTGATCCGAGTTGTAGCGATCCTCGATGCGGCGATAGCTGCCCTCGATGAGCCGCGGAGACCCGGGTGCCACCGCGCGCCGGAACAGCAGGTGATCGGTCGGGAATTGCCCCCGCGTACCGACTCCAAGAGGCGGCGGTGAGCCCGGAAAACTCTCCCTCAGTTGCAACAGGGCGGTCTCTCCATCCGACCACGTGTTCAGGTCGCCCGCTAGCACAGTGGAGGTGGGATAACCCTCCTCCGGGAGGCCGCCCGCTCGTTGCACCTCGGCCCGCTGCAGCGCATCCACGACAGCAGCCGCCTGCCGCGGGCGAGAGTCGTTGCCGGTGGTCAGAACCCGGGCCGGGCCGGCCGTGCTGATGAAGTGCACGTTGACCAGGCGGAGGCTGTCACCGCTCGCGTCGTGCACGGTCGCGGCGACGGTGACGCGCCGGGCCGCCTCGAACGGCAGCTCGATTCCAATCACATCCGAGAGCGGCAGCGTCGAGAGGATCGCGACCCCCTTGTCCTCGCGCATGCCCACCCGCTCCTCGCTACCGTTTCGGGCCGCCGCCAGGTAGACGAACGCGAGGCCGCACTGCTCGGCGATCTCGATCGTGTCGGTGCGCGGCCCCGGCCGCGGCTCCTCCGCAACCGCCGGAGGCATCACGCCTCCCGGCGGGCCCGGCGGAATGTCGGCCGAACGTCGAAAGGCTTCCTGGATCAGGAGCGCGAAATGGGGAGTTCCGGAATTAAGCTCCGACGCGGCCGCCGAACAGCGCAGACCCAGCTCCTCGCCGAGAAACGCCAGCATATCACCGGCGCCCACGTTGCTGTTCCAGACCGCGACGCCGAGAGAGTCGCCCGGCCGGAGCGGCCCGAAATCGGCCCGGGGTTCGAGCGAGAAGACCGGTGGTCCGACGGTGACGCACCACGCCTGGAGGTGCCGATTGTCTCCCTCGGGAGCGGGGAAATACCAGGAAACCGGTGCATCGACGGCATCGGCGGAGGCGGTCGGACAGGAGCGGCCGGACGCGGGCGTCGATGTCATCTGGTGCGAGGCCGTGCAACCCGCCAGCCACAGCACAAATATAACAACTCCGGGCGACCATGACCGGTAACCGGCCACTACGTGCCAACCCCCTTGCCCGTAGAAGTATACATGGTTAGATCCTCTTGTCTCCCGGTTTCAACTTCGCGAAGGTCCCCTCATTCGAGGAGTCATGCGCGGCAAACCGTTCACCATGAACCGCTTACTTCGGCGATCGCTCTTCGGAGCCGCCGCTCTCACCGTCGCGTCCGCGTCACCCGCGGCCGCGCAATGGGACTTCGGTATTTTCGCCGGCCCCACCAACGCCGACTTCACGGGAAGTTACGTCGAGAGTTCGATCGGCACCTGGGGGTTCACGCTCGGCGTGTTCGTCGAGCGGCTGTTCTCGCGACACTTCTCGCTCGAGGCCGGCGTCAGCCTGATGGGCCAGGCCGGTTCCTTCAAGGTCAAGAGTTTGGGCCGGGACTCAATATGGGACTATCGCACCGGCTACCTCCAGGTCCCGATCGCCGTCAATTACCTGTTACCGATCGCTGACGACAAGTGGGAGCTCCGCGGTTTCGCGGGGTTCTCCCCGGCCTTTGGCGGCTCGTGCGAGATCAAGCCGTCGAACCAGTTCTCCTTCGACACGGACTGCGGCGGCGCGGGTCTGCCAGGCGGCGACTTCGAGAAGTTCGATCTGCTGCTCCAGTTCGGCGTCGGGTTCGACCGGGTATTCAAAGGGGGCTCCGGGTTCGGGTTCGATGCCCGCTATTCGATCGGCACTCAGAACGTGCTGGGTGAGGCAGCCGCGAACGGCCTGTCCGCGAAGAACCGAATCCTGGACATCAAGTTCCGGCTGTTCCTGCCCCTCGAAGGTCCGAGACGATGAGCGCGGCCCGCTTTGCCTTCGTCCTCGCTTCCGCCGCGCTGTTGGGCCTCGCGCCCGGTTTCGTTGGGCAGGCGGCTGCGCAGGACCACGGCAATCCGGACATGTTCTGGCGGGCCGGAGCGTACCTGTGGTGGGCCAACATCGACGGCGAGAACCACATCGGCGACGCCGAGCTAACGGTCGGCGACTCGACCAAGCTGTACGCGAGCTTCGCGGGGGATGTTCAGGTCGGCAAGGGGGCCTTCCGCGGTGTCCTGACTTTCTCGACGACCAGCCTCAGCAACACGACCGAAATCGAGGGTCCGGGGATCCCGGACGGGACGTTGGCCGCCTACGACTTCTCACAGACGATGGCCGAGCTGTTCGCCTGGTGGCAGATCGGCACGTTCTCGACGGATCACGCCTTTCAGCTCTTCGGCGGGCTGCGTTACACACACCAGAGTCAGAAGATCCTGACCTCATCCGTGGTCGGGAACTACGGCGAGACCTGGGTGGAGCCCGTCGCGGGCGCCCAATACTTCGTCGAGATGGGGAGTGTGTTCTGGGCCACGGTGACTGGAAACATGGGAGGTGTCCTGTTCGGATCCGAGTTCTCGTGGGGGGTCGGGGCGGAATTCGGAGCCCACGTGTACGGTCCGTTGCACCTCGGGCTGGCGTACCGATACTTCCAGACGGAATACGAGAACAGCGACACCGGGTACCGCTGGGACGTGGGCGAGACCCAGGGCTGGTACATGGGCGTCATCATCAAGGGATGAAGATGGCACGCGCAATCGGCGTCAGATGGTTTGTCGTGATGGCCCTGGGGCTTCTGTACGCGGTCCCCCTGGCCGCTCAGGATGCCTATGCGCCCCAGCCCACGGCCGCGGACGTCGTGCCCCCTGCGCCCACGACCGTCGACACCCTGAAAACCGCGCCGACTCTAACGGACGCAGAGGTCGCGCGGGCACGCCTCTTTGTCTCGCCATCCTCCTTGCGACTGCCGGGCAACCCGGAGGCAGCCCCGATCGTCCCCGACGCCGCGGATGGTGGTGCTGCGCCGGAGCCTCCGCAGGACGACGAGTTCTGTTGCGACAGCCGGCACCTGGGCCTCACCATGATCGAAATCGGTGTCGTTTTGCTCGCCCCCTGGTACTTCAACCGGCACGTTTCCGACGACTCGACCGCCGCGATCACCTGGGACGCGTACAAGCGCAACATCGTCCAGGGGTTCGAGTGGGACGCCGACAACTTCAACACGAACATGTTCGGGCACCCCTTTGGCGGGGCGCTCTACTTCAACGCCGCCACATCCAACGGGTACAACTTCTGGCAGGCGTCGGTCTTCACCTGGATGGGGAGCTTCATCTGGGAGATGTTCGGCGAGGCCAACCGGCCCGCGATCAACGATTGGGCGGCGACCACGCTGGGCGGTATCGGGTTGGGTGAGTCGTTCAATCGGACCTCGCGCATGGTGTGGAACAACTCCGCCACCGGATTCGGTCGTACCCTGCGCGAGCTGGGCGGGTTTGCCCTCAACCCGACGGGTGGCGCCAGCCGGCTGTTCCGTGGCGAATGGACCAAGGTTGGCAAGAACCCGGACGGCCGCATCCCGATCGCCAGCAACGGCATGATGCAGGTGGGCGCTCGTCACACCGGCCAGACCGGAACCAACGAGCCAAAGACGAGCGGATACTACGGCTTCTGGTGGGTGTACGGGAATCCCTTCGTGATATCTGAAGAGCAGAAGCCGTACGACGCCTTCTCGCTCTCCTTCCAGCTGAACGCCAATACCGACAAGTCGAGGTTGGGCCGCCTCCAGACGCAGGGGACTCTGTGGGGCAAGACACTGAGGGAGTCGGAGAAGAGCACGCAGGTAATGCACTTCACTCAGTTCTTCGACTACATCAACAACGAGGTAATCGAGACGGGCGGATCGAGCCTGGCTCTCTCGTTCATGTCGCGCTGGAAGCTATCGGACACGTGGACCCTGACCGCCCGGGCCGAGCCGTCGGCACTGCTCATCTGGGGGATCGACTCGGAGTACTCGACCTTCACCGGCCGGAGTTACGACATGGGCGCGGGTGCGGGTGCCCGACTGTGGGGAGGGCTCCGCTACAAGGGTCAGGACATCGTCGACGTCGGGTACCTACTCTTCTGGCAGCATACCCTGAACGGAGCGATCGGGGATCACCTGCTCTCGTTCATCGGCGTCCGGGGACAGTATCCGATCCTAGGCGACTTCGGACTCGGCGCCACCTACTTCCTCACGGTCCAGGACAGCTACTACCGCGATTTCCCGGACGTATTTCGCCGTTTCCCCGAGGGCCGGCTCTACGCCACGTATTTCTTCCGCGGCCCCTCTCGCTGAGCCTCGGGCGCGGCTCTCGATTCACTGTCGGTCGCAGAGCCCCCTCGAACGACCTACTCGCCCTGCGCGGCGGATTCCTCCTCGATCCAGCGCTCGATCTTTTCCTGCAGCATCACCAGCGTCACCGTTCCGTCCTCGATCACCAGGTCGTGGAACTCCCGGATGTCGAAATCCTCGCCGAGCGCCGCCTCGGCCTGCCCGCGTAGCTGCTGGATCAACAGACTCCCGGTGAGATACGAGGTGGCCTGACCCGGGACCGCGATGTAGCGGTCGACCTCGGAGGAGATGCCGCCCACCGAGCCGGCCGTGTTGGCCAGCATGTAGTCGATCGCTTCCTGCCGGGTCCAGCCGAGCGCGTGCATCCCCGGGTCGACGACGAGCCGCGCGGCGCGAAAGGCCTCGTTCGACAGCATTCCCAGCCGGTCCACGTCCGACGAGTAGAGCCCCATCTCATCGGCCAGGCGCTCGGTGTACAGAGCCCACCCTTCCCCGAGTCCCGAGGTGAAGAAGAATTGGAGGACCGGGTGCACGCCGGCCCCTTCCAGCGCCACGTAGACCTGCATGTGGTGGCCCGGATACGTCTCGTGGAAGGTGGTGGCCTCGAAACCGCCGCCCTTGCTGAGCTTTCGCGGCTCGTAGGTGCCGAACTCGTAGGTGCCCGGTCGGCTGCCGTCCGCCGAGCCCGCCGAGTAGAAGCCGCCGCCCGTCCGCTGCATGTAGTCCGGGTAGGGCCTCAGCTCGACCTCCGCCTGCGGCACGAAGCCGAACCACTCGGGCACGGCGGCCTTCGCCCGGTCGGTGGCCTCCTGCGCGTAATCCACGATCTCCTGCGGCGTCTCGAACGTGTACTGCGGGTCGGTGCGGACGGTCTGGAGCAGCTCCGCGACGTCGTCGGTGCCGAAGCTCCGCTCGCCGATCTCCCGCATCTCGGCCTGGATCCGCTCCATCTCGCGGAGACCCGTCTCGTGGATCTCCTCCGGGGTGAGCGGCAGCGTGGCGTAGAAGAGGACCGACGCCAGGTAGCAGTCCCGCCCGCCCGGGTCGGATGTGACGCCGACATCGGTCCTCGCGACGGCCAGGTACTCGTCGGCCAGGTAATCGCGCAGACGCTGCGTGGCCGGCTGAATCTCGTCAGCGATAATGCGGCGAAGCTCCGCCGCGAAGGCCGCGTCGTCATCTCGGGTCGCCGGGTCGTAGTAGGGGGTTTCTTCCGGCGCCACGGCGAGCAGGGCGTCGAGCTGGCCGATGACGGCTGCGACGTTGGAGCGTGGGGCGGTGAAGCCCGCTTCGACGCCTACGCGTAGGTTGGCGATTTCCGTGTCGATGAAGCGCGGCACGTCGCTCGCTCGGGCCAGAGCGTCGGCTCGGGCCTGCTCGGTGCCGACCGGCTGTTGCGCGAACACGTTGGGGAAAAAGTTC